>ENA-ORCW01000262-ORCW01000262.1-marine-metagenome-genome-assembly--contig:-NODE-262-length-47013-cov-3.643770_pt1 | contig 47013 bp, 44 predicted proteins | sample MGYA00237784_ERZ508517 | MGnify/ENA primary metagenome ERZ508517 (study PRJEB26187, sample SAMN06268979) | marine metagenome | isolation source: Tt ae E1 feedstock associated aerobic enrichment on...
CGGCGACGATGGAGCAGGGGCACGCCGCCGTCCGCTTCGTCAATCCGACGACCGGCGGCGATGTGATGTCCACCATCCGGTGCGAGTTCCACCGCCTTCGCGAAGGCACAAAGACGCCGGATCGACAGGAAGTGGGCTCGAGCGTTTTCCAGATATTCGAAGGCCGGGGGAGTGTCGTTCTCGACGGCAAGACACATCGGCTCGAAAAAGGCGACCTTTTCGTCGTGCCCTCCTGGGTGGCGTGGTCTCTGGAAGCGGAAAGCCAGTTCGACCTTTTCCGCTTTTCGGACGCCCCCATCATAGAGCGCCTCGACTTCGCCCGAACCCTTGTCGGGGGGCGCGAGGCGTGAGCGAGCTCGACTTCCGCAGGCAGGAATTGCGTGCGCGGCAGGGCGCTGGTGCGCGTTACGATGCGCCGGAAGCTCCTGTGGACGCGCTTGACCTCATGCGTCGCGGCACCGCCTATTTCGCACGTATTCTCAATGGATTGCCCGACGAGGCGCTGTTTGCACCCGTGCCGGCATGGCCGACGCGTGCGCACCTTGTTGCGATGATCGGCTTTCAGGCGCGGAGTATGTGCGCCACGCTTGCTGCCGTGCGGCGAGGCGAGCCGGTGACCGGGGTCGCTTACGATTTGGAACCAAACTGGACCGGAATCGCGGTCGCCGCCACCCTGCCGCCCCGCGCGCTGCGCAATCTGTTCGCGCATTCGGAAGTTCATTTGAACGTGGAGTTTCGCGATCTCGGTGACGCTGACTGGGCTGTCGAGCCGAAAGATCCTGCCGGCCGACCGTCGCCGGTCGCGCAGATGCCGCATCGCCGCGCGGTCACACTTTGGCAGACTTCGTTCGCCATGGCTGCGGGGGCAAGCGAACGGGACTGCCCGCCCGAGATCATGCAAGAGGTGTTCTGGAAAGATGCTCATCCCGAAGTCGAGGTCTAAACCGCTACCTTGATACGTTCGGAACGTTTGAGTGAAGAATTCCGACAGTGCCGTATTCTCCGATTTCCTGCCATATGAAGAGATGCGGGAGGTGATTGACTTGTTCTCACGGACGGGGCACCCACGCCATGTGTAATGCGAATGCCCCACTTGTGGCGGCGAGGAAAGCTCGATGCCGGATCATGACTGGTCGGCCGCGACGGCTGCGGCAGAGGAGAAGCTCGACGGTTGGGCGGAACACGACCCCGGCGGCGTTATTCTGGGGCTGGAGAATGGCGAGCCGCGCCTGATTGCGACGGCGGGAAAAGGCGGTGCGGGTCTTGGATCGCTCGGGCCCGAAAGCGTCTTTCGCTGGGCGTCGGTGACCAAACACATCTTTGCAAGCTGTCTTCTGGAAAGCGGTGCGTTCGCGCTCGACATGCCTCTGGGCGAGGCATTGCCGGACCTCGCTCCGGCTCCGGCTGCGGCAACGATCGGTCAGGCACTCGCCATGCAGGGCGGTCTGCCGGATCCGCGTGAGTGCCTCACCCTGTTGGGTTTTGGCGGCCATGCGCGAACGGAAGCCGACACACTTTATCGATGGATGGCCGGTCTCGATTGGCTCAATGCGGCGCCGGGCTTCGAAGTCGCCTATTCCAATGGCGGTTATCGGCTGCTGGAAGTGGCGTTGGCGCGGCGTGGTTTTGTTTTTTCCGAGATGATCGCTGCTCATGCTGAACGGCTTGGGATCGGTATGCGGGCGTCGGAACACTGGACGGATCCGGTTCCCGGTCTTGTGCCCGGGCACGTCCCCGACGACGATGGATGGTCCGAGGGGTTTCAGGGCATGCATCTTTCGGCGGCGGGATCGCTCTGCGGATCGGCGATGGATCTCGCGCTTTGGCTGACCGACCTGATGTCGCGGGAGATGTTTGCGCGGTTGGCCCGCCCGCTCCCGCTCGCTTCGGGGGAGCCAACCGGTTATGGGCTCGGGATGAGCCTGACACGCTTGGGTGCGATGGCGGTGCCGGGGCACGGAGGCGCGCAGGCCGGCTACCGCGCCGGCTTCCTGTGTGATCCCGCTAAGAAGGTTGTGCTGGTTGCGCTCACCAACCGCGACGAAGGCGATGCCACGGGCATTGCCGCACATGTGTGGGCCGCACTTTGCGGCGCACGGCAGGAGCTGCCGAAACCTGCGGGCGAATGGGCGCCACCTGGTTTGTATGCCGCCGGAGAGGGGGATCTCTGGGCGGAGGTGCGGCCCGGGTCGATTGTCGTTCGCGATGCCGAGGAAGCACTGTTCGAGGGAGAGGATGGCTGGTTCGTCTCGAATGCCGCGCAATCGCGCATGCGCCTGCGTCATGTGGAAGGCGCTTTGACCGGAAAGTTGTTTCACCGCCCGGTTCGGCTCCTGCCCATTGCCGATCATCGGGAGGCACCTGAACTCGATGGAGACTGGGCGTGCGGCGGTGCTCTGTTGCGGATCGAAGGGCGGCAGCTGCAGTGGGGAGTCGGACCGCTGCGAAAGACGGAGACGCTCATGCCTCTCGGCAATGGCCGGTGGCTCTTCCCGGCCAACGGGCGACGTATCTGTCTTCAGCGCCTGGCGGGTGACCGGCTCAAGCTCTCGCTCGCAAGGGCACGAGGGATTACGTACCGGCGCGTCTAGGATATCGACACTAGATGGCGCCGTCGGCGCTTTCCTTGCGGAATGTTTCGAATTCCCCGGCGGAGGCATAAGACTTCTGTGTGCCGCGCCGGCCGACCGAATAGGCCGCGTAGCACGCAGCGCTTTGCAGTGCGCTTTCCGTATCTCCTGTATCGGCCAGGAAATGCGCGAACGCGCCGATGAAGGCGTCGCCCGCACCGGTCGTGTCCACCGGTGTGACGCGAACCGGCTCGATGGTCGCGAAGCGGTCGGCGGTGACGAGACGTGCGCCGCGCGCACCGAGCGTAACGATAACGGTGCCGATGCCTTTTTCGATCAGACTTCGGGCGGCGGCAAGAATCTCGTCTTCGGTGTCGGTCGGCATGCCCGAGAGAAGGGCGAGCTCGCTTTCGTTGGGCACGAGAAAGCCGAGGCTTTTCAGATTGGCGACGCTGAGCGCTTCTGTTGCGGGTGCGGGATTAAGAATGGTGGGCACCCCCCATTCGGCCGCGCGGCGCACCGTGTGGTAAATGGTCTCCAGCGGAATCTCGAGCTGCATGAGGATCAGACCGGCTTCGCGCAGGACATCCTCCGCGGCGTCGACATCGGCCGGGAGTAGGTCCTCGTTGGCGCCCTTGACGATCAGAATGGAGTTCTCGCCGGATTCCTCTACGAAGATCGGCGCGACCCCGGACGACTTTCCCGCTACCTTGGCAACATGGCGTGTATCGATGCCGTGGTCCGAAAAGTTGCGGATCGTGTTGTCACCGAACAGGTCGTCTCCCACCTTCGAGACCATACTGACGGCCGAGCCGAGTTTTGCTGCCGCAACGGCCTGATTGGCCCCCTTGCCGCCGCAACCGCTCTCGAAACTCGGCGCTTCCAATGTTTCGCCGGGTGCCGGCATGCGGTCGATATAGGTGATCAAATCGACCATGTTCGAGCCGACAACGGCGATCCGGCCGGTTCCGCTGGGTGAAGCCATGGGTCAGTCCTTGCTCATATCGTTGATATCCGAGATCGCGGCCGGTGTTTCCTGCGCACTCAGGTAACCGACGGTGACGGGAAAGTTGACCGTCTCGCCGGGTGCCAGCATGCGCACATGCCCCTTGGCCTTCTCTGCCGTGTAGCCCTCGGGCTCGCAGGTGGAGGGCAGGGCGAAGGCCGCAACCTGCGCATCGCCATCGTTCAGGATCCAGCGGACGCAATGGGGGAGGTCTGCCGGATCGTAGCTGACGGAGAAACAGTCGCCATCCGGCAGTTCCATGACGAGCCGAGTGCGGCCTCGCTCATCGCGCCCGAGCCCACGGATATAAAAGACCTGTTCCGGGCTGTAGCGGTCGGGCTCATCGAGCTTTTGCATGCGTGCCGGATTGACGGCCAGATCTTCGAGAAGAGCGGTGAAATCCGGGGACGGCTTTACGTGCCCGGGGATCGTTTTGCGTACGACGGTGCTGTCAGGCGAAAAATCTGTCGGCTGATGGATCTGCGCCCCGGCGATGAAGTCGAAATTGGCATGCAGCATATACATGAGTTCCATGGGATGCGCCGACAGGTTCTTAACCGCCATCTCCACATCGATCAGGCCGCTTTCGGCGTGCAGTCTCACGCGCGGGCGGGCGCTGTAGTGCGGTCCGAACCCCATGACATATTCCGCATGGCCGCCGACTTCGACGAAAGCGCCGTGCTGATCATGGCCGCAGCGCAATTGGGCGCTGTCCATGGCTGCAACCGGCATTTCGCCGTGCAAAGGGTGATCATCCTGCGGGCCGGGTGTCCCATTGCGCAAAACGCCGGCGTGATAGGCGAAGGCGCCATAGGTTTCGAGGATGGATGCGCCACGGCGCGGATAAGGAAACATGTTGCCCATGGTGAGACGCCGCCCGTCGAACACGGCATCCCATATCATCTGTCCGAGATAAGGCAGGACCGTCACCTGGCCGCGCGCGTTCTCGATGCGCAGACCCTCGACGGAGGATGGATAGCGGAAGGCCGTGACGGTGAACGCGCCGTGCGTGGCCAGAACACGTTCGCCATGCGCGGGAAACAAATCCGGCGAAAGATGGAAAACGGTATCGTTGTCGGAAACGGTCATTTGCTGGACCTCAGATAGTTGATGGCGATCACCAACACCAGAAAGGCGCCCCAGACTGCGTCGATCATGAAGTTGGAAGCCCGCATCATCTGCATGCCGGAGGAGAGGAACATGAGTGCGACGAGCGCCAGAAGGACGCCAAGGACACGCCCCTTGCCGCCTGCCGGATTTGTGCCGCCGAGCACGGCGATGAGCACCGCCTGCAGGAGATAAGACGCGCCGAAATCGGCCTTGGCCGAATTGGTGCGCCCGGACAGAAGGATGCCTGCAATTGCGGCCATGACGCCGGTGAGGGCATAACTGTAAAGGATCATGCGCGAGCTGCGGATGCCGGCGAATACGGCGGCGCGCGCATTGGTGCCGATCAGCATCAGGTTCACGCCGAGATGGGTGCGGCGGAGCAGAATGGCGACCACGGCGGCAACGAGGATCAGCACCCAAAACGGAGCCGCGACGCCAAGCAGCTTTCCGGTGCCGATCCAGTTCCAGGTTTCGGGGAAGCCGACGATGGCCGGCCCGCCGGTAAGGACCAGCGCCAGACCCGAGAAGATCTGGCCCGTGCCGAGTGTCGCGAGGATGGGAATGATGCGCAGGCGCGATATCAGAAGCCCGTTCACGAGCCCTGCCGCGAGGCCCACAAGAAGCGCGATCGTCACGCCCATCGCGGTGTGCAGGACTAGCGCGAGGCCGCCGGCATCGAGAGCTTCGGCGACGACGGGATGGCGGAAATAGACCCCCGCCGTGATCGCGGCCAGATTGGCGATGGCGACGATGGAGAGATCGATGCCGCCCGTCAGCATGGCGACCATCATTGCGATACACAGGATGCCGAGCTCCGGCATGATGTAGGTAATGGATTCGAAATTGTAGTAGCGCAGGAATTTGTCGGGGTTCATCGCCGCCATCAGGACGAAGATCACCAGCGTGATTACGGCAAGCTGTGCAATGGAGGCATCGCTGCCCAGAAGGCGGCGAAGGAGGGGTTTCTCTTCAGCTTTTGCGGACATCTTATGCTCCCTCAAGCCAGTTTCTTGCGATCACGCCATGCGGTGATCGCCGTCGCGGCAACGATGATGACTCCGACAACGACACGCTGCCAGGTGGTGTCCACCTTCATGAGGATCAGCGAGTTCTTGACCATGACGAGCGTGAACACGCCGATCATCGTTCCCAGAACTGATCCGCGTCCGCCAAAGATCGAGGCGCCGCCGAGCACCACTGCGGCGATGACGTCGAGCTCCAGACCGATGAAATCGCGTGGGTTCGCCTGCCAGATCATCGAACTGTGCAGCAGACCTGCGAAGCCGGCCAGGAGGCCTGCGGTGCAGTAGACGAAAAAGATCGTGCGCCGCGTGTTAACGCCGGCACGGCGGGCCGATTCCATATCGTCGCCATAGGCGTAGATCGAACGGCCAGTCATGGTGTGCCGGAGGACCACATGGATGACGAGGGCGATCGCCAGATAGACGAGTATCATTGCGGTCAGGCCGACCGTTGCGCCGTTCTGGGCCGTCACGGTCGTCAGGTCTTGCTTGCCGAACTCGATCAGCGCATCCGGCATCTTGTTGATGTTGACGATCGAGGTGCCCAGCAGGCCCAGCACGAGGCCGCGTATGATCGAGGCTGTACCAAGTGTGACGATCAGCGGAATCATCTTGAACCGGTCGATGATGAAGGCGTTGAACGCGCCGAGCAGAACGCCGATCACGGAAGCGGCGATGAAAGGCAGGAGAACGCCGTCATAATCGAGCGCCACCATGGTGCGCACCGTTATGTATAGCGCGGCGGCGGAAATGGCGGGGAACGACACGTCGATGCCGCCCGATATCATGATCAGGAGCACGCCGAGCGCCATAATGCCGATTACGACATTGGCTTTTGCCAGGCTGAACAGATTGGCGACGCCCCAGAAGGCTGGATTGACAAGGCCGATGAGCACCATCACAGTCAGCAGGACGAGTGCAATCACGGCCTCCGTGGATTGAAACCTTTTCATCTCACCGCCCTATTTCAGTGCCTTCAGGCTGTCGTTGATTGCGTCCTCTGTCATGGCCGTGCTCGAGAATTCTGCTACGAAACGGCCTTCGTGCATGACGTGGATGCGGTTGCAGTTTCCGGTCAACTCCGGCACGTCGTCCGAAATCATCAGTACGGCCACGCCTTCCTTGCGAGCGAGGTCGCGGATGATGTGGTGAATCTTCGCCTTGGAGCCGACATCGACGCCCACGGTCGGGCCATTGAGGATCAGAACTTTTGCGCCGGTCAGAAGCCAGCGTCCCAGCATGACACGCTGTGCATTGCCGCCGGATAGGTTGCCCACGGCCGTTTCCGGCGAGGGCGCGGCAATCTGCATGGAGGCGAACATCTCCTCGGTCTTCCGGCGCATGGCATCGCGATCCAGGAAGAGGCCGCGCCGCAGGCGTTCCAGGATGCTGACCACCATGTTGCGTTCGATGGACTGGGTGAGAAAGAGACCTTCGCTCAGCCGGTCTTCCGGCACATAGGCTATGCCGTGCGCGATGGCGTCCTGCACGGAATGCGGAAACGCATCCACGCCGGCGATTCGGAAGGCTTCTGCTGTGGCATTCTCCATTCCGAAAAGCGCTTGGGCAAATTCGGTTCGACCAGAACCGATCAGACCCGAAATGCCGACGATTTCGCCCGGGCGCACGGAAAGGCTTACATTGTCGACGTGCCCGGGCACGCTCAAGCCTTGCACTTCGAGTGCGGGTTGGCTCTCGGATGGAATGTCGGGCGTGTAAGTTTCTTCGTCGATCTCCAGGCCGGTCATGGCGTGGGTGATCGCAGGTTCGTCGAAGCTGCTCATCGCGCCTTCGGCAACTTTTCTGCCGTTTCGAAACACGGTCAGGCGCTCCGAGATCTCGAGCATCTCGCGCATCTTGTGGCTGACGAAAAGTATGGCAATGCCTCGCGCCTGCAAGTCGCGCACGATGGTGAAAAGCGCATCCACCTCGTGTCCGGTGAGCGCCGTGGTCGGCTCGTCCATGACGATCAATCTGGCTTCGGCGAGAATGGCGCGGGCAATGGCAACGATCTGCTTACCCGATGTGGGCAGGGTCTCCACCTCCGCGTCCACATCGATCGCGACGTCGAGGCGAGTCAGGACTTCGCGCGCCATCTTGCGGGCACGGTGCCAGTCCATGCGTCCGCGCCCCTCGAGCAGATAGGTGTTGAGGGCGAGGTTCTCGGCTACCGTCAGATTTCCGAAAAGGGAGAAGTCCTGGTAAATGACCTGCACGCCGTTGTGAACGGCGGCGATCGGATCGAGACGGTCGACCGGCTTGCCGTCGATCAGGATTTCGCCCGCGTCGGGCGTGTAGATGCCCGACATGACCTTGATAACGGTGGATTTTCCCGAACCGTTCTCGCCGGCGAGGCAATGAATTTCGCCGGGGCGTATGCCCATGGAGACACCGTCCAGTGCGTGCACGCCACCGAAGCGCTTGCTGATGTTCTTCAGCTCGATCAGATACTCGGACATGGTTTTTCCGGCAGGCTGAAAAGGAATGTCCCGGTCAGCAAAGAGATATGGCCAGGGATGGACAAACGCCGGCACACGGACGCGCGCCGGCGTTTTCGGGATCAGAAGTCGTACTTGTCCATGTTTTCGGCGGTAACGCCGACCCATCCGGCTCCGTAGAGCAGGTTCGGACGATCTTCATTCGGCGTAATCAGCGACTCGTAGCCGTTGAGGCCGAGATTCAGCTCCGCCTTGATCTGGTCGCCTTTGCCCTCAAGTGCGGCAATGGCGAGCATGTTCATGGCATAGCCGGCTACCGCAGGGTCCCAGAACTGGATATACTGGATGTCGCCGTTGGCGAGGTACTCGCCAGCGACGGACGGCAGGCCAGTGCCGGCAAAGAAGACCTTGTCCTTGAGCCCGCTTTCGGCGATCAGTCGACCGGCGCCGGCCGAGGTCGGCATCGGTGCCCCGAGAATTCCGGTGATGTCCGGATAGGTGGTCATCGCTTCTTTCAGCTTGGTGTAGTCGGTTGCCGCGTCGTCATAGGTTTCAAGGCGGTCACCAACCATTTCCATGTCCGGGAAATGCTCTTCCTGATAGGCGACGGCACCGTCCACCCACTCCATCTGGCTCTTGGAGGTAAGGGAACCGACAGTCGCGACATACTTGCCCTTGCCGCCCGTGTATTTGCCAAGCTCCTTCATGAGATTGGCGCCATAGGCGAGGTTGTCGAAGGCTTCGAGATCGTAATCGGTGTTCTGGAGGTTCGAGGCTTCGTGTGAAATGACCACGATACCGCGGTCGCGCGCCTTCTTGAGCACCGGTTCCACCGCCTCGACCGAGAACGGAACGACGGCAATGGCGTCCACGCCCTGCGCGATCAGGTTTTCGATGATCTGCACCTGCGCGGCAGCGTCCGCCTGGCTGGGTCCCACCATCCAAACGTCGTGCCCGGTGTCGGATTTGAATTGTTCGACGCCGTTGCGCATGCGGTCGAACCAGGCAATGCCATCCACCTTCACAACGGTCGCAATCGTGTATTTCTTGTCGTCTTTCGTGGCGATCAGCTCTTCATTGAGCTTGGACGTATCCACGATCTGGTCCGCGAACGCGGATGTCCCCAGAAGGGACAGGGCTAAAGAAGCTGCGGTCAGCAGGGCTTTCATTGCTTTTTCCTCCTCCTCGATCCCGCCGGAACGCAAGGAAACCGCGTGGCGGGAACACATATTGAACGAATTAACTCAATATCTTGCGGCAATATTGATCAATTCGGTTCAATATGATCATATCCAATCAAAACCTGCAACCCTCTGCAAGCCAATCATCGCACTTGCGGACAATGGTTTTGGCGGTGGAGTATCGCTGAAACTATCATGTGGCGAGACCATCCGGACGAGCGGCGCGAATCGAAGCGCTCAGAAAGCTCTGCGCGTCGGGGACCATTCTGCATATCGCCGAAGCCGCGCAAGAACTCAAGACGTCCGAGATAACGATCCGCCGTGATCTCGGCGATGGCGAAAACGGCATATTGTGCCTCGGGGGCTATATCATGTCGGCCAACGAGAAGGGTGAGCGCTATTCCCTTTCGCACGCGCAGGGCACGAACACGCAGGCCAAAGCGCAAGTGGCAAAACAAGCCGCGGCGATGGTCGTTCCCGAAGACACGATCTTTCTGGATTGCGGTTCGACCCTCCAATATCTGGCGGCGAACGTTCCGCAGAATGCAAATGTCACCGTCGTCACGCAGGCGATGAACGTTGCCGAGATCATATCGCGGTTGGAAGGGGTGAGCCTGATCCTGCTTGCCGGCATTTATCATCCTGAGAGCGGCAGTTTTTCCTCCGACACGGCGCTGAAAATGCTTCAGGAGATCAATGTTACGAAAGGATTCTTTTCGGCGGCCGGCATTCATGAAAACGAAGGCGTTACCTGCTTTCACTTCCATGAAGTCGCCGCCAAGCGTGCGGCGATGGCGCGCTCGCAAAGACGTTTCCTCGTCTCCGACCCCTCGAAATGGGGTCGGTTGCGGCCCGCGACATTCGCTCAGCTGAACGAGTTCGAAACATGGATCGGCAAACCCGGAGCCGATTGAAAAACGCCGCATCGCTACGGCGTCTTTGTGCTCAATCGCGCAGCACTGTCAGTCTCTCCGGTTCCCAGCTGATCCAGAGTTGATCGTCGGATATCTGCGCCGCATTCCCGGCATCCATATAGGCGCGAATGACGGTGTCTTCCTTCTCGCCGACACGAATGTCGAGCGAAGTGCGGCTGCCCTTGAAGAGCTTGCTGACAATGCGGCCTTCGATCGCGTTCTCCCGCGATGGCTTTTTTGGATGGCAAACCACATTCTCGAGCCGCAGCGATGCGGTGACGTTGTCGCCTTCGCCAGGCCGGTGGCCGTGACCGGAGCCGCGTATGTCGAGGCCGTTCCAATCGATCACAACCCTATCGTCATCGATGCCGCGCACCGTGCCGTTGATGAGATTGGTTTCGCCGATGAATTCGGCCACAAACCGGCTCTCCGGACGGAAATAGAGATCTTCGGGTGTGCCGGCCTGTTCCACCCTGCCGGCATTCATGACCACGATGCGATCCGACATGGTCAGCGCTTCTTCCTGATCGTGGGTGACGAAGAAGAAGGTTTTTCCGGTGCGCTTCTGGATATCCTTGAGCTCGATCTGCACCTGACCGCGCAGCTTGGCATCGAGCGCTCCGAGAGGTTCGTCGAGCAGAAGCAACTTAGGATCCGGTGCGAGCGCCCGGGCAAGCGCGACGCGCTGGCGCTGGCCACCGGAAAGCTGATCCGGTGTGCGATCGCGGAAGCCGGAAAGCTGCAGGAAGTCGAGCAACTCCGTCATACGGCGTTCGATCTCGGGGCGTGACTGGCCCTTCAACTCCAGACCGAACGAGACGTTCTGGCCGACTGACATATGCGGAAAGAGGGCATAGTCCTGAAACACCATGTTGACGTCGCGACGGTTGGGCGGCTGACGGGTCACATCGACGCCGTCGAGCACGATACGGCCCTCGTCCGGAGTCTCGAAACCGCCGAGCATGCGCAGTGTCGTCGACTTGCCGCAGCCGGAGGGGCCGAGAAAGGTGACGAACTCACCGGCCACGATCTTCATGTCGAGCCGATCCACCGCGACGACATTGCCGAAGCGCTTGGTGATGTTGTCGATATGGACGATGGTGTCCTTTTCGCCGGTCATGTTCAGGACCCCTTGTTCAGGCGCCGCATGGAACGCTCGGCCCACAGGCCGAGGATCGCGGTCATGATGAGAACGATGGTTGAGATGGCGTTGATCTCGGGCGACATGCCCGAACGCAGCTTTGCGAAGATCAGTACGGGGAGGGTGGGCTGATACCCGCCGAGGAAGAATGCACGCACGAAATCGTCGAAGGACAGGAGCATGCAGAAAATGCCGGCGCCGATCAGTGCGGGCTTCAGATAAGGCAGCGTGACGCGGAAGAAGGCGACGATGCTGTCGGCGCCAAGATCGCGCGCGGCCTCGATATGGCTTTTCGGCTGGGTCGACAGGCGCGCCATCACCACCAGAGCCACGAAGGGTACATTATGAACCGTATGGCCGAGAATGATGGCGAACATGCCCGGCTCGATGTCGATGAGGCGGGCGAAGATGCGCAAGGCGATTGCCGAAATGATTCCGGGAATGACGGCCGGAAGGCAGGCGAGCGCGAATATGATCGCCTTGCCGCGGAACTTGTTGGGGCCGAGAAAGACGGCAATCCATGTGCCGATGATCAGCGAAAGGATGGTGGTCGAAATGGCAATGGTCATCGAATAGCCGAAGACCGAAAGAACCTCCGTGTCCTGGATCACGGCGGTGTACCAGTCGAGCGTCCAGGAACGGATCGGGAATCCGATGAATTTCGAATCCTTGAAGCCCATCGTCACCATGAGTGCCAATGGGACAAAAAGATAGACGATAAAGGCCCAGTAGATGACCGACATCAGGATGCGGGTATTGCGGGTCATCGCATCATTCCCTTTCCGTCGCGGCCCATCAGCTTCAGGAAGAGCCCGGTCACGCCCAGCGTGGCGATCAGCATGATCGACGAGAAGGCCGCGCCCATGGGCCATTGGTCGCCGGCGACGTGGAAGAAGCCGGCAATGGTTTCGGCGAAGACGGTCGAGCGTGGCCCGCCGAGCAGCACCGGAGTGGCGTAGTAGCCGGTCGAGATCAGGAACACGAGCGTGCAGCCCGAAGCGATGCCTTCCTTGGAAAGCGGCAGCGTGATGCGCCGAAAGCGCGTCCAAGCGCCGGCTCCGAGATCGGCTGCGGCCTCGAGGTAATTGTCGGGAAGCTTCTCCAGGGCCGAGTAGAGCGGGAGGAGCATGTAGAGCGCCGTCAGATAGATGATGCCGACCCCCAGCGAGAACCCGGTATACATGAAAGGAATGGGGCGCTCGATGAGGCCGAGCGACTTTAACGCCAGATTGACGGCGCCGTTGTTGCCCAGCAAGATCATGATCGCATAGGTGCGCACGATCTCGCCCACCCAGAACGGTATCAACAGCAGAAGCAGAAACAGAAGCTGGTTCTTGCGTTTCACGTGCTTGGCCAGGAAATAGGCCACCGGATAGGTGATCAGCAATGTGATCGCCGTGAAGATGAAGGAGAAGGCAAGCGTTCGAAAGAACGGGACGATAAACACCTGATCCTGAAAGAACGCGGCCCAGTTGGCCAGTGTGAACTGCGGCTCATGACCCACTTTCGGCGGATAGGAATCCAGGAACCCGATCCAGAACATCTCGACGATGGGTCCGAGATTGGCAAAGAATATCCAGAACAGCGGCAGGCTCGCGAGGATCAGGAATTGGCGTCGCTGCGTCTTGAACAGCGCGCTGGCCACCGCCTGGTAGGTGCCGTTGTGCAGCAGCGCTCCCCAAAAAGTCATTCTGCCACCCGGCGCGGTCGACTTTCGAAGGTCTGCCCTGTCGGTATCTGCATGGGCCATAGAGTCAGTTGCTCGTGCTTTTCAATGCGCGGTGTCGGGAAAAGGGGAGGTCCGTGCCGCGTCCGATTGTGTTTTTCAAGACCGCCCGGGCGGGTTTCCCACCCGGGCGGTTCGTTCATCAAGCGGCTTTGATTTCCTCGACTGCCGGATCAACGAGCTTGTATTTCATATCGTTGGCTTCGGCCCTGAAGAACTGCAGCCCGGCAAGTTCCTCCTCGGTGAAGGAGGATGCCTTCTTCTCGATGTCGGAGAGATACTGATCGGCGCCCTTGTAAGTGGAGATGAAGCCTGACGACTGGGTCATCTTCGCACCCACCTCGGGGTTTGCCAGAAGTGCGTCGAGAAGCTGATAGGCGTTGTCGGCATTGGGCGCGTTGTTGGTCACATTGAGCGTGTAGACGAAGCCGTACGTGCCTTCCTTCGGAATGGTCATGTCGACCGGGAAACCGTCGGCGATCAGCTTGGCTATCGGTCCGTTCCAGGCATGGGCGAGCACGATATCCTGGTTGATGAACATCTGCTGCACTTCGGCGCCGGCGTCGTAATACTTGCGGACAAGCGGCTTCTTCTCGATCAGGAAGTCGCGTGCTTCCTTGACGACTTCGGCAGCCTTTTCGGGATCGTCCATATAGGCAACCATATTGCCGTCATAGCCCTTGTAGAGCATCACGACGGACATCATGTCCTGGATCGTATAGGCGGTCTGGCCGCCATACTTCTCGGAGAAGAGCACGTCCCAGCTCCCCACCTCGTCCGCGCCGACAACCTCGGTGTTGTACGCGAGGATCTCCGCGCCGGACAGGATGGGTGCCCCCCATTTGTTGTCGTTGATCGTGGCCCAGTCGCTTTCCGAATAGATCGGATTGATGTTGCCCCAGTTTTTCAGGCGGTCCGTATCGAGCGGCGCCAGTAGATCGGACGAGATGAACTGGAGGAAGCGGTGACCGGCAACGGTGACGATGTCTGCTGTCGGGCTCGGCGCTTCGGCGGCGAGCAGGTTGAACTGTTTGCCCTGATCGTCGACCAGGCGAATTTGGATCTCAATGCCCGTGTCCTTCTCGAACTCCGCCTTGAAGTCGTCGGGAATGAAGTTCGCATAGGTCCATACATTGACCACGCCCGAAGCGCGGGCGGCGGTCGAGCGGAGATAGGCGGGAGCGGCAAGCAGTGCTGCGCCCGCGGCGCCGGTCTTGATGAAGCGTCTGCGGTTGGTGATAAATTTGGTCATCGCGATAAGCCCTCTTTCGGTTGTGATTTATCCGTCGCGTTATGCACATCGTTTGACGGAGCTCTTGCCGGCTCCTGTTGCTGCCTGGTCCTTCATGCTGGCTGCGTCTGCGGGCAGTAACCCTCACGGGACAAGGTCTTGAGGTCGGCAAGTGTCATTCTGTCTATCGCCAGTGCATCCAGAAGCTCGTTTTCGGCGAAGAAGTCACGGCCATACATGGCCGAGAATATCTCCACGCCAGCGCGGTGCAGCCGGGCCTCGCGCCCGGTCAATTCGCCCAGTTTCACGGTCATCAAAAGGCCATACGGCACATCCTCCGTGACATAGCGGCTGTCGGCGGTTGCTGGACCCGTGCCACCGCGGCCTTCTGCATGCATCTGCTGATTCATCGCCGACACGGTGTCTTGCGGCACATGGAACGAGAGATGGAAATGCTCGAAAATGGTGCGCACGGAAAGCCCGAGTGCCTCGGCGATGGCCAGTCGTTCGCGGTCGAGCGCTTCGAGAAGACGTCCCACATTGGGCGTAACGTTGAAGCCCTGACTCCAGGTTTCGCCGTGCTCCATGCGTGTCATGTTGCACAAAGCGATGCCCATATGATTTTGCGGGTTGAGATTGCTGAGTGCGATGGCCAGTAGCCCGTCGCGCTCGACGAAGCGGTCGCCGAAGAGACGCTGGCAAAGAGCCATTCCTTCATTGGCGCGGTCTTCGGGGACGGTGCAGAGATCGATTTTGCTGCGTACTGTGTTGACGCTGGCTTCGACCAGGCTCGGTTGTCTGCCGGTGGTGGCGGTGGTCCCCCAGGCGACAATGGGAACGGTTATTCCGCGTGCGGCCAGAAGTCGGGAGAGATAGAGCGCTCCGAACGATGCGTGCGAGGAAATGATCACCGCCTGACCGGGGCGAATATGGGGGGCTATCGCATCGAATGCGTGCTTGTGACCGTAGCCGGGCAGCGCGATCAGGAGCACGTCGGCTCCGGCAACGAGCGCTTCGGCCGATGGCGCGACGCCAGGATGGAACGAACCCTCGACGGCGCCGGTCGCAAGCAGTGGCTCACCGGCAGCCAGCCGGTTGGTGCGCTCGCCCGAGGGCGACCACAAAACCGGGCTGTGACCCGATTGTTCGAGAAATGCCGCCGCGCCGAACGCAATCGCGCCGGCTCCGGCGATGCCCACACGCAGTTTACTATCCACCTTACTCACAACATCTGCCCCAAACTGTTTTACTGCTCTTCGACCACGGGATCGCCCAGTGTGTGCATCAACCGGTTGGCCCAGCCAAAAAGAGACGCGGAAAGAATGAGATCGAGGATCTCGTCATCCTTGAGCCCGGCTGCGCGCAATGCCTGCATGTCCTCTTCCGTCGCTTCGCTCGGCGCCTTGGACAGTTTCGCCGCAAAAAGGAAGATCGCTTTCTGGCGCTCGTCGAGCGCGGCGTCTTCACCATCGGCGAAGATGCGCTGCATCGCCTCTTCGTCCTTGGTAAGTTGGTTATACCGGCTCGCATGCACGGCGGCGCAATAGACGCAGCGATTAACCACCGACGCGCCGACGGCGCTCAGCTCGCGCTCTGCCCGGCCCATACCACCGCGATTGTACATAATGGCATTGAAGAGCGGGGTGCGCACCTTCAGTGTTTCGACATCGTTGGCCAGCACCAGCACATAATCTGAGACTTTGGTGTTGGAGGGCGTGACCTTCAGTGCGTCGAGCTGTTCGGGCGTTGCCTCGTCGAGCTTGATGGGTTGAACGCGCGGACGCCAACCGGGGATCTTTGTCGTGAATTCATGGAGGATGGTGTTCATGCCGTCGCCTTCATCAGTTTCAGGCCGGCGATCACACGGATCTGATAAGCCAGAAATGCGTTCAACTCGGAAAGTCGCACGATGTCGGCATCGGAAACGCCGGCGCTTTTCAGGGCTTCGATGTCTTCCGGTGTGGTGTCGCGCGGATGTGTCGAAACGAGATCCGTATAGGTGAGGAGGGCGGCTTGCCGGGTATTCCCATTGCCCTTGTGTGCCGGATCGGCCATGGCTGAAATGTCATCGCCGGCGCCGGTTTCCTCCAGCAGAGCCATATAGTGTGCGGCAAGTTTATTGTCGGCGTTGAGCCGCGCCACGCGAGCGGCGAGGGCGGCGCGTTCGCCGTGCGAAAGGCCGCCGGGATCGCCCGGCTTCAGGGCCGCGTCATGCGTTGCCTGTGTCATGGCCATGATGTCTGCGCGACCTGTGAGCGCATCGCGGACAGGGCCACTTTGCGCCGCGTTTGCCTGCGCGATCACGATATCGTTTGGCGAAAGCTCGCTCATGCCGGTGTTCAGCCTCCAATCTGATAGGTGGGTTCGCGATCGATCGCGTCCGCACTGTCTTCGAGTTCTGTCTCGGTCCATTCGTCGCCGAGCAATTCTGGCTTGTCGTAATCGAGCATCGCCTGCCAGTGGCGTTCGACGTCTTCTCCATAGAGTTCGGCGGCTATGGCATAGGCCAGCCATCGCGCCCCGTCGCTGATGCCGGGGATGTCGCCCGAGACTTTACCAAGGCTCGCCGAGGCGCCGTAGTTGAAGCAATAGATGCTGGAGAGCCAGGGCGCAGTGCCAGGCGTGCGTTCGCGGAGCGAGAAATCGGGACTGAGATAAGGGAAATTTGCCAGCTCGCGGCTTTCTTCGCCTGCCGGCGGCGTATAGCGATCGCCCCAAAGCAGGATTTCTCGCGCGGCTTCACCCAACTCGGCCCGCGCCAGCGGATCGACGGTGAAACCGGTGCCGAGGATGAGATAATCGGTACGGACTGTCTTGCCGGCAGTGGTTTCGATGACCACTTCTTCGCCTTCATTCCAGACATGCCTGATACCCTGGCCGAAATGGAAGAAGGCGTTCTGGTGCCGGCTGACGCGCATGGTGGAGCCACGCGGCGAGGGGGTCTGCGTTGTGAAAGAGTATTGCATGAAGCGCCAACGCCACTCGTCCGGCAATTCGGCATAGCCGGCCGTAAACCCGAAGGATCCGATGCCCATCATCTTATTGATTGTCGGCATTTCCTTGCGGCGAATGAGGTGCCGCACTTCCTTCGCGCCGGCTTCGAGCGCCTCGGCCGAATTGTCGACCGCCGATGCGCCGACACCGATCACGACCACGCGTTTTCCCCTGAGGGCCGGAAAATCTATGTCTTCGGAGGAATGGGCCCAGAGGCGTTTCGGCAAAGCTGAGACGAAACCAGGAATGTTGGGGTGGCCGGTGCCGTCACGGCCCGTGGCCATGACGAATTTCCGAGTGAGGACTGAGCTTTCCTTTGCTCCGGCGCCGCGCAATTCGAGCCGCAGAAGATCCCCTTCCGGTGTCACGCTTTTGACCTCGACCTCGTTTTCCACCGGAAGATCGAGCACGTTCCGATACCAGATGAGATAGTCCATCCACATGGGGCGGGGAATCTTGTCCAATGCGTTCCAGGCATCGAGGCCGTATTGTGCTTCATACCATGCGCGAAAGGTGAGAGCCCCCATGCCATAGGCCGGTCCGGGCAGGGTTTTGGGCGAACGGAGCGTTTCCATGCGCGCATAGGTCAGCCACGGCCCTTCATATCCGCTGGGATTGCGATCGAAGATTCGCATGTTTCGAATCCCGCCAGATCGAAGCGCGAAACTCGCGACGAGGCCGCACATACCGCCGCCTATGACCACGACATCGTGAATCTTCTCGCCCGTTTCGGTGCGTCGCTCGGGTACCCAGTTGGGCGATGGCAGGTTGAGGCATTCCAGGTCGAACTGGATGCGATCGGCCAGGGCGTCGAGGCCTTGTGCAGCTCCGGGAGTGGAATGAAACTGACGGGTCATGCTGATCCTCGATGGTGGTCCTGGCTGTCCGATGAGGGCTGCGCGGCGACCGGCGTTCCCCGGTTCATCGTCTGCGCACTCTGCGCGGGGTCGAGTATCTTGAGATCCGGTATGATACGGCGTGCCTCTGCCTCGACGGCGTCGATCAACTGTGCCACGAGAGGGCGCAAGGGGCGTGAGGCCGCGGCGACGGCACCCCAATAAAATGGTACGGAGACGTCGATCGGCCGGATCACCACGCCTGGCAGTTGCACGCCATAGGCGCTGACGGGATCGACGATGGAGACGACTCCGGTCTTCTGCACCAGCCGCAAGGCGGAGTAGGATACGTTGGTGCGTATCAACGGTCCAGGACAGACACCGTGCGCTTCCATCACCCGAGAGACCTGACGTTGGAAACGACCGGGATCGAGCATGGTTACGAACCGTCGCCCCGAAAAGGCGGACAGCGGTACGGTGTCATATTCTGTGAGCGGGTCGCCTTCGGGCAGTGCGGCGACATCGTTGGCGCAGTAGAGGCGAACCAGTTCCAGGCCGGGTACGTCGAGCGGCATGCTGGAAAACCCGATCTCGGCACCGCCGGAGCCGACTTCCTGAGCAACCATGTTTGGAAGATATTGTGCGACCTGGATTTCAGGAGGCAGTTTCTCGGCGGCGAATTCGGCCAGCGCGGCGGGAATGACGCCGGTGGCGATGGCGGACGTGGCGGCAACCTGGAGCGTGCGCCCCTTGCCGGTGGCGATCGCGCGGGCGCGTGCCGCCAGGCCCGTTAGGGAATTCAGGACACGGCGCGCTTCTTCTTCGAAAGCGATGCCTTCATCTGAAAGCATGACGCGCCGTCCGGCACGCTGGAGAAGCGAAAACCCAAGCTTGGCTTCGAGGTCCTGAATGGTGCGGGTAACCGATGGCTGCGAGCGTTCCAGAAGCACCGCCGCCTTGGTGATGCTTCCCGTTTCGGCAACAGCCAGAAAGGTCTGAAGGTCCCGGGTTTCCATTTGATATATGCTATATGAATGATTTCGAATAATCCATCCATTATTGACATAAATCAAAGCGCCGGTGGCATACCGACGCTGGCCAGCGGTTCCGTCACCAATCAAATAGTCGGCGAAAGAGCTAGAGTGCCGGGTTGGCGGTGCTGTGAATGTCTCGGACCTGACCCTAGATGAAGCCGAGGCCGTTGATAAGGATCAGCGCGATGGCCAGTGGCGCGACATAGCGTATGATGAAGCGCCATGCGGAAACCAGGGCCGGGGCAAGGGCCGAGCCGTCAACAAATTCCTCCTCGCCCTTGTGCTTGAGGGACCAGCCCATAAACAGCGCAACCAGTAGACCGCCGAGAGGCAGCGTTATGTTGCTCGTCATATAATCCAGCGCATCGAGCAGCACGTTTCCGCCGATGGTGAAGCCGGACATGATGCCGAGGCTGAGCGAGGCGGGAACCGCCAGGGCGAAGGTTGCAACGCCCGCACCGACGGCCACCTTCGTGCGGTTCGCTTCGCCCTCGTCCATGAAGTAGGTAATGACGACCTCAAGCAGGGCGACCGAACTGGTGAGTGCAGCGATCGCGAGGAGAAAGAAGAAAAGCGCGGCAAAGAAGCTGCCGAACGGCATTTGCGCGAAGATCGAGGGCAGGGTGATGAAGGTAAGGCCCGGTCCGGCCGATGGGGTTGCACCGAAGGCGAAGACAGCTGGCAGGATCACCAGGCCGGCAAGCACTGCAACCAGGGCATCGAGAACCGTGACGGCCAGCGCCGAGCCGGCTATGTCGTCATGCCGATGCATGTAGGAACCGTAGGTGATCATCGCGCCCATGCCGAGCGAAAGGGAGAAGAAGGCCTGTCCCAGGGCGGCCAGTAGCGTGCCCCACGTGACCTTCGTGAAATCGGGTTGGAGGAAGAAGGCGACACCCTCGACCGCACCGTCGAGCGTGACCGAGCGCGCCACGAGGACGAGAAGAATGATGAAAAGCGCCGGCATGAGAAGACGCGCCGCGCGTTCGATGCCGTTGGCGATGCCACCCAGGGCGACGAAGACGGTAAGCCCGACGAAGAGAGCGGTGTATAAGACCGGCTCGAGGGGATCCGTGATGAAGGTGTCGAATGCGCTGCCGACCTGCTCGAGATCCGACAGCAGTACCGATCCCGCAATCGATTTGGCCATATAAGCGACGGTCCAGCCAGCGATCACGCAATAAAAGGACAGGATCACAAACGCGGTAAGAATGCTCATATAGCCGACAAGCGGCCACGCACCGCCGGCCAACTTTCTGAAAGCGCCAGCCGGGTCGAGTTGTGTCGATCGACCGATTATCAACTCCGCGATCAGCACGGAAACACCGATCGAAAAGACGATCCCGAGATAGATCAGCAGGAATGCTCCACCGCCGTTTTCCCCGGTGACATACGGAAAACGCCAGACATTGCCGAGGCCGACGGCAGAACCGGCTGCTGCCAGAATGAACCCCATTCTGGAGGTCCAGTGTTCGCGAGTTTGTTTCATTTGGTCGCCGACTGATTGTTAGTGAAATTTCTTGCTCGAAAGGATGGGGCGTCGGCTTTCGCTCACGCACCATCGCTTTTGGAAATGAGGATGCCGTTGGTGTCGCGTTACAATTGGGTGCGGGAAGCCACGGTGCCCGGTTGGCGTTTATGGGCAATAAGGGGGGCTGCAAAATCACTTTGATCGTCGGGCGGCAACATTCGATGATCCATAATTGGACAGTATCACATTATAACGAACGCTCTTCGGCACGCTGGGTGGATAAAGTTACCGTTCCGGAAAGCTGTCGATGGCGCGGCGCTTGACGTGCTCTATCGTTGAAAGAAGCGCCGGGCTTCATCAATGTGGAACCATGATTCGTCCTTCGTCACACCATCCGGAAAGGATGGCATCATCGGATGCGCTTTGTATGCGTATTCCCGATTGGTTGCGTTTGGCGATACAGGCTTCGGAACTAGACGCAACCTTTGCGGCAGGTGCTGCCTTCGCTGTGCTGGATGCGCATGTGCGCGAAACGAGGTTTTCGGCGCAGGCCTGGCGTTACCGCTTGGCCTTGGGTGCGGCGGCAACGGCTTGCCGAAAGACCGGCCGGCCGGAGGACGAGGCGGCTTTGCGCGATGCTTTTCTTCTCACGCGTACGGGTGACGATGCCGGTCCGGCCGGTCGGATGCTGCTCGGCTGGCGGCTGCTCGTTTCAACACCGGTCGATGAACTCGCAAGCGAGGACACGCTCGGCTCTTTGATCGAAATGTGCGGTTATCGGCTGGATGGCCGCGCGTCTGACCTTGGTGATTTGATGAAAGAGGCGACCGGCATCGGACAGAACCCGCTTGCCGCGGCGGAACGGGTCTATCGCTCGGTGCAGCGTCTCTGGCCGGAATACGAGGCCGTTATCGCTCCATGGCTCTGCGATGCCGTGGTAGCGCGCGTGCTTGGCTGGTCCCGGGCTGTTCCTCTTTTCCTGATTGCGGGAAGTGCGAGGCGCGATCGCGCCCAGGGATCTTATAAACCCGATCGCGGGGCCGACGGCTCCATGATTGCCAGCCGTTATGCCTGCGCCGCGCTGGAGGCGGTTGATCGGGCAATTCTGCTGGAGCGGCGGGCCACTCGGCTCCTTCAGGTCGCTCCCAAGCTTCGTGCCAAGGGTGCGCAGGGTATTGTGCAGACCCTTCTCGCCGACGATGCGTTGATGGCCTCCCATGCGTTTTCAAACATGAGTGACCGTGGACTGCGACGTCTTTTCGCTCGGCTTGTTTCGCTCGGCGCGGTGCGCGAATTGAGCGGCCGCGATAGCTTTCGCATTTACGGGCTGTGAAATGATGAGCGCGCAAACCGGCAAGCAGAAAAACGGGGCGGAAACGAACGCTCCTCTGTTCGACCGCGAACTCGAGCATTTGCCGCAGGCTCTCCGTTGGCGGGAATGGATGGCACGAGTGGAGGCGGTCATCTTCGCGGCGCGGGAACCCGTGACGCGCGAAACGCTGGCGCAGGTTGTGGGGCGCGGTTGCAACCTCGATCTTATCATCGAGGATATAAGCGCCGAACTCACCGACCGACCTTATGAACTGGTGCGCGTGGCTGGGGGCTGGCAGCATCGGACCCGGCCTTCCCTGGCCGACGCGATCCGCACGGCGTTTGGCATTGTCGAGACGGGGGAGAGCTTGAGCGAGGCCGAGGCTCTGGTGTTAATGTCCATCGGCTATTTTCAACCGATCACTCGTGCCGAACTGTCGAGCTTCTTTGCTCGCGAGGTTTCGCGCGACCTGATCGGCAAGTTGCGCCGTGCCGGCTTCATTGCCTCCGGTCCGCGTAGTCCGCAACCGGGTGCGCCCTATACCTATGTGACGACGCCGGCGTTTTTAGCGCATTTTGGCTTTGAGACGCTTCGCGACCTTCCCGATTTCGACATGCTGGAGGATGCTGGGCTCTTGAACAAGGAGCGCCTGCTCGAGGATATCCCTGGCGCCATGGGGCGTCTGTAACGGCAGGATCCGCAGTGCGGTCCCGGTCTTGGGCCGGTTTGCCGGGATCTCGAATGTGCCGGCCGGCAACCGGTCTACAAGAATCTGTCTCCCGGTCGTAAAAACGGCACAAGCCCTTCCGTCTTTCAAACTGTGGGAGATTGATGTGGGATCTCTCGTGCTGCCAGCGATTTTCGCCGAACATGTGCCAGGGTTTTTCTGCGATCGGCCAGCAATCTTTCCACAGGCTTCGGTACAGGATTTCCAGTGCGATATGCCCGAAAACGTCACGTTGCATACGTTGTCGATAAAATTTGACGCCGCGAGCGGAGCGCTAAAATCCAAGTTTTGCCTGTTGCGCTCGATGCAGAATGCGGACACTATACGACAATGAATACATTAAGGAGGAGGAGCCTTAATGGCCACAGTGATGTTTCGCGATGTCCGCAAGGCGTTCGGGCAGGTGGAAGTTCTGCACGGTGTCTCGGTGGATATCGAGGAGGGACAGTTCGTCGTTCTGGTCGGACCGTCCGGCTGTGGAAAATCGACCTTGCTGCGCATGTTGGCGGGCCTGGAGCATATAACCGCTGGTGAGATCGTGATCGGCGACAGGGTGGTGAACACGCTGCCGCCCAAGGATCGGGACATCGCCATGGTGTTCCAGAACTACGCGCTCTATCCACACATCACCGTTGCCGAGAACATGGGCTTCTCGCTCATGCTGAAGGGCGCGGCGAAGACCGACATCGAGGCGAAGGTGCGCCCGGCGGCGGAAATCTTGGGACTGACGCATCTGCTCGACCGCTATCCGCGCCAGCTTTCCGGCGGCCAACGCCAGCGCGTTGCCATGGGACGCGCCATCGTTCGCAATCCGCAAGTGTTCCTTTTCGATGAGCCGCTTTCGAACCTGGATGCCAAGCTGCGCGTTTCCATGCGCTCCGAGATCAAGAATTTGCATCAGCGGCTGAAGACGACAACGGTTTACGTTACCCACGACCAGATCGAGGCGATGACCATGGCCGACAAGATTGTCGTTATGCATGACGGCATCGTCGAACAGGTCGGCGAGCCGCTCGAGCTTTACGACCGACCGGCCAATCTCTTCGTCGCGGGATTTATCGGCTCGCCGGCCATGAACATGACGCCGGGGCGATTGAATGACGACGATCCTGGCGTGTTCGTGACCGGGCAGGGTCAGCGCATCAGCGTCGCCAATGTCGGCGCGGCAAAACCCGGACGCGACCTGATCTGCGGTATCCGGCCCGAGGCAATTCATCTGCGTGGCGATGTTGCCCTGCGCGTCAAAGTGGTCGAGCCGACCGGTTCTGAAACCCATGTCGTCGCCGATCTCGACGGAAATGAAATGACCTGCGTTTTCCGTGAACGCATCAAGGCCGGGCCGGGAGACGAATTGAAGGTCTCCATCGACCCGGAAGCCATTCATCTCTTCGATGCCGAGGGAGGTCAGAGGCTCTCGGCTTAACTTGATTTTGGCGTCGCCGGGGAGGACGACGCCAAATGTGGGGTGCCGTGGCGCCCGACGTTAATGCGGCAGTCAACCGCTTTGCGGCATCGCTCGGGTGTCGCGAGTTTGAGGAGGAGACGTGCAATGACGATCAATCGCAGGAGATTTCTATCGGGCACGGCGGGACTTGCCGCCGGCGGCCTATTGGCGGGAACGCTCGGGACAAGGCATGCGTTGGCGCAGGCATCGGCATCGATGTTTACACCGGAGGAAGGGGCGACATTGCGCCTTCTGCGCTGGGTGCCTTTCGTGACAGGCGAAGAGGAGACCTGGAACGCCAACACCGCCGCTTTCACCGAGGCGACCGGGGTTGAGGTGCGCATCGACCAGGAAAGCTGGGAAGATGTGCGCCCGAAAGCGGCGGTGGCGGCCAATGTCGGCTCCGGTCCCGACATGGTGATGAGCTGGTTCGACGATCCTTTCCAGTATCCTGACAAGCTGGTGGATGTGACGGATCTTGCCAATGCGCTCGGCGAGGAGCATGGCGGCTGGTATGAGGGTCTCGAGGGCTATGCCAGACAAGATGACAAATTCATCGCCGTACCGCTTTGCGCCATCGGCAATGCGATCTGTTATCGCGACAGCCATATGAAGGCGGCCGGCTTCAGCGAATTCCCGCAGGATACGGACGGTTTCCTGGAATTGTGCAAGGCGATGAAGGCCAAGGGTACACCGGCCGGTTTCCCGCATGGCAAAGCGGTCGGCGACGGCAATAACTATGCGCATTGGCTGCTGTGGAGCCATGGCGGTATGACGGTCGACGAAAGCGGCGCGGTGGCCATCAACAGCCCTGAGACCAAGGCGGCCATCGACTATGCCAAGGCGCTCTATGAGACCTTTATCCCAGGCACGGAAAGCTGGCTGGACATCAACAACAACCGTGCCTTCCTCGCCGGCGAGGTTTCACTGACGGCCAATGGTGTGTCGCTTTACTACGCCGCCGCCAAAGACGAGGCGATGAAAGAGATTGCTGAGGACATACGCACCACCAATCTGCCGGTCGGACCGGTGGGCACGTCGGTGGAGCTGCACCAGACCTCGACTATTTCGATCTTCAATCATTGTCAGTATCCGCAGGCGGCCAAGGCATATCTCGCCTTCATGTATCAGGCTGACCGTATGAACGCCTGGCTTGAAGGGGCGAGTGCCTATTGCTGCCAGGCCCTGAAGGGGTTCGAGAACAATCCGGTCTGGACGTCCAATCCCGTTCACGCGCCCTATGCGAAAGCCTCGGCCTCGCTGCGGCCCAACGGGTATGCGGGTCCGCTCGGGCCGGCATCTGCAGGTGTCATGGCCGATTATGTGCTGGTGGACATGTTTGCCGAGGCGGTCACCGGTCAGCGTTCGGCCGAAGAGGCCATCTCCAATGCGGAACGGCGTATCGCACGCTATTATCGTTGACGAATAGGCAACGCCGGCAAGTTGCCGGCGTTGTCTCGGCTTCTCACCGATCAATACGAAGAAAGGCAGGATGACCCATGCAGGCCAGGCCGGCGCGTTCATCTTCGATCCTCGGATGGCTTCTGGAAAGCCGCAATGGGCTCGGACTTCTGTTCATGCTGCCGGCGGCGGTGTTCCTGCTCTGCTTTCTCACCTACCCGCTAGGTTTGGGGGTATGGCTCGGCTTCACCGATGCGCGCATCGGGCGTGAAGGTATTTTCATCGGCCTGGAAAACTACATCTGGCTCTTCGACGACCCCGTCTTCTGGCTCTCCGTCTTCAACACCATGCTCTACACGGTGGTGGCCTCGGTGCTGAAGTTCGCGCTAGGGCTTTGGCTTGCCCTGATTCTCAATCAACATCTGCCGTTCAAGACGTTCTTCCGTGCCATCATTTTGTTGCCATGGGTTGTGCCAACGGTGCTTTCGGCTCTCGCATTCTGGTGGATCTACGATTCCCAGTTTTCGATCATTTCCTACGTGTTGATGAACCTCGGCGTAATCAACGAACCGATCAATTTCCTCGGCGATCCAACCAATGCGCGGGCTTCGGTGATCGCCGCCAATGTCTGGCGCGGCATTCCCTTTGTGGCGATTTCGTTGCTCGCGGGATTGCAGACCATTCCGCAGTCGCTGAACGAGGCGGCGGCGCTCGATGGGGCGACGTCCTGGCAGCGCTTCACCAAGATAACCTTGCCATTGCTCACACCCATCATTGCGGTGGTTATGACGTTCTCGGTGCTTTTCACTTTCACCGATTTCCAGCTCATCTATGTGTTGACGCGGGGTGGTCCCGTTAACGCCACGCATCTGATGGCGACCCTGTCGTTCCAGCGCGCGATTCCTGGCGGGCAATTGGGCGAAGGTGCGGCCATTGCCGTGGCGATGATCCCCTTCTTGCTGGCGGCGATCCTGTTTTCCTTCTTCGGATTGCAGCGCCGCAAATGGCAACAGGGCGGCGGCGACTAAGGAGAATGATCCGATGAGCGAGAGCACCCAAACCACCCAGCGCGCCGCCATAAACGACGATATGGAAGGCATGGAGCAGTTCAACACATTGCCGCGGCGTATCATGACGGTTTACCTGCCGCTGGCGGTGTTCATTTTCGTTCTTCTATTCCCGTTCTACTGGATGGCGATCACCGCCATCAAACCGGATTACCAGCTCACAAACTACGAGAACTACAGCCCCTTTTGGGTGATCGAACCCACGCTCGAACACGTGAAGTTTCTATTGTTCGAGACGTCCTATCCGGGCTGGCTGTGGAACACGATGCTGGTAGCGTTCGCCTCGACCTTCATTTCGCTGGCTGCATCGGTTTTCGCCGCTTATGCCATCGAACGCGTGCGTTTCACGGGCGCGCGGGTGACGGGGCTTATGATCTTTCTCGCTTATCTGGTACCGCCATCGATCCTGTTCATTCCACTGGCCTTTATCGTGTTCAAGGTGGGGATCTTCGATTCGCGCCTGGCGCTCATCCTGACCTATCCGACCTTTCTCATTCCGTTCTGTACCTGGCTCCTGATGGGCTATTTTCGCAGTATCCCCTTCGAACTCGAGGAAAGCGCACTGGTGGACGGGGCGACACGCTGGCAAATCCTCACCAAAGTCATTCTGCCGCTCGCGGTGCCGGGTCTTATCTCAGCAGGCATTTTCGCTTTCACGCTTTCCTGGAACGAGTTCATCTACGCGCTCACCTTCATCTCTTCGTCGGAAAACAAAACCGTGCCTGTTGGCGTCCTTACGGAGTTGGTGCGCGGCGATATCTACGAGTGGGGTGCGTTGATGTCGGGTGCTTTGCTGGGCTCCTTGCCGGTGGTGATCCTCTATTCTTTCTTCGTCGACTACTATGTTTCGTCCATGACGGGTGCGGTGAAAGAATGAAGGACTTTATACTCCAGGGAGCATGAGATGCGGGTAATGGTGATCGGCCTGGGGTCGATGGGAATGGGCGTTGCCCTGTCACTTGTGCGCGCAGGACACATGGTCTTCGGTGTCGATCCGCGAGCCGAGGCCTGCACGGAAATCCTCGATGCTGGTGCGACCGACGCCGGGCCCAACGGAGCAGCTTTTGCCGAGGATACAGAAGCGGTGGTTGTTCTGACCGTGAACGCGGAACAGGTGCGCAGCGTCTTGTTCGGCGAGGAGGGCATTGTCCGATTGTTGCCGACGGGGATACCCGTGATGGTGTCGTCGACGGTATCGACCGAAGATGCACGCGATTTCGGTGCGCGGCTGGAACAGACGGGACACCTGATGCTCGATGCCCCGGTTTCGGGTGGCCCGGTCAAAGCGCGCGAGGGCGCAATGACGGTCATGGCAGCGGGACCGAAGGCCGCTTTCGACACGCTTGCGCCGGTGCTTGCTGCCGTGGCCGAGCGGGTTTTCCGCATTTCCGACCGGATCGGCGACGGAGCGGCGGTAAAGGTCATCCACCAGCTCTTGGCCGGCGTGCACATTGCCGCCGGTGCTGAGGCGATGGCACTCGCGGCGCGTGCCGGCATCCCGCTCGACACCATGTATGAGGTGGTGACGAACGCAGCCGGCAATTCATGGATGTTTGAAAACCGCATGCGGCATGTCGTGGATGGCGACTATGCGCCGCGATCCATGGTCGATATTTTCGTGAAAGACCTCGGCCTTGTGACGGAGACGGGCAGGACCCTTCAATTTCCACTGCCGTTGGCTTCGACCGCCTACACCATGTTCGCCTCGGCCAGCACGGCCGGTTACGGACAGTGGGATGACAGTGCGGTTATCAAGGTGTTCCCGGGCATCACGCTTCCCGGCGACAGGATGGAATAGAATCCGGGCTGCCGGCTTGTTCCAGAGCCCAGAGCGGATTCTGCCATAGTCGGGATGCTCGGACATTGTCCGCCGAACCTCTGATCGAGAGCGGTCTATTCTGTGGCCTTGGATTGTGTTGGATGCTGGTCGACCGCAAAGTTGGAAACTTGAAAAGGTTTAAAACCCGATCAGTGTTCAGGACTGGCGGCGCGATGTAACGGTCGCTTTACAGGTGGACGCTTCTTTGTTCGCAACGCGAATGATTGTCGTCTACAAACGCCGCGAAAATATCCTATATATGCTTCGAAGCGAGGACGACCTCCCCCATCTCGGGAAACCATGTCGGGACGACCCGAGAAACCAACGGGGAGCAAAATGCGCACCGCTGCAGACCGTATCCGACATGCCGTCAGTTTCGAGCTGATCGCTCTTCTCATCGTGACGCCTTTGGCGTCTTGGGCTTTTGGCAAACCCATGTTCGACATGGGTGTTGTCGCGATCGTTAGCGCCACGATCGCCACCTTGTGGAATTATATCTACAATCTAGGCTTCGACCATGCGTTGCGCCGATTTACCGGCAGCGTGCGCAAGACTGTGCCGATGCGCGTGGTGCATGCTGTCCTGTTCGAAGGTGGACTGTTGTTAGCGTTGATGCCGACCACGGCGCTGTTTCTGGGAGTTCCAATCATCGAAGCGCTGTTCGTCAACGCCTCGTTCGCACTCTTTTACCTGGTTTACGCTTTCGTCTTCAACTGGGCGTATGACGTGATCTTTCCAGTGCCCGAAGCATCGACCGTCTCGGGCATTGGTAAAGCTTGAGTGGCTTCACGCTTTCAGCGGCGGGGCGCTGGTCTCGCCGCTTCCAAGTCGTTTTCCGGGATTGATTGCTTCGAGCCATAACAGATAGGCCGCGTGATCGTGGCGCCCCATCTTCATTTCATGGGCGAGCTGGTGGAACGCGTCGCGTGTTTTTTCCGTGAGAGGCAGTTCAAGGTTGGCCGCGCGTGCCACTTCGAGCGTGTTCTCAAGGTCTTTGAGCTGCAACTCGAGCGGGCCGCCGGGCAGAAAGTTTCGCTCGACCATCCGTTCGCCATGAAGATCGAGAATCCGCGAGGTGGCAAAACCGCCCATCAAAGCATCGCGAAGCGCTGCGGGATCACAGCCGCCCTCCTGCGCCAGAAGCATCGCCTCGGATACCGCACCGATGGTGACGGCGACAATCACCTGGTTGGCGAGCTTGGCGACCTGACCCGCGCCATGAATGCCGACATGGGTTGCCCTTCCCATAGAAGAGAGGAGCTCTTCGGCCTCTGTGAAATCCGTGGGGTCTCCCCCGGCCATGATAGCGAGCGCCCCTTCGAGCGCACCTTTTTCGCCACCGGAGACTGGTGCATCTAGATGCCGGTGTTCGGTTTTTGCCAGTGTTTGCGCATGGTCGCGTGCAACCGCCGGCTGGATCGACGACATGTCTATGAAGAGCGCGCCGCTCGGTGCGGTCTCTACAACACCCTTCTTACCGAAATAGATTTCGGTAACGATGGGAGAATTGTCGACCATCGTTACGATGGCGTCGGCGTTCGCTACTGCGGCTTGTGGGTCGTCAGCAATGGTGGCGACATCCGAAAGCGCTTCGGCCTTGGCGCGGGTGCGATTCCAGACGGTGAGTTTGAAGCCCGCCTTTGCAATGTTTCGCGCCATCGGGGCACCCATGATGCCGGTGCCGATGACAGTGACGTTTTTAATGCTCATGGCGGGCTCCAGATATTGCGATCAGGCGTTGACGATGGTCTGGCGCTGTTCACCGAGGCCGGCAATGGACAGTGTCATCACGTCGCCGGCCTTAAGGTATTGCGGCGGCTTCATTCCCATCCCAACCCCGGGAGGGGTGCCGGTCGAGACGACGTCGCCGGGCATCAGTGTCATGAATCGCGAGAGATAAGAGATTACATGCGGTACGTTGAAGATCAGTGTGTTGGTGTTGCCGGTCTGGCGACGTTCGCCGTTTACATCCAGCCACATGTCCAGATCGTGCGGGTCGCCCACTTCATCGCGTGTGACAAGCCAGGGGCCAAGCGGACCGAACGTGTCGTGGCTTTTGCCCTTGGTCCACTGGCCTGAGCGCTTGGTCTGGAAATCGCGTTCGGAAACATCGTTCATGATTGCGAAACCGGCAACATGATTCATCGCATCGGCCTCGTTCACATATTTCGCTTTCGTGCCGATGATGACAGCCAGTTCCACTTCCCAGTCGAGCGCTTTGGAGCCGCGCGGCATTTCAACATCGTCATCGGGGCCACACAGTGCGTTGAGCGCTTTGGCGAAGATGATGGGTTCTTCTGGCGGTTCCGCCCCGGTTTCGGCTGCGTGATCGGAATAGTTGAGTCCGATGCACACGATCTTCTGCAGGCCTGCAACGCAGGGGCCGAGCCGTGGATTTCCTTCCACTGGAGGGAGACTCTGCACATCGACGGCGCGCAGTCGGTCGAGCCCTGCCGGCGAAATGGCTTCGCCTGCGATGTCGGTGACAATGCTGGAAAGATCGCGCAGAATTCCATCCGCCGCGAGCATGCCCGGCTTTTCTTGCCCGGCAGGGCCGTAACGCAACAGCTTCATATTATCGTTCCTTTGTACTCTGGCAGTCAGTAGACGGCGCGGCCGCCGGAAATATCGAAGACCCCGCCCGTGGTGAAGGAGCATTCCTCCGAGGCGAGCCAGGCGATCATCGCTGCCGCTTCGGCAGGTTCGAGAAATCGCTCAAGCGGGATCTTCGACAGCATATAGTCGATATGCTCCTGGCTCATCTGGTCGAAGATCGGCGTACGGGCGGCTGCCGGCGTCAGGCAGTTGACGATAACGCCGGTCTTGGCGAGTTCCTTACCAAGCGATTTGGTCAACCCGATCAAACCCGCCTTGGACGCGGAATAGTGTGAGGCGTTGGGGTTTCCTTCCTTGCCGGCTATGGAGGCGATGTTGACGATGCGGCCATAGCGACGCTCGATCATGCCCGGCACCAGTGCCCGGCAGGTGAGGTAAGGCGCGACAAGATTGACCTCGACGGTGCGCCGCCACACATCCGGTGCCAGCTCCCATGTCTTGCCGTTGCCACCGGTGATGCCGGCATTGTTGACGAGGATGTCAACTGCGCCTGCCTCGAATGCCGCAGCGTTCACCGCGCTTTCGTCGGTGAGTTCCACCACGCGGCCGGTCGCCTTACCTCCCAATGTTTCCGCGGCGCGATCAAGATTTTCAGCATTGATGTCCCAAAGGATGACATCGGCACCGCTCGCGATGAAGCGTTCCGCCGTTGCCAGTCCGATACCCTGCGCGCCGCCCGTGACGATCGCTCTTCGTCCGGTGAGGTCGATTTTGTTCATGAACGCCCCTCTTCATTCTGTTCCAACCAGTGTAATCGCACAGACACTGAGAAGTCACAATGTATACATTATAGGCGGACATTGAAACGCCTATCCTATCGCTTCAGCACCACGAATGAGGCCAAGCCTATCCCCCTGGGGAGAACGATGCCTGCTGGCGTAGCAGTGAAACTAGCTGTTCGTCGGCACGATTGCGGTGCTGTTGGTGCAAACGAGTTGCCTCATCTTCATTTCCCGCAGCGATGGCAGCGAGGATGGCACGGTGCTCACGATCCGAGACGACGGGCAGGGGGCGCAGTTTGATGATTGCGCGGCGCGCATGATATTGCAGATCCCATAGCTGCCGCAGCATCGCCTGCAGACGCGGATTGCCACACAGTCCGACCAGTTCGGAATGAAACTCATCGTCGAGTTCGGACCATGCTTCGATATCGCCTCGTTTCGAGGCACGTTCCATTTGGGTGAGTATGCCGTCGAGTCGCTCGTGATCGGCTTCGCTGATGCCACGGCGGGCCGTAAGCTGAGCTGCTTTCACCTCGAGCGTGGAAAAAACCTGGTAGATCTGCTCGATTTCATTGACGGACAGCGCCTTTACAGTGATCCCGTGGCGCGGGCGAACATCCACCAGACCTTCTTCTTCAAGCCTTATAAGGGCCTCGCGCACCGGCGTGCGGCTGAGCGCGAGGAGGCTGGCGACCTCCGTTTCCAAAAGTGTCGTGCCGGGAGGCAGTCGCCCTTCGAGAATGCGAAATTTGAGTTCGTGGTAGGCACGATCACGCGCCGGCATTTTGGCAATGCCCTGAAGGCTCGGGCGAGGGCGCGAAGCGGCCTGCGCTTCCACGCTTTTGCTTTTCAGCGACCGCCCGGCGGTGCTCACCTTTCTTCGTTCGGTCGTCTTCAGCGTCCCCTCCCTGTGTGCCCGGTACCGTTCGGTTTTTCCACGACGGCACCGACGATGGTTGGCAGATATTCGCTGTTGTGTCCAAGCACTTGCGTCCCGCCGGGTTGGTTCTTCACAGACCGCAAGCGCTGCTTACCTGTCATTGTCGACCTCTTCAGCTCTTCGCTTTCCGGGCTTCTTCGTCGGCAAGGTGTGCTCGGATGATGGCATCGAAATCCTGATCGGCTTTGAAGCCAGCTTCTTCAGCGCGCTGGGCGTTGAAGTCGCGTGGCCAGCCATCGACGATGGCGGCGATCTGCGGGTCGTGTTGTCGCTTGATGTGCGCCACTGCCTCATTGCCGGCGACCCGCCCTAGAGCCTCGATCATCTCCGCGATGGTTACGGAAAGACCGGGCATGGTGAGCGAGCGACGGTCGCCGAGCTGTGCCAGATCCATGGTTCCGGCGTGCAGCAGGAAATGCACTGCGGCATCGGGGCTTGCCACCCAGTGCCGCACATCGTCCGCTACCGGCAGTATCGCATCAAGTCCGGCCAGCGGTTCACGGATGATGCCGGAGAAGAACCCCGAGGCCGCCTTGTTGGGTTTGCCGGGGCGCACGACGATGGTGGGCAGCCGAATGCCTATTCCATCCACGAAACCTTTCCGCGTGTAGTCAGCCAAAAGAAGTTCGCCGATCGCCTTTTGGGTGCCATAGCTGGTGAGTGGGGCACGGAAGAAATGGTCGTCGATCTTTTCGGGAAACGGCGCGCCGAAAACCGCGATGGAGGAGGTGAAGACGAGGCGAGGTCTATAGCCGGCGCCTATATGGCGGATTGCCTCGAGAAGATGGCGCGTACCATCCATGTTGATGTCGTAACCTTTTTCGAACTCGACCTCGGCCTCGCCGGAAACGATGGCGGCGAGGTGAAAGACGACATCGGGTTTTTGCGCGATCAGCCCTTCGACCGTTTGCGAATTTGCGATGTTGCCGGCCTGCGCTTCGATTTCGATGCCATTCGCCGAAACGAGCGGCGCTTCGACCACATCGAAGGCATGGATGGTGTCGATCCGCTCACTGCCGAGCCTGCCATCGGCGATCAGTTTCTCGGCAAGCCTGCGGCCAACCATGCCGGCCGCTCCGATAATCAGGATGCGCATACGGGTTCTCTCCTCCCAAATTGGTTCTTCCGTGTGTTGCGGACGGATCCGACCCTAGTGGTTGTCGCGCGGCACGGGCGGCATCTTGCCGTCTTTTCCGCCCTGGGCGAGCCGTTGATAGTTGACGGCGGGTTCCAGGACCATGCCGGCTTCGAGCTGAGCGATCATGCCGCGCTGAATCTCCTGCCAAGGCGTCTGGTGCGCTGGGTACGCATATCCCCCGGCTTTCTCCAGTTCCGCGCGGCGTTTGCCGAGTTCTTCCTCGGGTATGAGAATGTTCGCGGTGCATTTGTTCAGATCGATGCGCACGCGATCACCGCTCTTGAGAAGCGCAAGTCCGCCATTGGCTGCCGCTTCGGGCGAAGCGTTGAGAATGGAAGGCGAACCCGATGTTCCGGACTGGCGACCGTCGCCCACACATGGCAGAGAGGTGACGCCGCGCTTGATGAGATAATCCGGTGCGCGCATGTTCACCACTTCGGCGGCGCCCGGATAGCCTATGGGCCCCGCACCGCGCATGAAAAGAACGCTACTCTCGTCGATTGCGAGTGCCGGGTCATCAATGCGCACATGGTAATCCTCCGGCCCGTCGAACACGATCGCGCGGCCTTCAAAGGCCATGGGATCATCGGGATTGGAGAGATAGCGTTCGCGAAACTCATCGGACACGACCGACAGTTTCATAATCGCGGAATCGAACAGATTGCCCTTCAGGACGCGGAAACCCGCATTCAACTTCAGCGGATCGCCGAACGGGCGGATCACCTTCTCGTCGGAGATGGCCGCACCGCGGCAGTTTTCTCCGATGCTTTTGCCGTTTACCGTCAGCACATCTTCATTGATAAGTCCGACCGACATGAGCTGGTTGATGACTGCTGGCACGCCGCCTGCGTGGTAATAGTCTTCGCCGAGATATTCGCCAGCGGGCTGGAGATTGACTAGCAGCGGTACGGTTTCGCCGTATGTTTGCCAATCGTCGATTGAAAACTCGACGCCCAGGTGACGCGCGACCGCGGTCAGATGAATCGGCGCATTGGTGGAGCCGCCGATAGCCGAGTTGACACGAACCGCGTTTATGAACGCATCGCGCGTCATCACATCGCTCGGTTTGATGTCCTCATGCACCATATCGACGATGCGGAGGCCCGTACGCCAAGCCATTTCCTGCCGGTCGCGGTAGGGTGCGGGAATGGCGGCGGAACCGGGCAACTGCATGCCTAAGGCTTCGGCCAGGGAGTTCATGGTCGTCGCCGTACCCATTGTATTGCAAAAGCCGGTAGATGGCGCGGAGGATGCGACCAGCCGCACAAATCCTTCATAGTCGATCTCACCTGCTGCCATCATCTCGCGCGCCTTCCAGACGATGGTACCCGAGCCTGTGCGTTCACCCCGGAACCAGCCATTGAGCATCGGGCCCACCGAAAGCGCTATGGCGGGAATGTTGACCGTGGCTGCCGCCATAAGCAAGGCCGGTGTGGTCTTGTCGCAGCCGATGGTAAGAACAACGCCGTCGAGCGGATAGCCGTAGAGAACCTCCACAAGACTCAGATAGGCAAGGTTGCGATCAAGCGAGGCGGTGGGACGTTTGCCGGTTTCCTGGATCGGATGTACCGGAAACTCGATGGCGATGCCGCCGGCTTCGCGAATGCCTTCGCGAACGCGCTTTGCCAATTCGAGATGATGCCGGTTACACGGTGAAAGGTCCGATCCGGTTTGTGCGATGCCGATGATGGGCTTGCCCGATTGCAGTTCCTCCTGCGACAATCCGAAGTTCAGGTAGCGTTCCAGATACAGCGCCGTCATGTCCGGATTGCCCGCATTGTCGAACCAGGCGCGCGAGCGCAAGGAGGGGCGTTTGGGTTCTGTTTTCATGACAACTCCGGATGCTCAGTTCATTCATATTTTAGCCGCTCGCGAGTTAATGTATACACAAAAATCATAACATTTTTGATTTTCAAAGATTGAGGCAAGTGATTGCGAAGTCCTGTAATTCGGCGGAGAAAATCAAGTCAAATAAGGATCAACGCTCGAATGTGAGGGTGACATTTCCCCGCAAAAGCCCTCTTTCTCACCAGCATTGACTTTTATGGATACGTTGTCGCATTTAATCCGACATGTGCGTGAAGGAGGAGGTGCAAATGTTGCTCGGTTGCATTGGGGATGATTTTACCGGGTCCTCCGATCTCGCCAACACACTTGCCAAAAGCGGTATGAAAACCATTCAGTATTGCGGTGTGCCCGTTGACCCTGCCGATCCATCCGTCGAGGTGGGTGTGGTGGCGCTCAAGTCACGCACCATCCCGGTGACCGACGCCGTCCGCCAGTCGCTTCAGGCTGTCGAATGGCTTTTGAAGCAAGGCGCGCGGCAGATTTATTTCAAGTATTGCTCGACCTTCGATTCGACGCCTGAGGGCAACATCGGTCCCGTGATCGATGCGTTGATGGAACATCTTGGAGTGGAGCAGACGCTGGTTTGTCCGGCGTTCCCGGCGACGGGACGGACGGTTTATCAGGGGCATCTCTTCGTTAGCGACCGTCTGCTCAACGAAAGCGGGATGGAGCATCATCCTTTGACGCCGATGCGCGACGCCGATATCCGCCGCTGGCTCGCGCCGCAGACGCGCGGTGCGGTTGGGCATGTTTCCGCGCAGGCGGTTCGCGAGGGGCCGGAGGCCATTTTGGCTGCGCTTACACGGGAAGCGGCTGAAGGGCGAACGCGCGTTGTCGTCGATACGATTGCCGATGAGGATCTGCACTGGATCGGTGCCGCCGTCCGTGACATGAAGCTTGTAACGGGCGGGTCCGGTTTGGCTCTTGGCCTGCCGGCAAACTTTCGCGATGCGGGGCTTTTGGGAAGCGACAGAGAAACTTGGGAAGGATCGGCTGGCCGCGCTGTCGTCCTGTCGGGCTCCTGCTCGAACCAGACGCGACGGCAGATCGCGGAATATTCTCAAGGACATCCGATTTTGAAGGTCGAGCCGGAAGCTGTGCTTTCCGGCGCAATGACGCCACGAGCGGCGATGGAATGGATCGATGTCCAGCCTACCGGGATCGCACCATTGGTCTATTCCTCGTCTGAACCCGATGAGGTGCGTGCCGCGCAATCCAAGTTCGGACGGGACGAGGTTGCAGCCGCCCTTGAAGGCTTTTTCGCTGCAACGGCCCTGGAGCTTGTCGCCAACGGTTATGAACGGCTCGTGATTGCCGGTGGTGAGACGTCCGGTGCGATTGTCGAGGCGCTCGATTTCTCCGCCCTGGAGGTGGGACCTGAGATTGCTCCGGGTGTGCCGGCGCTGAAGGCCGAGGACCGACCGGTCTGGGTCGCGCTGAAGTCCGGCAATTTCGGTGACGAGGCATTTTTCGCGAAAGCGCTGGACGTGATGAAGGGAGAGACAACATGAGTGACGAAAGCAGGCTTCGCGAGGAAATGTGCCGCCTTGCTGCATCGCTGCACGCGCGCGGGCTCACTCATGGCGCGACCGGGAATGTTTCTGCGCGCACCAGCGATGGCGGTATGCTGGTAACACCCACCGGCTCGACCTTGGGTACGCTCGATCCGGCCCGGCTCAGCCGCTTCGATGCCCTTGGGCGGCATGTGGATGGTGACAAACCGACAAAAGAAATGCCCTTGCACGAAGCATTCTACGAGACACGCTCCAAAGCCGGTGCGATTGTGCATCTGCATTCAACGCATTCCGTCGCCTGGTCGCTTCTGCCGGATGTCGACCCGGACAACCTGTTTCCGCCACTCACCGCTTATTCAATCATGCAACTCGGCAAAGTGAAGCTCCTTCCCTATTTCATTCCCGGAGATGTTGCGATCGGCGAGGCGATCCGCGGGCTTGCCGGAAAACGCTCAGCCATCATGCTGGCCAATCACGGCCCGGTGGTGGCCGGCAAGGACCTGCGGGCTGCAGGCCAGGCCATCGAGGAATTGGAGGAGACCGCGCGGCTTGCGCTTCTGACGCGGGGACTGTCGCCTCGTGTTCTGACATCCGAGCAGGTCGATCAGGTGGTGACGACATTCGCTGTGGAGTGGTCGTGATGCTGCGTTTTTCCGCCAATCTCGGGTTTCTATGGACCGAACTCTCTCTTCCTGATGCGATCCGGCGGGCGCATACGGCCGGGTTCGAAGCCGTTGAATGTCATTGGCCCTATGCGGTTTCGACTGAGGAAGTGCGCGCAGCGCTTGAGGAAACGGGCTTGCCGCTTCTTGGCCTCAATACGCGCAAGGGCGGGCGTGAGGGAGATTTCGGTCTTGCGGCGCTGCCGGACCGAGAGCAGGAGGCACGTGCGACGATCGATGAGGCAGTGGCTTATGCCGTTGCTGTGGGTGCCAGTGCAATACATGTCATGGCGGGCCGAGCGACGGAAGGCGAGGCGGCGGAAACCGCATTTGCCGGCAACCTCACCCATGCCTGCGAGATCGCCAAGACGAACAATCTCACCGTCTTGATCGAGCCGATCAACCATCGCGACGTTCCGGGCTATTTTCTTTCCCGTGTCGAGCAGGCCGCTGACCTTGTTGACCGTGTAGGCGCGGCCAATCTGAAGATCATGTTCGATTGCTATCATACGCAAATCACCCAGGGCGATCTGCTCGGACGCTTCACTGCGCATCGCGCGATGATCGGTCACGTACAGATTGCTGCAGTGCCTTCGCGTGCGGAGCCGGACGAAGGCGAGGTATGCTTCGAACGTTTGCTGCCAGCCATGCGCGATGACGGTTATGAGGGATTCTTCGGCGCTGAATACAAGCCGCGTGCCGGCACCGATGCGGGACTTGGTTGGCGCGATGCTTTCTCGAGGATCTGACCGCCCGGTCAGATCCGGTCAAATATTGTCTTTCACGCGGTCCCAGGTGTTCATCAGATGTTGGGCCATGACTTGGCCCAACGCTTCACCGTCGCGCTTTCTGAGAGCGGCGGCCATTTGTTCATGCTCGGAAACCGCCGAGGCCCAGTAATCCGGTTTGCTGTTTCCGAGAAACCGGATCCGTTTGAGGCGTGCCTGGATGTTGGCCTGAACCTCGCGGAGCGATTCATTGCTCGCAAGCTGTGAGACGCGCGAATGAAACTCCTGATTCAGTTTGTAATAGGGCAGGCGATCGCCCTCGCGGTAACGCGCCAGCATGTCGTCGTGCAATTCAAGAAGACCCTCAATCTCAGCATCGCTGGCGCGCTGGCAGACCAGTCGTCCCGCCAATTCCTCCAAATGTGAGAGCAGTTCCAGCATGGAGAACACATCCTGTGCCGTGAGCTTTCGCACGACGCTGCCCTTGGACGGACGGATGATGACCAGCCCTTCTGCTGCCAACGTACGCAGCGCCTCGCGAAACGGTGTGCGTGAAACACCGAGTTGTTCAACGAGCGTCGTCTCGTCGATCCGGGTTCCGGGCGCAAGATGCCCCTCGATGATGAGGTCGCGAATGCGGTTGGCAACCTGGTCATGCAGCGTCTGCTTTTCGATTGCCACGGCTTCCATGGGAAAGGGGCTGCTGAGTTCCAAGCGAGATCTCCTGAATCATCCGGGTTTTTGGAACATACAAAAAGATGCGTTGACGTGCGAATTTTTAATTGTATATTTTGTATACAAAATAAGGAATACACAATGCAGCAATCACGCGTCGCCTTCGCGGTTGGAGATCCTGCGGGCATCAGCCCGGAGCTTTCGGCGCGTATCCTTGCCGATAAAGAGGTGAATCTCGGAGATCTGATCGTAATCGGCGACCAGCGTGTGCTGGCCTTGGGCGCACGCCAGGCTGGGGTAAATCTGGATCTGCCGGTGATGGAACGGGAGGCGCTCGAGAGCGCATTGCCTGAAGGCACGGTTCTGGTGGATATGGCCAATTGCGATCCGGAAGATGTGCCGCTTGGCGAGCCCAGTCTGAAGGGCGGCCGCGCCGCGCTCGATAATTTTGCAGCGGCATTGCGTGTCGGCAAAGCCGGTCTTGCAAAAGCGGTTTTCTTCACGCCTTTCAACAAGCACGCGATGCGAATGGCGAAAGCAGATTATGTGGATGAGATCGGTTTTATCGACGCTATCGTCGAGCCAGAACGAAGCGGCCGCGAGTTCAATGTGCTCGATGAGGTCTGGAACGCCCGTGTCACCTCGCACATACCTTTGCGGGAGGTTGCCGATAAACTGTCGATCGACAGGGTTTATGAAAGCCTCAAGCTCACCGTCGAGGTAATGGAGGGCGCCGGCATAAAGCGACCGCGCATTGGGGTCGCCGCACTGAACCCTCATGCTGGGGATGGCCGCAATTTCGGCTGGGAGGATGAGGATATCCTGCTTCCCGCGGTTCAGCGCGCGCAACAGGAGCAAATGGCGGTCACCGGACCGATCCCTTCCGACACCGTGTTCGTGCGGGCGGTCAAGGGCGAGTTCGATGCAGTGATGACCATGTATCACGACCAGGGGCAGATCGCGATGAAGCTGCTTGGATTCGATCGCGGCGTCACCTTGATTGCCGGCTACCCGTTTCCCATCGTCACGCCGGCCCACGGCACGGCCTATGATATTGCCGGCAAAGGCATTGCCGATACCGGTGCGTCGTTCAATGCATTGGCGCTCGGGCGCAGGCTTGGGAACGAATTCGGTTCGTCGTCGGGAGCCTGGCAATCTCAGGGCGCGCGCACTTACCAGGAGGCTTCTGGCTAGGCGGACCGGTATGAAAGACCGCGCGGCCGGGGAGGGCCGCGCGGAGTGCATTTCAAGGGAGGAAAGTCATGAAACTGAAGCATATAGCATTCTGCGTGGCGACTCTGTTGCCGGCTATGGGCGTTGGAGCCACCCAGGCGCAGGAGGAGATTATTTTCGGTATTAGCGCTGCCACCGGTTCGCTACAGGAACAAACGGCTAGCGAATTCGCTCGCCGCGCCAACGAGAAGCTCGGCGGCAAAGCAGTGGTCAAGGTCTTCGACAGCTCCCAGTTGGGCAAGGACAAGGACATGCTGCAGAAGATCAAACTTGGCACTATGCACCTGACATTGCCGTCGTCCACAATGCCCGATATCGCCGCCGAATACGCGATCTTCGATCTGCCTTTCCTCGTGGCGGACCGCGAGCACCTCAAGAAGATTGACGAAACCCTCTTCAAGGACGTGCTGGTGCCGGCCGCCATGGAACAGGGATATCGACCACTGGCGATATGGGAAAACGGTTTCCGACAAATCACCAACAACGAACGTCCGATCAACACACCGGCGGATCTCGAAGCTCTCAAAATACGCACACCGAATTCGTCCTGGCGTGTGGCCATGTTCAAGGAATATGGAGCGAATCCCACGCCTATGGGCTTTTCCGAAGTGTTCGTCGCACTCCAGACCGGCGTGATCGACGGCCAGGAGAATCCGCTTACCAATATCGCCGCCGGCAAGCTCAACGAGGTGCAGGAATATCTCTCGCTCTCAGGGCATGTCTATTCGCCGGCTTATCCGACCGTCGGCGTTGCCGCCTTCGAAAAACTCGATCCTGAAGTGCAAACCGTTCTGGTCGAGACAGCGCAGGAGGTTGCCGGTTGGGCACGCGATACCGGTGCTTCCAAGGATGACGATCTCCTGAAACAACTCGAGGAGAGCGGTATGAAGGTCAACAAGGCGGACCGTGCCGCATTCGTTGAAGCTTCCAAGCCGCTCTACGAGAAATTCGCAACCGAAGTCGAGAACGGCCAGGCAATGATCGACCAGGTTCTGTCGCTGGCCGACGGCTCCTGAGCTCCGCAGGCGGCCGTTCATCTGGGAGCCGCCGCCCGCCCTGTTCGCTCTGTACGCTTTTCGCCCCATTTGGGATCTCTTGACATGGCTCGGTTTGCCCATTGGCTCGATGTTTTTCTGCAGGCGGTGACCCTAACGTTGCTGCTGGCCCTCTCCTGCGTTGTGGTGCTCGGTGTCGCCTTTCGATATTCGGGCAACTCATTGATCTGGTATGACGAGGTCGCAGCGGTGCTTCTGGCATGGATTACGTTTTCCGGTGCAGCACTGGCGACGTTGCGCAACGCGCATCTAGGGTTCAATGGTCTGCTTCTCGGAGCGCCGTCCGCCGTACGCTCAGCACTCTTTTGGCTAGGCGAAGCGATCTTCATTGCGGTCTTCGCGGCCATGATGTGGGCTGGATGGGCCATCCTCGAGATATTCGGCAATGAGAGCATGACGACATTGCGTTTCGTACCGCGCAGCTTCGTGCAATCCATCCTGCCAATCGGTGCCGGGTTGATGATCGTCGGTCGTCTGCTGACCGTGCCGGATAGGCTACGCATTACGCAGGCGGGGATCGATCCCGAAGCCATCGAGATCGAACATGAAATCGCCCGCGCGCAGGATGAGTTGTCGCGCGTTCGAACGGAGCGCGCACGATGACCGAAGCCCTGATCCTGTTCTCCATGTTCGCGATGATCGCGATCGGCCTGCCGATTGCCGTGTCGATCCTTGCCAGTGCACTTTCGGGACTCTGGCTTCTCAACGGCCATCTGGGCTTTCTGAATGCGGCCCTCTCGATCTTCGACGGCGCGACCAGCTTTCCGTTGATCGCCATCCCGCTCTTCATTCTTGCCGGCGCACTTATGAACACTGGCGGCATCTCCACGCGTCTCATCGCCTTCGTTTCCGCCCTCATCGGCTTTATCCGTGGAGGCCTTGCCATGGTCAATGTCGGCGTATCGATGTTCTTCGCGGAGATCTCGGGCTCCGCCGTCGCCGATGTGGCCGCGACCGGGTCGGTCCTGATTCCGGCAATGAAGAAGCGCGGTTACAACCCGCGCTTTGCAGCAGCGATAACCTCGTCATCTGCATCGCTGGCAATCATCATCCCGCCGTCGATTCCCATGATTCTCTACGGTGCGCTCTCCGATACCTCCATCGTGCAACTGTTCGTTGCCGGCATCGTGCCTGGCGTGATCGGCGGCTTCCTCTTGATGGCGCTCTCCTATTATTTCGCCGTGCGCTACGATCTTCCGCGCGAAGCGGGCTTCAGTCTGCCGCGCCTGTGGGAGACGACGAAGGATGCGGCCTGGGCGCTGGTGCTGCCGGTCATCATCCTGGGTGGTATTTTCGGCGGTGTGGTCACGGCTACAGAAGGGGCCGGTCTCGCCGTGGTCACTGCGTTGTTCATCGGCGTGTTCATCTATCGAGAGATCGATCTGGGTCGTCTCTATCACGCACTGGTGGAAGGCGTTGTCCAGACGGCTGTCGTTATGTTGCTCGTCGCCACTTCGGCCGTGCTTGGTCTTTACCTTACCGAAACGGAACTGCCGCAACGGTTGGCGCAGGGTATTCTGTCCATCACGACCAACAAGCTGATTGTCCTGATGATCATCAACGTCTTCCTGCTGTTTTTGGGGATGATCCTACATGGCGCGGCGGCAATCATTCTGACGGTTCCGATCTTTATGCCACTCGTGCATCAACTTGGCATAGATCCGGTGCAATTCGGGATTCTGTTGACACTCAACATCGCACTCGGGCAACAGACGCCGCCCGTGGCGAGCGTTCTGGTAACGTCATGTTCAATCGCCAAGACCGATGTATGGAGCACGACCAAGACCAATCTGCCGTTCATCGCGATCCTGATGCTGGTGCTTCTTCTGGTCACCTATGTGCCCGCCGTGTCGCTGGGGCTCGTGGATGCCTTTTACGACCGTTAGCGCGACCAGCGGCCGTATGAAGAGCGGCCAGGGGCGTGGGTGCGCGCCTGTTCCGGTTGGCGCGCTGCCGCGAACGCGTCTTTATCGGATGTGAACTCGTCCAACGCGAACGGTTTGCTGAAATAATAGCCTTGCGCGATTTCGATAGCCGTATGCCTTCGGAGGTACTCGATTTCCTCGTGCGTCTCCACGCCTTCGATAACCAGTTTCATGTCGAGGGCGCGTCCGAGCGACTCGATTGCTTTCAAAACGCTTTGGCTGCGAGGTCTCAGATGAACGTTCTGAACGAATGAGCGGTCGATTTTGAGCTCGTCCGCTGTGACCTCGGCAAGTGCCGACAGGGAGGAGTAACCCACACCGAAATCGTCGATGGAAAGCTTCACGCCTGCCTCGCGCACCATGGGAAGGATGTTTTTGCTGAGGAGATCGCCGTTCAGAAACGCCTCCTCGGTAATTTCGAGCGTAAAACGTTGCGGGTGGTGGTAGGAGGTGAGAAGCTCGAGCAGCTTGCGCATGAAGCCGGGGTTCGTGGATTGGTGCGCCGTGATGTTGAGACTGATCGAGATGCCGGGGGCGAAGACGGCGTCGATGCGTGGAAGCGACACCATTACCTCGTTAAACACATAGTCCGAAACCGCATCGATAATGCCGGCATCCGTGGCAAGATTGACGAAATTGCCGAGGGCACGGAGCTGTCCGTCGTCGTCTCTCCAGCGCAGCAATGTCTCGACGCCGACCACGCCATTGGTTTTGATGTCGACCTTCGGCTGATACGCACAACAGAGCTGTTGGTCGCGCAGGGCCGTGCGCAGGCGTTGTTCGACGGACATGTCGGCGCCGCTGCGCTGGGGAGGTGTTTTAGGCTTGTACCCGATCCGTCCCTTGGATTCCGATTTCGCCGCTCGGAGCGCCTGATCCGCCGAGATGAGCAGTTCTTCAAAGCTCGTGCCATCCTTCTCGAACAGGCTGACTCCTATCGTAGCCGATGAGAATGTTTCGATGCCTTTCACGAGAAATGGCTCTTTGCTGCGTCCCAGGATCGCGTTTGCGTACTCCATAATGTCCCGATCAGCGAGCTCTGTTACGAAGACGCAGAACATTCCATTGCCGAAATATCCCAGGATATCGGAACGCCGCACACAGGTCTTCATGCGCTCGGCAAACGCGGCGATCAGGCCATCGGTGAAGTCTGCACCATAGTAATCGTTGGTACGGCCCAATCCGTCGAGGTCGACGAGAAAAAGTGCGGTTGCGCTTTCTTTATCGCCTTGAAGTTCTATCCTCACCGTGCGCGCAAGCAGGCTCTTGTTCGGCAGGCCGGTCAGAGCGTCGAAGAAGGCCAGCCTGAAAATTTCATCCTGGCGGTCTATCTGTGTTTCGGCTTCCAACCAGAGCCTGCAGGTAAAGGCACGCTCATTCGCTTCGGCGGTGAACTGGAGCCCCTGAGACCGGCCGTCTTCTTGCGACGATTCATAAGAACCGGCTTGACGATTGGCGTAAACCTGTCGCCCATCTGCATCGGTGACGGCGAGTCCGAATGGCGCGTTCTCGAGAAGAACCTCCAGATCGGGAGACGGAAGGCGCACCGAACTCATTGCGCTACCTGTTCATATATTCGCGCCTTGCGATTTGCAGGGCTTTGGAAATCTTGTCTTCCGCCTGCTCCGTGGGAGTGTGGGCGGTATCGCTCGTGGTCGGCTTGGCGTTAAGATTATCCTGCGGCGGGGTGTCCTGGGCCTGGTGCATGATAGACCCACGCCAGCGTTCCACGACCGCGTTGACGAATTCCCGGCGTGCCGTAAGACTGAGATCCTTGGGTAGGGAAGCGGCTGTCTCACTTCTGGGAAGCAATTCCTGTGACAACCGATTGAACACGAACTGAACGGGAAGCGGCATACCCTCGCCGAAGCCGACGACCTCGCCGGTGCCGAGCGAGGGAACGAATTCCACCAGATTTGCCGTCGCGTCGGAGACTGCCGATTTGAGCAGTGCCTGATCGCGTTCATTGGCCATGCGCATTGCAAAAAGCGTATTGCATTGAGAAATTATGGTGGGATCGAGCTCGGCGGGCCGTTGGGTCACGAGACCGAGGTAAACACCATATTTACGACCTTCCTTGGCCACGCGCGAGAGCGCGTTCTTGCTGGGCGCGAAACCGACGGTTGGATCAGCGGACGCGAAGCGATGCGCTTCTTCACAGACGAGCAGGAGCGGCATGGCCCCGTCGCTCCACATGCCGAAGTCGAAAGCGAGGCGTGAGATCACACAAACCGCCGCGTCGACCACCTCGACCGGAAGGCTGGCGAGTTGGATAACGGTCGCCGGCCGGCCATCCGCTTCGAGGCGAAAAAGTTCGGTGAGGATGGTCACCATCGTGTCGCCACCGAGCGTCGCGTTGGCGAACATGAAGGCATAGCGCGGATCGTTCTTGAGGGTCTCGATGCGGCCGATAAGCCGGTGGTGGATCATACGTGAGGAGCGGTTTTCCAATTTGCCCATGCGCTCGTCGATCAGCGCTACAAGATCCTGCATGAGATATGGAACCGGCGTATCGGCGGTAAAGCCTGTTTGCCTGGGCTCGACCTTGCGCAGCGCGCTCGGTCGTTCCGCATTCTGACGACGGTTTAGATATTGAGTCTTCGCCAGAGGAATGAGCTCGGAAAGGATATCCTGTTCTGCAGGTATGGGCGGCTTGCCCGCGTAGAGGACGTCGAGGAACTCCTCGAAATTGAAGAGCCAGAAGGGCAGGCGCAGGTTTTGGGGGCCGACCAGATTGGCTTTATCGCCGAATACGCTGCCATATTCGTTATGATGATCGAGAATAAGCACACGCAATTCCGGCCAGTGTGCGATCACCTGTCGAAGGATGATTGCAAGCCCGCTCGATTTTCCCACACCGGTGGAACCCAGAACGGCGAAATGCTTGGTGACGAGACTTTCGACGTCCACATAGGCCGGCACACTGGTGTCGTTGTGAAGACGACCGATTTCGGCAAAGGTGGACTTGTCGCCGCGAAAAATGAGACGCAATTGCTCGCTGCTTATGATCCGCGCCTGATCGTGGATGGCCGGATAGGCGCTCACACCCCGGCGGAAACGCAGTTGATCGGCCGCCTCGCTCGATATCTCTCCGACCAGATCAACGCGCGCCACCGCCTTCGGTTGTGAGGGTGCTTCCGCTTGCCCGGTTTTTAGCGAAACCTCCGTGACGACGCCGAGCAGTTCGCGTGTACCGGCTGCGATTGCCATGAACTTTCCAACCGTCGTGCGGAGCTCGTCCGTGGTCCGCTTGATGGGGAGTTCAATATAGGCTTCCGAACCTTTGACCGAGCACACGTGGCAATCTGCTGAACTCTGGCCGGGCAATGCATTCGCAATGCCGTTGGAATGCTCAGACATCGTATCTGGTTCCTGCAACTTATTGGTCGTACGGGTAGATGCTTGGTCGCGTGAAACGGGAATTTGCCATGCATTTCATAATTTTTGCGTTAAGACGCGCGGTTTCCCGCCAAAAGAAACGCAGATCGATGGAATAATATTCTCAGTCCAAAC
>ENA-ORCW01000264-ORCW01000264.1-marine-metagenome-genome-assembly--contig:-NODE-264-length-46896-cov-4.297059_pt1 | contig 46896 bp, 37 predicted proteins | sample MGYA00237784_ERZ508517 | MGnify/ENA primary metagenome ERZ508517 (study PRJEB26187, sample SAMN06268979) | marine metagenome | isolation source: Tt ae E1 feedstock associated aerobic enrichment on...
AAGGAAACCGCCGGATACGATGAGTACGTCCGGTGGTGTGGGAGGACGGCGGGGGCGACCCCGCCTCCTACCCGATTTACGTACCGGCGGCAGGCGACCAGTCGGCGTGCTGACAAGACATGACGGGCACGACCTGCAACAATCGGGGCGTGTTGCCCCCCGATGTCTCCTGCACGTCCGAACAGGCCGAGTTGTCGTGTCGCGTCAATTGCCTGCCCGTCCCTCACCCTGGAAAGGACGGGCCGTCCACACGGGCCGGATCCTGCTGTTCTGCCTCGCCATCCTGCTGATTCACTGGCAGCATTCCCGTCTTCATTCCACGTCCGGCGATGCCACCGCCACCGCCGTGGAACTTGAGACCGCGCGAACACTCTTCCCCGCCGCTGCCCGTCTTGGAGAGCCGGCGTCCGAACGCGGGCAGGAGGTGTTCGACGACGATGGCGAGCCGCTCGGAACGCTCCTGCAGACCTCGCCGGATGCCGATCACATCGTCGGCTTCTCCGGGCCGACCAATGTGCTGATCGGCGTGGACCCCGAAGGGCGGATAACCGGGCTGCATGTGCTCTCCAGCGGCGACACGAAGGATCACGTTCGTCAGGTTCTCGACGACGAAGCGTTCATGCATTCCTTCGATGGCCTGACGCGCGAAGAGGCAAGTCGCCGCACCGACATCGACGCCGTCTCGGGCGCGACGCTCACCAGCCTGGCAATGGCCGAGTCGGTCCTCCATCGTCTCGGCGGAGCTCAACCCTCGCTGCGGTTCCCGGAGCCGATCGGCGTCGACCCGGCCCGTCGGCTGTTCGAACAGGCCGCCGAGGTCGTCCCTCCCGATGCGACCGGCGGACTGTGGACCGTTCGCGACGCTGAGGGGCAGACACTCGGCACTCTGGTGCGCCTGTCTCCTGCGGCGGACAACATCGTCGGCTATCAGGGACCGACGGACGGGATTCTCGGCTTCAATCCTGAGGGCAAGGCCGTCGGTCTGGTCGTTGGCCGAACATACGACAACGAGCCGTACATCGACTACGTTCGCGAGGAGGAGTACTTCCTCAACCTGTTCAACGACCGAACGCTGGCCGAACTGGCACAGCTCGACCCGTTCGAGGAGCAGATCGAAGGCGTCTCAGGCGCGACCATGACGAGCATGGCGGTCGTGGACGGACTCGTTGCCGCGGCCCGAGAGGCGGAACGTATTCACTCACTCCCCGAGCGCCGGGAGCCCCCGCTGATCGATCTGCGTCCGCGGGACGCCGGGACGGCAGCGATGGTGCTGGGAGGGATACTGATTGGTTTCACGCGGCTGCGAGGGATCCGCTGGATTCGCACCCTCTGGCTGCTGCTGGTGATCGGCTGGCTGGGATTCATCAACGGTGACATGGTTTCGCAGGCGATGCTGGTCGGATGGGCCCGCAGCGGTGTCCCCTGGCGTACCGCGGCCGGACTCGTGTTGCTCACTGCTGCAGCGATTCTGGTTCCGATGACGACACGAACGAACCTGTACTGCTCTCATCTGTGTCCACATGGAGCGGTGCAGCAGTTGATCCGTCCGCGAAAGCGGCGCTGGCATCTCTCGCCGCGGGTGACGCGCGTGCTCAGCCTGATTCCGGGACTCCTGCTGGTCTGGGTGATGGTCGTCGCGATGGGGCACCTGCCGTTCAGCCTGGTCGACATCGAGCCGTTCGACGCATATGTCTTCCGGGTTGCCGGCTGGGCAACGATCACGGTTGCGGTGGTGGGGCTGATCGCCTCGGCGTTTGTACCGATGGCGTACTGCCGGTATGGGTGTCCCACCGGGGCACTGCTCGACTGGTTGCGGTTGAATGCCCGCAGTGACCGGCTCACTTGGCGGGACGGTCTGGCGGCGGCACTGGTGGGCGGGGCGCTGCTGGTCGTGATGAGCGGATGACGACCCGGCTCCGACACACCAGCCCCCCCAACAGGACAGCAGCCGCGCCGATCAATAGAATGCCCGACCGGTCCGGACGGAAATGTTGGACAGCACAAGGCGGGCAGCGAGTGAAACGGACGATTCTGTGGAAGTGAATGTTGCGGACGTCGGATCGCAGATCGAAGAGGCGATGCTGAGGGATCGGCACCGACTGCGACAGTCCCTGCGCCGCATTCGTGATCTGAAGACGCAGGGCAAGCCGTTCGACCGCTCGCTGGCGCGATTGCAGGAGACGCTCGACAAATCACTGAGCATCCGCACGCTGCGGATCGAGCGGGATCTGAAGATCGAGTTTCCCGAAGAACTCCCCATCTCGGGCCGCCGGGATGAGATCGCCGAGGCAATCCGCGACAACCAGGTCGTCATCATCTGCGGCGAGACCGGTTCCGGTAAGTCGACGCAGCTCCCCAAGATCTGCCTCGATCTGGGACGGGGGATCGTCGGCGACATCGGACACACCCAGCCCCGCCGGCTGGCCGCCCGATCGGTTGCGACGCGCGTGGCGGAGGAGCTGGGCAGCCGGGTCGGCGATGCGGTCGGATTCAAGATCCGCTTTACCGACGTCACTTCGCCGCAGACGCGGGTCAAGCTGATGACCGACGGCATCCTGCTGGCGGAGACGCAGTCGGATCGCCGGCTCGAACAGTACGACACGATCATCATCGACGAAGCCCACGAGCGATCGCTCAACATCGATTTTCTGATGGGGTATCTCCGCCGGCTGCTGCCCCGGCGTCCCGAGCTGAAGCTCATCATCACGTCCGCGACGATCGACGCGGAGCGGTTCGCGGAGTTCTTCGGCAGCGACGACTCCCCTGCCCCGGTGATCAATGTCGCGGGGCGGACCTACCCGGTCGAACTGCGGTATCGACCGATCGAGAACGATGAGGAGGGAAGCGAACCGGACTGGCTCCGGGGAATCGCCGATGCCGTCGACGAACTCGCAATGGTCGACACCGGCGACATCCTCGTGTTTCTGCCGACCGAGCGGGACATTCGCGAGGCGGCCCGTGTGCTGCGGGGGCGGAATCTGTTCGGCGACGGACCGCAGCGGACCACGGAGATCCTTCCCCTCTACAGCCGTTTGTCGGAGAAGGACCAGCAACGGGTCTTCGCCTCGCACCCGCATCGCCGCATCGTCCTGGCAACGAACGTGGCCGAGTCGTCGCTGACGGTCCCCGGCATTCGTTCGGTGATCGATGTGGGGACGGCCCGCATCAGCCGGTTTTCCGCCCGGTCGAGCGTGCAGCGACTTCCCATCGAGCCGATCTCGCAGGCCTCGGCCGATCAGCGGAAGGGACGCTGCGGACGTGTCGGGCCGGGCATCTGCGTCCGCCTGTACAGCGAAGAGGACTACCTCAATCGCGAAGCGTTCACGCCGCCCGAAATCCAGCGGTGCAACCTTGCCTCGGTGATCCTGCAGACGCAGGCCCTGGGACTGGGCGAACTCGAGGACTTTCCGTTTCTCGACCCGCCCAAGCCGGCTGCCATCCGTGCCGGCTACAAGATGCTCTACGAGATCGGGGCTCTGGACGAGGAACAGAAACTGACCGACATCGGTCGGAAGCTGTCGCGGCTGCCGGTCGATCCCCGCATCGGCCGCATGATTCTCGCCGGCGGTGAGGAACAGTGTCTGGCGGAAGTTCTCATCATCGCGGCGGCGCTGGAGATCCGGGACCCGCGCGACCGTCCGGTCGAGAAGCAGCAGGCGGCCGATCAGGCGCACGAGCAGTTCCGGGACGAGAACTCCGACTTCCTGACGCTGCTGAAGATCTGGGACACGTTCGCCGCCTGGAGTGACAAGCTCTCACGCAGCCAGCTCCGTAAGGCCTGTCTGCAGAACTTTCTTTCCTACAACCGGATGCGGGAGTGGCGGGATCTCGAACGGCAGCTCCGCGACATCGTGCATGGCAGCGGGCTGAAGGTCGGTGGCCGCTCGCAGGACCCCGACCGCCTTCATCGGGCCGTGGTGACCGGGCTGCTCGGCAACATCGCTCTCAAGGATGAGTCCTCGCCCGAGTACACCGGCTCGGGCGGGCAGAAACTGGTGCTGTGGCCCGGCTCGGCGGTGTTCGAGAAAAAGCCGAAGTGGATCGTCGCCGCCGAACTGGTCGAGACCAATCGCCGCTACGCCCGCATGGTGGCACCGATCAATCCGGCCTGGATCGAATCGCTCGCCGGGCACCTGGTCAAGCGGACCCACAGCGAGCCGCACTGGCATAACCGCAGCGGTTCGGTCATGGCGTTCGAGAAGGTGCTGCTGTTCGGCCTGCCGGTCGTCGCGCGGCGGCGGGTGCCGTTCGGAAAGGTCGATCCCGCAAAAGCCCGCGAGATGTTCATCCAGCACGCGCTGGTCGAAGGGGACTACGAGTCGAAAGGGAAGTTCCAGCAGTACAACCGCGATCTCAAGGAGTCCCTCCAGGACTGGCAGGCCCGCACCCGCAATGCCGGTCTGATGCTCGGCGAAGACGCGGAATTCGAGTTCTACGACCAGCGTATCCCCGAAGACGTTTACGACGGCCCGCGGTTCGAGAAATGGCGCCGCAAGGCCGAAGCCAAAAACCCGGAACTCCTCCACCTGCGTCGTGAAGATCTCCTCGCCAATCCCGAAGAGGAAGTGACCGACTCGGAGTTTCCCCGGCAGATCGACGTCGGCGGGTTGCGGCTGGCGCTCGAGTATCACCTCGAACCGGGCGCGGCCGAAGACGGGATCACGATTGTCGTTCCGCACGAGGCGGCCCGGCACCTCGATTCGTCCCGTCTGGGCTGGCTCGTCCCGGGACTTCTCGAAGAGAAGGTGACGGCCCTCATCAAGACGTTGCCGAAGTCGATCCGCCGGATGTTCGTCCCCGTTCCTGATACGGCCCGCGAGGTGGTCCAGCGGCTCAAGTTCGGAGAGGGGCAGTTGGAAGAACAGCTCGCGACCGAACTGCGGCGGATGACCGGCGAATGGGTTCCCGTCGAGGCGTTCGACACCGATCGACTGCCCCAGCATCTGCGGATGAACGTCAAACTCGTCGATGCGGTCGGCGATAATGTTGCAGGAGGGCGGGATCTCGAAGAGGTGCAGGAAGACTCCAGACGGGCTGCCGCTCAGGTCGCTGCCTCCGAAGAAGAAAGACGCCTCCAGCAGACCGGGTTGACCGACTGGACGCTGGGTGACCTGCCGGAGGAGATCCCGCTGTACCGCGGCGGTGTGCTGGTGACCGGCTATCCGATGCTGGTCGACGAGGGTGAGTCCGTCGGTGTGCAGATCGCGCTGGACAAAACGGAAGCGGACTACCGCACCCGCAAGGCGTTGATCCGGCTGTTCTGGCTGCACAATGCCGACCGCATTCGCGAGCAGGTCAACTGGCTGCCGAAGCTGGATCACCTTCTCGCTCAGGCGAGTGAACTGCCGGAGGGAGGGAACTTCCGCGGGCAGATCGGCTGGCGGATCGCCGAGCGGGCCGTGGTGGCCAGCCAGACCGTGCCGCGAACAGCGGACGACTTTCGCGACTGGCAGAAGCTGGTCCGCAACAAGGTGAGCGTTGCCGTCCAGGATATCGCCGATGTCCTCGGGCCGATGCTGACGAGCTATCAGGCGGTGATGCGCAAGCTGAGGGCGTCGCGCAATCCGGCCACGTCACAGACCTACCTGGACATTGAATCGCAGGTCGAACAGCTCGTACCGCCCGGCTTCTTCGCGACCCGGCAGTGGGCAGTGCTCAGGCACTATCCGCGCTATCTCGACGCGATCCTGCATCGGTTGAAGAAGATCACGCAGGGGGGGCTGGCAAAGGATCGCAAGCTGACCAAGCGGCTCGGACCGTACTGGCGGCGGTATCTGGAGGCCGCTTCCCGCGAGCCGGGATCGCTCCGGCGACAGCTGGCGCTGGAGCAGTACCACTGGCTGCTCGAAGAGTACCGGGTCTCGCTGTTTGCCCAGCAGTTGCGGACCGCGGTCTCGGTCTCGGAAAAACGTCTCGACGAGGCGTGGAAGCAGGTGCCGGAGAAGTAACGTGCCGGGCGGGAGCCACGGCTACCTGCGGGTGCCACGGGCTTTGCCCGTGTCAGTAGGGTGCCGTCGCCGGAGGCGACGCACCCACCGCAAGTGTGTTGCGTGCTGTTGGTGCGTCACGGGCGGATTCGGTTGATGGCCGTTGCCCGAGATGGTTCGTCGCAAGTCGATGTGCCGTGACGCACCCTACGTGGCTGGTACGGCCTGAGGCGCGAGGCTTGAGGCTTGAGGAAAGTGCATGCCCACCCGCCTGCGGCGTGAGGGCATGGCATCCGGCCACCCGTCACTCAAGACTCACCACTCGACTCTCACCCCTAGAACACCGGGTAAATGAACGGCGCGACGACCGAACTCGACAGCACCGCCAGAACTCCCAGCAGCACCAGCACGATCAGGATCGGCAGCAGCCACCACTTCTTGTTGTACTTCAGGAAGTCCCAGAACTCGGCCAGCAGACCGGGAGCAGGAGCGTCCGCCTGGCTCGCGAAGTTGTCACTATCGGGCTGTTGTGACGTGTCCGACATGGCGGTATCCGGTTGCAGTGGGCTTGCCGGTCGGGCCGAGTCGGCGTCGCCGGCAGGTCGTAAGTCAACAAACTCTGAGCGGGCGATCAGAACTGGCGAAAATAGTCCTTGGCCCTGCGTGCCGGCGGGCGGTCGTTCCAGTACGTCGCAGCACCGGGATCGAACACCCCTCCGAGCGGATCATGGCCCCGCATCCGCAGGATCAGTCCGATGGGCGTCAGGACGAGGTAGTAAATCACAACAAGAACGGCATGGCTGACCACCCAGCCGATCGGGAACACCGCCATCATCCATCCCACGTACACCAGCCGCAACCGAGACGGGGCGACCAGCCCGACCACTCCCGCAATCACCGAAACGGTCACGATGATTGCTGCGGCCGTCGTCGATTCCGTCCGGCGATAGACGAGCCAGGCAACGACGGCGAAGAAGACGATCTGCAGGGCCGCGAAGACCCGCAGATCCTTCGTCGAGGGATTCCGGTTGATTTCGACCAGGGCCATCGGATTCAGTCCAGAGGAAACTGCTGCAGGTATTCGGTCCGTTCGTGCTTCGGCGCATCCGGCTGATCGGCCTTGCGAAGGACGCAGTCCTCCAGCACCAGCACGTCCATGTCGGTTGCCAGGAAGCAGCGCAATGCATCCGCAGGCGTGCAGACGATCGGCTCGCCGCGGACGTTGAAGCTGGTGTTGATGAGCACCGGCGTTCCCGTGAGATCGGCGAACCGCCGCAGCAGCCGGTCCAGCCCCGGATGCCTCTCCGCTGAGACCGTCTGCAGCCGGGCCGAGCAGTCGACGTGCGTGACGGCCGGGATCTCCGACCGCGCCGCCTTCAGGCGATCCAGCCCTGCCAGCGTCGCCGCGTCACCTTCAAGCGATCGCAGCCGGTCCGGATGGACTCCTGCCACCAGCAGCATGTAGGGACTCTCGAGGCCGGCCGGGACATCGAAGTACTCGTGAACGCGGTCGGCCAGGACGATCGGCGCGAACGGCCGGAACGACTCCCGGAACTTGATCGCCAGGTTCATCTGCGACTGCATCTTCTCGCTGCGGGCATCGCCGAGGATGCTGCGGCTGCCCAGCGCCCGCGGACCGAACTCCATCCGGTCCTGAAACCACCCGACGACGTTCTCGTCTGCAATCGCACGGGCGACTACGTCGCACAGTTCGTCCGGCGATTCATACCGCGTGTAGACGGCACCCGCCTCGTCGAGGAACGCCACGATTGCGGACGAGTCGAACCGCGGCCCCAGCAGGGCCCCCTTCATGGCATCGGGACGGGCAGGCGTTCGCGGATTGTTCAGCAACTGATGCCAGACGAACAGAGCCGCTCCGAGTGCTCCCCCGGCATCACCGGCGGCCGGCTGAATCCACAACTCCTCGAACGGACCTTCCCGCAGGATGCGTCCGTTGGCGACGCAGTTCAGGGCCACTCCCCCGGCCAGACAGAGCCGCGTCAGTCCGGTCTGCTTGTGCACGTGCCGGGCCATCCGCAGCATGATCTCTTCGGTTACCTGCTGGACCGAGGCGGCCAGGTCCATCTCGCGCTGCGTCAGTTCCGTCTCGGGCAGGCGTCGCGGGCCGAACAGCCGTTCGAACTTCTGCGACGTCATCGTCAGGCCGGCGCTGTAGTTGAAGTACGACTGATCCAGCCGGAAGGAGCCGTCCGGCTTGAGGTCGATCAGTTTCTCGCGGATGACGTCCGCGTACTTCGGTTCGCCGTAGGGAGCCAGCCCCATCAGCTTGTACTCGCCCGAGTTCACCCGAAATCCGCAGGTGTAGGTGAAGGCGGTGTAGAGCATGCCGGGGGAATGCGGAAAGCGAAGCTCCTGCTTCAGCTCGATCCGGTTGCCGCGGCCTGTCCCCCAGGTCGTCGTCGCCCATTCGCCGACGCCGTCGGCTGTCAGGATGGCCGCTTCGTCGAACGGCGAGGGGAAGAAGGCACTGGCGGCGTGGGATTCGTGATGTTCGGGATAAACGAATCGCCGCGTGTAGGCGTGCCCCAGACCGGCTTTCAGCTCCCGTCGGATGTGCAGCTTCTGCTTGAGCCAGACGGGGATCGCCTGCGCGAACGAGCGGAACCCCCGCGGTGCTGAGGCAACGTATGTCTCCAGCAGTCGCTCGAACTTCAGCAGCGGTTTTTCGTAGAAGGTGACGTAGTCGAGCTGTTCGGGCGACAGGCCGGCTTCCTGCAGACAGTAGTCGACGGCATGCTGGGGGAAGGAGGCGTCGTGCTTCCTGCGGGTAAACCGTTCTTCCTGCGCAGCGGCGACAATCTCGCCGTCGATCACCAGCGCGGCGGCCGAGTCGTGATAAAACGCCGAGATGCCGAGAATCGCCGTCATGAACTCTGATTCAGATTCGCGTGTTCGAACGGTTCGACGGCCGCAGTCGAACGGAGAGGCCGTCTTCGCTGGAGCCGTTGCGGGAGTCGGATGACAAATCGAATGTGAACGGGCACTCTATCCTCTTCCGGCGTTTGACGCATGTGAACCAGTGGATGAACTCAGCCCACTTCGGAGATGAGCATCTTGTCTCAGCAGCCTGCGCAGGTGGAACAATCCGCATCCCCACGCCCGCCCGCCGGCATGCGGTGGATCGGTGGCGCGTTCTCTGCGCTGGCGCTCGCGGCACTGCTGGTTCACTTCTCCACGAAGTACGGCCTGAATGTTCCCCCGTCCGCGACCGGCGACGAACCGAGTTACGATTCGATCGGCTGGGAACTGAGCCACGGCCGCGGCTACCGGATCGACTACACCAACCCGGACTTTCTCGCCCCGTATCTCGAAGCATCACGGGCCGCGGACCCTCCCCTGCCCGTCCCGGAAGGACGCACCGGCCCAACCGCAATGCGTCCGCCGCTGTTCCCGCTGGTGATTGGGGCGACCGATCTGCTGTTCGGTCGACAGTTCCAGGCAATCCGCGTCGTGAACTGCCTGGCGATGGCGGCGACGTGCGGACTGATCGCTCACGTCGCCTGCCGGTACGCAGGGCTGATTCCGGCAATCGTGCTGGCGGGAGGGTTCCTGGTAGTCGACGTTCGGACCCGGCTTTACGCGCGGGCCATCCTGACCGAGGCACTCGCCTGCCTGCTGGTGGCGGGCATGACAGCGGCACTACTCCGTTATCAGCGAACCGGTGGGTGGGGAGGCCTCGTTGCCGCGGGACTCTGTCTGGGACTGGCCATCCTCGATCGACCAATGCTGATTGTCTGGCTGCCGGTCGTGGCTGTGCTTGTTCCTGTTTGTCGCGTGCCGCGGCTGTCTCGCGGGGTGGCACGGCTCTGTGAGCCGTGCGTGGTTGCGGTCGTATTCGCCAGTGCAGCCTCCGTCGTGATCGTCCCCTGGATGATCTGGAACTGTGTGCGGCTGGAAGCCTTCAAGCCTCTGGGAACGCAGGGAATGATCGAGCTGCCGGCCGGCTTCAGCGACAGGGCGTGGGAGAACGGCGGAATCTGGCGGTTGCAGTCGGCAGACGACTGCCTGGCCTCGGTCGAGGCGCAGGGACTGACCGGCCTTTCGTGGGAGGTGGCCCTGGCGGACTGCCGACGGGAGCTGGCTGTTGGCTGGATGCGTGAGAACCCGGTTCGGTCGCTGCTGCTGGGGCTGCTCAAGATCGGTCAGGAGCTGTGGCCCCGTTCGGTCTGGCAGGGAGTGCTGCTGGTGCTCGCTGTCATTGGAATCGTGACCGCTGCTGAGCGGCGCGTCGTGCTGGTGCTGGTCGGAATCATTGCGGCTCAACTGCTGGCGATCGCAATGACGTGGTCGGTCGAAGGCCGATTCATGGTGCCGCTGCAGTTTCCGGTGTACATTCTGGCTGCCTGCGGACTGGGCCGGCTGCTTGCGTTCTTCGGGGTGCCTGCAGCGCCGTCGCCCGGGATCCATTCCAACGCCACTTGAAACGAGGTGATGCACGTGCGCTGGCTGCTCACTCTATTTCCTGCACTTCTCCTTTCGCTGCTGTGCGATGTTCCGTCGGCGGTCCCGGCGGACGAACCGCTGAATGTTTTGTTCATCGCGGCTGACGATCTGAACACGACGCTCGGCTGTTACGGAGATCAGCAGGTGCAGTCGCCGCACATCGACCGGCTGGCGTCGGAAGGGCTGCTGTTCGAACAGGCCTACTGCCAGCAGGCGGTCTGCAATCCGTCGCGGGCGTCGCTGCTGTCGGGCCGGCGGCCGGATACGATTCGCGTCTACGACCTGCGGGCCGATTTCCGCACGGCCGTCCCCGATGCCGTCGCGCTGCCGCAGCACTTCAGGCAGAACGGCTACCACACACAGGCGATCGGGAAGATCTATCACAACATGGGGGATCTGGACGACGAGCCGTCCTGGTCGGTTCCCTCGCAGCTGCATGCCGGCCGCCATGCGGACGATTACTCACTGCCGGAGCACAAGGGGAAAGGCAAACCGACTGCCGTCGAAAGTCCCGATGCTCCCGACAACGTGTACCGTGATGGTCAGATCACCGATCTGGCGGTGCAGGCGATCGCCGACCTGTCGGACCAGCCGTTCTTTCTGGCGGTTGGATACTGGCGTCCGCATCTGCCGTTTCTGGCGCCGAAACGCTACTGGGACCGGTACGATCCCGCCCTGCTGTCGCTGCCCTCGCCACTGGAACCGCCGCAGGATGCTCCCGCCATCGCGCTGCACGACTCGCGTGAGCTGCGCGGCTACGGCGTGCGGCAACCGTTCCCGCTGCCGGAGGACGTTCACCGCGAACTGCTGCACGGCTATCTGGCGAGCATCACGTATCTGGATGCCCAGGTCGGACGGCTGATGGAGGCTCTCGAAGAGAACGGACTGGCCGACCGGACCGTGGTGGTGTTCTGGTCCGATCATGGATTTCACCTGGGGCAGCACAGCCTGTGGTGCAAGACGTCGGACTTCGAGCTGGATGCCCGCGTGCCGCTGATTGTTCGCCCGCCGAAGTATTCCCGCCCCGGTTCACGCACTCAGGCGCTCGTCGAGCTGGTCGACCTGTATCCCTCCCTGGCAGAGCTGTGCGGACTGGATCTGCCGGACGGCCTCGAGGGGACCAGCTTCGTTCCGCTGCTCGACGATCCCTCCCGACCATGGAAGTCGGCGGCATTCACCCAGCATCCGCGTCCGGCGTATTACAGGGGAGAGCCGGAGGCGATGGGGTACTCGATGCGGACCGACCGCTTTCGCTACACCGAGTGGCGAGGCTGGAAGGATGGCAATGTGGTCGCCCGAGAGCTGTACGATCATCAGTCGGACCCGGGAGAAACCGTCAATCTGGCCGGTCGGGACGAGTTCGGGCCGACGGTTCGGACGCTGCAGAAACAGCTGGCCGCCGGCTGGCGGGCGGCGATTCCGGAAAAATGATCGTTCACTGATGGTGCGTAACGGTTGTCTGGTCAGGGGGTTACGTGTGTGGTTGGCTGACCCGTGCCCGCCGGGTCTGTATTGACGTATCCGAGGTCGGACGGTAGGACAAGTCCCGATGAATGCGCAGTCCACGTCGGTCTTTGTGTACGGCACACTGATGCGGGGCGACTGCCGCCATCGGGTTCTGGCGGGCCAGGAGTTCCTTGGTGAAGCCAGAACGGAGGGTCGGTACCGGATGTTTGACGTCGGCAGTTATCCCGGACTTGTGGAGTCGACAGACGGTCTGGCCATCGAGGGGGAGGTCTATCGCGTGGACAACGACTGTCTTCGCGTTCTCGATCAGGTGGAGGGTGTTGAACTCGGTCTGTACGAGCGACGCAGGATTGCTCTGCAGGCTCCGTTTGGCACTGCACCGGTCGAGGCCTACTTCTACCTTCGAAATACTCACGGACTGAAGGATTGCGGGAGCCGCTGGCATGGCGGATCCCGGATGCAGCAGTGGGACGGCGGTCCGCCCCCCACGACATCAGAGACGCAGCACGAGTCACAGCAGCAGTAGTGATACAGGACAACCGGGGAGTTCCCGGACCGCTGGCGCGACACCGCGCGGCAGTCAGGCTTCCCGAGGCCGCGGCCAGGATGGCTTGCGACGAGAACGAGTCAATGCAGAATTCGTCGGTCCCGGAGTTCATTCCGCACCCCCTTCTGTGGTCCGGGCACGCCCAGACAATTGCCGCCGCCTGGCTGCCGACACGAAGTCGGGTCGCCGGTCGTACAACGCGGCACGCGGTGGACGTTTCGGAAGGGGATCGCGTCGTCATTCACGACGACAGTCCCGGCAGCTGGAATCCGGGCGATCGGGTTGCGTTGCTGATTCACGGGCTCTGTGGCTCACACTCCAGCGGCTACATGGTTCGCATCGCTTCCAAGCTGATGGCACGGGGCGTGCGGACGTTTCGGATGGATCTGCGGGGGTGTGGTGCCGGCGTGGGACTGGCGGCAAATCCCTACCACGGTGGACGTTCGGACGACGTTGCACGTGTTCTGCAGCGCGTCAGCGAGTTGTGTCCCGGCTCGCCCATTGCGGCGGCGGGGTTCTCGCTCGGCGGGAGTCTGCTGCTGAGGCTGATTGGAGAGTCCTCCCCGTTGCTGCCGACGCAGCTGGTCAAGGCGGCTGCTGTCAACGCACCGCTCGATCTGAAGCGTTGCTCGCTGTCGCTGAAGCACTCGGCCGGCGGTCGCTATGATCGCTACCTGGCCCGACTGATGTTCGAGCAGGTGCGGGGAACACGGCTGTGGCGGTCCGATGTGCCGCTGGCCCGTCGCAACGGCCCGCCGTCCCGGGTGACGGAGTTCGACGACCTGTACACAGCTCCGGTGACAGGTTACCGGGATGCGCTGCACTACTACGAAGAGTGCAGTGCCGGTCCGTACGTCGGTCAGATCGAGGTTCCGACGCTGATGATCGCCTCGCGGGATGATCCGCTGGTGCCGATCTCGGTCTACGAGGATGTCGACGTCTCTCCCGCGGTGCATATGGTGCTGAGCGATCAGGGAGGACATCTGGGGTACATCAGCAGTCGGTCGGGCGATCCAGACCGTCGCTGGATGGACTGGCGGATTGTCGAATGGCTGACCGGGCCGGTGGAGGTTGCCGCCCCTGCCCCCTCGCTTCGCGCTGTCGGCTGAGCCGGGCAGTACCGTCCGGGACGCCCGTGTGCAGAGGCTGGTTGTCTGCTGCGCGGTCGGTGTGACGGGCTCGAATGCGCGTCCGGCTGCGGAACTGGTCCGAAAGCCGAACGGCCTGCCGACGGGCATGAAATCGTCGCCGCCGACGAGTATAATCGGGTATCTCTGAAGGATTTGAATGATGCCCGAGAACAATCCCTTTGCCGTGGTGGACGCGCCCGAGGCTCCGTACGAAGATCCGCTCGACCTGATGGACGAGATCGAGCGGCTCAAGACGGAGAAGGATGCGACGATCCTGGCTCACTATTACGTTGACGGCGAGATCCAGGACATTGCGGACTGTGTCGGCGATTCCCTGAAGCTGGCGCGGGATGCGACGCAGGTCGAGTCTTCGACGATCGTCTTTTCCGGTGTGCACTTCATGGCGGAATCGGCGAAGATCATGAATCCGGAAAAGCGGGTTCTGATTCCCGATCTTCTGGCCGGCTGCTCGCTGGCAGACAGTTGCCCGCCGGACAAGCTGGCCGCGTTTCAGGAGAAGCTGCGTGGCGAAGGGCACGATTTCGTCACGGTGGCCTACATCAACACCAGTGCCGCGGTGAAGTCGTTGTGCGACTGGATCGTGACAAGTGGCAACGCCCGCGAGCTGATCGAGACGAAAGTTCCGCAGGACAAGGAGATCCTGTTCGTTCCGGACCAGCATCTGGGTCGCTATCTGATGGAGGTGACCGGGCGGGAAATGATCCTCTGGCCCGGCTCCTGCATGGTGCACGAGATCTTCAGCCTGCAGGACATGCTGCGGGCGAAGCGGAAGAGTCCCGGCAGTCAGGTCCTGGCGCATCCGGAATGTCCGGAAAACATTCTGCATGCGGCCGACTTTGTCGGGGGGACGGAGAAGATGCGGCGGCACGTCGCCGCGATTTCTGAGCCGACGACGTTTCTCGTGGCGACGGAAGTCAATATGATCCACCCCCTGAAGCTTGCCGCACCACAGCACGAGTTCATCCCAGTGCCGGGCATCATGGCGGACAGCGGCGAGACGTGTGCCTGCAACCGCTGCCCGCACATGGCGCGCAACACACTGCAGAAAGTCCGCGACTGTCTCAGGGACGGGCAGCCGGAGATCGAGTGGCAGGGCTACTTCGATCGTGCGAAGGAGGTGTTGGAACGGAGTCTGTTGAACTAGCCGCAGACGGACGGTTTCGGCCGCGATACGGACAGCTCGCTGTCCCCGCGTCTTGCCGATGGGTTCCGACCGCCACGGCTGATTGCCCCGGACCAGTGACGACTGACTTGCTATGACTGACACGCTGACGGTCACCGACAATCGCACCGGAAAAACGTACGAGATCCCGATCACGGACGGGACAATCCGGGCGATGGAACTCAGGCAGATCAAGGTCAACGACGACGACTTCGGTCTGATGACCTACGATCCCGGTTACGTGAACACCGCCTCCACGCGGAGTGCAATCACGTACATCGACGGTGACAAGGGGATCCTGCGCTATCGCGGATATCCGATCGAACAGCTCGCCGAAGAGAGCACCTTCATCGAGGTGGCCTATCTGCTGCTGCACGGCGAACTGCCGACCGAAACCGAGCTCAACGAGTGGGAGCACGAGACCAAGCAGCACACGGTCGTCCACGAGAACATCAAGCGGCAGATGGAGGCGTTCCGCTACGACGCCCATCCGATGGGAATGCTCACCAGCACTGTCGCTGCCCTCTCGACGTTCTATCCCGACGCCAAGAACGTCAAGGACCCCGAAAACCGGATGCTGCAGATCCGCCGGCTGATCGCCAAGGTGCCGACGATCGCCGCGTTCACCTATCGCCACAGCCTCGGCCACCCGTACACCTATCCGAACAACGAGCTGAGCTACACGGCGAACTTCCTGTCGATGATGTTCAAGATGTCGGACAACTTCTACGAGCCGCACCCGGCACTGGTGCGGGCTCTGGATGTCCTGTTCATCCTGCACGCCGACCACGAGCAGAACTGCTCGACCAGCACCATGCGGGCGATCGGGTCGTCACATGCCGACCCCTACAGTGCCCTGGCCGGTGCCGCCGCCGCCCTGTACGGTCCGCTGCATGGCGGAGCGAACGAAGCCGTCCTGCGGATGCTCACGCAGATCGGCGACGTCAAGAATGTCCCCGACTTCATCAAGCGGGTGAAGAATGGCGAAGGCCGGCTGATGGGCTTTGGCCATCGTGTCTACAAGAACTACGATCCCCGCGCGAAAATCGTCAAACAGGTTGCCGACGAGGTGTTCGACCTGGTGGGCCGCAATCCTCTGCTCGAAATTGCGCTGGAACTCGAGAAGATCGCCCTCGAAGACGATTATTTCGTCTCCCGGCGGCTGTATCCGAACGTCGACTTCTACTCCGGCCTGATCTACCAGTCGATGGGACTGCCGGTCACCATGTTCCCGGTGATGTTCGCCATCCCCCGGACCGCCGGCTGGCTGGCGCAGTGGAACGAGATGCTGGAAGATCCCGATCAGCGGATCGCACGTCCCCGTCAGATCTACACCGGCTACGACGAACGGGATTACGTGCATCTCGCTCACCGTCGGGGCGGCTACCTGATGCCGCACGGCAAGTAGCGGAACCGGTGGCCCGCGTTGGTGCGGGCGCCCATGGTACGATGTGGGAGGCCATGGCGCGAACGTGGTCGCCGTTTACGCCGGGCATGCGGGGGCGCATGTCCGGCAGCGACAGCGTCGTCGAACTGCCCCGGGCTGCGTTCCCACAGGGCGTGCGTCGCTCACGGATTGCCCGGTCTCGTCTGTCGGCCCGGGCTCGCTTCACGAGGGGAACACCACATGCAGGACTATGCCCCGCCACGCTGCGAACTCCTCCCGCTGCCCGAACATCAGGTGGCATTCCTTGTTGATGGCGAGGAACGGACCCGGTGGCACTACGGGGCAGAGTACCCGCGGCCATTTCTGTATCCGCTCAATGGACCGACATCGGGCACCTCACTGACCCGCATGGGGCATCCGGGAGCGGAGAATCACGATCATCACCGCTCGGTCTGGTTCGCCCACCACAAGCTGCTGGGAATCAACTTCTGGGGCGACAACACCGAGGCCCGGATCCGCCAGCAGCACTGGCTCGTCTACGAGGATGGTGACGACCAGGCGGCCATGGCGGTCCGGCTCGGATGGTTCGACGGACACGATCCGCAGCCACTCGTCGAACAGGATGCGATCATCGCAGTGAGGCCGCTGGCAGACGGCGAGTACGCCCTCGATGTGCAGTGCGAATTCCGCTCACGGGCCGAGTCGATCGAGTTTCAGCAGTCGAACTTCGGGTTCCTCGCCGTGCGAGTGGCAAAGAGCATCAGCGGGCATTTCGGCGGGGGGACGATCACCAGCAGCGAAGGGCTGGTGGGTGAGAAGGAGATCTTCGGCAAACCGGCCCGGTGGATGGATTACTCCGGCCCGGTCCGCGTTGCGGGCGAACCCGGCAGGACCGTCGTGGAAGGGATCACATTTTTCGATCATCCCGGGAATCCCCGTCATCCGGCGAAATGGCACGTCCGCGAGGACGGCTGGATGGGCGCCTCCGCCTGCCGTGACGAAGGGCTTCTTGCCACGCGTGAGACGCCCCTGCGCCTGCGATACCTGTTACATGTTCATTCCGGGGGCGCGGACGCGACCCGGGCGAACCGACTCTTCGATGACTGGCAGAACTGGCCCGCCTGGACGGTGGTCAAGTCGACACGCCCCCACCGGCAATACGATCTCAAGCAGCTCGAGCAAAATGGTTGAATCACTCACGGACTCCGTCATTCGGGCGGCCGAATACGCGACGCCCGATCTGCCGGGGATCGGGGGAGTTCTCAAGTACGAGCCGCAGGACTTCGTGGTCGAGGAGATCCCCACCTACGAGCCGAGCGGCGAGGGAGAGCACCTGTTCCTCTGGGTGGAGAAGCAGGACGTCGCCGCCGAACAGCTGATTGGTTACCTCTCGAAGGCGCTGGGGGTCGGCCGCAACTCGATTGGCGTGGCCGGTCTGAAGGATCGCCGGGCCGTGACGCGGCAGTACGTCTCCGTGCCCGCCGGCGTCGAGGAGAAGGTCACCGCCGGGATCGACACGGAAGACATTCGCGTTCTCAAGGCGGTCCGGCACCGGAACAAGCTGCACACCGGCCATCTGACGGGGAATCGCTTCGAGATCGTCGTCCGTAACGTCTGCGACGACGCGCTGCCGCGGGCGCAGGCCATCGGAGAGGAAATCCGTCGCCTCGGGTTTCCCAATCGGTTCGGTGCACAACGGTTCGGTGTTGGCAACGAGACGCTCAAGCTGGGGCTGGAACTGCTTCGCGGGACGAAGTCGCCGCATGAGATTGCTCCCGGTCGACGGAAATTCCTGTCGCGCCTGGCACTGACAGCTGTGCAGTCGGCACTGTTCAATGCGGTCCTCGATGGCCGGGCGGCCGACGGGACACTGCACACGGTTCTTCCAGGCGACGTCATGCAGAAGGTGACCACCGGCGGCTGTTTCGTTTCGACCGAGCCGGCGGTCGATCAGGCGCGGTTCGACCACCGTGAGATTGTTCCGACCGGTCCGCTGTTCGGCGTGAAGATGAAGCCTGCCGACGGTGAGGTCGCGGGGCGTGAGCAGAACATTCTGGACCGGTTTGAACTGACGGCCCGTCAGTTTGCAGCGGTGCGTCGACAGCTCCCGGGAGCACGGCGGGCGCTGCTGGCCTGGCCGTCGGAGCTGGCCATCGACGAAGTGCCGGAAGGGATCCGGTTCCGTTTTGCCCTGAGCTCCGGCGTCTATGCGACCGCGATGCTTCGCGAATTCATGAAGTCGGACGCGATCGACGAGGCGTCATGAACCGGGCGGTGGCGGCTCGTGTCCCACTGCACCGGGTTGATGACGCCAGTCGCCAGCAGGGTGCCGAACAGGACACCAAGTCCCAGCAGGGCGCGGAGCACCCACGGGGCGCGGTCCTGGCCGAACCAGTCGATCAGGCGACGGCCCTTGCTGGTTTCCGACAGAACCCACGCCTCGTTCCACAGGCCGACCAGGCAGAGAACTGCCGTCGTGCCGCCAATGAAGATCTGGTCGTAAGGCATGGGGCAATTGTAGGCGGCGGGGCGGCCGTTTGCGACAATGCGATGGCGGGGGTGTCGGGGAGCCGCTCCACCGCTCGGTTTCTCCCTGCCCCTGACGTATCCAAGTGATGAAAGGACACGAGAATGCCGCTTCTGGGCGTGAACATCGATCATGTGGCGACAATCCGTCAGGCGCGACGGACGATCGAACCGGACCCGGTCTGGGCCGCCTCGCTGGCGGAGCTGGCCGGCGCGCACGGCATCACGGTTCACCTGCGTGAGGACCGCCGCCACATTCAGGACCGCGACGTTCGCGTGCTGAGGGAGACGGTCCAGGTGAAGCTGAACCTGGAGATGGGCGCCACGGACGAGATGACCGGGATCGCTGTCGATGTTCGTCCGGACCAGTGCACCCTCGTTCCCGAGAAACGGGAGGAGCTGACCACGGAAGGGGGGCTCGATGTCGTCGGAAACCGTGACCGCGTCAAACGCTGTGTCGATCAGTTGCTGGAAGCCGGAATCGAGGTGAGCCTGTTCATTGACCCGGATGTCGACCAGATCGAGGCGTCCCGCGAAGTGGGGGCTCACGCCGTTGAACTCCACACTGGGGCATATGCCGATGCTCCCACGGCATCCGACGCGGACCGGGAGTACAATTCTCTGGTGGCCGCCGCCGAAGCGACGCTGCAGCGCAATCTGGTGCTGCACATGGGGCACGGGCTGACGTACCGCAATGTCGTTCCCGTCGCGCGGATTGCGGGAGTGAGCGAGCTGAACATCGGACACAGTATCGTTTCCCGCGCGGTGCTCGTCGGCTTCGAGCGTGCCGTTCGCGAAATGAAAGAACTCATCGCAGACCCGAGCTGAATCTCCGCCATGACCGAACCTGCGTTTCGACAGTCTCACCGGATGGTGGCCGTCCTGCCCACGCTCCTGACACTCGGGAACGCGGTCTGTGGGTTCGGCGCGATCACGTTTGCCGCCAAACTGGGGCCGTCCGATGCAAGCGGGCAGGCGTCCATGATCGCCGCCTCACTTGTCTTCCTGGCGATGCTGTTCGACATGCTGGACGGGCATGCTGCCCGCCTGACCCGGCAGACGAGCGAACTGGGCGCCCAGCTGGACAGTCTGTGTGATGCGATCAGTTTCGGCGTGGCGCCTGCCTTCCTGATGCTGCAGTTTGTCACGAAGGAACTGCCGGTCGAGGGGTGGCTGGCGTTTCATCCACGTCTGCTGTGGACGATCGCGGCACTGTTTGTCGTGTGTGCCGTGCTGCGTCTGGCCCGCTTCAATGTGGAGACCGACGAGGAAGATGCGCACGAGGAGTTTCGCGGACTTCCCTCCCCTGCCGCGGCCGGGGCGATCGTCGCTTTCCCGTTTGCGATGCCGACGCTGACGAGCTGGACGTCTGGCGAGTCCGGAACCTGGGTCGAGCAGATGCTCGCCGGCTGGGTCGTGCCGGGAGTGCGGACGATGCTGCCGCTGTTTGCCCTGGTCCTGGCCTGCCTGATGGTCTCCCGCGTCCGGTATCCGCATGTGTCGGTGTTCCTGCTGCGTCGGGAGCGGAGCCGTCGGCACGTCATTCCGTTTGTGTTCGGTCTGGCGGTCGTGTTCTGGATTCAGGAAGTGGCGGTACCAGTCGCGTTCCTGGTGTTCGCGTTCGGCCTGCCGATTGCGGACGCGTTCCGGAAAGCGATGGCCGGGGAACTGTACAAACCGTGGAAGATTTGACAGACTGTTCCAATGGGAGAGTTCATAACGCGACCCCACAAACGACGCAGCCCGAAGCCCCCGGCGGAATCCGTCCTGCCTGCGCTTCGGGCTGATTTCGTTTCGGCGAGTCCGTCGACCGGGATCGCGACCGGATGGACCGTGTGTGGGTGAGGTCGGATGTTTACGGGAATTGTCGCGGGACGCGGTCGGGTCACGGCCATCGAGCGAAACGGACCCGCCATTGATCTGACGGTTCAGCTGCCCGCCGGGGCGGCCACCGAAGATCCCATCCAGATTGGCGAGAGCATCGCCAGTAACGGATGCTGTCTGACGGTGATCCGGTCCGAAGGGGATCTGTGTACGTTCCAGGCCGGAGCGGAAACCCTCTCCCGGACGAACCTGGGCCGCCTCAAGCCGGGCGACTTCGTCAATGTCGAGCGTTCCCTGCGGGCTGCCGATCGGCTCGGAGGGCACTTCGTTCAGGGCCATGTTGACGGCGTGGCTCACGTCGACGCGATCGACCGCGACGGCGAATGGGTCACGATGTGGTTCCGTGTTGCTCCCCGTCTGACCGGACAGATGGTGTCAAAGGGATCGGTCACGGTCGATGGCGTGAGCCTGACACTGGTGGAAGTCGAATCGGACCGGTTCAGCATCGCACTGATCCCGCACACCCTCGATGTCACGACGCTCGGTCTTCGCCAGACGGGAGACCCGGTGAACATCGAAACGGACATCCTTGGCAAGTATCTCGAAAAGATGGTGGGCGACCTCCAGTTGTCGTCCGTCAAGGCGGCGGCTTCCGGCCTGCCGTCCAGCCCCCAGTAGGACCCGATGAAGAACTCGGACCGCCAGACCCGGTCATACCTGATGGAGCTGTTCGAGCAGCACGGTTTCCATCCGCGCACCGACCTCGGACAGAACTTCCTGATCGACCTGAACATCGTCGAGTTCGTGGTCGAACGCGCTGAACTCACCCCCCGGGACGTTGTGCTCGAAGTCGGTGCCGGGACTGGTGGCATGACGACGTTCATGGCCCAGCAGGCCGCCGAGGTGATCTCGGTGGAGCTGGACCGGAACATGTACAAGCTGGCGTCGGTGGCGACCAGCTCGTACGACAACGTCACGCTGATGAACTGTGACGCCCTGAAGAACAAGAACCGGTTCAACCCGGACGTGATCGACGCGGTCACCTCGGCACTCGAAGCCGAGCCGGGGCGTCAGCTCAAGCTGGTGGCCAATCTGCCCTACAGCATCGCGACGCCGGTCGTGTCGAATCTGGTGGCGACCGGGATTCCCTGGGCCCGGATGGTCGTGACGATCCAGTTCGAGCTGGGACTGCGAATGCGGGCCAAACCACGCAGTTCCCACTACGGGTCGCTGTCGGTCTGGCTGCAGTCGCAGTGCGACGTCTCGATGATCAAGAAACTCGGGCCGACCGTGTTCTGGCCGCGGCCGAAAGTGAACTCCGCGATCATGCAGATCCTGCCCGATGCCGAGAAGCGGGCCCTGATTTCGGATCGCGCGTTCTTCCAGGATTATGTCCGCCGCCTGTTCCACCACCGTCGCAAGTATCTTCGCAGCGTGCTCGTGGGCATGTACCGCAAGCAGGTTTCGAAGTCCGATATCGACGCACTGCTCGAGCAGCTTGGACTCGTCACGACGGTTCGGGCCGAGGAACTCGACGTCGCGACGCACGTTCAGCTGGCCAATGCCCTTTGCGAAGCGGTCCGGCAGGCTGCCTGACCGCCGCAGGGTCCACCACACAGACTTTCTGATCCCACGTGTCCGGGAGACGGAGCACCGCCCACGGTCCCGCAACTCTCCCGCCGATGAGCCTGACGGAGGTAACCGACATGAAGGACCGCATTCTCGACACCGGACTGACGTTTGATGACGTCCTGCTCGTTCCCGGCTACAGCGAGATCGTGCCGGCCGACGTTGACGTCACGACACGACTGACGCGAAACGTCTCCCTCAATGTCCCGATCATCTCCAGTCCGATGGACACGGTCACCGAGAGCGAGATGGCGATCGGGATGGCCCAGGAGGGGGGCATCGGCATCATCCACAAGAACCTGACGATCGAGCAGCAGGCGCTGGAAGTCGACCGGGTCAAGCGGAGCGAGCACGGCGTCATCGTCGATCCGGTGACCCTCCCGCCTGAGGCCTCGGTCTCCGAGGCGATCCAGATCATGGACGAGCGGAACATCGGCGGTGTGCCGATCACCCGCAGCGGTCGCCTGATGGGCATCCTGACCCGCCGCGACCTGCGGTTCCTCGAATCGGGCGAGACCCGGGTGGCCGACGTGATGACCCGCGAGAACCTGGTCACCGCCGGCGAGCAGACCAGCCTGAAGGAGGCCGAACGGATCCTCCGGGAAAACAAGGTCGAGAAACTTCTCCTGGTTGACGATGAATACCAGTTGAAGGGATTAATCACGATCAAGGACATCGACAAGAACCTCCGCTTCCCCGTCGCCAACAAGGATGACCGGGGGCGACTGCGTGTCGGGGCGGCGGTGGGCGTTCACGATTTCGAGCGGACGGGGCGTCTGATCGAATCGGGTGTCGATGTCCTGGTGGTCGACAGTGCTCACGGACATTCCAAGAACGTTCTGGAGACGGTTCGAGAGATCAAGCGGCAATGGCCGATTGATGTAATAGCAGGAAACATTGCGACGCGCGAGGGGGCACGCGACCTGCTCGATGCCGGAGCAGATGCCATCAAGGTGGGGATCGGACCTGGTTCGATCTGTACCACCCGCATCATCTCCGGCGTGGGTGTGCCGCAGTTGACGGCGATCTCATGGGCGGCAGAAGCCGTTTCAGGAACAGACGTTCCGTTGATCGCCGACGGGGGAATCCGCTTCAGTGGGGACATTTCGAAGGCTCTGGCCGTCGGGGCTCACTCGGTGATGCTCGGCGGGCTGCTCGCTGGCCTGGACGAAAGCCCGGGAGAAACGATTCTGTATCGCGGCCGGACGTTCAAGCGGTATCGCGGCATGGGATCACTCGGGGCGATGGTCAAGGGCAGCAGCGACCGGTACCGCCAGACCGTCTCCGAAGAGGACCTCAAGGGGCGTCCCAAACTTGTGCCGGAGGGAGTTGAAGGCCGCGTCCCCTACAAGGGACATCTCAGTGGACTTCTATACCAGTTGGTTGGTGGCCTGCGGGCCGGGATGGGGTATCTCGGTGTCCAGACCATCGAGCAGTTGCGGACAGAAAGCCGATTCCTGCGGGTCTCGGCTGCGACGGTGAGGGAGAACCATCCGCATGACATTGCCATCACGCAGGAATCGCCGAACTATTCGGTGGAACGAAATCTGGCCGACTCTTAAACGCTGCGGCCATGTGGCCGTGTTGCTGGCCGTCTCGGTCTCCGGGCCGGCCAGCACCGCGTTGTTCGCCGAAACACCCGAGGCCGCCACGCCGCTCGAACGCCTCCGGAAACGGTCGGCTGACGATCGCTGGCGAACCCTGAGGGACCGCTACGCGGCGGAGCCACAGGTCGAGGCTCCCGCAGTCGCCGGTGAACCGGAAGAGCAGCAGACCGCAAACTCGCCGCAGACTCGCCAGGTCGGCGGGCGCGAGTTTGGCAGCTGGCAGAAGTCGGGCCGCACGCCGACGCCGTTCGAGCCTCAGGCGACGTCCACGTCGGCCCCTGTCGATCCGTTCGGGCCGGCCGTCGTGCCGTCCGCGTCTGACCGTCCAACGCCGGTCAGTGCTCCGCTCGAACTTCCGGCACTGGGGAACGGTACCGAGCCGGCACCGCTGCGGTTTTCACAGGGGGACCCCTCGCCCCAGCCTGCCCCGCCGGCTGCGCCCGGGGCGGACGTGCCGCTGGAACCGGTTCCGGACAACCAGGATCCGGATGCCGGGCCGTTTGCCGGCGAGGCCTCGCGCTTCGTCAAGCTCAAGCCGATCGGGTCGATTCAGCCGTTCCTTGACTATTCGCCGGACGGAAGCGATCCGTGCGAGAACCTCTGTCCCAGGCCGGACGGGGCTCCCTGCAAGGACGACGGCAACTACAAGCAGTGTCCGCAGGTCTTCGCCCTTCCCGAGAGCGGTTCTCCGGATCGCTACTTCGCCGAGAGCCACTTCTTCTGGGCAGCGACGAACCTGAGGCACAATCCGCTCTACTTCGAAGATCCGACGCTCGAACGGTACGGGCATGTGTTCGTCTGCGAGGCTGTGCAGCCGTTCGTCTCAGTCGGCAAGTTCGGAGCTCAGCTCGCCGGACTTCCCTACCAGATGGTCCTGCATCCGCCCTGCTCGGAAGAGTACGTGCTGGGCTGGTATCGGCCGGGAGACTGGGCTCCCAAGAAGATCTACCAGGTGCCTCTCAACGCGAAGGCGGCCGCAGCAACCGCGGCGACCTACACCGGCCTGATCTTCCTGTTCCCGTAATGCACTGGCGGGTCGCGGCGGTCTGAGGACTCGTGCACGCACTGCGTTGCATGCAGCTCGGGCCACGCAGGTGACCGCCCATCACCGTTGCACAATGAAAAAGACCGCGAGGGACGCCTGTCCTTCGCGGTCTTTTTCTGTTGCTGCTGTCGCGGGAACGCTCGGGACGAATTCCCGGCGAAGAGACGCGGTTCTACGTCGAAGCGGCTGCCACCGCTTCCGGCTCGTCGACGAGGCCATCTTCGCCGCGATCGGAGTAGAGGGCTTCAACGAAGCCACGCAGGTGCTCGCTGCGGGTGTGATGCTGCAGCTTGCGGAGCGCCTTGGACTCGATCTGGCGGATACGCTCGCGGGTCACCTTGAAGATGCGACCGGTCTCTTCCAGCGTGTAGGAGTAGCCGTCGCCCAGACCGTAGCGAAGCTTGATGATCTCGCGTTCGCGGTAGGTCAGGCTCTTCAGGACGTGGTTGATCTTGTCGCGAAGCATCTGGTGCATCGCGGAATCCGCCGGCGTCCCTTCGCTGGAGTCTTCGAGGAAGTCCCCGTAGCTCGAGTCCTCGCTCTCGCCAACCGGCGTGTCGAGGCTGATCGGGTGCTTCCAGGTCTTCATGATCCGCTCGGTCTCTTCCACGCTCAGACCGACCGCTTCGGCCAGTTCCTCGGTGGTCGGTTCGCGACCGGTTTCCTGGCGGATCTGTTCGCTCTTCGCCTTGAGCGTCGAGATGCTCTGGAACATGTGGACCGGGATGCGGATCGTCCGGGCATGGTCGGCCACCGCACGGGTGATCGCCTGCCGGATCCACCACGTCGCGTACGTCGAGAACTTGTAGCCGCGGCGGTACTCGTACTTTTCGACGCCACGCATCAGGCCGGCGTTTCCTTCCTGGATCAGGTCCAGGAAGCTCAGGCCACGGTTGCGGTACTTCTTGGCGATCGAAACCACCAGCCGCAGGTTACCGCCGGAGAGCTGCTGCTTCGCTTCGGTCCAGGCGTCGAACCGGTTCTGGATCTTGCGGAGGCGGGCGGCAAACTCGCGGGGCGTTTCGAGCGTCTTGTCGACGTGCTCGGTCAGTTCCCGCTGCATCGCCTGGACGTCGCCGGCGGCGGTCGGGCGGTTCTTCAGGCGGTTGATGTCGCGATCGAGCTCGACCATCCGCTCGCAGACCTGCTCCATCCGCTTGAAGACCGGCTGCAGGCGGTGGGTCCGGACGCTCAGTTCTTCGGCGAGCGTGCACATTTTGCGGCGGCGGATGACCATCCGCTCGCGAGCCGCCTCGCGGTCCTTCTTGCCGTAGCCTTCACCGTGCACGATTTCGAAATCGGCGCGGTTCTGCTCCATCAGGTGGTTGAGGGTGGCCAGGTTGTGGGACATTCGTCCCAGGATCTGGTCCTTGTGGGTGTTTTCGGTGTCGGACGTCCGCAGGGTCCGCTCGAAGGGGAGTTCGCCGGTGTGCACCTTTTCGAGGATGTCGATCGCGATGGCCAGCGCGAAGTCGGACTCCATGAGGGTGCGGCGGAACAGCTTGCGGGTGATCTCGATCTGCTTGGCGAGGAAGATTTCGTCCTCACGCGAGAGCAGCGGGATGTTGCCCATCTGCGACAGGTACATCCGGATCGGATCGCGGGAGGACATGGGGGCGTCCGCCTCGATCAGCTGCCGGGTGACGTCAGGATTCTCGTCGTCCTGCGTCGCCTGTTCCTGGCGGGTCTTCTCGGCGATCGTGCGCGGAGCGTCCGGATCGTTGATGAGCGGGAGGTCGCAGACTTCGAGCGCTTCGATAATGCGATCGACCATCAACGGGTCGCCGCCTTCGTCGGGCAGGTACTCGTCGACAGCCTGATACGTCAGGAATCCGCGCTCGAGAGCGCGATCCATGAGACGTTTCAATCCCTCGTCAAGACGATGCACTGTTGACTCCTCACACATTCGTGATGCGACCGGACCGGACATCCGTGCGCGGCCGGAAAATGAAACCACCGCTCGACAGACGTTCTGTTCGAGGGAGATAAGACTCGCTGGTTCGCGGCATTTCAACCCGGAATGCCGTGCGATTCGAGTCACTCTGTGAATATGCCACCGTCGCCGGTACAGGTCCCACGACTCGCCATGTCGCAGTGACATCGCGAGACGGCGCGAACCCCTCTTCTTGGATCAGCCCATCGGTCCGGCAGGCGCGCCCGCACTCGGGCGGGCGGGAGACGTTTCTGGCCTGTTTGGACAAGCGACCAGGTTCTCATTCCAAGCGTCCCTACTGTTCCCGTGAGAACCGGGAATCCATGGCCCCATGGATTCTCGGCCGGCTGTAACGTTCCGCTACAGTTGAGTTTGCGTGAACGGCTGCCGACCACTTAGACCGTCACAAATCCTGTGACGTGCAGGCCATCCTATCACAACTCCCCTGACGGTCCACGCAATTTTCTCGCGCTGTCACAAAATCCGGGAAAAAGATTCATGCTCAATTAGTAGGCCCTGCGCAGCACTCGGTCAACTGCCGGCTGCCGGTTTCGACTGACAACAACCGCTTGCCAAAACGATGTTTGGGGCCACGCCGTTCCTGTCAGCATGTTGACCGAACTCAACCGCCCTGCGGTGTGTCTGCACCCACGTGGGCCTCCACCGTCTGACGCAGCTGCGTCAGCGGAATCGGGAGGGGGGATCGGTCCCTCCGGTAACGCCGGAAAGGACGCTCCGTGGGGAGCATGAACAGCGATTCCGACGGCTTGACCGCCGTTTCCTGCCTCGATAGTCTCTCGTTCAGATGCATTCGACTCTTTGGAGCTGTTGACTGTGTTGACGCTGGTGCTTCTTCCTGGCCTGCTGCTTACCCTGCCTCCTTCCGGGAGGTCTTAGGCCGGTGCTCCGCTAGCGTAACTGCCTGACAGAACACCACCCTGAGGCTTCTCGTAAAGCCTCAGGGTTTTTTCGTTTCTACGTCTCGACCGATTGAGCCTTTCTGGGGAGTCCCCGAGGATGTCGTCCGACGCCATCACGATTTTCGACACAACCCTCCGCGACGGTGAGCAGTCGCCCGGCTGCAGTATGGACACCGAGGAAAAACTCGAAGTCGCCCGGGCGCTGGTCGAACTGGGGGTCGACGTCCTCGAAGCCGGGTTCCCCATCGCCTCGCCGGGGGACTTCGACGCCGTCCACAAAATTGCCCAACGATATGGTGATCGGACAACCGTATGCGGTTTGGCCCGTTGTCGTCAGGAAGATATTGACCGCGCCTGGGATGCACTGCGCGATGCGCAGAACGTTCGGATTCACGTGTTCTTGGCGACCAGCGCGATTCATCGGGAATTCAAGCTGAAAATGGCCAAGGAGGAGATCGTCCGACGCGCGGTCGAGATGGTCCGCTACACCGGCGACAAAATGGCCGCCCGCAGCGACATCACCACACCCAATATCGAATTCTCCCCCGAAGACGCCGCCCGCACCGAACTCGACTTCCTCTGCGAAGTCGTCGAGAAAACCATCGACGCCGGCGCGACGACCGTCAACATCCCCGATACCGTTGGCTACGCCACCCCCAACCACTTCCGCAAGGTCATCTCCTACCTCAAGGAAAACGTCCCCAACATCGATCGGGCCGTCATCAGCACCCACTGCCACAATGACCTCGGACTGGCCGTCGCCAACAGCCTCGCCGGCATCGAAGCCGGGGCCCGTCAGGTCGAGTGCACCATCAACGGTCTGGGAGAGCGGGCCGGCAACGCCGCACTCGAAGAAGTCGTCATGGCCCTGCGGACACGCCGCGACTACTACGGCGTCGATACCGCAATCCGCACCGAGAAGCTGTTCCCCACCAGTCGCCTCGTCGCCGGTATCACCGGCATGAAGGTCCAGCGGAACAAGGCGATCGTCGGACAGAACGCATTCGCGCACGAGGCCGGCATCCACCAGCACGGCATCCTGCAGGAACGCTCCACCTACGAGATCATGCGGCCGGAGGACGTCGGCTACGTCGGCACCAACCTGGTCCTCGGAAAGCACAGTGGCCGCCACGCCTTCCGCGACCGGGTCAAGTCGCTCGGATACGATCTCGACGACGAGGTGATGCAGTCCGTCTTCGAAGACTTCATCAAGCTCGCCGACAAGAAGAAGGAAATCTACGACAGCGATATCCAGGCCCTCGTTGACCAGCGGACCTACCGTGCCGTCCAGCACTGGAAGATCGTCAACTTCCATACCACAGGGGGAACCGGCACGATCCCCACCGCCACGATTGAAATGACCCACGAGGATGGTCGGCGCGTTCAGGATGCGGCGACCGGAGACGGTCCCGTCGATGCGGTCTTCCGCTGCCTCGAGCGGATCACCGGCGTCTCCGCCCGGCTGCACGACTACCAGGTGCGGAGTGTTTCCGGCGGAAAGGATGCCCAGGGCGAGGTGACCGTGCAGATCGATTGCAACGGCCGCATCTACCATGGGCGTGCCTACAGCACCGACGTCATCGAAGCGAGTGCCCGGGCCTACCTGCAGGCCCTCAACAAGGTGAGCGAGGCGGATGGTGCCGGTCGTGAGCCGCACCAGTGTGAAGGGGTCTGACGCCGAAACCTTTGTCACCCGGGGACGAGCCATTCACGAACGCTCACCGGTTGCGACTGGTGGGCGTTTTCCGTGATGCGTCTTCCGCAAGGGCAGGCTGGGGCTCGTCCCGGCATCTGCATGAGCTGGGGGCGTCGCTGCGCGACGACTACCTGCCCCCCCCGCCGGGGGGCGTGCGCTGCGTCGCCTGCAGACCTCAGCACAGCTCGGCGATTGGCTCACCGTAGGGAAGGATCGGCATCGGCCGGCCGCTGTGGTCCGGAAACGTCCAGTCCGGATCGATTCCGAGGTGCCGGTAGACGGTCGCCCACAGATCGTTTGGTGTCAGCGGCCGCTCCTTCGGCTCTTCGCCGCGTGAATTCGTCTCTCCGATGACCTGGCCGGTTCGCATGCCACCACCGGTAATCAGCAGGGACATCGCACCGGGCCAGTGGTCGCGTCCCGGCTGCATTACGCCGGTCTGTGTCCCGGTCCGAGTGGTAATCTTTGGCGTCCGCCCGAATTCGCCAGTGACGATGAGCATCACGCGGCGGTCCAGGCCCCGGTCGAACAGGTCCTCGATGAGAGCTGTCACGGCCTGGTCGTAGATTGGCAAACGTACCCTGGCATCATCGAACAGGTGGCAGTTGACCGCGTGCGAGTCCCAGTTGTAGGTTCCCTGCTTGAGCCAGGGCACGCCGGACTGATACGGCTTTTCCATCACCATCGTGACGAAACTGCAGCCTGCTTCGACCAGTCGCCGCGCGAGCAGGGCCCGCTGCCCCCAGGCATGTCTTCCATAGCGATCGCGGAGCGCGTCCGGCTCCTGTGACAGGTCGAAGGCCGACTGGGCCCGGGAACTCGTTAACAGACTGGCGGCCCGCTGATCGAAGTCGTCCATCGCTTCCATCAGACCACTCCGGTCGACGTCACGACGAAGCCGGTCGAAGTCCCGCAGCAGTGTCATCCGGTCATCGAGTCGATCGGCGACAGACTCGTGAAGTGACACGTTCCGGACCGTGAAGTCCGGTTTGCTCGGATCGCCAGGAATGTTGAACGGCACATAGGCCGGGCCAAGATACGCCGCCCCGAAACTGTAGACATCGACCCCGGCCCGGCCGGCGTCTGTTCCCGAGATGTAGTTCGGTACGCCGGCGTGGACGTGCTCCCGACAGCGGGCGACGATCGAACCGACGGCGGGAGCGTCGTTGACAAATCCGGTTGGTGTCTTCGGATCACGACCGGTCAGGAACCGCTTGTGACCACCGCCGTGGTCCGCGAAGTTGTGGGCAATTGAGCGGACGATGTTGTACCTGTCGGCAATGCGCGCGTGCCGGGGCATCAGCTCGCAGACGTCGAGGCCATCGACATTCGTCCGGATGGGATGAAACGCGCCCCGGTAGTCCGCCGGGGCATCCGGCTTCATGTCGTACATCTCCATGTGGGGCGGCCCGCCGGGCAACCACACGAAGATGACCGACGTTTCCGGATCGGCTGCCTGCGCCGCGCCGGCCCGCAACCGCATGACGTCGGCCAGTCCAAGTCCACCCAGGCCGAGTGTCCCCAACTGGAGGAAACCGCGTCGGCTCATCGGTCCCGGACACCGCACCGGTCCCGGACAGCGCATCGGGGCAGACATGTTGGGGGCCTTCTTCTGAGTGAGCGGAGCCGAACTCGCTGCGGACAGGAGCGAATACGGTCGGACCTCGCTTTCGCACTGACAGCAGGACATCAATCTACGCCGATCAATTGAGCCGCGTCAAACGCCGGTCGATTGCCACACTGTCGCAGTCGTTCCGCTTGCCGTCCCGCAGCTGGGTCGCCGGCTGATACTGGCGGCATGCCGTTGCCGGTCTGGCAGACGCCTGACTGCCGTGCGAACGGGGGCGTGTCCATTCTGACAGCTCGCAGGTCATTGTGATTGTTGAACTTACACGCTCTCCGACCGGCAGGAGTTGCCGGTGGCGGACCGGCAGTTCCTGCAACCGGATGTAAGTTGAATGAACGCCGGACGATTCGATGGTCAGGGGCGTTGTCTGAGTGGCCGCAAACTTTCGCTTCGGTCACTGTTTTGACTCTCCCGACCGAACGGCATGCGGTTCGCAATGTCCTGTAGACCGTCGCCGGGATGGATCTCGAGCGTACGATGAGAGCGGGCGGCGAAGGCTCGGAGGCACGGGGCCCCGGAGCCGACGCCTGACGGATCAACGCACAATGGTGAGGACCACCATGCCTGAGAACTGGACTCGTTTCAGACACAGACACATGGAGGGGAATGATGATGATCGCTTTTGGATTGCTGCCGGTGGGAATGGCGGTCCTGTGGCTGGTGTGGTGCCTCGATGACATTCGAGATGGTGCGCGGTACGCGATGGGCGATGCCTCTGAGGAACCGTCGCCGTCCGCGTCATCTCCCGTCCGGCGGAGTCGTCGACCTCCCCGTTCCAACGAACCGGCCTGCTGCCGGAATGACTCGACCGGTCATGCCGGACTGACCGGCTCGTCCATCTGGATTCTGCATGCCTGACGGGACGCAACCCGTCAGCGGCGGTCCCGCAGAACTCACACGCGTCCCTGCGGTGCGACGGAGTGATCCGGCGTCACGGCGGCGATGACGGCGCCGATGGTGGCACCGAAGTCGGCAGAGATTGCCGGTGTTGCTCCGGGACGGACGGGAATTCCAGCGGCTCGGCCGGGAAACGCATCTTTCGCTTGTCCGGTCCGACGGGATGGATATAGTCCGCGGCCCACGCGAGAGTGGCTCTCTGCCCCCAAGGTGCTGCTCCGCCCACCGCGCACGCGGCGATGTCGTCCGCGAGGTGGCCCCGCCCCTGTCCTCCATTCCGCCGGAGAGTGGACGATGATCACGCCGCAATTGCAGATCACGCCCGAGACGCAGTCCCCCCTTGTCTCGCGTCCCATCCTGGCGGTTCTGATGGGGTGTGCCGGCAGCATCACCTATCTGCTGGTGGCCACGGTCGGGGTGGAAAACGCTGTTCCCCTGGCGATGGCGGTCATTCTGGCGGGACTGTTTTCCGTCGCGTGTGCAATGCTGGTTCTGATCGTCACGACGCGCCTGACGGGCGAGCTGATCGACGACGTCGAGAGTGCCCGGGCCCGCTGGCAGGCCGAGTCCATGCTCGTCAATCGTCAGGCCGCTCAGGCTCAGCGGCTGTCACTGCAGGTCGACCGCTATCTGCAGCAGGTCTACTCTGAGATGATTGACTGGGATGACCGGCGCGAGCAGACGCCGGCCCACACGCCGCTGCGTCGTCCGCCTCGCACCTCCCGTGTCGGCGCGGCTCTCGAACAGGCAGAAGCCGGGCGTCTGCAGGCCGATCTGCGCATCTTCCGCCCGCGCCGGGCCGCCTGATTCCCGCGATGCGTCGCACGGCGGTCGGGATGCGCGCAATGCCTTACCGACGCAGCCAGCCGCCGGATGTGCGCGTTGCCCGGTGGGTGATGCGGCAGTGGGATTGCAGCCGATGTCGCGACCGCCGGGAGCACGGTCGTGACCGTCGCAGGTGGTTGTCAGGCCGCTCTGGCCCTTGGTATCCTTCGCGGATTCAATCTCTCACCATCTCTCGACGTCCGCGCATTGATCCAGAGCAGGAGCAGACCATGGAAACCACGAACGGAGCATTGAACCGCAAGTTGCGCATGGGCCTGGTGGGGGGCGGCTCCGGCGCGTTTATCGGCCGCGTCCATGCCACCGCCGCCGTCCTCGACAACCGGGCGGAAATCGTCGCCGGTGCTCTCTCGTCGAATCCGGAGAAGGCGAAGGCGTCGGCCCCTTCGTACGCCATCCCGGATGATCGCGCCTACGGTTCCTACCAGGAGATGATCGAGACCGAAGCCTCGCTGCCCGAGGACAAGCGGATCGATTTCGTCTCGATCGCCACACCCAACCATACCCACTTCGACGTGGCGAAAACCGCCATCGAAAACGGATTCAACGTCGTCTGCGACAAGCCCATGACCTTCGACCTGGCGCAGGCGGAAGAACTCGTCAAGCTGGTCGAGGCGAGCGACGTTGTCTTTGCCCTCACGCACAACTACACCGGCAATCCCCTGGTTCGTCAGGCCCGCGAGATGATCCTCGCCGGCGAACTGGGCGAGATCCAGGCGATTCGCTCCTCCTACATCCAGGGCTGGCTGCGGACGCGGCTGGAGACGTCGGGACAGAAGCAGTCGGCCTGGCGGACCGATCCGTCCAAGAGCGGTGCGGCCGGGGCCTTCGGCGACATCGGCACGCACGCCTACAACCTCGCCCGCTACATGACCGGCCTGATCCCCGAAGAAGTCTCCTGCCACCTGAAGGTCTTCGAAGAAGGCCGTCAGCTCGACGACTACGGGCACGCCGTCATTCGCTTTGAGAACGGCGGCCTGGGCACCGTCACCGCCAGCCAGATCTCGCACGGTCGTGAGAACGACCTGTTCATCGAGATTGACGGCACGAAGGGCGCGCTGCAGTGGCGGCAGGAAGAACCGAACGCGATGATCTTCCGCCAGAACGGCAAGCCCCACCAGATCTACACCCGCGATCCGAATGCACCGCACGCGACCGAGATGCACAAGGCGGCCTGTCGCATCCCGGCGGGCCATCCCGAAGGCTACCTCGAAGCGTTCGCCAACGTCTATCGCTTCGCCTTTGACGCCATGGCCAAACGGGCGACTGGCGAAGAGTTCGAGAAGCGGGAAACCATCTACCCCAACGTCTACGACGGCGTGGACGGCATGAACTTCATTCAGCAGTGTGTCGCTTCCAGCAGCGAAGGGGGCGCCTGGCTGCCGCTGAAGCATCCGGCGGCCCGCCGCTGATCGCTGACCGAAACGATTGATGCTCTCGAGCCCACGGGTGACGTGCCCGTGGGCTTTTGCATAGACTGCCTTCGATTCATACCGCCCAGGCCAGTGGGAGCTTCCGTCGGCATGTCGACTTCACAGACGTCTTCGTCTTCGCACAACTCGTCGAATCTGACCCTCTGGATTGTGATTGCCATCGTGGCGGCCGTCGCGATCTCGACGATTGTCCCCTGGGTGGGACTGTCCGGCCTCGAGGTCGGTTCCGACGACTACAAGGCCCGGGCCGAGTCGCTGCGCGGTCTCTTCGAAATCATCGGCTTTGGCGGAGACATTTTCCTCCGCCTGCTCAAGATGATGGTCGTCCCGCTGGTCGTGGTGTCGGTGATGTCCGGCATCCTGGGGCTGGGAGATGTTCGCAAGCTGGGCCGGCCAGGACTCTACACCGTCGGATTCTACTTTCTCACGACGGTACTGGCCGTGACGCTCGGACTGGTGATGGTCAATCTCATCCGGCCCGGAGTCGGAACCGTTGACGCTGCCAAGGCAGAACAGATCGTCGCCGAGAAAGGAGCGGAAATCGAAGGTGGAGCGTCGGAGATCGAGGAAGAAGGGATCGGCATGATCCTCCGCAACCTCGCTCTGATGCTGTTCACCGACAATTTGATCAAGTCGGCCGCCAACAGCGACCTGCTGCCACTCATTGTCTTCTCGATCGTCTTTGCCGGCATGCTGACAACGCTTGGGGAACGGGTCGATACGATCACGACGATCATCGACCAGTTCAACCACGCGATCATGGCGTTCGTGCTGCTACTGATGAATGCCGCTCCCCTGGGCATCTTCTGTCTGGTTGCCGGACGCTTCGGCCGCGAGATGGTGGACGGCACGTTTGTCGAGACGATGCAGCTGGTCTGGTGGTATTCGATCACCGTCATCGCCGCCCTCTTCCTGCATGCTCTGGTGACGCTGCCGATCATCCTCTGGGTGACCACGCGGCGGAATCCGTACGTGTTCATTTACCAGATGCTGCAGGCGTTGCTGACGGCGTTTTCGACGGCCAGCTCCTCGGCGACGCTTCCGGTTACGATGGAGTGTGCGGTCGACCGGGCCGGCATCTCCCGCAAGTCGGTCGACTTCGTCACCCCGCTGGGAGCGACGATCAACATGGACGGAACGGCCCTCTACGAAGCGGTGGCGGCCATCTTTATCGCCCAGTTCCTGGGGATGGACTTGAGCCTGGGAGAGCAGCTGATCGTCGCGGTGACGGCGACACTGGCTGCGATTGGGGCAGCCGGTATTCCCGAAGCCGGGCTGGTCACGATGCTGATCGTCCTGCATGCGGTTGGCCTGCCACTGAAGTACCAGGCTATCATCCTGCCGGTCGACTGGTTCCTGGACCGGTTCCGGACGGCGGTGAATGTCTTCGGGGATGCGTGTGGAGCGGCGGTCGTCGATCCGACGTTCCCGAAAGATCCGGAACCTGCCCCGACACCGGGGACGTCATCGGAGCCGGCTTCCGCCTCAGCGTAGCCGCACGTGCGAGCTGACCGTGCGGCTGTCGATGCCAACGCAACGCGAATTCGGTGCGTGAGCACCGGGGTGATGACGTACAGCGTCGAGCGACGTGGCATCGGGAACAGAGCGGTCACGGGTAGCCCCGGTTCTCCGAACCGGGGTCGCGCAGCGACAGGAGGCCATTGGGGAAGCGTGCGAACGACCGGTGGGCAACCTCTTGCCGGCTGCGCCAGCGCCGGTCTGAAGACCGTCGCCACCCGTGATTCAGCCCCGCAGGGTGTGTCACGGCAAGCTACCTGCTGCACGGCGAACGGCCCGGGGACGTTCATCCACACAAACGCCCGTGACGCACCAGCCGTTTGGGAGCCGTGAACCAACCACGAGCGGTGCGCCATGACGTCATTACACGGGCAGAGCCCGTGGCACCCGGCGATACACCCTGCCTGCTGATTCCTGATTCCTACCCACTACCCACTACTCACTCCGAACCGGGGTCGCGCAGCGACAGGAGGCCATTGGGGAAGCGTGCAGACGACCGGTGGGCAACCTCTTGCCGGCTGCGCCAGCGCCGGTCTGAAGACCGTCGCCACCCATGGACCGAGCGTGCGAAGCGACCGCGAATGCGGCGGGGGTTCCACTCCCTCACGCCTCACCCCTGCCCCGCCCACCGTCGCCAGCCGGTTCCCTCATGACCGAACCGGGCTGCTTCGGGGTGAAGAATCTCCGCGAGGATCTCCGCCGACTCAACCAGTCGCGGGCCAGGGCGGTTGAAGTAGTGGTGCCCGTCGATCAGGTACACGTGGCCGTTCTGCACCGCCCGCAACTGTGACCAGGCGGGATGTGACTCCAGCGTCGACATCTCTCCGGCCGTCCGGTCCAGGCCGAACCCGCACGGAACAACAACGATGCGGTCCGGGTCGGCGGCGACCAGCGCGTCCCACTCCAGCCAGGGGGAGTGCTCACCCGCCACCGAGAGGAGTGATTCGCCCCCTGCGATCTCGACCAGCTCGGGAATCCAGTTGCCGGCCACCATCAGTGGTTCGATCCACTCGATGCAGGCCACGCGTGGACGCTGCGGCTGGGCTGCGGTCAGCGTACGAAGCTCCTTCAGCCGTCGCTGCAGATCGGCGACGACCGCGTCCCCCTTTGCGGGAACGTCGAGCGCCTGTGCCACGCGGCGGATGTCGTCCCACACATCCGAGAGCTGCATCGGCGTGAGCGAGACGACCGCCGGATCGCAGCCGGTCAGCTCGCAGACCGATTCCTGCACGTCGCTGAGGTTGACCGCACAGACGTCGCATTGTGCCTGCGTGAGAATCACCGACGGCTGCAGCTGCTGGAGCACATCCGTATGCACGCGGTAGACCGACAGCGCGTCCTGCAGGGCCGCCTTGACGCGGTCGTCGATCTGGCGGCTGGTGCCGTTGACGTCGATCCGCGGCTCGGAACAGATCGGGAGGGTGGCGACGGCGGTGGGCACGTCGCACTCGTGCGAGCGGCCGACCAGCCGGTCGGTGCAGTCGAGTGCCGCGACGATCTCGGTTGCACTCGGTATCAACGAGACGATCCGTGCCGCCACCATCCCTGCTGCTCCTGTCGGTACCTGCGTGGTTTCAGCGAACGGCCGGAGCGGCGGTCGGCAGTGCCGGTGCCGGTTCGGTGTCGCGGGACTCGTCCGCCTGCGCGATGGCCCGCACGCCCAGCGGGCTGAACAGGATCGCCGAGAAGACGCCGGTCGCCACCAGGAAATTGCGGTAGAACGGCAGGGCCGAAATGAAGCAGTCGATCAGACCGGCCAGCGTCTGCGGATACCGCGAGACATCCGGCAGTGCCCAGATCGCGAAGTTCGTCAGCACGAAGAACGCGACCGATCCGGCCACGCCGCAGCCGGCAACCCGCAGCCACGACACCTTCGACCGCAGCGGCATGCCGCACAGCACGACCAGCGCGAACCCCAGGTAAACGAAGATCTGGCTGCGGTAGAAGGCCATTTCGGCACCGGCCGCAATGCCCGAGTGCATGCTGACCAGCGCGAAGATGCCCAGGTCACCCAGCAGCCAGGCGAGGATCGGCAGGCCGAAGGCCCACCGGCGGTCCTGGAAGTAGGCGGCACCGAACAGACAGATGGCCGGCACCGGGGAGAAGTTCCACGGGTAGACCGTGGTCTCCGGATCGATGCTCATCCCGAACTGCATGAGGATGTACGGCAGCAGTTTCACGCCTACCGCATAGACGAACAGAGTCGCCAGAAACGCCATCCGGGGGCGGTACATCGTGTCAGTCTCCTTGGTTACTGTCCCGAGATCGATCGGGATTCGGGGGTGTCCCGTGGAATTGCATTCTGCTGTCAACGGGCCTGTGGGGCCCGTGGGCTGATTCTGCAGCTACATCGACTGGTCGGCGGGACGATCGTTGGTTACCGGCTTGCCGCACTGCGGACAGTTTCGTGCCCGCGGGTCGCGTTGTAACACATCCAGGGGGGGCGACGCATGCCACTGGTCGCACTGCGAACAGTAGCGGGCGCGAACGAGCGTCCGCCTTCCTGTTTCCGGGTGAGCCGCAGGCAGTTCCGCCCGCTGCGGCAGAGGAATCGTCTGCCGTGTTGCCGTGTCAAAGTAGACGACTGTGTCGGCCGCCGTGGCACTCTCGTCACTCTGGCGGGAGCAACCGGCAAACCCACTCGGCAGGACACCGGATACGAGAACGGCGAGAACGAACGTAAATCTGGGGGTGGTCATGGTGCGCTCCTGATCAGAACCGGTCATACCATTCGTCCAGGAGATCCGGGTCTGTCAGGTTGTCGCCGACGTACCCCAACCGCTCCTTCTCCATCCGGGCAATGTCGCCGAACGCCGGGGCCAGCCAGCCGCGGCGACGGGATTCGACATGTCCATCCAGAAACGCGACGTTCGCCGTGTCGCTGTGCCGGAAGTGGACCGTGGGGAAGTCGTTGCTGGGAGGCTCGAGGATCCAGTTTTCCCGCAGCTCGCTGTCGCTGCAGGCAAAGTCCGCACAGAACACGCCGGCACTGTCGGCGAAGGCGATGGTTTGTGTGAGCTGGGTGACATCGGCGAGCCGCCGCGTGGCCGGCTGTGTGCTGGGAGCAGCGGACCAGGTTGGCGGGAGCCACTCCACGCCGGACGAGCGGGACAGGTTGTGGCCGTTGTACGCGAATCCGGTCGCCGGGCGGCCGAAGCGGACCGTGTCCATCTGGCCGGGGCCGAAATTCGGGCACTGGAATGCCGCGTAGTTCGCTTCCATGTACGGGGCGAGCGGGCCCTCGTGAAACGTCAGCTGAAGCAGGGGATCCGTTTCGTCGTAGTCGACAATCCCGAACCAGAACTGGGCCGTCCCCTGCCCACCCGAGTAGGTGGTCAGGTACCCCATCCGCTCGGTGTCCTCGATGACGTAGGGGACCAGGTGCTCGGCGTACGTGTCGGCGTAGTTGTGCAGTGCGAGCGTGATCTGTTTGAGACGATTGCGGCACTGGGTGCGTCGGGCCGCCTCACGGGCCTGCTGGACGGCCGGCAGGAGCAGGGCGATCAGGATCGCGATGATGGCGATCACGACGAGCAGTTCGATGAGCGTGAATCCGCGCTGGCGCGGACCGTTCCCCCAGGGGAACCAGGACAATCGGCGCATGACCAATCCTCGTTGTCATGGACTTGCTCCCGGCGGGCGGGAGTTCCGAGGACCTTCGGGAAACCGCATGCAGCATGCAGAGCGCCGGCCCGGTCTCGAAAGACGGGCGTGACTTTCGGCGGATTCGACCCGTGCCGGCCACGTCACGATGGACGCAGCAGGTCCGAGGGGCGTTTCTCAGCGCCGCAGCTCTTTTCCACGAAAGGCCGTCGGTGGCAAAGCCTGGGCAGGTCTTCTGGCTTTCGGATCGTCCTACGCGCTGCGCCTTCCCGCTTCGAGGCCGGTTCGGGCCTCAGGCAGTGGCGTGATGCAGCGTTCGTCCCCGATTACAGCGGCGGGACCGCGACGGAATTTCACCGTCTTCCCTATTCTTCCCCACACCACAAGCGTGGGGACACCCAGCTTCAGCCGGCATGCTACCGCAGTTCATCCGGCTGTCAATGTTCGCGCCGCATGCGATGGTCTCACTCCCGCTCTCCTGGCGGCTGACAACTTGTCAGTCCCGGTAGCAACCGCTACCCTGCCTGCGGCTTGTGGATTTGAGGAATCATGGTCGAAGCGCTTCAGGATCCCAACCGGATCGTCATTACCGGTGTCGGGCTCACCGCCCCGAATGGCAACTCGCTGCACGAGTTCCGTACCGCCCTCCTTGAAGGACGGTCCGGTGTTGTGCCGTTCGAGACGCGGTACATGCCACCCGTTCTGGCAGGTGTCTGTGATTTCGACGAGTTCCGCTATCAGAAGCGGAAGGAGCGTCGTCGCGGCACCCGGGCCGGCTCGATCTCGATCTATTGCGCCAACGAAGCGGTCCAGGACTCCGGTCTCGACTGGGAGAACGTCCGCCGGGACCGGGTTGGTGTCTATCTCGGTACGACAGAACACGGAAATGTCGAGACCGAGAACGAGATCTACGAGATCAAGCAGTTCGATTACGACACCTCCTGCTGGTCGCATCACCACAATCCGCGGACTGTCGCCAATAATCCGGCCGGCGAAGTCACGCTGAACATGAAGATCACCGGCCCGCACCTGACCATCGGCGCTGCCTGTGCCGCCGGAAATGCCGGCTTCATCCAGGCGGTCCAGATGTTGCGGCTGCGTGAGGTCGACCTCGCGATTGCCGGCGGGATCTCCGAGAGTATCCATACCTTCGGCATCTTTGCCGGCTTCCGCAGCCAGGGGGCACTGGCTCATCACGAGGATCCGGCGAAGGCGTCCCGTCCGTTCGACGTGGATCGCAACGGCATCGTCGTCGCCGAGGGGGGCGGCATCTGCACACTCGAACGCCTGCCGGATGCCCTGGATCGGGGCGCGAAGATCTACGGGGAGATCGTCGGCTACGCGATGAACTCCGACGCCAGCGACTTCGTGCTGCCCAATTGGGAGCGTCAGACGCAATGCATTCACCTGGCGCTCGAACGTGCCGGCCTGAAGGCTGAAGACATCGATCTGGTCAGCAGTCACGCGACAGCGACCGAACAGGGGGACATCGAGGAGTGCCGGGCCCTGCGCGAGGTGTTCGGTGACCGTCCCTCGCTGGCCATCAACAATACCAAGAGCTTTATCGGGCACGCGATGGGGGCCGCCGGTGCGGTGGAACTGCTCGGCAACGTGCCTGCCTTTGAGGACCAAACGGCCCACGCTACAATCAATCTCGATCAGCAGGATTCCCGCTGCGAATTGCGGCAGATCGTTGCGAATTCGCCGCGCCGGATGGAACGGATGGAGTACATCCTGAACAACTCGTTCGGCATGCTGGGGATCAATTCGGTTCTGATTGTCAGAAAGTTTCCTGCCGAGCATGGCGGACGCTACGAATGACTGTCCGTCTCCCGCGCAGATGATGTTTCCCGTTGCGATGCGGCCGGAGGTTCGCGAGTTTCGCACCCGACCGGGACGCAGCGGCATCACAGTTTTGATCGTGACGAAGACAACTCCGGAGACATTGGATGGCACCCGCTGACATTCGCCAGGTCGTTCTCGATATTCTCGAACGGATCGCCCCCGACGAGGATCTGTCCAGCCTGGATGACAGCGTACCGTTTCGCGAGCAGATGGAACTGGACAGCATGGACTTCCTCGACATCGTCATGGAACTCCGCAAGCAGTACCGTATCCAGATCCCCGAATCGGACTACGAGCACCTGGTCACGATGGACAGCACCGTCGCCTACCTGACGCCGCTGCTCAAGGACGCGCCTGCCCCGGCGTGACCCTCGGTCAACTCCCCTTCCGGTTCTTCTGTCGCAAGTCCTTCGTTTCGACGATCTCCGTCGGCCCGGTTGAGGGCCCGTGCCTCCCGCGCCCATGTCCGGCTGCGGCTTCGCGGCCGGTCCTCCCTGTCCTGTGCGGGAGCCGGTTGGGACCGGCGACGGGCTCCCTCCGACGTGGTTTCCTCCCGTGCGCTATCACACCGTCATTATCGGGGCGGGGATGTCCGGTCTGGCGGCTGGAATCCGTCTCGCCTATTACGAGAAGCCGGTCTGCATTCTGGAGCGGCACACCACGATTGGCGGGCTGAACTCCTTCTATCGCCTACGGGGACGGAACTACGACGTCGGTCTCCACGCCGTCACCAACTACGCTCCGCCCGGAACCCGCCGGGGGCCACTCGCCAAGCTCCTCAAACAGCTCAGATTGCGGTGGGACGACTTTGACCTCTCCCCGCAATGTGGTTCCTCCGTCGTCTTTCCCGGGCACCGCATCCCGTTCGACAACGACTTCGACCGGTTCTGCGACAACGTCTGTGACGAGTTCCCGCAGCAGGCGGACGGGTTCCGGCGGCTTGTCGCCACGATTGACGCCTTTGACGAGCTGAATCTCGAACAGGAGCCGCAGTCCGCCCGCGCGGTCCTCGCAGAGCACGTCTCCGATCCCATGCTGATCGACATGCTGCTCTGTCCGCTGATGTTCTACGGATCGGCGATCCCGCACGACATGGACTTCAGCCAGTTCTGCATCATGTTCAAGTCGGTCTTCGTTCAGGGCTTCGGCCGGCCGTACAGGGGCGTGCGGCAGATCCTGAAGACGCTGGTCCGGCACTATCGCGAGCTGGGGGGCGAGCTGAAACTGCGACACGGCGTGCGGGAAATCCGCGTCGACAACGGGCGTGCGGTCGGGGTCGTCCTGGACGACGGCACCGAAATCGAAGCCGAGAACGTCCTCTCCTCGGCCGGCCACGCCGAAACCTGTCGACTGACCGATCAGGCCCCGCCTCCCGCTCCGGTGCAGGCTGGTGAACTGTCGTTCAACGAAGCGATTTTCGTCCTCGACCGCCAGCCGTCCGACCTCGGGCACGACGAGACAATCGTCTTCTACAACAACCGCAACGAGTTCGAGTACGCCAGCCCCGAGGATCCCTGTGACGTCCGCAGCGGGATCATCTGCTCGCCGAACAACTTCCGCTACGATGACGATCTCCGGCTCGAGGACGGATACATCCGGATCACCGCCCTGGCGAATCCCGACTACTGGATGAATCTCCCCGACGAAGAGTACTACCCCGCCAAGGAGGCGTGGTGCGAGCGGATGCTTCAGTCCGCTCTGGAGCACATCCCCGACATTCGCCCCCACATCGTCGATACCGACGTCTTTACCCCCCGGACAATCCGCAGATTCACCGGACACGACCGCGGAGCCGTCTACGGTGCCCCGAAGAAAATCCTCACAGGCAGCACTCACGTGGACGGGTTGTACCTCTGCGGGACCGATCAGGGATTCCTGGGAATCATCGGCTCGATGCTCTCCGGAATCACGATGGCCAACAACCACCTGCTGCGGTGACTGGCATTTCCGGTCCAGTGGCCTAAACTGCCTCAGTTAAGAAATCGTGGATCCGGGATTGCTCCGGCCACCGGTCGCCTGCGCGGCTCCGCTCCCGGCGGTGCTTCGCTGCCGGCCTGGCACGGGCGTCAAGTTCCGGCAACCATATCCCTGATCATCCGGTCCCGTAGCTGTCGTTTCCCTCCGACCACGGGCCGGGCTGTCGTATCGGACTCAGCGGGCACGCACGCCGCAGCCCTGGACAAGGAAATATGGCCAAGGACTTCCTCAAGGGCGTCAAGGACCACTACGACGTCATCGTAATCGGATCCGGTCTGGCCGGCATGACGGGGGCCAATGTCCTCGCCAAGGCCGGCTACTCGGTCCTGTTGCTCGAGCACCACTACCAGCTCGGCGGAATGGCGACCTGGTTCAAGCGTCGCGGCGGGCACATCTTCGATATCTCACTGCACGGCTTCCCGGTCGGCATGATCAAGTCCTGCCGCAAGTACTGGACGCAGGAGATCGCCGACTCGATCGTCCAGCTCAAGGGAATCCGGTTCGAGAACCCCCAGTTCTCTCTGCAGACGACGTTCGACCGCAAGGACTTTACGCGGATCATCACCGAGAAGTTCAACATCCCCTACGAGACCGTCGACGACTTCTTCTCGACGGCCCGGAAGATGAACTTCTACGACGACCAGTCCACCACGACCCGCGAACTGTTCGAGAAGTTCTTTCCCGGTCGCAGCGACGTCGTCCGCCTGCTGATGGAGCCGATCACCTACGCCAACGGGTCCACGCTCGAAGATCCTGCGATCACCTACGGCATCGTCTTCAGCAACTTCATGAGCAAGGGCGTGTTCACCTTCAAGGGAGGAACGGACGCGCTGGTCACGAAAATGCGAGCCGAGCTGGAACGCAACGGCGTCGACATCCGCATCCGTTCCCTCGTCGAGCAGATCGAAATCGACGAGAACCGGCAGGTCAAGGCGGTGCACGTCAACGGCCGCCGCATCGGCTGCCAGTCCGTCCTGTCCAACTCGAACATCAAGAGCACGATCCTCAAGCTCGTCGGGCCGGATCACTTCGACCCCGATTTCGTCGAGGAGACGAAGGCGGTTCGCCTCAACAATTCCAGCTGCCAGGTCTACATCGGGCTGAAGCCGGGTGAGGGGTTCGACAACTGCGGCGACCTGCTGTTCCACTCCGAGCACGAAGGCTTCGACATCCAGTCCATGCTCAGCAAGGATGTCAGCAGCCGGACGTTCTCGTTCTACTATCCCGAGACACGCCCCGGGTCAGACCGCTGGCTCATCGTCTCGTCGACCAACGCGAACTACCGCGACTGGGCCGACCTGTCCGAAGAGCAGTATCAGCACGACAAGAAGCATCTCTGCGAAACAACCCTTGACTGTCTCGAACAATACGTTCCCAACATCCGCGAGAAGGTGGACTGGGTCGAAGCCTCGACGCCGCGGACGTTCAAGCACTACACCCGGCACGTGCAGGGGGCGTCGTTCGGCACCAAGTTCGAAGGACTGAAGGTCTCGCAGACCCTGCCGGAACAGGTCCAGGGGCTGTTCCATGCCGGCTCGGTCGGCATCATCATGTCCGGCTGGCTGGGGGCGGTGAACTACGGTGTGATCGTCGCCAACGAGGTCGACAAGTACCTCACGCCGGCTGAAGCAACAGTCTGATCCACCGCATCCGGGACTGAGGCGGCTTCGTGCCTTCTGGGCGATCGCTTGCGGTGCGCCCCTGTCTGTCGCGAGACTTCGTGCTCTTCGTCTCCGGACGTGGAAGAACCTGTCTTGCGCTCAAACAGGGATGCACCAGTATGAACTCGATTCGCTTGAATGTTGTGCGGACGCTCGGCATCGCCGCCGTGATGCTCTCCGCCGGTCTCGCATTCGCCGACCACCCCAACATCGTCGTCATCCTCGCGGACGATATGGGGTACGGGGATTCCGGCTGCTACAACCCGGACTCAAAGTGCCCGACTCCCAACATCGACCGGCTTGCCAGCCAGGGGATGCGGTTCACCGATGCTCATACGGCCGGATCGGTCTGCGTCCCCTCCCGGTACGGCCTGCTGACAGGATGCTATCCGTTCCGCACGAAACTGGACTGGCGGCACAACGCTGTCATCGCGGAGGGACGGCCCACGCTCGCGTCGCTGTTGAACGAGAACGGCTACGCGACGGCGATGGTCGGCAAATGGCACCTCGGTTTTGACGGCGGTCCCGACTACGACTGGTCGCAGCCGCTTCGCGGAGGACCGACGGACCGTGGGTTCGAGACGTACTTTGGCATGCCGGCGTCGCTCGACATCCCGCCGTACTACTACATCCGTGGTCGCCGGCCCGTGCAGCCCCCCACCGAAACGGTCGCTGCCAGCGCGACGGAAGGCTGGTCGCCGATTCAGGGGGCATTCTGGCGCGAGGGACAGGTGGCTCCCGGCTTCCGCCATGCCGAAGTCCTGGACCGGTTCGCCAGCGAAGCCGTGACGGCAATCGAGCAGCAGGCCACACAGCAGCAGCCGTTCTTCCTCTACGTGGCACTGACCGGCCCGCATACACCCTGGCTGCCGGGTGAAGAATTCGGCGGCAAGGGATCGGCCGGACTGTACAGCGAGTTCGTGGCGCATGTTGACGACGTCGTTGGTCGCGTGCTCACGGCTCTGGATGACGCCGGTGCGGCGGATGAGACGCTCGTGCTGTTCACCAGCGACAACGGTCCGGTCTGGTATGACCGCGACGAACAGCGGTTCGGTCACGCTTCGGTCGGTCCGCTGCGGGGCATGAAGGGGGACGCCTGGGATGGCGGGCATCGCGTGCCGTTCATCGTCCGCTGGCCCGGGCAGGTCGAGCCGGGCAGCACCAGCGACGCTCTGGTGGGATTCGTGGATCTGTTCGCGACGCTGGCGGACGTTGTCGGTGCTCCGGTCCTGGCTGATGCCGCGGAGGACAGCGTCAGTTTCCTGCCGGTGCTGCTCGGGAAGCAGTCGTCTGCACGGACGACGATGGTGCAGCACCACTCCGGGACGGTGCTGCGGGACGGATCGTGGAAGCTGATCAATCATCTCGGTTCAGGGGGCTTCAGCAAGCCCCGTCGGCAGGAACCCGATCCGGGCGGACCGAGGGGGCAGCTGTACAACCTGGCGGACGACCCGGGCGAGCAGAACAACCTGTGGCAGTCGGAGCCGGAGCGCGTGCAGCGGATGCTGGAGGAACTGAAGGCGATTCGTGCCGGAAAGCGTTGAGTGCTGCTCATGTGCCACGGCTCTGCGAGCCGTGCGCGGGCAACGGTTGATGACGCCGGGGCGCGCAGCGACAGGAAGCAGCTGCCGGGAGGTTCCACCACCTGACGGGCATCGAGCACCGGCAGCGTCGTCACACGTCCTCTTGTGGCTGCGCCACCCGGACCCGTTCCGCGTCCGGGCCACCCCTCAGTTGACGCGTGTCCGGAAACGTAGGGTGCTGTCGCCGGAGGCGACGCACCACTCGGACTGCGTTACCGCGTCGAGGAAGGTGCCGGGACCAGTCCCAGCCGACCCCACCTGTGCCACGGCTCTGCGAGCCGTGCGCGGGCAACGGTTGATGACGCCGGGGCGAGAAGCGACAGGAAGCACCTGCCGGAACGTTCCACCACCTGACGGGCATCGCACACCGGCAGCGTCCTCACACGTCCTCTTGTGGCTGCGCCACCCGGACGCGTTCCGCGTCCGGGCCACCCTTCAGTTGACGCGTGTCCGGAAACGTAGGGTGCTGTCGCCGGAGGCGACGCACCACTCGCACTGCGTTACCGCGTCGAGCAAGGTGTCGGGACGAGTCCCAGCCGACCCCACCTGTGCCACGGCTCTGCGAGCCGTGCGCGGGCAACGGTTGATGACGCCGGGGCGCGCAGCGACAGGAAGCAGCTGCCG
>ENA-ORCW01000265-ORCW01000265.1-marine-metagenome-genome-assembly--contig:-NODE-265-length-46539-cov-4.188046_pt1 | contig 46539 bp, 33 predicted proteins | sample MGYA00237784_ERZ508517 | MGnify/ENA primary metagenome ERZ508517 (study PRJEB26187, sample SAMN06268979) | marine metagenome | isolation source: Tt ae E1 feedstock associated aerobic enrichment on...
CCGAAGAAGGTGTGCTCGTCGGACCGCTCATCGACGCGCAGGCGTACGAGGCGATGCAGCAGGCGCTGACATCCGCCCGGCAGCAGGGTGGCACGGTCCACTTCGGCGAGCGGGTGACGGAGGGTGTCCCTGCAGGCGGGTATTACGTCCGCCCCGCGATTGTGGAAATCCCCGCAGGTGCACCGATCGTGAAGCAGGAGACATTCGCACCGATTCTGTATGTCGTGCGGTATCGCGACTTCGACGAGGCGATCGCGATGCACAACGACGTGCCGCAGGGACTTTCGTCCGCGATCATGACCAACGATGTCCGCGAGGCGGAACGGTTCTGCTCTCCGGCCGGCTCGGACTGCGGGATCGTCAACGTGAATGTCGGACCGAGCGGGGCGGAGATCGGTGGAGCGTTCGGCGGCGAGAAGGAGACCGGTGGCGGGCGCGAATCGGGCTCCGACGCCTGGAAGAACTACATGCGCCGCACGACGAACACGATCAACTACTCCTCCGATCTTCCGCTCGCTCAGGGAATCCGGTTCGACGTGTGAATCATGGAAGCGTCACTGCATCTGCGGATCGGCCACCGGTTGCTTCACTTCTTTCGGGGAGTTGTCGTGTGGCTCGTCCACCTGCTGATGAGTCTTCATGAATGGTGACGTTCCGGGAGGATACTGGCCAAAGCTGACTCCCAGGGCGCGGGCCGCCACGACGGCAGAACTGTCGGAGTCGACACGGCTGATCTTGTGCACGGCTTCGAGAATGCTGACGCTCTCGATCGACGGTGGCTGATAGCTGACCATCTGGCCGAACTTCTTCTCGAGTACGAGTCGAACGGCGTGTGCACCGAACTGTGTCGCCAGCACGCGGTCGAAGTTGGTGGGTGGACCGCCCCGCTGCAAGTGTCCGAGAACGACAACCCGTGTCTCGCGCCGGAGTCTCAGCTCCAGCTCGCGCGCCACCGTGTGACCAATCCCGCCCAGTTGAACCTGGCCGTTCCCGTTGCTGTCCCCCTGCGTGACCATGCCACCGCCGGGCATCTCGGCCCCTTCGGCGACGACGATCAGCGAGAACCGCTTGCCCTCATTCTCCCGTTCAAGAATCTTCTGGCAGACGTTCTCGAAGTTCCACGGGATCTCGGGAAGGAGAATGACCGATGCCCCACCGGCGATACCGGCATGCAAAGCAATCCAGCCGGCATGCCGTCCCATCACCTCCAGGACCATGATCCGGTCGTGGCTCTCGGCGGTGGTATGCAGGCGGTCCATGGCATCGGTGGCGCAGGCGACGGCACTGTCGAATCCGAACGTAAACGCGGTCGAAGACAGATCGTTGTCGATCGTCTTGGGGACTCCGACGACCGGAATACCGAACTCATGAAACTGCTGCGCCACGGCCAGCGAGCCGTCGCCGCCAATGCAGATCAGCCCGGCGATGTTCAGCTGGTCCAGGGTTCGTTCGACGCCACGGAGCAGTTCCGGGTCGAGGTCAAGACGGTCCTCGACGCCGACACGCGCGGCGAAGCGCCCCTTGTTGGTCGACCCGAGAATTGTGCCGCCACGATTGATGATCCCGGACGTGTTGCGGGTATCGAGCGGCAGGTAGTTGACCGGATCAACCAGGCCTTCGAATCCTCTGCGAAAGCCGATGACGTCGCAGTTGAGACGCGACGCGGATTTGACGACGCCCCGAATGACGGCATTCAGTCCGGGACAGTCGCCACCGGAAGTGAGGACACCAATTCGCTTGGTGTGAGGCATGTGTGCTGCTCCCTGGCATGCTGCTGCCGGCAGGCGACCATCACCGGATCGCGAGGAGCAGAAGTGCGAATCGTCACACAAGGCCCGGCGCGAGTAACGGACACCGAACCCCGAACAACGTCACTGGTCCACGACCCGGACGGTTCAGCTGGCAGCAACCCTTTTCCCCGGGAGTTGCCTGTCCCGGAGTCGCGTTGATCTACCGGCGGCGTGTGCGAGCGCAGCACATTTCAGGTGGGCGGGGCAGAGCGGTCTCCCCGGTCTGGAAGAAACCCACCGACGGGTGGAGCCGTTGCCTCAACAGGCAACGTGGCTCCACTGTCGCCGGTTCTGCCCCTGTGCCTCCGGTCGCCGTTGTCGCGGCAGTTCCCTTCGATGCTGCCCACACCGGAACGCAATTGCAAGAAGATTTCTTCAGATCCGGCAGTGGGGCACTTCGGGCCGGCATGAATCTCCTAGCCGTCGCCGGCCCCCGCTCCGACGAGGGCCGGTGCGGGACGTGCCGCCCCGTCGCCAGAAACCGGCCGCGATGCGACCCGTTCGGCTGCGGCTGTCGTCTGGATGTCGTCGTCATCGTCCAGGGCTGGTTGCTTGAGGCTGAACATGATGCTCAGCAGGACCGGGACGAGGATGATGGTGAACACCGTCGAGACAACCAGTCCGCCGACGACAACGCCCCCCAGTCCGCGATACAGCTCGCTTCCGGAGCCGGGCATCAGCACCAGGGGCAGCATCCCGCCGACGCTGGTGAGCGTACTCATCATGATGGGGCGTACACGGGACTCGACACTCCTGGCGATGGCCTCGCGCGGCGTCAGATCGGAGACATCTTCCCCTTCTTCGGACCGCCCCTTCATGAAGTTGATCGCCTGATAGACGATGAGAATCGCGTTGTTGACCACCACGCCGGCCAGAATGACGAAGCCGAAGATCGTCAGCACGTCCATGTTCTGCACGGGCATGTAACGGTCGGCGACGCTCCAGTGGTGGACGAGCGAGAGTCCGATGAAACCGCCCAGGGTCGCCAGCGGCACACTCACCATGATGACGAGCGGGTAGGTCCAGCTCTGGAACAGCACAACCATCAGCAGGTAGACAACCAGCAGAGCCAGAAACAGCGAACTGCTCAACGTGCCGACAATCGTGCCGTCTCCCAGCAGAATCGTCTTGAGCTGTGACAGTTCCCCGGCCGAGCCGGCGAGGTTGACTTCGACCTGAGGCGGGATCGCGCCGGCGTCACGCAACTCGGAGACGAAGGCGTTCACCTGATCGACCGCCACCTGCAGCGGCATTCCCTTGGGAGGCGTGAACTGGAGCGTCACCGCCCGTTGCCGGTCGACGCGTTTGATCTGATCCGCCGCCCGCACGCGTTCGATTGAGGCGAGACTCGGGAGGTCGACAACTTCGCCGGACGGCGTCGCAAGCGGCAGGTTCTGCAGTGCCTGGGTCGGATGCGCGTCGAGAGCCTCCTGCGTGATGATCTTCAGGTCCTTCAGTTCGCCGCCGACATCGAAGGCGCGCACCAGCAGAAGTCCGTCGCCCGCCGCAGCCACGGCCAGACCGACATCCCGCCGTGTCATCCCGACATCCTGCAATCGCTCGTCATCCGGGGTGACGCGGATCTCTGGGGTGGGGAGGAGGAAGTTGGCCGGCTCGGGTGTCGTGGACATCGGTCCGAACTCTCCCGCCAGACGCCCGAACAGGGCGGCCGCCGATGCGGTCACGGTCTCCAGATCATCACCAACGACATCGACCTTGATGGCAGAGCCGGTCGTTCCCCCCGTGCGGAACAGCGGGAACTGGAAGGCGAACGCGATGACATCGGGGGCATTCGCGCCGCCGGCTGCCTCATTGAGCAGTGGAATCGCGTCAACGACCCGCTTCTTGTCCTCCGAGATTGCGACCTGGAAGACGCGTCCGTCGAACGCGACGAGGAAGTAATGTTCGAGCGGAGGCGGCACGACCGTCTCGTCCGAACCGGGGCCGACCGGGATCGGCTGACGGTTGTCCTCGCCGTTCGATTCACTTCCCCGCAAGACCGATTCCACGCCGAACCTGTCGCCGGCGACCTCCCAGGCGGGTTTGACGACCGACTCCATCCGTTCCCCGATCTTCGAGAGCTGATCGAGGTTGTATCCGGGCGGCGGAATCAGCAGACCGAAGACGATGTTGCGGTTGCCGGTCGGCAAGTAGTCGAGAGGCGGCGTCAGCGCCCAGATCCCAAGTGTCGTGACACCGACGAAGACAACAACGACGGCGATCCTGATCCACCAGCTCCCGATGAGGCGGTAGACGAGTCCTCCGACGATTGCGGGGACATCGGAGGCAGCCCGGAAGAAGTCGACGATCCGTCCCCATCGAGTTCGATTGCCGGACTGCCGGTCGCGCGTGGACGGTTTCGCGGGCCTGAGCAACTGACCGGCCGCGGAGGGAATCACCGTCATGGAGACGATGAAGCTGACTCCGACCGCCGCCATGATCGCCAGAGCAATATCGCGGAACAGCTGGCCCGCCTTCTCTTCGATCAACAGGATCGGGAAGAAGACGACGAGCGTGGTGAGGGTCGAGGCGAGGACGGCTCCTCCCACCTCACGTGTTCCCTCGATCGCCGCCACCTTGACCGGCTTGCCCATCTGAAGGTGCCGGAAGATGTTCTCAATGACCACAATCGCGTTGTCGACGACCATTCCGACCGCGAACGCCATCCCGGCCAGCGAGATGATGTTCATCGAGCGGCCCAGAGCGACCAGGATGACGACGGCGACAATCGACGAAATCGGAATCGCAATGGCGATCACGCCAATGGTTCGCAGCGAACGGAGGAACAGCAGCAGCGTCAGCACGGCCAGCGCCCCGCCAGCGACGATGTTGCTCTGCACGAGATCGATCGCGTCGGTGACGTAAGTGGTCGAGTCGTACGTCTGGACCAGTTCCAGCGTCCCGTTCAGGCCGAGAATCTGAGCCTGCTGTTCGAGCAGTCCTCCCGGGCGGTTCAGCTCCGCGACTTCGGCCTGGATGGCCGCCATCGTTTCGAGCAGGTTTCCCCCGTTCTCGAGCAGGAAGTTGAAGAACGGCATGCGGTGTCCGCGAGCCCGCACCCACTCGAGCGGTTCCTTATGCGTCTGGACGACCTCGGCGACATCGCGGAGATAGACCAGACCGTCGGTATCCCGGCGGATCACGAGATTCTCGACCCACCGGGCATCGCGAAAGCGGCCAACGGAACGAATGCGGATGTCGCTCTTCCCCTCGGGCAGTTTGCCGCCGGAGAAGTTGCCGTTGTTGTACTGCAGCGCGTCGACGAGTTCGGAGTAGGTAATACCCCGCTGAGCAAGGGCGAAGGGGTCGACGCGAATCTGCACTTCGGACTCGCGGGCCCCGTTGATGCCGACCTGCGAGATCCCGTTGATCCGTTCGAATCGCGGCTTGAGCCGCCGCTCCATGAAGTCGTACAGCGTTGTGGAATCAAACTCCGGATCGGTGGAAGCCAGACCGATCCAGGCAATGTAGTCGGCCGATTCCGGGTCGTAGTCTTCGACCTGGGGCTCATCGACGCCGTCCGGATAGGTCGGCACTTCCGAGAGCTTCTGGTCGACGTCCGCCATCGCCTTGCTGATGTCGGTGCCGGTCTCGAACTCGAGTCGAATCTGGCCGCGCCCCGGCTGGCTGATGCTCGTCATCGCCACGAGCCCGGTCAGCTCTCCCAGCCGCTGCTCCTGCTCTTCGATGACGTCGCTCTCGATCTCCTGGGCCGAGGCATTCTCCCAGAAGGTCGTCACGGCAATCACAACGGAGGCGACTTCCGGTGCCATCTGAATCGGCACGCGGGTAAACGCGAGCACGCCGGCGAGCACCGAGAGGATGACACCGACCGTCACGGTAATCGGTTGTCGGACCGCCTGGTCGACCAGTTTCATGGTAGAACGTTCCCGCTACACGACAGAGGACGGAACAGTGAACCGGTTGGAACCTACGGTTGCCCCGGGGCAGGGGAGGCCGATTCCACAATCAGGATGGGAGCGCCGGACGTGAGACGTTCGTTCCCTTCCACGACGACCGGGTCGCCATCCGACAGAGCGTCGGATGCAATCACGGCGAATTCTCCAGTCTCGTACAGCACCGTCACCGGCACCTGGGCGGCCGTCAGCGCACCGTCCGCCTCATTCGCCTTGAAGACGTACTCGGTGCGGCCGCTGCGGATGACGGCGTCCTTCGGAACCGTCAGCTGCGGTTTGCGGGGGCCGACGGGAATCCACGCGTCGACCGACATTCCGGGCGTCAGTGCGCCGTTGGCGTCGTCGAGTGTGAGAACCAGAGGAAACGTGCGGGCACGGTTCTGCACGTCCGCGACCCGTCGTGCGGACAGGACCGGATACGAACGATCGCTCCCGCGGACGTTGACGGCCAAAGCGGAGACATCCAGTCGAAGGGGCCCGGCCTGCGAGGTCTCTCCTGCGATCAGACCGTGAAGGTACCGCTCGGGAATCTCCAGCCAGGCTTCGACCTGTCCGGACGAGACCATGGTGACGAACGGTTCGCCGGCCCGAATCCATTCCCCCGGCTCGGTGTGCCGCTCGACGATCCGGCCGTTGTACGGAGCGCGGACGGTCATGTCATCGAGGCGGATCTGGACGAGGTCGATCTGGCTCTGGATTTCGGCGGAGCGGCGCTGCTCGGCATCGAGCTGGGCCTGGGCGACGGCGACCGCGGTTTCCCGATGCTCGAACTCTTCCATGGTGGACGCATTGCTGGCAACCAGCTTCTTCTGTCGGGCGAGGTCGAGTTTCGCCTGCCGGAGTTCGGCCTGATACTGAGCGATTAGTGCGGCACTCGTCTGCAACGTCGCCTGCAGCTGCGCTTTCTGGGCCTGGAGTCTGCGGGTATCGACGCGGGCAATGACGTCGCCTTTGCGGACGTCCGCACCTTCACGGACCGTCACCTCGATGACACGTCCCTCTTCGAGGGCGGCGACATCGCCCCGGGCGACGGCCCGCAGGCTGCCGGTCACCCGATGGTGTCTCTGGACCTCGCGAATCTTTGCGGGAATTGCCCGAACGGTCGCAGGAGGGAACTGGGCGTCCGCGGACGGCGCGATCCCGACCACGATCGCCAGGGCGGGAAGCAGACGCAGCACGACACTTCTTCCTGACACAGTTCTCCTCCTCGCTAGTAGACCGGTCGTATTCTGTGTGTTGAGCCCGTGGTGCGGAGGCGATGCCGGTTCGGCTACGGTTTCAGCAGTTCACCGAACACAAAGTGCACCACGGTGTCGATGGGGCCGGGGCCACCTTCGATCTGCGAACGAATCATTGCGCCATCCAGGGCCACGGTCACGTATTCCGCCAGTTGATCCGGATCGTACCGGGAGCTGACTTCTCCTGCCGCCTGTGCTTCGCGAATCACCTGAGCGTGAAGCGCCCGAAACTGCTCCATACTGCAGCGAATCGCGGCCCGCAGCGGCTCACTGAGGCTTGCCTGCTCCAATGCCAACTTACAGAAGACACACTCGCGGCGAGGTTGTTCGCTCGCTTCGTCACGAAATGTCTCGCAGAGTGCCCGCAGGCGTTCGAGCGGGGATTTCGTGCGATCCGAGTAGAACGTCCGCAGCCGTTCGAGGTGGTCTGCCGTCGATTTCTCGATGACCGCGATCCCGAGATTCTCCTTCGATTTGAAGAAGTGATAGAACGATCCCTTGGGGACGCCGGCGTTCTTGAGAATCTCGTTCAGGCCGACACCGTTGTAACTTCGCTCGACCATCGCCTGGGTGGCGGCGTCGATGATTCGTTCCCTGGTGCTGGTGCAGGTGGGCGGCATGGCAAGTCCGTCTTTCAGTCGTGGCCCGCGGTATCATTAGACCAGTCGTCTAGTGCGTCAAGGTCGAATTGGCTCAAACCGTCATGATGCCGCGCCACACCCCGCCCGGGCAAGGATCAAAACTCCGAATTACGACTGGAACCGAATGTGTGCCAAGAGCTTGCGGCGACGTCGTCGAATGCCGGGCAAGTCGGAGGATTGAGCCGGCCGCCGGTTTTCTCCGGGCGCAGCGACTGGACCGCATCGCGGAGACTCACCTCGACAGGCGGCTCACGTCTCGTCCGACACCGCATATTCGCTGAGGAACATCGAGACCGTCGACTCGACGACCTTCCTGCGAACGGCAGCGGTCGGTGCGGCGTTGCCGCCAATCAGTTGGGGCCAGAGAACGCCCGCCTTGAGCAGGCCGACGAACTGCCGGACGGCGAACGAGGGATCGTCGACTTTCAGGCGACCGTCATCGCACGCGGCGTTAATCCAGTTGAGGATTGCGCGATTCGAGGACTGGAACTCACGGTAGTTCCCTTTGGCGACCTCGGTTGAGCGAAGGCTGAGCGGGAGGGAGATGCGGGCAAACGTCAGGAAGGCATCGGAGCAGAGCAGGTCGACCTGGCGGGTGGCGATGGCGGCGAGTTGTTCGTCGAGGGCCCGATCGGCGTCGTACTCACAGGCGATGCAGGCAATCTGGCAAAATAGTCCCGCACGAATGGCCTCGAACAGTTCGTCCTTGCTGGCGAAGTGATTATAGACCGTCCGCTTGGAGACATTCGCCCGGGCAGCGATCTGGTCCATGCTGGTGGCGAGGAATCCGTTGGCGTCGAATTCCTGCAGGGCAGCGTCCAGAATCGCGCGGCGTTTCTCCTGAGTGCGCGTCAGACTGCGCGCGCCGGAGGGGTGTCGAGTGGGAGGTGAGGTCATCGAGAAAATCGCGTTCGCGGGGGTTTACTTTCTTCCCGCCGATACGAAAACTGTACCGTGTAGTGTACTTCCCGCCAAGGGCTTCCCCACGAAATCCCACCGGTACCTGCTCACTCCAAGCCGCACGGGATTGACTGCCCCCCCACGACCCCATACGCGTTGGAACCTGTTTATGCGTGGCATGATCGCCGCTCTCGCACTCGCAGTTCTGGCAGCTTCCGCGACAGGATGCGGAACTGCTGAATCCGGCCCTCCTCCCCAACCGCCCCCCGTCGTCACTGTTGCAACGCCCGTGCGGAAACAGACCGTGGAGTGGGATGCGTACACCGGCCGTCTGGAACCGGTCGACTTCGTCGAGGTCCGGGCCCGTGTCAGTGGATACCTGCAGACGATCCACTTCGAAGAGGGTCAGCCGGTCAAGGAAGGGGATCTGCTGTGCGTGATTGATCCTCGCCCGTTCCAGGCCGAGCTCAACCGTGCCAAGGCCGCCCTGCGACAGGCGGATTCGCAGCTTCAGCAGGCCCATGCCCAACTGGCGGAAGCCAAAGCCCAGCAGTTGCAGTCCAATGCCCAGCTGCAACTGGCGCGCACCCGTGTCGAGCGGGCCCGGTTGCTGTCACGTCGTGATGCCGCCACCCAGGAAACGGTCGATCAGCGCGAGGCGGACCTCGTACAGGCCCAGGCCGACGTTGAGGTGAGCAAGGCGGGCATCAGTGCCGCCGAGGCCGCGATCGAAACGGCCAAAGCTTCGGTCGCGGCGGCCCGGGCGGGCGAGGAAGCGGCCCAGCTCGATCTGGACTACACGCGGATCTACGCCCCGATCAGCGGCATGATCAGTAGTGAAAATGTCACCGAGGGCAACTACGTCAGTGGCGGGACGGCGACCGCCACGCTGCTGACGACGATTGCGTCGTTCGATCCGATTTACTGCACGTTCGACGCGAACGAGCAGGAGGTGCTCAAGTACGTGCGTCTGGCCCAGGCCGGGCAGCGGAAAAGTTCCCGGTTCGCCAAGAACCCCGTCTTCCTCGGACTCATGGACGAAGACGGTTTCCCGCATAGTGGACATATGGACTTCGTGGACAACCGGCTGGACCCGAATACGGCCAGCATGCGGGCTCGCGGTGTGTTCTCGAACGAGGACCGGCTACTGGTCCCCGGGATGTTCGCCCGCATCCGGATTCCCGGCAGTGCACCGTACAACGCAGTTCTCATTCCCGACTCGGCTGTCGGAATCGACCAGTCGTCCCAGTACGTCTACGTCGTCGTGGACGGCATCATCGAACGACGCGGTGTCGAGCTGGGTCCGATCGTCGACGGCCTGCGGGTCGTCAGAACCGGACTCGAGGGTGATGAGACGCTCGTCATCGAGGGTTTGCTGCTCGTCCGCCCGGGGATGGAAGTCACCGTCAACGAGGGGACGATCGAGGTCGTCGATGACGGTCTGCCGGACGACTACGAACCGCTTCCTCCGGAACAGTGGCTCTCGCCGGAACCGCATCCGCTGCCGGACTGGTTTGAGACCCGAACGAATCGCACGTCCGCTGCGGAAGGAGCCGCCCAGTGAAGTTGCCCCACTTCTTCATCGAACGGCCGATTTTCGCCAGCGTTCTGTCGTTCCTGATCGTGCTGGTTGGCGGACTGACGTATTTCTCGCTGCCGGTCTCCCAGTACCCCCCTGTGGCCCCGCCGACGATCGTCGTGCGGGCCAGCTATCCGGGGGCCACGCCGGATGTGATTGCCGACACCGTCGCGACTCCGATCGAGCAGGAGATGAACGGCGTCGACGACATGTTGTACATGGAGTCGTCGTCGAGCGCGGACGGCACGATGCAGCTGACGGTGACGTTCAAGCTGGGAACGGACCTGGACGATGCTCAGGTGCTGGTGCAGAACCGGGTGGCGATCGCCGAGTCGCGACTGCCTGACGTCGTCCGCCAGATCGGCGTGACGACCCGTAAACAGATTCCCGACATGCTGATGGTTGTGCACCTGACGTCCCCCGACGCCAGCCGCGACAACCTGTACATCAGCAACTTCGCCTTTCTGCGGATTCGCGATGCTCTGATGCGACTGGACGGTGTCGGTGACATCCGCGTCGCGGGTGGTAACGAATACGCCATGCGGGTCTGGCTCGACATCGAGAAGATGACGCACGTGGACCTGACCGCGGGCGATGTGATCGACGCCATCCGGCAGCAGAATGTCCAGGTGGCCGCGGGTGTGATCGGCCAGCCTCCCATTGATGAGACCGGGGCGTTTCAGATCAACGTCACGACGCAGGGACGACTGCGTGAAACGGAAGAGTTCGGCCAGATCATCATCAAGCGGGGCGAGGACGGACGGATCACCCGCCTGAGCGACGTTGCGCGGCTGGAACTGGGGGCACAGGACTACTCGCGTCTGAGTTATCTGGACGGCAAACCCGCGGTCGCCGTCCTGATCTATCAGCGTCCCGGCACCAACGCTGTCGACACCGCCGCCGAAGTCAAACAGACGATGGCGGAGCTGCAGAAGACCTTCCCCGAAGGTGTCGAGTACCGGATCGCGTACAACCCGACCGATTACGTCGAGGAGTCGATCGACGAGGTGTTCAGCACGCTGCTGATCACGACGGTGCTGGTGGTGTTCACCGTGATTCTGTTCCTGCACCACTGGCGTCCGACCATCATCCCGGTGGTGGCGATTCCCATTTCGCTGATCGGTACGTTTGCCGCGATGCAGGGACTGGGCGTGACGCTCAACACGTTGTCGCTGTTCGGCCTGGTGCTGGCCATCGGCATCGTGGTGGACGATGCGATCGTGGTGGTGGAGAACGTTGAGCGACTGATCGGGGAAGGGTTGTCGCCGCGCGAAGCGTCCCACAAGGCGATGGACGAGGTGGCCTCCGCACTGATCGCCACGACACTGGTGCTGATTGCCGTGTTCGTGCCGACCGTGTTCGTCCCCAGCATCAGCGGACGATTCTACCAGCAGTTTGCCCTGACGATTTCGATCTCGACGGCGATTTCGACATTCGTGTCGCTGACGTTGACGCCCGCCCTGTGTGCACTGCTGCTGAAGCCCAAGAGGAGTGCGGATGACGCTCCGGAGTCGCGCTTCTCGCGGATCGTGAATGGACCGTCCCGGCTGTTCAACCGGGTGTTCGATTCGGCAAGCAACGTGTACGCCGGCATGGTGTCCCGCATTGTCCGCATCTCAGCCGTGGCACTGCTGCTGTATGTCGGCCTGCTGGTCGGCACGTGGTACAGCTTTGGCCTGGTTCCCTCCGGCTTTATTCCGCCGCAGGACCAGGGGTATCTGATCGTCAGTATCCGCCTGCCGGACGGTGCATCGCTGTCGCGCACCGATGAGGTCACCAAGCGGGTTGCCCAGATCGGCAGCGAGATTGACGGCGTGAAGCATGCCGTGGGTATCGTCGGTCTGTCCGGTTCGACATTCACGATCAGTCCAAACGCCGCGGTGACATTCCTGCCGCTGAAGGATGCGAAGGAACGGTCCGCTCGAGGCCGGGACGCCAACACGATCGCCGCCGAGATGCGGGAAGCGGTCGCCGGCATCAACGAGGCACAGATCTTCATCATTCCACCGCCTCCGGTGCGCGGCATCGGGCGTGGCGGCGGATTCAAGATGTATGTGCAGGACCAGAGCGGTGCCGGGCTGGAAGCGCTGAGCGAAGTGACCGACAAGATGGTCATGGACGCCAACGAGCAGCCGGGACTGGTGCAGGTGTTCTCGAACTTCCGTCTGAGCGTTCCGCAGATCTACGCCGACGTCGATCGCGTGCGGGCTCAGATGCTGAACATCCCGGTCGGCAATGTGTTCGAGGCACTGCAGGTCTATCTCGGTTCGACGTATATCAACGACTTCAACCTGCTGGGCCGGACATATCGCGTGACGGCTCAGGCGGAGCCCGAATTCCGGGACGAGGCGTCTGACATCCTGCGGCTGCGTACCCGCAATGCGTCTGGCGAGAGTGTGTCACTCGGTGCGGTGGTTAACGTCAGGCACACAGTCGGCCCCGACCGGATTGTCCGGTTCAATCTGTATCCGTCCGCGGACATCAACGGCTCGACGCTTCCCGGTTTCAGTACCGGTCAGTCCCTGGAGACGATGGAGCAACTGGCCGACAAGAATCTGCCGCCGGGCTTCGGATATGCGTGGACGGAACTCGCGTTCCAGGAGAAGCAGGCGGGCAACACGATTGTGTTTCTGTTCCCGCTGGCTGTGCTGTTCGTGTTCCTGACTCTTGCCGCCCAGTACGAGAGCTGGCTGCTGCCTCTGGCCATCATCCTGATCGTGCCGCTCTGCCTGCTGTTTGCGATTCTCGGCGTCTGGATGCGGGGGATGGACAACAACATCCTGACGCAGATCGGATTCATCGTGCTGGTGGGTCTGGCGTGCAAGAACGCGATTCTGATCGTCGAGTTTGCGAAGGCGGAAGAGGATGCCGGCAAGGACCGTTTCCAGGCGGCGGTCGACGCCTGCCGGCTCCGTCTGCGTCCGATTCTGATGACGGCGTTCTCGTTCATCCTGGGTGTGATTCCGCTGCTGATCGCGACCGGTGCCGGCTTTGAAATGCGTCGCGTGCTGGGAACAACGGTGTTCGCCGGCATGCTGGGCGTGACCCTGTTCGGCCTGTTCCTGACGCCGGTGTTCTACGTGGTGCTGCGGAAGTTCGCGCGGCAACCGTCCGCAGCGTCCGACACCGAGACAGAGGCCCGGCCCGCGACCGTCCAGGAAGCGCCGGTTCCGGTTCCCGCCCTCGCTGCGTCCTCCACGGAGGGATGATCTCGCCAGTGTGAGACGGGCGTGACCGAACATTGCCCCGGACACCTGATCCTGCGATCGGGGGTCCGGGGTATTTCGTTTCTGCATGAGGCGTCTGCGGTCGGTATCCCGGCAGCTGCGGCCATGGCCGACCTCGAACTGCACGCTCTTCCTTTGACAGGAAATGCAGGATCACGGATTTCGTGTAACCACTTCGTTCCCGGCGACTCGGTAGTGGGAACAACGTGGACTGCCTGCCTGCTCCGCATGACGTGGCTCGAATGCTCGTCAGATCGCTGCCGGGCCGCTCGGTGACGCTCTGTTCTGCGCACTGATGTTGCAGTCCCACACTCTGGAAGAGGCTGAGTGCCGGGTGCGCCGACATCGCATGCCGGGCAAGTGTTCGCAACGCGGGACATTGGCGGTCGATTCACTTCCCGGCGACGCCCGCTCAGTCTTCTCCGTCACTCCGGTCTGCAGAAGGAGTTTGCCTTGAGCATGAAGAGACACGCTGCGCGCATCGGACGCCGGTTACTCTGGTCGCTTGGTGCGATCGCCACCGTTACCCTGGTAAGTCTGCTTCCCGGAGCCCTCGACTCTCCTGCGGATGCGGGGCGTCCCGCAACGCGTCGCCCTGTGCGGCCCCACCGTCCGCCCCCGCGGCTTCGCCGTGGGCAGGCGATCTTTCGTTACGACACCTTCGGCGACGAAGCCCACTGGACAGACACCTTGCGGATGCACGAGGTGATCCAGGAAGCGATCGATCCCGTGACCGCACTGTCACTGGGGCTGAAGGTCGACACCGATGCACTGCCCGATGAGATCCTGGACGGACTTCTCGCCGGAGACGTCGACCTGACCGATCCCGCAACGACCCTGACGCTGCTGGAGCATGATGCGGTCGTCGGCCTGGTCGGTAAGGTGAAGCACCGTGACGGCAAACCGACCCTGACGAGGGTGGGAATCACCTGTGCCCTGTGTCATTCGACGGTCGACGACTCGTTCGCCCCGGGGATCGGGCGGCGACTGGACGGCTGGGCCAATACGGATCTTGATCCGGGTGCCATCATCGCTGCATCACCGGCCATCACAGACGCGCAGCGCGAGGTCTACCTGTCGTGGGGCCCCGGAATCTACGATCCCCGCTTCAGCATTGACGGAATCAACAGCCCGATCGTCATTCCTCCGGCATACGGTCTGGATGGCATCGCAAAGGAAACCTACACAGGCGACGGCAATGTTTCGTACTGGAACCGGTATGTGGCGGTTACACAGATGGGTGGCCAGGGGATCTTCATCGATCCACGGCTCGGCATCCGGGTGATCCGCTTTCCCGATCGTGTCCACGGGAAGTTGCCGGCGCTGCTGGACTACCAGTTGAGTCTCGAGACGCCGGCCCCGCCCGAAGACAGTTACGACGCGGAGCTGGCTGATGACGGTGAGCTGCTGTTCCACGCCGTCGGATGCGCCGACTGCCACATTCCTCCCTTCTACACCGACATCAATGAAGGCGTTCTGCACGATGCCGAAGAGGTCGGTCAGGATCCGACCTACGCCGGGCGGACCGTTACCGGCAAGTACCGGACAACGCCGCTGCGTGGCCTGTGGCAGCATGCCCCGTACTTTCACGACGGCAGTGCGGAGACCCTGATGGACGTCGTCGATCACTACGACGACCACTTTGATCTGCAGCTTGCTCCGGAAGAGAAGGCGGCAATCGCCGAGTTCCTCAAGACACTCTGACCTGTGTCTGAAGGCCAGATCCGCTGCGACGTGCCGACCATCCGTTCGACCGCCTCCGCCAGTCATTGCAGACGAATGACACGGAGGCGGCCTCGTGCGCGATGGTCACTCCGATGCCGGCAACCGGCAATGCCTGACGGACACGGACGAGGCAGTCGCCCCCCAACAGTGGGAAGGACACCGCGTCCGGTCCGATCGTCGTCCGGCAAGGCCGATGATCGCCGGACAGCCGAACGGTCATGACGGTCGCGCAAAGCGCGACGGAAGTCGTCGCTCTGTGCCGGCCTCTGTCTCTACAACGGCCAACGAGACTGGAATTCACGTCGCCTTTGCAGAATCTTCCCCGTCGATCGCAATTCTTTCGGCATTCGACGTTCGGTCAGGAAGGCAGCTCGCGGGAACGACGCGGCTCGTACGTTGCCGTCGGTCCTTCCGAATCCAGCCGGTCGACGTCCGGTCGCTCCCCCCGTTCCGACCGTGACTGTGGTCCACTGGATCATCCACCTTTCCGTCGGCGACGTCCCGTCGCTCCCGCCAGATCAGGAATCAAGAGATGTCGGCTCTCCCTTTGCAGAAGAAGTGTGTGCGTGGCTTCACGCTGATTGAGCTGCTCGTGGTGATTGCCATCATCGCCATCCTTGTGTCGCTGCTTCTTCCCGCCGTCCAGCAGGCCCGCGAGGCGGCACGACGGTCGGAGTGCAAGAACAAGCTCAAGCAGCTGGCCCTGGCGATCCACAACTACCACGACACATACCGCGTATTTCCCCCGGGCACCGTCAATGGAGCCGGTCGCACTGGAAACCCCGATGATCCCAACGGCTGCCACGGCGGTGGTCAGGCCTGTATCGGCGGGCCCTGGAGCGTGCTGATCCTCGCGCATCTCGACAATGCTCCACTGTTCCAGCAGCACCAGACGATCGTCTCCGAACGTCCTGAGGCGGTCGACTGGTACGGCAACGGCTACTACACCAGTCAGGGGATCACGATCGGCAGCAAGCGGATCAACATCATGAACTGCCCGTCGCACCCGCCCAGCGACGAGCAGATGGCCAACGGAACCGGCCACGAGCATCTGGCCCGTGGAAACTACGCGGCCTGCTATGGAGCCGGGGGTTATGGCAGTTCCTACACGCGGGACGGCAGTGTTGGCGGCGTGTTTGGCAACAACTCGAGCTACAGCATGCGGGATCTTGTCGACGGCAGCAGCAACACCGTCATGCTCAGCGAAGTCAAGTACCGCCTTCCCGGTCCGAGCAGCACCGGTGACATCCGCGGCACCTGGGCCTACGGCTCGATGGGCGCCAACATCTTCAGCACGCTCACCGGACCGAACTCCAGCGAAAATGACGCGATCTGGGGCTGCCGTGACTATGCCGGCATGCCGTGCGGCGCAAGCACCACCGGAGGCGGTTCCTACCAGGACCTGTGGGCGGCGGCCCGCAGCTACCACGTGGGCGGGGTCCAGGCGTCTCTGGCGGACGGATCGGTGCGATTCGTCAGCGAGAACATCGACCTGAACACGTGGAATGCTCTCGGAACGCGTCAGGGCGGCGAGACCCTCGGCGACTTCTGAGTTTCACCACGAACCAAAACGGTCGCGGAGAGCCCGTGTCGTGAGTGGCGCGGGCCTTCGTCATCCATCCAGTCACACTCAACACGATGCAGACTCTCATGACGCGGACACTTCTCTGCAGCACGCTCGCCATTCTCCTGCTCGCCGGTTGCAGCGACGGACGCCCGGCCGTCTACCCAACGACAGGCCGCCTCCTGTACGACGGCAAACCGATGCCGCTCGGCGCCTCGGTCACGTTTCTTCCGACCGGATCGGGCGGCGTGGCCACCAGCGGCCAGGTCGACCAGGAGGGAAACCTGACGATCACCACATTCGAGAATGAATCCGGACTCGTGGCCGGCGAGTACCGGGTCATCGTCTACCAGGTGATCGAGAAGGAGCCGGAGCACAAGGATCAGGATGGCGAGATCCGCGCTGCGCCGACCGACACGTTCATGGCCGTCGACGAGGACCAGAGGATCCCCAAGGTCTTCAGCGACCGTGCGAAGTCACCTCTGACCGTTACGATTACCGAGGGATCGAACGACCTCGGTACCATCGACCTGAAGACGGTGCCGCAATCCTGAATGCCCGCGACTGCAACGCTCACGAAGCCGGCCGCCGCAAGGACAAACGACACATCGGCTGCAGTCAGCCGCCATTGGATCGTCAGCCCGGCATTCGACCTGCTGTTCCTGATCAATGTCCTCTGGCCGCTGGCGTTCTGGATCGGCTACGAGTCGGATCTGGCGGGACACACGTCGCTGCACTTCTGGCAGGTCTACTTTGTCACGACGCCGCATCGCTGGATCACTCTGCTGCTTGTCGCGGGTGATCCGGCGCGGTTCGGCGAACGGCCAGCACGGTTTGCCGCTGTCGCCCTGGCCGTTGTCGGTGGCTGCCTGCTCGTTCAGGGGTTCACCGGAACGCTCACCTGCCTGCTCGCGGTCGACTACATCTGGAATGCGTGGCACTTCGCATCCCAACACCACGGAATCTACCGGCTCTATTCGCGAGGAGTGGCTCCATCTGTCCGGGACCGCTGGTTGTTCCGCCTGCCGCTGCTGTATGTCATCTTCCGCGTGGCCGGCTGGAGCTGGCAGTTCGATACCTTTGAGCAGAGCCTGGCAAGAATCGATTTCGCGGTCGCCGGCCTGATGCTGGTCATGCTGCTTCGCGAGTGGACTCGCCGCCCCCGCAGCTGGGGCCGGTCCGGATACTTCACCAGCGTGACTCTGCTCTACCTGGCCCTTCTGCAGGCGGTCCACTTTCATCGCCCGGACATGGTTCTGGTGCTGGCGACCGCGTCGGCCCTGTTTCATGCCGTCGAGTATCTGGCCATCGTCAGCTGGAATGTCGGAGAACGCAACCGGACGGGGCAGTCACGAGGGCTCATCCGGAAGCTGGCCCCCACATGGACGCTGACGGTGGTTCTGTTCGCGCTCGCACTGGGACTGGCCGGATGGTACGCGGACCGCTACTGGCTGAAGATCTGGGTCGCCGTCAACCTGATGATGGCGTTCCTGCACTATGCGTACGATGGGATGATCTGGCGTCGTCGACGCCCCGCCCCCTCAAGCGTCTGACTGACTCGACCTGGATCGGGCCGAGAGTCAACCGGACTTCGCAATCACGCCGCAACCAATTGCAGCAGGCATCGGCAGTTCAGGAACGCCATGGAATGGATCATCTCCCGATTCGCTGACATCCCGGCCATCCAGATTCTGGCGGCCATTCCGTTCTCGTGGATGCTGGCACGGGTTGTTCTCCGCCCGCTACTTGTCGGCGTGGGGGGACTCTGTCTGGTCGTGTCTGCCTGCACGTGGTGGGGCTCCTCCGTCTGGCTCGACCATCAGTCCAGTGAGTCACTCTGGCCCGTCCTGCTGCACCAGCTGCTGGTCACTGTCCCTCTGGTCAGCGGGGTGCTGCTCTGGGGCCGTCGAGTGGCTGGTGACGTCACAGCTCGCATGTTGAGACCGAATCATCCCTCCACGCTCGCATGGACCACGGCCATGGCGATCGCGCTGCTCCTGCCGGCGATCTACCGCGTCAGCCGCATTGATGCTGCGGTGACGCAGCTTCGGGAGCTGCAATCACAGTCGCGCATTGGCGAGTCGGTCGAACTGGGCCGCCGACTTCGCGGCCTGGCTCCCGCATTGATGTACGGTCACGAGCCGTTTCGCACCGTCCTGGTGCGATGGGAGGACGAACAGGAGCGGATGATCAATGACGTGCCGCATGTCACGGATCGGGTCGCTCAGGCACGAATGCTGGCGATGCTCGGCCTGCGTGAAGAAGCGCTGCTGCTCCTCGATGTCGCGCATGGCCCACGGACACACTCTGCCGACGTCTGTCTGCTCGTTGCCACCATCTACGAGCACGAGCAGGACTGGGACCGGAGCGTGCAGTGGTACGAAAAAGCTGTGTCGACCGGGACGGCTGAGCGGGTTCCCGCGGCGACGCTTGCTGCGGCCTGGCGCGGCGTCGGTTTCTGTCGCCGCAAGCAGGGACTGTACCGCGAAGCCGAGCGGGCCTACCTGCGGATGCTCGAACTCGAACCGACTGCTGACGCTCACCTGCTGCTGGCGCGCTTCTACCAGGACACGCAGGCGGGGGAGCGTGCTGCCCGACATCTGGATGCGGCCGCCGCGGTCGGGCCGGAATATGCGGCAGTGGCAGGCGAGATGAGATCGCAGCTGCAGTCCCGTCAGTTCGGGTGTCTGCAGGTCTGGCGAACGCGAAACGGGAACGTCGCGATGCAGGGTGACGACTGAGAAGACGGTCCAGCCCGCTCCCTGCCGCTCCCCGCCGCTTCCCAGTGCTTACCGCTCTCCTGTATCGACGTCCGGGAGAGGCCAGGCACGCGTGGCAAAATGCCGTGGAAGGTTTCGGGACGCTGTTCTCCGATCATCGACCGGCGTATCGTAGCCTTAACACGAAGGACAACGCGCCGCGGCCGCAGAGGGTCACGTCGGTTGTCATCAATGACGTTTCGATTGAGCGTGGAACACCGGCACCGCCTGGACGTCCCCCCATCGACATCGCGTGTCGCTGGTTGGCTGCCATCCGGCGACGTGAGTGTCTCCGGAGGAGGCCCCTGTGAAAGCTGTTCATCAGGTCGTTCAGGATGCCTGGCAGCACTGGGTCGGGGACGGATTCCCGGTTCGCAGCCTGCTCTCCTATGCCGGCGAAAATCGTTTCGATCCGTTCCTGCTGCTCGACTACGCCGGTCCACACACGTTCGAACCGGCCTCGACGGTGCGTGGCGTTGCGGAACATCCCCATCGCGGATTTGAAACCGTCACGATTGTCTATCAGGGAGAGCTGGCACATCGTGACTCCACGGGAAGTCACGGCACCATCGGCCCTGGCGACGTGCAGTGGATGACCGCCGCGTCCGGCGTAGTGCACGAGGAGTTCCACAGCGAGCGGTTCACCCGGTCCGGAGGAACTCTCGAAATGGTGCAGCTGTGGGTGAACCTGCCGGCCAGCGAGAAGATGCGACCGCCCCGGTATCAGGGCCTGCTGAAGTCCGGGATTCCCGAGGCGACCCTGCCGGACGACGCCGGCACCGTGCGCGTCATCGCCGGGCAGTACGAGGAGACGCAGGGCCCGGCAGAGACCTTCACACCAGTCGACGTCTGGGACGTTCAGATCGCCCGGGGCGGGACATTCCCATTCACGCTGCCGGACGGACACACAGCGCTGGTTCTTGTGCAGGCCGGCACGGCTCGCGTCAATGCGGCGAATGTCGCAGCCATCGGACTAGTGGAACTCGAGCGGACGGGGACCGAGGTCATCGTCGAGACCGATGATGCGGCACGCCTGCTGTTTCTCTCGGGGGCGCCCATCAATGAACCGGTCGTGGGGCAGGGGCCGTTCGTCATGAACACGCGCGACGAGATCCGCCAGGCGATCGAGGACTTTCGCGAGGGCCGGATCGGCCGCATCGAGTCACCGGACGAGTGAACCTGAACGGCGGTCCGCGGACAATCTTTACCGCTCCGCGAAACGGTCTGCCCCGCCGACGGCAGAGCACTTCCAGGTGCCGCCGGTGCTTCACGGAGGGACGGGGTGCGTCTCGTCGCCGTCTCGCCCGCGAGACCGGCCTGGTGGTTCGTCGCGTCGCAAGCAGTCTGTCGAGATTCTGCCGCGCGTCCCGTCATTCAACATTTCCATACGATCTTTTACAAATATCCAATGGCCGGGAACGTTCGATTTCCGTATGACATGTAACAGAGGCGAACCGTCGGACCGACTCTCACTGCGGTACGAGGCGTTGCTTTCCCGGCACGACCGCCGCTCCTTTCGCCGAGAGCCATTTCGACGGGCACCTCTCCACCTTCTCGCTCTCACATTCCAACCTGGATTGCGCACGATGTCTCGAACGAGCTTCATCCTGCTGGTTGCATCCCTGCAGCTGTTTCCCGTGTTACAGGCCACTGCACAGACGTCCGCTGACGTGAGCGGGGACCTCAAGCAGTGGCACAAGGTGACCCTGACGGTCGACGGCCCTGCCGCGAAAGAGACCGACACCGCGCCCAATCCGTTCACCGATTACCGGATGACGGTCAACTTCACGCACGAGTCGGGGTCGCCCAGCTACGACGTGCCCGGCTATTTCGCGGCGGACGGCAATGCCGGGGAAACCTCGGCCACCGAAGGCAACAAGTGGCGTGCGCATCTCTCTCCCGACAAGCCGGGCAAATGGACGTATCGCGTTTCCTTCGTCAAAGGACAGCAGGTGGCTCTCGACGCAAACGCGTCCGGAGAGGCGGTCGCCGATTGTGACGGCCTGACCGGCACATTCAATGTGGGGGCGACCGACAAGTCGGGGCGGGACTTTCGTGCTCACGGCCGGCTCGAGTACGTCGGCAAGAACTATCTCCGGTTTGCCGGCAGCGGCGAGTACTTCCTCAAGGCAGGAGCGGACGCCCCGGAAACGCTGCTGGGCTACGTCGATTTCGACGGAACGGAAACCCGCAAGGTCCCGCTGAAGACCTGGCAGCCCCACGTCCGTGACTGGAAGGAAGGCGATCCGACCTGGAAAGACGGCAAGGGGAAGGGGCTGATCGGGGCCCTGAACTATCTGTCCGGCAAGGGGTGCAACGTCTTTTCGTTCCTGCCGTACAACGCCGGAGGTGACGGCGACAACGTCTGGCCGTTCATCGCCCGCGACGACAAGCTGCACTACGACTGTTCGAAGCTCGATCAGTGGCAGATCGTCTTCGACCATGGTCAGGCACGCGGCCTGTATCTGCACTTCAAGCTGCAGGAGACCGAGAACGACGACAACAACCGCGGACGCAACTCCGGGAACCGCGGCGTGCCCGCCGCTCTGGACGGGGGTGATCTGGGCGTCGAGCGGAAGCTGTACCTGCGGGAGCTGATCGCCCGGTTCGGGTACGAACTGGCGCTGAACTGGAATCTGGGCGAAGAGAACACGCAGTCCACGAAGCAGCAGCGGGAGATGGCGCAGTACATCCACGACACCGATCCCTACAACCACCACATCGTGGTGCACACGTACCCGAACCAGCAGGACAAGGTCTATCTGCCGCTGCTGGGGAACAAGTCGGCGCTGACCGGTGCCTCGCTGCAGAACTCGAATATCAAGGACTGTCACTGGCAGATCGTCAAGTGGGTCGGCACCTCGACCGAAGCGGGCAAACCCTGGGTGGTCGCTTTCGACGAACCGGGCAACGCCCAGTGGGGCGAGCCGCCGGACCCGGGCTACGAAGGCTTCGACGGGACTGACCGTCAGGGGAAGCGGGTGCCGTTCGACCTTCATGACGTGCGCAAGCACGTTCTCTGGGGCACGCTGCTGGGTGGCGGTGGTGGCGTGGAGTACTACTTCGGCTACCAGCTTCCGGCGAACGATCTGACGTGCGAAGACTTCCGCAGCCGGGACCGCTCGTGGGACTTCTGCCGGATCGCGCTGAACTTCTTCCGGGACCACGCGATTCCGTTCCATGAGATGAAGAATGCAGACGCACTGGTCGGCAATACCGAACACGACAACTCGAAGTACTGCTTCGCCAAGGCGGGCGAGCTGTACCTGGTCTATCTCCCGAACGGAGGGACGTCGACGCTGGATCTGACCGACGCCGACGGAACGTTCTCGGTGTCGTGGTTCAATCCCCGCACCGGTGGTGAACTCGAGGAGGGATCGGTTAGTGAAGTGGCAGGTGGCGAGACCGTTCGCATCGGGAATCCGCCTGCGGAGGGGAATGAGGACTGGCTGGCCGTTATTCGGCGTTGAGAAGGGCGGTGTCCGCCAGGGAGTCTCTGTTCACGCGACAGCATCGACAACAGCAATGGAGAGTCTGTTCCATGAGAGCGTCTTCGGCTTTGGTGCTTCTGCTGATTGTGTTGTCCGTGGTCTCCGGCTGTGGCGGAGGTGCCTACCAGTATGACCTTGTTCCGGTCAGCGGTGTCGCGACCTGCGAAGGGAAGCCGGTCGCCAACGCGATTGTCAACTTTACGCCGCAGGGTGCCGAGGACCGTCCATCGGGGCGGCCCGGCGCGCCTGCGTTCGGCAAGACGGACGATCAGGGCCGCTTCCAGTTGTCGACGTACAACGACAACGACGGTGCGATTGTCGGTACACACACGGTGACGATTGGTCTGGCTCCGACGGACGACAGTGTGAGCGGGCGACCTGCGAAGTTCTCGTGCGCCGAGGCATCACTGCAGGTCACCGTGGAGCCGGGCATGGAGGAATTGCAACTCGACTTCTGAGGATACACCAGGGAGCTGACTGAAGACGATTGTTCCTGCGTCGTCCGTTCAGATGTCCACTGAGCACACCGGGCGATGCGTCCTGATACGCGCTTCGATCGAGGAGGGACGTCGATGTCATGCACTTGTTTCCGTAGACAGCGAGGCTTCACGCTGATTGAACTGCTGGTGGTGATTGCCATCATCGCCATTCTGATTGCGCTGCTGCTGCCGGCGGTCCAGCAGGCCCGAGAGGCAGCGAGACGGACACAGTGCAAGAACAATCTGAAGCAGCTGGCCCTGGCTCTCCACAACTATCACGACACGTTTCGGACATTCCCTCCGGGGGCCGTGCTGCCATCGACGCCCAACATCACCTGGCCGCTGCCGAACCAGAACAATCCGATGGCCCGGACGGCGGGGTGGACGTGGAGCATGTACATCCTGCCGATGATCGAGCAGGCGCCGCTGTACAACGCAACGGTGGGACAGTACGACGTCATGGGATATGCGGTGAACGACTCGGTGGCGCTGAGTCAGCTGCAGCGGCCGCTGGCGGCCTTCCGCTGCCCGTCGGATACCGGCCCGGACATCAACGAAGCTCCCAGCGAACATCACTTTCTGTTCGGCCTGACCGGTGCCGGCTCCGACTGGTACATCGATGGAGCCACGGCCGGCCCGCGCGTGGCCCTGTCAACGTCGAACTATGTCGCTGCCCATCATCACCGCGCCCAGCAGCGGGGCAGCCAGGGCGGAACGATCTGGCAGTGGACGGGCGGCTTCGGCTTCAACAGCAAGACGCGGATGCGGGACATTACCGACGGAACGACGAACACAATCTGCATTGGCGAACGAGCCTATCGCGTCAATGGCGAGATGATGCACGCCGCGACATGGGCCGGTTGTGCCTCCGCCATGCACGACGACTGCATCGACGATGCATGGTTTACGGCACGGGGGCCGATCAACCCGCGGTTGTCGATCTGGGGAAGCTGGCAGCGTCAGCAGGCGTTGAGCAGTCTGCATGAGGGTGGTGTTCAGGTCGCTCTGTTCGATGGCTCGGTCCGGTTTATTTCGGAGAACATCGAGTTCCGGTTCTCGGGGAGCAACAACACGTCCGGTGCCGACAGCATCTACGAATATCTGATCAATGTCCGAGACGGGGCTGTCATTGGAGATTTCTGACTGCCGGTGTGCGCGGCGGACTTGCGATCCGCGAGGTGGCGAATCCCCTGTCATGCCGGTGCGTGCGATGGTGCACCGGCCGGGTCGCCCGTTCCTGCAACACGTCATCCGATTCGGACCCGGAGACGGCCAGGAACAGCGACCTCACTGCCCCGATGCCCCCTCGAGCGTTTCGAGGAGGGAACGAAGAAGCCAGGTGGGTTCACGTCCCTCGCGGATCGCCGCCACGACAAACGTCCTTCCCAATTCATCCCTCAGCGATCTGGCAACAACCTGCTTGAGCAATCCGCCCTTCAGCGTTCCGGCAATGATTCCCACTCCCAGACCGGCCCGCACACATGCAACCGTGAATGCGCTGTTGTCCGTCTCGGCAGCGATGCGCAGTCGCGGGAGCAGCCCCTGTCGATACAACGCATGTTCCAGAAGCTGACGGCCGACCGTTTGAGCGTTTCCCACGATGAGCGGGTCGTCGATGATGTCGGCCAGCGCAATCCGTGCGGCCTTTGCCTGACGGTGGCGTCTGGGGAGCACCGCCATGGCATCGAGCGAATACAGCCGCTTGTACGTCAGACCGGGGCGGGTCAGTGCAGGGGGAGGCTCGATCATCAAAGCGAGATCGGCCTGTTCGTCGAGCACCCGCTGCTGTGCTGTGATATTATCCGCGTGCATCAATCTCAGTCGAACATCGGGATACGCCTTCTGAAACTCACGCAAAGGCGGCCCGAGTTCTTCCAGCATCATCCGCACGCCCGTGACGATCGAGACACGGTCCGGAATGTAGCCGGCATGTTCCTCCACGATTTCGAACGACGACTCGAGACCGGCCAGGATTGGCAGGATCTGACGGTACAGCATGTCGGCCAGCGGGGTCGGCACGATTCTGCGTCCCTGCCGCTCGAACAGGGGACTGCGATAGACCTGCTCCATCGCCTTGATCTGCTCCCACATCGTGGGAACGGCAAGGCCCAGGTGGGGTTCTGCCGCGGCATACCCCTGGTATCGATAGACGGCGCAAAATGTCCGCAGCTGCTGCACGGACAGCATCGCGGCCCGATCGCCGGGAGAAATGGCCATACGACTGCTCCGAATGGAGAGAGAGGACCATCCGATTGTACCAGACAGAACGCAGGGAAGAGACCGGGAGCCGGACCGTCATCCCAATCCGCCAACGGCTCCCGTCAGTGGCATGACTCCACGACGGCAGCCGGCTTCCCGCAGACAATGCCGCGGATCAGAATGACTCTTTCGGATTCGTCTCCATGAGCGTGCCAGCCCCGACGCGGCAGCGATACATCCTTGTCCTGCTGCTGTTTCTGCATACGGTCAATACCTACATGGACCGTGTGTGCATCTCGGCAGCGAAGTCCTCGATGCAGGCGGACATTTCCGGCCTGTCGGACCAGATGATGGGCTATGTGTTCGGCATCTTCGCCGTTGGCTACGCCCTGTTTCAGATTCCCGCCGGCTGGTTCAGCGACCGGGTCGGTCCACGACGTGCCCTGACGATCATTGTGATCATCTGGAGCGTGTTCACGGCGCTGACGGGTGCGGTCTACACGGCGATCAGCCTGCTGGTCGTGCGGTTTCTGTTCGGAGCAGGCGAGGCGGGGGCCTATCCCGGAGCGACACGGGCCCTGTACCGCTGGCTTCCGCCCAAAGAGCGGGGAATCGGGCAGGGGATCTTTCACTCGGGAGCCCGCATTGGCGCGGCGGTGTCACTGGTCGCCATGCCGGCCATCATCGAACTGATCGGCTGGCGGATGACGTTCGTGGCGAATGCGGCGATCGGCATCGTGTGGGGGGCGGTCTGGTGGTTGTGGTACCGGGACCGCCCGGAAGATCACCCGGCTGTCAACACGGAGGAAGCGTCGCTGATCGAACAGGGCATCATGGATCAGGCGACGCCCAACGCGACGTTGCCGTTCATCCAGATTGTCACCTCGGCGAATGTCCTGCTGGCGATGTTCCAGTACGCCTCGAGCAACATCACGTTTTTCATCAGCATCACGTGGCTGCGGCCATATGTCGAAGAGCGCTGGGGGAGTGCCGCGGCGAACCTGACGTTCGTGCCGCTCCTGGTCGGTGCCGTGGCCCTGTGGGTCTCCGGATTCCTCGTCACCAGCCTGCATCGTCGGGGGATGCCGGTCCTCTCGCGGCGGATTCCAGCAATGACCGGGTACATGCTGGGAGCGTTCGGGATGCTGCTGTGCACGCAGACGACCGGTTCCGAGTCGGTCTGGCCGCTGATCATCAGTTTTTCGGTGGCGCTGTTCGGTGTGGAGATGACTCTCAGTCCGAGCTGGGCATTCTGCATGGACATTGGAGGAGAACGCTCGGGGGCGGTCTCGGGAGCGATGAACATGGTCGGGAATCTCGGTGCCGCGTTGAGCGCCGTGCTGTTTCCGTACTTTGTCGCGCACGTGACGTTGCCGTATCTGGCTCCGTCGACCGGATCGGCCGATTCGTTCTTCGTGTTTGCTGCCGGCATGAACGGGCTGGCGGTAATCGCGTGGCTGTTCATGGATCCGCTGCGTCCGCTGCCTGAGCTCCCGCCCGGAGCGCTGAAGACACGACTGATCGGCTTTCTGGCGTTGATGGTCGTGGTTGTGGCCGTTCTGGTGTATGCGAAGCTGTTTCTGGGATAATGGACCATGGAGAACCGGAAACGACTGCGAGGCGTCGGGATCGGCGCGGGATGGTTCAGCCAGTTCCACTACGACGCCTGGTCGCGAATGGACGACGTTGAGATCGTCGCCGTCTGCGACATCGATCTCGACCGGGCCGTTCAGGCGGCTGCTCCGTTCGGCAACGCCACCGCGTGGACCGATGTCGAGACGATGCTGCAGGAAACGCGTCCCGACTTCGTGGATATCATCACCCGTCCGGAGTCGCATCTGCCGATGGTCCGGGCCGCGGCTGAGCAGGGCGTCGACGTGATCTGCCAGAAACCGCTGGCGCCGACGTTCGAAGAGGCCCGCAAGATTGTTGCCATCGCGGATTCTGCGGGCATTCGCCTGATGGTGCACGAGAACTTCCGTTTTCAACCCTGGCACCGGGAACTGAAGTCGCTGATTGCGGCGGGGACGATCGGCGACGAACTGCACTCCATCTCGGTCCTCACCCGAATGGGGGATGGCTGGCAGCCGGACGCCTATCTGTCGCGGCAACCGTACTTCGCGACGATGCCGCGTCTGCTGGTGTTCGAGACGGGCGTGCACTTCATCGATGTGATGCGTTACCTGGTCGGCGAGATTGACGGGGTGTACGCGACCCTCCGCCGTCTTAATCCCCGAATTTCCGGCGAGGACACGGGTCTGTTGCTGTTCGAGTTCGCCGGCGGGGCGCAGGGGATCTGGAACGCCAGTCGCTATCACGAACCGGAGTGCGAGAATCCGAGATACACGTTTGGGGAATTTCTCGTTGAGGGAAGCGGCGGTTCGCTCCGGCTGGACTACGATGGTGCGATTCTCATCCATCCTCTGGGCGAACAACCGCGACGTCACTCCTACGAACACTCTCAGACAGGATTCGCCGGCGACTGCGTCTACGCGACCCAGCGACACTTCGTCGAGGCATTGCAGGCGGGCACGCCGTTTGAGACCGGCGGTGACGAGTACCTGAAGACCCTCGCCGTGCAGGAGGCGGTCTATCGGTCTTCGTCGAGCGGACAGCCGGTGCGAGGCGTGACAAGGGGAGCCGACCATGCGCATCGTTGACCTGACACTTCCCATCACTCCAGAGATGCCCGGCGTGACGATCGACGTCGCCCGTCGCCTGGACCAGGACGGCTGGAATGCGACGACGCTGAGCCTGTACTCCCATGCGGGGACGCACATGGACGCTCCGTGTCATTTCCTGCCGGATGGTAACACGATTGATCGCCAGGACCTGAACCGGGTGGTGGGTCCGGCACTCGTGGTCGACGTCTCGCCGGCTGAGCCGAAGCAACTGCTGACCGTACAGGATTTCGCTGCGGTCAGTGACGCAATCGAGCCGGGCGCCCGGCTGCTGATTCGAACCGACTGGCACAAGAGGTATGGCACCGACGAGTACCGCGATGCGCTGCCTCGCATCTCGCTGGAACTGGCCGAGTGGCTGGTTGAGCGGAACGTCGGTCTGCTGGGCGTGGAGCCGCCGTCGGTCGCGGACGTCCACAATCTCGAGGAACTGACGGCCGTGCATCAGACACTCTTCCGCGGCGACGTCGTCATCGTCGAAGGACTGGCGCACCTTGATCAACTGACCCAACCGCGCGTCGAGTTTGTCGCGTTGCCAATGAAGGTCATCGGAGGAGACGGGACGCCCGTCCGAGCGATCGCCATCGAGCGTGAGAAGGAAACCGGGGCCGCATGAGTTCATTGCCTGGCTGGCGATGAGCACCAAACGACACCTGCCCGATTTGTGAAAGTGAAGTTGCCGTGAGTGCCTACAGAATCGTGCTGCTCCCGGGTGATGGCATCGGTCCGGAGACGATGTCGGCGACCCGACTGGTCCTGGATCGCGTGGTATCGCGATTCCCGGAACTGCGTCTGGATCTCAAGTCCCACGAAGCCGGTGCCTCGCACTACCGGGATTTCGGAGAGGTCCTGCCCGACCACGTTCTCACGGACTGTCTGTCGGCAGATGCGGTCCTGCTCTCGGCCATCGGGCTGCCCGACGTGCGACTGCCGGACGGGACGGAGGTTCAGCCTCAGATGATGGTCGGCCTGCGGCGGGCGATGCAGCTGCACTCGGCAGTGCGGCCGGTCAAGCTGTATCCCGGCGTTCCCTGTCCCCTGCGCGACTATGGTCCGGGAATTGACCTGGTCATCGTGCGCGAGAACCTCGAGGGGATGTTCGCGTCGTTTGGCGGGGGAAGCATGGTCGGCGACCAGGTGGCGACGGACACCATCGTGATTACGCGGGAAGGGACGACACAGGTCGTTGACGCTGCATTTCAGATTGCACGGCGACGCAACGGGCGGCCGGCTGACGGGAAACGGCTCGTCACCTGTGTCGACAAGGCGAACGTCTTCCGCAGCATGGCGTTCTTCCGGAAGGTTTTCTGCGACGTCGCGAAGTCGTTCCCCGAGGTTGAACACGATGAAGTCTATGTCGACGCCATGAGCCTGCTGATGGTGCAGCGCCCGCAGGACTTCGATGTTCTGGTCATGGAGAACCAGTTCGGCGATATCCTTTCGGATCTGGGCGCGGCACTGGTCGGGGGGCTCGGGCTGGCTCCTTCGGCGGAGATCGGCAACGAACGCGCGCTGTTCCAGCCGTCGCACGGCACGGCTCCCCAGATCGCCGGTCAGAACGTCGCCAATCCGATTGCCACAATTCTGTCAGCCAAAATGATGCTCGAATGGCTGGGAGACCGGCATGACGACACGAACTGCAGCGGCGCCGCGGCGGCGATCGAATCGGCCGTCACCCAACTGCTGGAGCAGGGCGCAACGCTGACGCCCGATCTGGGTGGCAAGGCATCGACGACCGACGTTGCCCGGGCGATTGCCGAGCTGATTGTCGGGTGATCCGTCGATCCGGGCTTGCATCCGGCCTTGCATCGCCTGGCGAAACCGTCGGTCACATGTCGTCTTGAACCGTTGCGGTCGAGCGTCGCCAGATCCGGACGTCGTCCACGGTTGCGGTCTGCGGAACGAGCAGACGGAGCAGCGATTTGTCCGGGTGGGCGAAACCCTCTGATGAGAACCGTCCGACCGGTTTGCCGTCCAGTTCCGCGACGATCTGTTCGCCGTCGACATGGACCAGGATGGTGTGCCACTCGCCCGGACGGACGCTGATCGGGAACGACGTTCGTCTGGTCTTCAGCAAGGCACGCTGCGCATCGGTGAGCGTTCCCTTCTGCCGGGCGGCACGGATCGTCAGGTCCATCACGCCAGTCTTGCGGTCTTCGATGACCAGCTGATCCTCCGAGACGACCACGTCGAAGAGGTGTCCGGCATGGACTGTTCGGCACTTGAGGTCGGCGAAATTGAGTTTGAGGCTGTCCCCTTTCTGATGCAGCATGAAACGAAGGCCGACCGATCCATCGTTGAAGTGGAACTCGTGGCGGACGGACGTGGCATGATTCGCGGTGGCGTGCGTATCGATGTAGAGCGTCCCGTCGCGCAGATCGACCTGTTTGTGACCGCCGGCAGTTTTGTCGCTGCTGGTCGTCCATCCGTTGCCCGGTTCATCCTTGAGTTCCTGCGACTCGCTGCGTTCGAAGTGGTCTTCGAAGATGAGTTCTCCGGGATCGGCGGCGGCTCTCCCGCAGACGGTCAACACGGACAGAACGGTCAGCAACAGCAGGACGAGCGTTTTCACTGTCGATTCCATCGCTACCTGGAGACATGCGCCGTCGCCTGAGCACACGGTCTTTGCGGCATTTCAGGCCAGGGGTGGGAGAGCATGACATTCGCGCCGCCATTGTCGTGAGTCCGGCACCGGATTGGAACCGGCGCGGCGCCCCCCGGATCGAGGAACCGCGGTCGGTGGTGCGCGTGACGCTGCGGACAGTCTCCCTGTGACGATCCTGCCGGGGCAAATCTGTGGAACCGCCTTGATCGGGCAACTTGTGCTCGGGTAGCCTCCATTTCATTCTGGCGGATTGTCACCTGGAGACTGCGAATGAATTTTGCTGACGCGATTCGCTCGACATCGAACCTGAGTTCGATGGTCGTCAAGGCATACATCAGCGACCTGGACGATGCGGACCTGATGCGTCGTCCCGGCGAGGGCTGCAATCACCTGGCATGGCAGCTGGGACACCTGATTTCCTCCGAGTGTCAGCTGCTGGAGATGGTGGCTCCGGGGAAGTCCGCTCCCTTGCCCGACGGGTTCGCGGAGGCCCACTCGAAGGATGCCTGCGGGAACGATGATCCTGCCGCGTTCCTTAAGAAGGCTGAGTACGTGGACCTCTTCGACACCGTGCGGGTGGCAACGCTGTCTGCCCTGGACGCGCTCTCGGAAGAGGATCTTGGGAAGCCGGGGCCGGAGGCCTTCCGCTCGTTCTGTCCGACGGTTGGCGAGCTGTTCGCACTGATCGCCTCGCATCCGATGATGCACGCGGGGCAGTTTGCTGTCGTTCGCCGCCAGTTGGGAAAGCCGATCGTGATGTAGCGCAGTCTCGACCTCCGGTCGCCGGCTTGACCACGATGAGGGTACGCTGCCTGGCAGTCTCCGTTCAATGCCCGATTGGGGTCCACGGCCAGGTGCGGAATCGAGTGCGGAGATGGATTCACTGGCCCGGGCCGGTCCGACGCGCGGTCTTGCAGACCGCGTGTGGCACCGACGCACGTGTGGCACTGACGCAACCGGATACACCGCATGAAAATCCAGACCAGGTGCCCTGCCTGCGGGAAGCAGTTTCGCGTCAGCGATGCGCTCGTCGGCAAGCGGGCCCGGTGCAAGGCATGCAACGAGGGGTTCGTTGTCACCCCGACTGCGACCGCCGAGAATTCGTCCCGGCAGCCGAGCATGGAAATCACCAGCGGAGAGTCGCTGGCCCCGGAACTGCCGGATGACGTCTCTCAGGAGTCGCCCAGTCTCGGACGGCTCGATCACTTCGAGCTGAAGGAGGTCGTCGGCAGCGGTGCGTTTGGCGTGGTGTATCGCGCGATCGATACGAAGCTCCATCGGCAGGTCGCCATCAAGGTTCCGCGGTTCAACGTCCACGATCAGGGAAAACTGCGTCGCTTTCTGACAGAGGCACGGACGGCAGCCCGGTTGCGGCACCCGAATATCGTCGCGCTCTACGAGAGTGGCAAGACCGATAGCGGCACGATGTATCTGGTCAGCGAATTCGTGCAGGGACGGACCCTCTCGGCCTACCTGTCCGGCCACGAGCTCGATCTGCCATCGAAGATCGGCTGGATTCGCGATCTCGCACTGGCGCTCGACTACGCCCACAACGAGGGCGTCATTCATCGCGACATCAAGACCGAAAACGTCCTGGTCGATGAGGTTCACCAGCGACCGCAGCTGACGGACTTCGGACTGGCCAAACAGATTGATGAGATCTCGTCGATCCAGACGCAGGACGGCAGTCTGCTGGGCACTCCCGCCTACATGGCGCCGGAACAGGCCCGGGGAGAACTCGACCAGGTCGGGCCGAAGAGCGATCAGTACAGTCTCGGCGTGGTGATGTACGAACTGCTCACCGGAAAGAGACCATATCGCGGTCGTCCCCACGAGATCATCGCGGCAATCTGCGCGGACCGACTCTCGCCCTCCATATCGGAAGCCGTCCCTGAGACCGATCCGAACCTGAGTGCCATCTGCGCCAAGGCGATGAACAAGGCGAGCGATTGCCGCTATGACTCGGCTCGCGAACTGGCGGACGATCTGGATCGCTGGCTCAACGGCGAGCGGCCCGTCGCCGTCCCGCCTGACCGCACGCGGCGGCGACGGTTCGGTGCCCCGGAAGGCGTTCTTGTCGGCTCCGTGATCGTTCTGATCGTGGTGGGCAGCATCCTGCTGCTGCGTCGTGATCGCGGCGAACCACCCCTGGCTGCGGAATCCCAACCGGATGCATCCGCTCTGGTTGGGGCGAGCGATCCGGCTGCGAGCAATTCGAATGAGACGTTGCCGGAGCCGGCAGTTGCGGAGTCACCATCCGATCCGACTGCCGCTGAAGCAGTCGCTGCAATGCCTGAGCCGCGCGAGGCGGATGGCGCGGACGATGGCGCGAACGATCCGATGCCCGAACCGATGCCCGAGGCGACCGCTGAACCGGCTCGACGGATGCCGAGGACACTCGTTGTCGGCAACCAGGCGGGAAGCTATCCGACAATTGAAACGGCGATTGCGGAGGCCATTCCGGGTGATGTCATCGAGGTTGGGGCTCCCCGGCTCCTGCTCTCGACCTCTCCCGGGGTGAAACTGACAGGGACGACTGAGGAACCGTTCCGGCTGACGATCCGTGCGGCGGAGGGAGTCACGCCGCGGCTGATTCTGATGGACCAGGGGGCCTGGATCTCCGCTCGGGATGCGTGGTTGACGTTCGAGGGGCTCGAGTTCGAGATGCAGGTCTCGGCGGGTGATCGTCTGGGGGGAATGGGCTTCAGCACCACGACGCGATCACAGGTTGAGTTCCATGGCTGTGTGTTCGACATGCGGGTCGGCGGGCACGGCAACTATGTCGTCTCCACGAGAGGCGAACTGTCGCAAGTGGAGTTCCGCGACTGCATCGCCCGGACGCGGTGGTCGGCAAATCTTCTCTATGCCCGGTCTGGTTCCCGCGCACAGTGCCGGTTCGAGAACTGTCTGACCCTCGGCAACGGCAAACTGGTGATGTGCGACCGGCCGCGTGACTCAGAGGACGTCAACGTCGATGTCACGATGCGGCAAATGACCTGCCTGAACAACTGCCTGGTGCTTCTGCTTGGAGGTGACAGTCGAGAGAGCTTTGGAACGATCAGAGTCCACGTGGACGTGGAAGACTGTTTCACCCTCTGCAAGTGGCTGCTCCGCAGCAATGCGATGCGGAGTGGCGACTGGGCCGACGAGTTCCGCTCCTGCGTGACCTGGTCCGGCCAAGGCAACCTGCTGGGGGCAACCGAACTGCTCAGTCTGGGTGACGCGACGTACTGGAAGTCATCGAGTGAGAAGGTTGCCGTTCCGTCCGAGCTGGCAGCGTGGAACGGTTTCTGGGGCTCTGCGGTTGAGCAGCAGAGCAGGATTTTCGTTCCGCCGCGATCCTTTGCTGCGGCATGGCGGGAGATCTCGACATTCGGTAACGGTGGGCTGGCTGATCTGGATCGGTCCACCCTGGCGAGTCGATGCAGGATTGACGAGGCGATCGCGAGAACGATCGGTTGCGACATCACCCGCCTGCCGGGCGTCGCGACAAGTGACGTCGCGTCTGGAGCAACCACCGTCGATGCGTCGAAATCGGGACCGCCTCCGTCCCCCGAAATGGCCGCGGTCAATCCACTCGCCGAGTCGCTCGAGATGCGTCTCGACAGGCTGCAGGATGCTCTGGAGCAGGCGACGACCGACAGAGACGCGCCGGCGGTCAAGCGGGTGATGGATGAACTGGAGTCGCTGCCGGCACAGCACCCTCGAGTTGTCGAACTGGTTGCCCGGGTCGATGCCGTTGCCACGCAGCTTGAGCAGGCAACGTCTGATCCGTCGGAGAGGCAGGCACAACTGCTGGTGGAACGGGCCGTCGCGCGGCGCGAGGCTGGCGACGGATTCGGCTCCTTTGTGCTGCAACGTGGTGTCCCCGACGAACTGAAGCAGTCGGCTGCGTGGCAGAAGCGGCAGGGGGAGTTGTTGTCGCTCAAGGAGGGGGAGAAGCGGTTTCCATTGTCGACGAAACCGAATTATCTGCACGCCCCTCCGACGACGGAGACGGCAGATCCCGAGACGCTGAAGGATTCGGTCGCCCATCTGTACCGCAACCGCCGTGCCTTGCGCATTGGTGCGGTCCGCATCTTTCTCGAAGATGAATCACTCGACTCGATGTTCGGGGTGCGGATCGTTGAGAAACCGGCCGTCCAGCGGGGTGGCCCTGGACTCTCCGGGGGCGGACAGGTCGCGGGCAGTCTCTGGTATCGAGGGTTCGACAGTCGATACTACGGCAGCGCCCGTTCGAGCATCCGGAATCTTGCCAGCGGCGAGACTGTCTACGCCTACGACGCCGGCCGCGAGGAGAATGCTTTTTTGAGGATTGAGTCGTTGCGTCACCGCACGACCGACATCCGGCTGCCATTGCAGGACTCCGACGACATCTACAGTGGCGCGATCGTGATCCGCAAGACTCCCCCCAGCCAGCTGGGACAGCTTCTGATCCGCCTCGCCCCGGAACCGGGACTTGATCTGACGGAGACCGCGACGTCGGCAGTCGAGGTGACGCTGGCCAGCACCGATGCGTTCGAGACCGTTTCCCTGCCACTGACGTCCGCGCGGACGTTGAATCGGCTACCGCTGAACCCACGAACGTACTCGGTCCGTGTTGTTTCAGGGAGTGAATTTGCCTCGTCCGGATTCGTCGAGAACATCCAGGTCCCGCCGGGGCGAACAACGACGCTGGACGTTCCCGTGTTCCGACATCGGCAGGTCCGTTTCGAGTGGAGGTTTCGCAAGTCGGACCAGGGGCCCTGGAAGAGCGGGAGCTTCACCGCAAGGACCAAGTCGGACTACTTCGTCGACATCTCGCTGAAGCGACTGGTCGAGGACTTGCCGGCGACACCTGTGATGAGGCTCTATCACTGGGACGGCCAACGATCCCGACTCTCTTTTCCTGGACAGTATGAGATTGCGCCGGTCGCTTCCAAGGACTGGCCGCCCGGCGAGTCGATTCTCGGCCATCCCCGTCGGGGGAGCGAAGAGACGGACTTCGCCATCCGGGGAAGTGAGACGTTCGCACTGTGGAACAGCCCCGGGCGAGATGAGTTCGAACTCGTCCTGCACGTGAAGGACATCACCATTCCATGACCGTACGATTCGAAATCAGTTCTCCAACCGGTGAACGGACCATCTCGATCGATCGGTACACGGTCCTTGTCGTCGGCCGTGCCCCCGATGCGGACCTGCGGCTGGACGACGATCCACACTTTTCGCGTCGCCACTTTCTTCTGGAGGTTGCTCCGCCCACCTGCCAGCTGATCGATCTGGACAGCCGGAACGGGACACTGGTCAACGGCGAACCTGCCAGCAGCCTCTGCCTGTCGCACGGCGATATCATCTCCGGAGGCCGGACACAGATCACGTTCATCGTCGAGTCCGGTGCAACGGACGCAAGCACTCTGGATCTTCCTTCCAGTGCCTCCCGGACACGCGGCGGCCCGTCGACGACGGTCGACAATCCGGATGTTCTGGAGGAGCTTGACGACGAGGACATTGTCGACTTCGATCTCGGGGGAGCGGCGCTCCAGCAGGTTGGTCCCTACCGGATTCTCCGGGAGATCGGCCACGGCGCCATGGCGGCTGTCTTTCAGGCAGAACACACGGACGGCGGAGATACCGTTGCCCTCAAAGTCGTGCGGCCGCCACTTGCCGTCAATGAGACTCACCGCAAGCTGTTTCTTCGTGAAGCGAGCCTGATGGGGAACCTGAACCATCCACGGCTGGTTCAGTTCCACGAGATGGGTTTTGCGGACGGCCTTCTCTATCTGGTCATGGAGTACGTTCCCCATGAACCGTATCAGGCTCTGTCCCGTCCCATGACTCTCCGCAAGCGGATCCGCTTTGCCTGCGGGATTCTCTCGCAGACACTGGACGTCCTGGAATACATCCACTCGGAGGGCGTGATTCATCGCGACATCAAGCCGGCCAACCTGCTGCTGTCGAACAGCGATGGTCGCCTGATGGTCAAGGTGGCGGACCTTGGCCTGGCAAAGAACTATCACGATGCCGGGCTGAGCGGGATCACCAGCGAAGGGGAATCCCGGGGGACGATCGCCTTCATGCCGCAGGAACAGCTGGCCGGCAGCCGGGATGTCGGACCGACGGCCGATATCTACTCGGCAGCAGCGACGCTGTACTGGTACCTGACCGGCGAGTTTCCGTACGACTTTCTCCCGGGGAAGCACCCGGTTGCCGTCGTCCTCTCACAACCACCCATCCCGATTTCGCAACGGCGTCTCGATCTTCCCGAGGAACTCCGCCGGATCGTCACCAAGGCGATGAACGTTGACCCGGATCAGCGGTACCAGTCGGCTGCGCACATGCGTGAGGAGCTGCGTCCGTTTCTCATCAAGACGCCGGGATAGCAGCGGTCTTTTTCGGGGACGCGGACGCCACTCAATCCGCAGGCACGCTGAGCGACTACATTCCGGGCGTGACCTTGACCTGAACGACCTTGCCCGCGAAGGGGTTCGGCGCCGGGTAGTCGCCGGCTGCCGACAGCTCGTCCCGCCCGATGTTCATGCCATCCTGGGGCTGAACCGGAATCAGTCCGGGTGAAGCGGAATCCGCGACCGGCTTGCCGTTCACCGACAGCGTCATCCGGTCGGAGGTGAGGGTCGCCTTGAAGTCGAACCGGTTGGGGGTGTCCTCGCTGGCAACGATGCGCGTCACCTTGCCGCGGACGCGAACATCGAACGCCAGGCGGCCGTCGAGCAGGTGGACGGCATAGCCGTGTTGACGTCCTCCCTGGGCCACGATGACGCCATCCCCGGAGGCCTTGCGGACGGAGCCGACGATCGTGAGTGGACGATTGGCGATCTTCGGCGACGTTGCAGCAGTCGTCGGGGCATTCCGGTCCACCGGCTGGGGGTACTGTGCGAGGATGTTTCGGAGTGACGCGACGACTTCGGGCCGGTCGGCGGCGAGGTTGCGGGTTTCGAGCGGGTCGGACTCGTAGTCGTACAGTTCGTACTCGGCCGGGGCGTCGGCGTCTCCCCATGGTCGCCACTCGACGAGGCGGTAACGCTCGGTGCGGATCGCGCGGCCGATTTTCTGCTTCGGATACGCATGGTAAGCGTGATCCCGCACGCGTGCTGCCGGGTCCTTCAGCACCGGCACGAGGCTCACGCCGTCGACCGGCTGCGGACCGTCGGGGGCGGGGAGGCCGGCGAGTTCGGCCAGCGTGGGAAACAGGTCGACGCTTTCGGCCGGTTGCCGGGTGGATGAACCGGGCATGGTCACGCCGGGGGCTGCGATCAGAATCGGAATCCGGTTGGCCTGTTCGTAGTTGGTGTGCTTGGTCCAGATGCCCAGGTCCCCCAGATGGAACCCGTGATCTCCCCAGAGGACAATGATCGTGCTGTCGGCGAGCCCAAGCCGGTCGAGTTCGCCGATCAACTTGCCGATCTGGGCATCGACAAAGCTGGTGCTCGCGTAGTAGCCGTGGATCAGCTGGCGTTTGAGTTCGTCGCTGAACTCGGCATTGCGGTCGGTTGGACAGGGTTTGTAGTTGGTGATCTCGCCGCCCCGCTTGCCGGCAACGGCCGGCGCGTCTTCCGGCAGATCCTCGTGCTGCGGCATCGGCAGCGTCGCAGGGTCGTACATGTCCCAGTACTTCTTCGGGGCGCTGAACGGCAGATGCGGTCGGGCAAAACCGGCGGCGATGAAGAACGGCGTGCCGTCCTGTTCGCGACGCTTCTTCGCCTGGCGAAGTCGCCGGATCGTCTCACGAGCGACGCGTCCGTCGGCATAGGCGGTATCGTCGACATCGGGAGACTCGAAGGCGGCTCCGCGCGGGAGTGAGCGGATCTGTCCCAGCTTCTGATTGGTGAAGTAGGCCTCTTCGCGGGTCAGTTTGCCGCCGTCGGTGCTGGACGGGTCGACGTACTCGATCACCTTCTCCCTGAAGTGGGGCGCGATGAACGAATCGGGATCGCCGTAGTTGCCGTGTCCGATATGAAACACCTTGCCGAGCGATTGAGTGTGGTAGCCGCCGTGCCTGGCGAAGTGCTGCGGCATGGTGACGGCGTCGGGAACGATCTGCCGCAACTGGCTGCCCAGACCATACAGTCCGGTCGAGGTGGAGTGTGATCCCAGCATCAGCGTGAAGCGGGAGGGAGCGCAGACGGCCTGATTGCAGAAAGCGAGATCGAACCGCATGCCGCGGGCCGCGAGGGCATCGATGTTCGGCGACTTCGCGTGGACGTCACCGTAGCAGCCCAGGGCCGGCTTGAGGTCGTCGACGAGGATCAGCAGAACGTTGGGTCGTTCCGCGGCCCGGGTCGACATGCAGACGACGAGTTGGCTGACGAACGCGAATGTCGCCAGGATGAAGATCCGGTTTCGTCGTGTCATCGAAGTCTCGGAGGCTGGAGGGTGAGTCGATGCCTGTCAATTCGCGCGGGGTCGCGAGCGGACCCTCGGCACAGATTGGCCTGACGGTCATTGAGTTGCGAGTCGCGCAGGATGCCGATCGTACAACGACATCACGGCGTGGCAATGAGACGTATTGTCCGTCAGCTGAGATTCTTTGTCACGCATGTGGGAGCGGAGCCCGCTCTCGAAGTTCGCGCGTCAACGCCGGTGTGGTCCACGCGCGACGTGCCACGCCAACCGGGCAACAACTTAGCGTTCGCCCGGTCTGAAGAGCTGCAGCGTCTGTTCCTCGGAGTCCTTCTGCACGAGGACGACCGCCGTGTCCCCCGGCTGGAGTCGATCCTCTCCACCGGCGACCGAGACATGCTCTTCACGGACGATGGCGGCGATGAGACTTTTCTGCAGCTGGATTTCCTTGAGGGGTGCCCGGGTGATCGGGGCCCCTTTCTCGATCTCGATTTCCCAGACCGCTGCACTGCCACCACCAATCTCGCTCTGCCCGATGATCGGTCCCTGAGCGAGCATGCCGAGGACCTCGCGAGCCATCACCTTGCGGGGGCTGACGGCGACGTCGATCCCCAGCTTCTCGAGCACGTTGGCGTAGTCCGGTCGCCGAACGACGCTCAGAATTCGCTTGGCTCCCAGTTCGCGCGCCTCGACGCCGCAGACGATGTTGTCCTCATCCCGGCCCATGGTGGCGATGAAGACGTCGGCGCTGCCGACGCGGGCTTCCTCCATTTCGCCGCGGCGGGTCGCGTCGGCCTTGAGGATCGTGCACTTGGGCAGCCGCTGTGACAGGTACTCGCAACGGTGATCGTCCGTGTCCATGAGGACGACGCGGTAGCGGTCGCGCTGCAGTCCACGTGCGAGGTGAAACCCGACTTCACCACCGCCCACGATGATGACACGCAGCGCGGCCTGAGACTTGCGCTCAAACCGTTTTTTGACTTCGTCGATGGCGTCCCCCTGACCGATGAGCGTGACGCGATCACCGGCCTGGATGACGTCGTCGGCGCCGGGGATCCAGGCGCGCGACCCGTTCGAGACGAGCCCGATGCGCACCTGGGAGGGAAGCTCCAGGTTGCGGAGCCTGCAACCGACGGCCCGCGCGTCGGAATCGACGCCGACTTCCTGCACCTGCACGCCGCCGCGCGCAAAGTGTTCGACGGCGAACAGTTCCCGTTTGCGGACGCCCTTCGAGAGTTCGAGTGCGGTGAGCTGTTCGAGACTCAGCAGGCGATCGATGTGGAAATGTCGCTGATAGTCGAAGGTGCTGATGTCGCGGTAGGCGGGATTGAAGATACGGGCGACGCTGCGTCGCGCTCCCATCGCCCGGGCGAGGCTGGCCCCGATGAGGTTCACTTCGTCCCGCTGGGTAACGGCCAGACAGAGTTCGGCATTCTGGACGCCGGCCTGGAACAGCGGAATGACCTCGCAGGCCGAGCCGTGCACCGTCTGCACGTCCAGCTTTTCTTCGATGACATCCAGTGCCGCCCGTGAATCGTCGATGATGCAGACGTTGTGCTGATGCGCACAGAGCAGCTCGGCGATCGAGGTGCCGACCGTGCCGGCTCCGAGAATCACGATGTGCATTCGGTCCCTCGCAGCTGATGGTCCCGGCGGGATGCACGGGAAGCCATAAACGGCGCAGGATACCTGTTGCAGTCCGCTGCGGCCACTGCGGGACGGATCTCACGGCGCGGCCGGGAAGGGGGGAGGCAGAGGAGAGGGACGTCGACGTCGCCTGAGGCGCGACCGGGGCGGTCTCAGGACGCCTTCAGCTCGAGCAGTTCCTCGACGGCCCGAAGGAGTTCGCCGTACTCGAAGGGGGACTGCAGAAAGCGGCCATTCTGCGAATTCGATGGCTGCAGGGTCCCGATGACGACACGCGGAACGCCGGGTAGATCTTCGACGTTGTTGTCGTCTTCGTCATCGACGTGACAGACGATCAGGTTTGGACGGTTCGACGTCTGACTGTCGGCGGCTGGTTTCGCGGTCTCGCGGCGAACCCGGCTGACATCGACGCCGCGCGGGCCGAGGATCGCCTCAATGACCCGGGCCGTCTCCTGCGGTCCGTCCACCACGAGCACTGACTTGCCTTCGCTCACGCGGCGATCCTTCGCTTGCTTCGCCTGAACAATTCCGGGGCGCCATCGGGGCCGTTCCGTCGGCCCTGTTCCCCGGAACTCCACTGGGGGGCGGCAAGTTATCGGAGAGTGGCGATTGTGTCAAAATCAGTTCCGGGGGAGATCATCCGGCTGCGCGGACCGGGGTGATCCGGGCCAGGACAGCAGCTCGAACCGGTTCCTCCAGTGCCAGAGCAGGCTGGGGACGTTTCCGGAACAGACGGTGCTCACCAGCTCGCGATATCCCATTCCCCCCAGAGCCGCCACCGCCCCCTGAAGCAGCAGACTGCCAATGCCGCTTCTCGAGACCGGTGGTGCAACGAAGACCCAGGTGATGTGTGGACGCCCCCACCGCCGGGCCACCGCATCGTCCGGCGCCGACGCGAGCCACTGTGGTTCGTCGAACCGCTCAAGGTCACCGGGGGGGATCAGGGTCACCAGGATCGCACCGAGAAGGTCGTTTCCGCTCAGGGCGACACGGCTCGCCTCGACCACCGGGGGGCCATCGTCTCCGCGACGGGTCTGCTGCAGCGACTCGAAGGCGGCGTCCTTCCGTTCGGCGGCTTCAAGGGTGCAGAAGGGGACGGTCTCGCAGAATGCCGCATCGAACAGGTCGACCAGCGACAACCAGTCGTCGTCCTCGACCGGACGCAGGCGTACTCCCTGGTCGGCGCAACGGGATGCGAGCAGCGACTCGTCCTGGATGGAGTCGATCGTCAGCCGGCAGTGGTAGAGCCTGGGGAACGGGACCAGATGCCCTTTTCCATCCCACCAGGCGTACTCGTACGCGGGGTGACGCGGAAGCTGCCCGAACTGCCCCTCCGGAAGATCGACGGTGACCGAACGGTACCACCTGTTCAACAGCGTCTCCTTTGCAGCGACGGACGCCCGGGTGAACGCCGACTGCGGTTGCCACTGCGGACTCGTTCAGCAGTGCAAACGTCGTTCGACGCCCATACTTGCGTAGAAGGTCAAGCTTGCCCCCCGGCAGGACACCGCTTCCATCCTCCGGGGGGGTGCACCGACATGACAGCGCCCGCTCTCGACAGCGCCCGCTCTCAATAGCGCCCGCTCTCGACAACGCAGTGATGACGCCCCTCACGTGCCGGCACCTGCCTATTGATGCTCGACCGATTCGATGTCGATCTGCATTCGGCCAAGCAGCATCGTGACAGAGAAGAACGCCCCGACCGGAACGGCCGAATCGCCTGCGAGACTCGAATCGGACATTTTGATGTGTGTTGCGGCAATTCCGCCGCGTCCCAACGTCGCGTCGAGCGGAACCCAACGGCCGTCCAGAAACGCCTCGGTCCACATATGGCCGGCGAAACCGGAATGCCGCGGTGCGTAGACCAGTCCGATCGCGACGCGCGAGGGAATGCCGCGGGCTCGCAGCAATGCGGCCAGCAGCACAGCGTGCTCGGTGCAGTCCCCTTCGAGCGACCGGGCCACTTCGGACGCCGTCGCCAGTGCCGTTGAGAAGTCCTTGATGCGGATCTTCTGATGGACGAATTTCTCCAACGCGATCGCGACTTCGGCATCAGTCCCTTCGGAGGCGGCCCCTTCGGCGGCGAGTTCGACGATCTTCGGATCCTTGCATTCAAGGAACCGCGTCGAATCGAGGTAATCCGGTCCGGGGGTGGGGGAAGCGGGCGCGTTCCCGTCACCGGCACCGGGACGAATCGACGTCACGGTCAATTCGACGACGTCGTCACTGATCGGATTCCGCTGCTGGGTTGGGCCTTCGGGAAAGTGATCGTTCTGCACTCCGCCTTCGACCGTGATGCGGTACGTCACCGACGCGGTCTCGAACGGCCGGTCGATCTTCTCGACCTCAACCAGAGTTTCGAGTGCGAGATCCAGTTCGTCGCCGGCAATCTCCTCAAGCGCCACCTCCTCCGAGACCTCGTAGGTTACCGTCCCCAACAGGTTGGTTTCGGTCTTGAGCGTTCGCCCGTCCTCGTCGGTGTAGCTGTCGACGATGAAACCGGGAAGCAGGGAGTGCGTCATCCGGATGTGTTCGAGAGTGCGCGTCTTTCCGTCGAGCATTGCTGTCTCGGCGGTTCCCTCGTTCGTCAGACGGATTTCGGCGACGCGGTTGAACTGCGGGTCGAATGTCCTGAAGGTGCGGGATTCGCCTTCCTTGAGCGGTTTTTCCCGTAGCGTTCGTTCCTGCCAGGCGGGCGATTTGACGTCCCGGTCCCAGGGCTGCGTGCTTTCCTGCGTCCTTCCGCCGGAACTGGTGGTCAGATGCAGCTGGTCACCTTTGACGACGCCGAGCGTGCGGGTCCTGCTGTTGGGCGGATTTTCGACTTCGAACGTGAATTTCAGCAGGTTTCCGTCGTTGTCTTCTTCGATCTGCTGTTTGACGCGCATGGTCAGCTGGCCGTTGAAGCGGGTAATCGTCATCTGGGTGAGCACATCGGTCAGAATGACGGTCTCACCGTTCCGATTGAGGGTCCGCTCGGAGCTGTAGGCGTAGCCGATTCGCTTGCCACCAATATAAACCACCTGCCAGGACTCGTCCGGGTCGGCCTCGGACGAGGAATCTGCGGCGACGTGACTGGCGGTGAGCATCGTGCAGGCCAGCAGAATTGTTCCGGATCGACGGAACGAGATCAAACGGTTGAGCATACCCATTCTGCAGGCTCTCCTGTGCAGGGGACGTTCGTGAGGGCAACGGATGTGGGTGAAAGCCGTTCCATGCGTTGTAGCCGACCCGGCCCCGCGCCGTACAGGCGACGAATTCCGGACAATCGTTCGTCGGCCGTCAGGATGTTGTACCCGTTGGTCCGGAAACCCGGTATCACTGATGGACTGAAACGCATAACCGGACGGTCTACCCGATTTCACTTCCTTACCTGACGCAAACACGGCGTGTATTGCTTGCAGTTCAACACGCTTTTTCCCCCATCGCGTTGCTCACTTCGATCTTCGCTGGTGTTCGCGTGCTAGAGTTGGCACGCCAGAACAGAATGATAACCGTGGCCGTTTGCCCCTCGACGTGCCCAACGACTTTCGCCGACGCCGGAGCAAAATTGTAATGGGATTCCTCAAGCGACTCACAAAGAATACGTGTCGCGACGGCTACCCCGAACTTGGGCACAGTAGCTTTGACAACCTCACCGACGAACAGCTCGAACAGCACCTGAGCATTGCCCGATACGGGAGCTTTCTGCTGACCGATGCCGTTCGTCCCGCATTCAATCTCGAGGTTGTTCCCAGTGCCGGGTACCGTCACGACATCTACCGGGACAAGGACTCCGGCATCGATGTGCCGGTCATCATGGCCGCCGAATCACGCGAGCGGCTGATGGACCTGTTCATCGATCTGCTGGATCCGCTGGGTGACGAGGTGGATGTGGTTCTCGAATCGAGCCACGACACCGACGAGGCACCGCACCAGGACCTGTATCGCGAACACATCGATCTGCCGATCCTCAAGAGCATCCTGCTCGACTACGAGGATCTGCTGCTCGACGACGGTTGCACCGGAATCGCGGTCCTGAATCCCCGTGTGCCGATGGAAGTCCAGTTTGACGAGCATAAGCTGCTCATCATGTACGGACACGATCTGGCCCCGTTCCGCTCGGTGCTGGGTAACTACCGGCTCCGCAACAGCGAGACGATCCGGTTCATTTCCGAGGGTGAGCACGTTCACTCGTCGACGGACGACTTTGTCGCACGCTTTGACGAACTCAAGTTTCGGCTCGGCGTCGAGGAAGACTGAACGCTGCCCGCTCCCGTCGTGTATCCCGAACAGTTGTCGCACCACCATGCCGCACCGCGATCCGTCCCCGACCGATCCCTGCGTCTGCCACCAGCCTGACGTTGCCCGTCCGCACGATGCGAAGGCAGCGACAGGAGACTGCGACTGGCCACCGTTTCTGACCGGTTCGCGACGGCTGACCATGCTGATGCTGGTGCTGCTGACGATTCGTCTCGCCGGCTGTGCTTCCGTCGGACGCCCGATGCCCCAGCCGACCTATCGCCCGGCCCCGACGCCTGGTAGCCCCGCGGTGACGCCCACCCCGGCCAATCCCGGTACGACGGTCCCCGCGATCCCCGATCCGAATGCCTACACTCCCGAGATGGTCCGGCCGCAGCTGCAGGTCGATCTCGGCAATCCCGAATTCACTCCAGGCACCCCGGACGCGACACAGGCCCGTCGCCCGGTCGCCCCGGCCGAGCCGGCTGATCCTGCAACAACGACTGCCCCGCGTGAAAACGTGGCGACGAACCGCTCCGGGCCCCCCGGCAGCCTGCGACGGGCCGGTAGCAGCTCGAAGGTCTGGAAGAACACATTCCGCAGCGCGGGAAATCGCCCGCTGCAGACGCGGCGGATCGGCAACGGACCGACGCGGATCCTCGTTACCAGCAGCCTGCACGGGAATCAGTCCGAGTCCGTCACGGTCGTCGACCAGTTGCTTGCCGCATTCCTGAGACGCCCCGACGTGCTCAACGGCTACTCGGTGCTTCTCGTCCGCTCGCCGAATCCGGACGGGCTGGCCGAGGGAACAATGACGAATCTCCGCGGCGTGGATCTGAACCGGAACTTTCCATCCGATCGATTCACCGCCCGGCCAACGACGCTGACGGGCCCGGCTCCGGCGAGCGAGGTCGAAACGCAGGCGCTGATCCGCCTGATGCAGGACTTCCGCCCCCAGCGGGTCATTCATCTGCGATCGGGCCTGGGGAGCCGGCCGATGGTCGTCGGCAATGCGGTCTCCACCCCGCGGCTCTCCGAGATTGGCGTCGACGACCGGATTGAGACCGGAACGTTCTCGGGAGATCTCAAGGCTGGCTCGCTGGAAGAGTACGTGACCAGGAAGCTCAAATCCGAGGTGCTGGTCGTGCACCTGCCACGCCAGCTCGATCAGAAGGGGCTGGAAGACGCCACCAGCGCCGCGATGGCGGCGACTCTGGGACGCCTGCCGGCGACGGATGCACACATCGTCCGGATGCAGCCCCCGGTGCCGGAACAGGCGGACCGCCGCGGTTCGACGGCTCCGGCAAGCACGGACGGGAACAAAGGCTTTGTGGAGCTGCTGCCACCGCCGCCCGAGGTCTCATCGACGCCGACCGGGCACCGTCCAGGCAAGGCGGACCGTGCCGGAAATGGTGACGCCCGCTACTACGAGCTACCGCCGCCCCCGCAATCCTAGGCCGACGCCACCAGAGAGACCGGCAAACCGGCCACGGCGGCCTGAGCTGTGTCTTCGGCCTCGGCGTCGAAACCGGCGGGGGG
>ENA-ORCW01000266-ORCW01000266.1-marine-metagenome-genome-assembly--contig:-NODE-266-length-46232-cov-3.923410_pt1 | contig 46232 bp, 37 predicted proteins | sample MGYA00237784_ERZ508517 | MGnify/ENA primary metagenome ERZ508517 (study PRJEB26187, sample SAMN06268979) | marine metagenome | isolation source: Tt ae E1 feedstock associated aerobic enrichment on...
AGGATGAAGACGAACAGGCCGATGAACATGATGCGCCGCACCAGCTCGGCGAACCATGTGTCGAGCGATGCGGTGCCGAGCGCCAGCCAGACCGCCGCAATGCCGACCTCGATGCCGGCAAGGATCCAGAACAGCGAGCGCGCCGCCTGCATAACGGTCGTCTCCCAGCCCTGCGCGGCATCCGCGACCTCATTTTCCAGCGTAGTGAGGAGCGAGCCATCCTGTGCAAGGGCGGGCTGGACAAGAAGCAGGGCGCCGAGGCTTGCGACCAGGGCGAGTCTAGTTCCCGGTGGCCTCATTGCCCTGCCCCTTCCCATTGTTCCAGCGCGGCCGCATCTCCTGCCCGCCGGTGGTGTCATACTCAGGTGGTGTGTCGAGGGGTCGGCGTGCCCGGTCCGGTGCCCCGCCAAGGTTCGGTACGACCCAGACCGCAACAGCGATTCCGACAATGACAGTGGCTGCCGCGATGATAAGTGTTCTTGTCACCAGCGCGGCTCCATCACCTGGCCGCCCGATGTCGACGGCGCATTCGAGTTGAAAAAGTCCTCGCGGCGTGTCTGCGCGAGATCCTTTGCGGCCTGTTCGGATTGATGCCAGGTCGCCATCATCGTGATCTGCTGGGAGACGAGGCCACGCAGCTTCTGTGTCTGCGCCACCTGTTGCGCGGCAATCTGATGGCCGACCTGAAGCGCCTGCATCTGTCCGACGGAGCTCTGCGACATCGAGCGAAGCTGGCTCATCGTCGCCTCTTCGCTGGCGAACTGATCGGCCGTCAGTCCGGCCGCCCGCAGCGTCGCCGAAATCGTCTCGCGATTGGTGTCCGACCACGACTGGTAGCTCGAGGAGAAATCCGCGCCGTTCGCGAGCCCTGTCTCGAACTCGGCGAAGCTCTCGAAGCGCTGCTTGAGAACGTCGTCGATATTGCCCATCGCGAAGGCGATGCCTTCGCCCTGGTTGACGAGGCTCTGGAGCGCCATGAGGTCGCTTTCGACCTGACCCCAGACGTGATCGGGAAGCTGCAGCGTGTTCTGCAGCATGTTCTCGTAGATGCGGAGCTGATTCTGGATTTGCTCGGAAAGTTGCGTGATCTGCGTGATCTGGTTCTGGATCTGCTCGGCCGACTGACCCGTGAGTCCCACCAGCTCGGCGTTGTTGAGGAGCTGCGTCCATTCGGTCGCGTTCCCGGTGACCGCACCGGCACAAGCCGGCCCCGTGAAAGCCAGGCACGCGCTCATCATCGCGGCGGTTGTGATCCTATTCACGTGTGAGAATGGCTTCGGCATTGCCGATCCCCCTTTCCATAAGCCACGCAGACGTCCAGTCCGGACCATGATCCTTGTGCAACTGGTCGATGCGTTTGAGGTCTTCCTTGCCCGAGGCGCCTGCGAACGCGAGCGCGACCGGGCCCAGCGCCATGTCGAATAGCCGCCTTCCCTCGGGGCTTGCGACGTAGTACTCGCGCTTCGGCGTCGCGGTCGCGACGATCTCGATCTGGCGCTCGTTGAAGCCCATGCGCTCATAGAATTCGCGTGTTCCCGGTTCACGCGCGGCGCCATTGGGCAGGCAGATCTTGGTCGGGCAGCTCTCCTTAAGCACGTCGATGATGCCTGAGCTTTCGGCGTCCGAGATCGACTGTGTGGCGAGCAGAACGGCGCAGTTCGCTTTCCGCAGGACCTTCAGCCACTCCCTGATCTTGTCCCTGAAGGTGGGATGGCCGAGCATCAGCCAGGCCTCGTCGAGAACGATGAGGCTGGGCGCGCCAGTCAGGCGCTTTTCGATCCTGCGGAAGAGATAGAGCAGCACCGGCACGAGATTGCGCTCGCCCATATTCATCAGCTCTTCGATTTCGAAAGTCTGGAATGCGCCGAGCGCCAGCCCGTCCACTTCGGCGTCGAGCAATTGCCCCATCGGCCCATCGACCGTGTAATGGTGGAGCGCATCCTTGATTTCGCGCATCTGCACCCCGCTCACGAAATCCGAGAGCGAGCGGCCGCGCGCCGATGCCATCAGTCCGACCTGCCGCGATATCGCGTTGCGATGATCTGGCGTGATCGCAACACCTTGCATGGCGATCAGCGTCTCGATCCATTCGCTTGCCCAGGCTCGGTCTCCGTCGGTCGACAACTCGGCCAGCGGGCAGAACGAAAGGGAAATCTCTTCCCCTCCCCCGATCTCGTAGTGATCGCCCTCGGCGGCGATCGTGAGCGGGCGCAGCGACCGGCCCTTGTCAAAGGCGAATATCTGCGCGTTTTTGTAGCGGCGAAACTGGGCCGCGATCAACGCAAGCAATGTCGACTTGCCCGAACCGGTCGGACCGAACACGAGCGTATGCCCTACATCGTCGACGTGAAGGTTCAGTCGGAAGGGCGTCGAGCCCGAGGCGACCTGCATCAAGGGTGGGGATCCGGTCGGATAGAACGGGCACGGCGCGGTCGTGCTGCCAGACCAGACCGAGTTGAGCGGAATGAGGTCCGCCAGATTGCGCGTGTTGACGAGCGGTTCGCGGACATTGGCATAGGTGATGCCCGGCAGGCTGCCGAGATAGGCTTCGGTCGCGTTGAGTGTCTCGATGCGCGCGCCGAAGCCTTCGGCCTGGATAAGTCGGCGCACCGCCTCGGCCCCGTCGCGCAGCCGCGCCTCGTCGCTATCGAAAAGGACGATCACCGGTGTGTAGTAGCCAAAGGCGACGAGTTGGGACGAGGCCTCGGCAATTGCGTCCTCGGCCTCGGCGACCATCATCATCGCGTCCTGATCGATCGCACGGCTCTGGGTCTGGAACAGTTGGTCGAAGAACGGCCGCACCTTCTGCTGCCACTTCTTCCGGGTGCGTTCGAGTCTTGCACGCGCTTCCTGGTCGTCGAGGAAGATAAAGCGGCTCGACCACCGGTAAGTGAGCGGTATCAGGTCGAGCGAAGTTAGGATCCCCGGCCAGCTCTCGGCCGGAAACCCGTCGATCGCCACGACCGCCAGATACCGCCCGTCGACCACAGGTGACAGGCCGTGGTGGAACTCGGCAGTGGCCAGCCAGTCGAGATACATCGGGATCGCCGGCAGGCGCACCGGATGGCTCTCGCCCACAATGCAGAACCGGATGAAATGGAAGAGTTCGTCGTACCGGACCTCGCGGTCGGTATCGGTGTCGGCGACCGTGCGCGTCACCATGCGCCGGATCGAAAGTACATTGGCCAGATACTGCTCGAACTCGCGGATAGACGTGCGGAAGGTGTCCAGGACCACATCGGCGTAGGTCTCCGAGCGGCTGTCACTGTCAGAATAGACATAGCGTGCGAGGCCCGAGTGCCGCCGCCCGGGCGGCCGGTAGGTTAGAATGATGGCGTGCTGGCTCTCAAAATGCCCGCTCTCGGCCTCGAATTGCGCCCGGCGTTCATTGTCGATCGCGCGCGTTACCGAGTCGGGGAAGTGGCAGTCCTCGCGCGCCGGATAGGCAACGGTCGGGATGCGGACTGCCTCGACCTGGATCATCCAGCCCGAGCCGAGACGGGACAGGATCGTGTTGATCTGCCGCGACACCTCGTTGCGCTCGAGGTTGGTCGAGCTCTCCGAATCCGGGCCGGCAAAATACCAGCCGGCCATGACCGACCCATCCTTGAGCAGGATCATGCCATCGTCGACCAGACCCGCATAGGGTAGAAGGTCGGAGAAGGACGGGCGGGTGTTGCGAAACTGACGAAGCGCGACCATTCCAATCAATGCCTCCGCCACGGTGAGGCGGTCGGACGATAGTCCGCGCGATAGCCGATATGGCGCAGATAGACCTGTCGCATCATCGGATCGGCTTTGGCCATCATGCGAAGCGCAGCCAATACGGCGGCCCAGATGGCGATCCCGAGCAGCACGGAGAACCACGTCAGGACCACGAAGATCAGGATCACCGCGGCAAGACCGGTCAGCAACACCATCTCCCGATCGGCTCCCATCAAATGGTTCGGGCGCGAAAGCGCCCGATGGATGCGGGATCGTGCGAAAGCAACGCCAGGCTCAGCCATCGCTCCCCTCCTCTACTTCGGCCTGCGGCGCCTCATCGGCAGGATAGCCGATCGAGGCGCCGCTCGCGCCGAACAGGCCGACGATCTGGGTGGCGCCGAGGAGGATGCCGGCGACCAACACGACATACATTAGCCTGCGCGCGAAATCGTTGAGCTCGCCGCCGAAGATCAGCATGCCGCCTGCGACCGCAACGGCGGCTAGCGCGATGAAGCCCGCAACTGGACCGGTGATGGACTGCTGTATCTGTTGAAGCGGCCCTTCCCAGGGCAGACCGCCGCCACTTGAGGCGAGCGTTGGCGTGGCAAGCGCGACAAGCAAGAGCGTTGCCGCGACCGGTACGGCAGCCAGAGCGTGGATGTTATGCGGCATGATTTTCCTCGTCGATCTGGGGATTGTGATCGGTCGTGTAGCGCCCGCCGTCGAAGCCCGTGACATGCACGACATCACGCACCCGCCGCCCGTGGCCGGCGCGTTCGATCGAAACGACGAGGTCGACCGCTTGGCCGATCACCTCACGCATCGGCTGCTGGCTTACCTCCGCGGTCAATTGTTCGAGGCGGCAGAGCGCGGAGATGGCGCTGTCGGCGTGAATTGTCGTCAAGCCGCCCGGGTGGCCGGTATTCCATGCCTTGAGGAGGGTCAGCGCGGCGCCGTCGCGCACCTCGCCCACGATGATCCGATCCGGCCTCAGCCGCATCGTGCTCTTCAAAAGCCGGGCCATGTCCACTGTGTCGCTGGTATGAAGGGCGACCGCGTTCTCGGCGGCGTACTGGATTTCCGAAGTGTCCTCCAGAATGACTAGGCGGTCGTCGGGTGACAGCGAGATAATCTCCGCAATCACGGCGTTGGCCAATGTCGTCTTGCCTGATCCGGTGCCGCCGCTGATCACGATGTTCATGCGCGAAGCAACGGCGCTCCGCAGCACGATTACCTGGCCGTGGGTCATGATTCCGGCGCGCACAAATTCCTCCAGTGGGATGAGCCGGGAAGCACGCCTGCGGATGGTGAACGTGGGTGCGGCGACGATCGGTGGGAGCAGACCCTCGAAGCGGTGCCCGCCGATCGGGAGTTCGCCCGAGATGATCGGCTGGCTTGCATCCACTTCGGTCTGCAGCGCATGGGCCACGCTGCCGATAATGATTTCCGCGGCACCGGGCGCGAGCGCGCCGATGGACGCAATCCCCTCCCCCAGCCGTTCCACGAACAACCGGCCATCCGGATTGAGCATAATTTCGACGACGAGCGGATCGTCCAGTGCGTGACAGATCGTTTCGCCGAGCGCATCCTGAAGCTTGCGCACGAGCCGAGAATCGGAGGGAGTCGAACTCATGGCTCGCTCCTTCCCGAGATTGTCAGGCCACCTTCGTTACGGCCAGTCATTGCCGACATTGCGTCCACCGCGACTACTCCTTTGCGAGATGCAGGTCTTGCCCGAATGACCAGAATTGATCACCCCGGCAGAAGTGCCGGGGTGGTTCCCTGATTTGCCCTGGATACCTTTTTGGCAGGGGCGTTGACGCGACTCACTTTGCTGAGTCGGGTTCAAAATCGGCAGGGATCCGCCAATTTCGGATCAGTGACGAGGCTCAGCCGGCGCGGTCGCTGTCTCCCCTGTCAAAACTGCCGGGATAAAATCTTGAGTTAAATGCGCGGAGGGTGCGGCGTAAGTGACGGAAAAAACGATAAGAATTGGCTCAGAGCCGAAACTAGACGCTCTCTCGGCGCGACTCGTACTAGGGTTTCATTAACCAAAAACTGCTTGCGCCCAATCCAGAATCGCCCATAGTAATAACGCTTTCCCATGTGTTGTTTTGGAAAAAGCGTTATTTCAAGGAAAGAGAGAGCTCGGTGGTGCCGGTCATAGAGCAAGAAGAGTTGGATTTCGACGAAGAGATCATCCAGCAGGGTGAGTTGATCTCTGACCGGTTGAACATGCTCCGTTTGGAACAGTATCCGCCTGATGCGCAAAAGGGACTGCGATTGTTCTCCCTTGCGGAGGTGGCAGATTTCATTGGTGTAACGCAAAACCACATCAAGAAGCTTCACCTCGACGGAAAGGGTCCTGTTCCGACGGTGTCATCCTCGGGCAGACGCTCCTACACGGCAGAGCAAATGCTGGAGCTTCGACAGTATCTCGACAAACACGGCCGAAGCGACGTGAAGAACTATGTACCGTGCCGTCGCGAGGGCGAGCACCTGCAAGTGATCTCTGTTGTCAACTTTAAGGGGGGGTCGGGCAAGACAACAACCACGGCCCATCTTGCACAGTACCTTGCACTTACAGGGCACCGGGTTCTGGCTATCGACCTTGACCCGCAAGCATCGCTCACCGCGCTTCACGGCATTCAGCCCGAGCTCGACAAGAATCCATCCTTGTTCGAAGCACTGCGCTATGACGATGGACGGCGCTCAATTAAGGACATAATCCAGCCTACCAACTTCCCGGGACTGGATATCGTTCCTGCGAATTTGGAACTCCAAGAGTACGAGTACGAAACGCCATTGGCGGCCGCCAACTCGCATGAGGGCCGCCTCTTCTTTACGCGCATCTCAAGAGCTCTCAAGGAAGTGGACGACCAGTATGATGTGGTCGTGATTGATTGCCCGCCGCAGCTCGGTTATTTGACACTCACCGCTTTGACCGCTTCCACAGCAGTGCTGATCACGGTGCATCCCCAGATGTTGGATATCATGAGCATGAGCCAGTTCCTGCTGATGCTTGGCGGTATCTTGCAGTCCATCAAAGGTGCCGGTGCCAAGGTCAGACTCGACTGGTTCCGTTTCCTTGCAACCAGATATGAGGCGACAGATGGGCCCCAGGCGCAGATGGTTGGCTTTATGCAAGCTATGTTCAGCAAGAGAATGCTGAACAATCAAATGGTGAAATCTACAGCTATCTCTGACGCCGGGATCACCAAGCAGACGGTTTACGAAGTCGAACGTGCCCAGTTCGTGCGGGCGACCTACGATCGGGCCGTCGAGTCTTTGAACGCAGTGAACAGTGAAATCACCACTCTCGTTCACAAGGCTTGGGGTCGAAAATGAATCCAAACTTGACAGCCGTGCAAATCGCCAAAAAACAGAGGCAACTCAACAAGATATCGTTGATTTCAGGTATGACGAATGGCTAGAAAGCATCTTCTCGCGAATATCGGCGTGCAGCCAACAAAGCTGGCGCATTCCACCAAAAAGGAGGAATCACGCGTCGAATATGCGCGTCGTGGTGCGTCGCGTTCAATGATGCAGTCGCTTGATGATCTAGCAGAAAATTCGATGCGGGTGCTTGAGGGTGACGTGATTGTTTCGCTGGACCCAGAGAAACTGGACCCCTCCCCCTACCAAGACCGTATCGGCGAGGATCCGGGGAAAGACCAAGAACTCCTTGAAGCGATCAAGGAAGCAGGGCAACATCAACCTGTTCTGGTTCGACCGAATCCCAACGACAACACGCGCCATATCATTGTTTTCGGACACCGCAGGGTGCGCGTCGCCAAAAAGCTAGGCCAAAACGTCAGAGCGGTCATCAAGCCCCTCGAAGAGATTGCTCACGTGATTGCGCAAGGCCAGGAGAACTCGGCTAGAGACGATCTCAGCTTCATCGAGAAATCGCTGTACGCACGACGGCTCCAAGAGTCCGGGATCGATAAAGGCACGATCAAGAGCGCTCTCACCATAGATGACACTTTGCTGTCCAGAATGCTCTCGGTAGCCGAAACTGTCCCTGCCCCTGTTCTCGACGCTCTTGGTGCCGCCAAGGGCATAGGACGTGATCGCTGGGAAGACCTCAAAAAGATCGTTCAGATCCCCGCGAAAGCGGCGCAAGCGTTGGAATTGGTTCAGTCGGACGCATTCTTGGGGCTAGAGGAAGGCGATCGGTTTGGCGTTCTCATTGAGAAGCTCAAGGTCTCCGGCGCAAGGAGGCCTAAAAAGCACCCTCCTGCGGAAAGTGCCTGGAGCCTATCCAACGACGCCGTGAAGGTCTCTACCAAGGATAACGGGAAAGCTTTCACCTTGGCTTTGAAATCCAAGGACGCCTCGCAGTTTGGCGCCTATCTCTCGAATAGACTAGAGCGTCTCTATCAGGATTTTCAGGAGAACAGAGAGGAGGGCAGCGACTAAATCAACGGCCGGAACTTGCGGCCAGAAGGAAATTTGGCAAAGAAAAAGGCCACCGAAATCGCTTCCGGAAGCCCTCTCTTATTGTGGTGATTAGAGAATCGCACTTCCGAGAATCACAGTCAAGGCTCTTTTGAGTCGTGAGCGTCGATTCGGCGAGCAGTTTTCTATTGCCTAGCGATAGGTGAAGAAAATGCAGACGCATACCCCAACGACGCCCTTTGGGCGGCGAACGATGTCGCTTGGCATGATGGCAAGTCAGGCCGTGGCGAAGACTGCGCCGGAAGGCGCGTGGGTTCAGAAGTGGAAAGTGTTCCACTCGATCCGGGAAGCACGCCAGCTGATAGGCGCCACGGACCGTTCACTCGCCATTCTCAATGCCTTGCTCTCGTTCCATCCTGAAGCGGAGCTTTCGAGCGACGGCGAACTGATTGTGTGGCCGTCGAACGAGCAGCTGAGCGCCCGCGCTAATGGCATGCCCCCGACCACACTGAGACGCCACCTGGTTGTCCTGGTTGAGTGTGGGCTGATCGTCCGCCGGGATAGCCCCAACGGCAAGCGCTTCGCCCGCAAAGGCCGGGGAGGGCAGGTGGAACAGGCCTACGGGTTTGATCTGTCCCCGATCGTTGCGCGGGCCGAAGAGTTTCAAGAGCTCGCCGAGGCCGTCCAGACCGAGAAGAAGGCCTTCAAGGTCGCCAAGGAGTGCCTCACGCTTCTGCGCCGTGACATCGTCAAGCTGATCGAGACCGGTATCGAAGAGAACGCCCCAGGCAATTGGGGCAGGGTGCAGCAGACCTATCAGGCTATCATCGGCCGGCTGCCACGATCCGCTCCGCGACAGCTTGTTGAAGACATTTGCCGCGAGCTCCATGATCTCTACGCGGAAATACTCGAGGTATTGGAATCATTTGCAAAAACACAAAAATTGGACGCCAATGAGTCCCAATATGGATGCCACATACAGAATTCAAAACCAGACTCTATATCTGAATCTGAACAAAGCTCTCGAAAAGAAGATGAAGCGGTCGGCAGCGCTGCAGAAAACGACAACCTGCGGAGCTTGCCAAAGCGAGAGTTGCCATTGGGGATCGTGCTTGATGCGTGCCCCAACCTGAAGGATTTGGCGCAAGGCGGCGAAATCCGCCACTGGCGGGACTTTTTGGCGGCCGCAGAGGTAGCCCGGCCGATGCTGGGTGTCAGCCCGAGCGCCTGGCGGGAAGCCTGCGAGGCGATGGGCGAGGCACAGGCCGCGATTACGCTGGCGGCGATCCTGCAACGCTCCGATCAGATCAACAGCGCCGGAGGATATTTGCGCAGCCTGACCGACAAGGCGCGGGAGGGCCAGTTCTCGACTTGGCCAATGGTCATGGCGCTGTTGCGGGCGAAGCTGGACGCCGGCAAGGCAGCAAAGACAGACCACGAGCCGCCAGATGGCGGCAAGGATGGGGAAGGGGGCTTTGCTGTCTCGGACGCCCTGCTGAACTCGCTACAAAAGCCGAGAACGTGATGATGGAACGCGTTGGATCTCGGAGGCGGCCATCGGCTCAATCGCCGGAATCATCGATCAGGCCGTCGAAGCTGTCGAGGAGCGCGTCCACAATGACCTGGCCGAGAGCATTGGCGGCTTGGGTGATCTGGGTTTCGTCTCCGGTTCGCGCCGCGGTCGCCAGTGCCGAACGTTGGTCCGTAAGTATCGAATTGGCCCGCTCGATTGCCCATTCCGCGAATTCATCGCGGGTGTTGATGGTGATGGTTTCCATGGAGGTTCGCTCTCGGATTTACGGATTGTTGGCCATGTTCTGGCTATGGTCGCAGCGCGCGATTTATACAGCGTCCGCGCTTTCCAGTCATTTTTGCTTCTGCGTTCAGGTCGTCTCGAGGTGACCGCTTCGTCTTGCCCTGTCGAGGAGGTTCTTGACGGACGACGGCGCCCATTTCGTCCCACCTCGCGGGGTGCGCTCATGAAGACGCTCAAGCTGGCTGGCGATCTCGCGCAAGGTGAGTTCCGGATTGGAAGAATGAATGCCCGCCACCAACGTCATCAGACGGTCCTCGGGCAGGCGGGGCGAGGATTTCCGCAGAAGCGATTTGTCGGCCATTCCCTCGCTTACCATCCATTTCACGGCGCGTCGGAGCCGTTCGGGGGTCCAGTCGAACCCGCGCTGCCTGAGGACACGCGAGATGTCGTCCCAGGTGTGATCTGGACGCAAGCGCCGAACGGTTGGAAGCCACTGATTGGCTGTGGACTGGATGCGTGCGCCATAGGCCGCCTTTTGAGCCGCCGTCATCCTGGCCAGCGCCTCCGGCCGGCGTTCGCGAATACCAGGATTGCCTGGTAGCCGGCCCTTTGCCTTTGCGGCTTTGATGCCGGCCTTGGTGCGCTCGGAATTGAGGGCTCGTTCGAGCTGAGCCACAGCGCCCAGAACCTGCAGCGAAAACATGCCTTGCGGTGTCGTGGTGTCGATGGGATCGGTCAGCGATCGGAAATGGGCGCCCTTGGACGTGAGCTCCTCGATGACCTCGAGCAGGTGGCTGACTGAGCGCGCCAGACGATCGAGGCGAACAACGACAAGGGTATCGCCGGCGCCGATCTCCCGGATAAGGTTGGCGAGGGCAGGGCGTGCCCGCGAGGCGCCGGCGCCGTGCTCCTGGATGATTGTCTCGCATCCGGCCGACCTCAGTTCCATCTCCTGCGCTTCCGTCGTCTGCTCCTCCGTGGAGACGCGCGCATAGCCGATAAGTTGGCTCGGTGGCCGACGAGAAGATGGATTTTGCGGTGCTTTGGCCATTTGGAGCGCCTGTGAACCATATATAGAGAGATTTTCCAAAATTGGAGGATACGGATAACTGATCGATTGAAGGTGTCTTTTGGTGGATCGGCCATTGACTCTACCCAGTGCTGGCTCATATATGACCCATTGGGTTATAGGAAGCGCATGCAGACTGTCGCAGAGACACCATTGTTCATCAAGCAGGCGACGGCGCTGTTTAGCGAGGATGAGCGAAAGGAACTGATCGATTTTCTCGCTGCAAATCCTCAGGTGGGTGATGAGATACCAGGTACCGGTGGCGTTCGTAAGATGCGGTTCGGTGCCAAAGGCAAGGGTAAGCGCGGCGGCGCAAGGGTCATCTACTACTGGTACAGCGATGACGCGCCAATCTACGCGCTGTTAGCATACGGCAAGAATGAAAAGGTCGATCTGAAGCCGGACGAGGCAAAAGCGGTTGCAGCCTTCGCCAAGGCGATCAAGGCAGCGAACAGGAGCAGGGCATGAGCGAGATGACAAAATTCGGTGCTGAACTGATCCAGTCTATGTCGGAAGCTCTGGCGCACGCACAGGGTAAGGACGTTCCCGGTGTCAAGGTGCACAGCGTCGATGTTGGCGCGGTGGATGCCAAAGCCATCCGCAAGAAGCTCGACTTGACACAGGATGAGATGGCCACAGTGCTGGGAACCAGCCCATCCGGCTACAAGAAGTGGGAGCAGGGCACGCGGCAGCCAAGCGGTGCGGCCCGTACACTGCTTCGCGTCATGGACCGGGAACCTGAGGCGGTTCTGCGTGCACTTTCGCCCAATGATCCCCAGGCAAACGTCAATAACAAAACTCCTGCAGCTGCGCACTGAGCAGGGGAGGGGCCTTTCAAAGCCCCGAGGCCTTGGTGAGGTTGACCCTAAAGCGATCGCGCCGTCTCTGGTATTTTCGGGTCATTTCGGCACTGGTGTGGCCAAGCTGTTTCTGCACGTAGCGCTCATCGACTTCGGCCGAAGAGGCGAGGCCAGACCGTAATGAGTGTCCGGCAAAGAGCCTTCCGCGCTCACCCTCCGGCAGATCGCCGCGCACGCCCGCGGCCAAGGCGGTGCGCTTGACCAGCCGCGCGATCTCCTGGCTGTTGAGGCGATCGGCACCCACCTTCTTTCCTTCTCCGGTGACACGACGGAACAAGGGCCCATGGGCGATGCGGGCGAGTTTGAGCCAGGTCTCGAGCGCGACAATTGGACAGGTGGCGTCGGACGAACCGCGGCCGATCTCGACTTCGCGCCAGCCGGTCTTGCCGCGCAGCGTGACGAGCATGCCCTTGTCCAGGATCTCGATCCAGCCCCGGCCGTCCTCGGTCTGGTCGCGGCCCAAGTCGAGCCCGACGATTTCGGAGCGGCGCAGGCCGCCGGCAAAGCCAAGCAGAAGCATGGCCCTGTCGCGCAGGCCGCGTAGGGTTCCGCGGTCGAGCGTTTCGAGCATGGCGATCAGATCCTCGGGCAGCACCGCCTCCTTTTGCCGGGGCGGGGCGGCATGCTTGTTGCGGATGCCGGACATGACGGTGGCGATGTGGCGGTCCTTCCTGTCGAGCGGCTGGCCGCGCTGCGCATAATTCCAGGACAGTGAAGACAGTCGGCGTTCGATGGTCGACACGGAGTTGGGCTTTTTGTCGCCGCTGACCGTGCCGGACGCGCAGGCCGTGATGTAGAGGCCAACGACCTGCGGATCGGGCGGGAACACCTCGAGGCCCTGGCGCCGGCACCAGCCTGCAAAGTGCTTCCAATCCGAAGCGTAGGCGCGGCGTGTGTTTGTGGAACTCGCCGCTTCGACATAATTTCGTGCCCGGTCTGCGAGCGCATCAAGATTCGCCGCTCGGCTCGTGGGCCCGACGACAGGAAGGGAAGGTGAGGGGACTTCATTCTCCTCGGTCGCGGCCAACTGGGAGTGCTCGCTGAAAATGGCGTCCAGGTCGATATCGGGCAATTGGTCTGTGGAACCGGCCGGTACGGTCTGATCGACACCTGGGGACGGTTGCTGTGATTCAGCGGAGCGTCCATGAGCACTGTTTCCGGGGTTTTGATTGACAAGAGGTACCATTTTTAGACAGTCACACAAAACGAGCGATAATGCAAGATTATCGTTCGTATTTATTCCCTAACAGCCGGTGCGGATCGTCCCGATTATTCTCGCATAAACCGCACATCATGTGTATTCTGATTTGTAATGAATCGCCATGCCGCACCAGCAGAATCGTTTGGCTTACCCGTACCGCGCGTGCCCGCCTGGGCGGTGCCGCGCGCTGCGGTCGATAGCGATGTCGAAGCCGCCTACATGGCCGGCAGCGCCCTGAATTCGCTCGATAATCTGGTGCGGTCCGATGGCCCATGGCTTGGGGCATGGCGGCAGAGGCTTGCTTTGAAGGCCTCCGCTGCGAGCGTGAAGCTGATGCGCCGCACCGAGGATGAATCGGCCTTGCGCGATGCCTGGTTCTTGCGCCAGCCCGGTGACGATCCGGGGCCAGCCGGCAACGTGCTTTCGGCATGGCGAAAGCTCGCTGGCCGATCGCTGCCTTTGTCGGTTGAAGATCTGCAATCTGTCGCCGAATTGCTCGGCGCCACCTGGTCGGACGCCTTTGCCGGTCGAATAGAGGACATTGCCGGCGACGTGCGTTCGTCGGCTCCCGCGCCGCTGATCGCCGCGCGTGCCGCCACGGCGATTATGCGCGAAGACCCGAAAGCTGAAATCCTGGCTTGGTGGTTGGCCGACTGCGCACTGTCATGGCGCATGGGCTGGACCCATGCTGTTCCGTTGCTCGCGACCCAGATCCACGCGGCCGTGCTTCGCACCGGTCCGGATCGTCGCCGGGGGCGCCCCGATGCTCCTGGCTTTGAGCGGGCAATCTGCCTTGCCGCCGCAGCCGGGGCGGCCGAGGCCTGCCGGCATGCCGCTGGCATTGCCGAGAAGGCAGAACGCCTGAACGATGTCACGCCGAAGCTGCGCGCCAAGGGGGCAGGGGACGTGATCGCCCTGTTGCTGTCCGACGATGCCGTGTCGGGCTCCTTCACCAGCAAGGAGATGACCCGCTGGGCCAGCCGCCGGCTGTTCGATCGCCTGCAGCAATTTGATGCTGTGCGTGAACTTTCCGGCCGGTCGTCCTTCCGGCTGTACGGGTTGTAACCATGGGCCGTCCCTCACGCGAAACAGGCCTATTGGATACCGAACTCGACGCCTTGCCTCCCGAGCTGCGATGGCGCGAATGGATGACTCGCGTCGAAGCGGTCATCTTCGCCGCGCCCGATCCGGTCACCCGGGACATGCTGGCGCGCCTGGTCGGCCGCGAGTGCAGCATCGATCTGCTGATTGAGGATATTGCCAACGAGCTTGCGGCACGGCCCTATGAGATCGTAGCCGTTGCCGGCGGCTGGCAGTTTCGCACCCGGCCGCGCCAGGCCGGTGTGCTGAAAGCCGCCTTCGGCGGCACCACCACCGGCGCCGACATCACCGAGGGCGAGATGCTGGTGCTGGCCTCGATCGCCTACCACCAGCCGGTCACGCGGGGCGCGCTGTCAGACATGCTCGGCCGCGAGGTGTCGCGCGATGTCATCGGCCATCTTCGACGGCTCCACCTGATCGCGTCCGGGCCGCGATCACCACAGCCCGGCGCGCCGTACACCTATGTTACGACGAAAAAATTCCTCGGGCAGTTCGGGCTCGATACGCTGCGCGATCTGCCCGACCTGGAAGCGCTCGAAGATGCCGGCCTTCTCAGCAGGACAGATATGGCGGATGGGATGCCGGTCGCCGAAGCTACAACGACAGAAGCCATAGAGACTGAGGTCGATGGGTGGGGAGAAACGACATGACCGACGAAGAAGTGAAGCGGCTCGATCCTACGCCATCGACCATCAAGAAGTTGTTTGCTTATAGCGGTAATCAGTGTGCAATGCCGGATTGCCGCGAGTTCCTGGTCGATGAGACGGGCGCAATGCTCGGCAAGATCGCCCACATTCATGCTGCGGAGAAGGGCGGGGTACGGTTTAACGATAAGATGACCAACGAGCAGCGCCGCGCCTTCGACAATCTCATGCTGGTTTGTGGCAAGCACCACGACATCATCGACTATCCCGAGAATGTCAAGATCTATAAGCCGGAGGTGCTGCGCTATTACAAGACGGAGCACGAGGGTCGCTTCCGGCGCGCCGAGCGTCAGCTGATCGAGCAGGTCACCGATACCACGCAGGCGACCCTGCCGACCTATCCTAGGACGATGAGACGCATTGGAGAGGTTCTAGGCGTCAGCGAGATGGTCGACCATGATGAGGAAATCGAAGGCATCAGATCCTTCATCGACCGTCTGAAGGAGTTGCCGCTCGAACAACGTGATTTCGCCGTCAAGCTGGCCATCCGGATGCGGCGTCAAGACGCCGAGAAGCTGCTCGACGAGGACGTGACGGGAGCTTTTCAGATTGGCAACACCAAGCTTCAGAACCATATGCGTGTTCTGGATCATCACGGTCTCGGCGGCATCAATGAGGGGCACAATTATCGGGAGTATTTCGTGGAGCTGTGGGATCGAAAGCCGGGCGGCAATCCATGGATCAAAATGCTCGAATTCTGCGATCAGACAGGCGTGAGCATCGATACACTCGTTTACGATCTCGATTTCTCCCAGTATGACGAGTAAACGTCCGGCTGCTTGGTTGGGCTTGCTGAGATGCAGGGCCGCGCGTGCATCTTGAAGCTGGAGGCCAAACGGGTTATATATTGGAGGTCACGGGCCGCCACACGACTCCTTCGGGAAGTGCAAAAGGGTGGCCCTTCGCTTTTTTATGGCATTGATACCATACGCCAAAGCGCATGCGACCGCGGCACAGCGGGTAGCCCATTTGAGGGCGAGAGGTCTGGTTGTCACCAGGCCAAACGTAGCTGCGCGCAAGATCGAAGCGATTGGCTACGAACGTCTCCGCATCTATTTCCTAAGCCGTCGACAGACGAACATTGCCGGCAAGCCGTTTGTGCCGGGCACTCGATATCACGACATAATCCGGCTCTACGAATGCGACGCACGGCTGCGCGCCGCATGCTTCCAGGCCGTAGGACAGTTCGAACTTTTGCTGCGCAACAGCATGTCCGAAACACTCAGCGCCGCCCATGGAAGCCATCCCTATTACATTACGGCAGCGTTCAAGGATGCGAGCGCCAATTTAGCGGCGTTACAGAGCCTCGCTCGGGTGTACGATAATTCCAAGGATCGTCGCGCCAAACATTATCGCGATACCTACGGAACACCCGTCATGCCGCCGATCTGGACGATGAAGGAATTTCTGACGTTCGGGGCCACATCGCGGATCTTGCAGTGCCTTGCAGGGCCGCTGAAGACCCAGATCGCCGGTCAGTTCGGTGTAGGCTCTGACCTGGTGTTCACAAACTGGGTGGAGGCGCTTGTCGATCTGCGTAATATCTGCGCGCACCATGACCGGCTTTTCAATAGAAGCTTCCAGAAGCAACCCAGCCGACTTAGAAGTGCAGGCGTACCGTCAGCTCAACCGAAGACGCTTAAAGCCATTCTCGAGTGCCTCGACCATCTTCTGACTCAACGCGGATCGCCGTCAGAAATTACAGACAGGGTACATCGGGTCATTCTGCGATATCCGGAGATGAACCCCGCCGAAGCCGGATATTAACTCAAAATCGCCAGCAATAATGCGACAAAGCGGCCGACCCGGCCGATCAATACTGTGACGAAGTCAAGTTCGTTCGCAATCAATCATAGATCGAGAAACCAGGGATGCTCTGGCCATGAGGGATATCATGGACAACAGCAACGACGTGACGAGCGCGCGTCAATGCGACATACAGCTTAGCACGGGTCTCGCCTTCTAGCTTGATTTGCGGGTTCATGAGCCACGACACCATACGTGCCGTGGGGTAGATCAGGATGCGATCAAACCCGAGTCCTTTGGCGCGTCCAAAATTGAGCGTCGGCAGATCAGCAGACGCGACTTTGACATTGGCACCCCAGCGAAGCTGTACCGGTCGGCCGGCTTCGATATAGCGAGGTAGGTCCTTGCGACGGACAATATGAAGTCCGGCATCTTCGGGGACCGGCTTCCGGCAATCTGCACAGTTGCAGGCCGCAGTCGCCGCCATTGCGGGATAGAGTTTCGACGAAAGCGCACATATCGCCGCGCTGTTGCGGTGCGAACTGGCCAGGCTGGTCACATCGATTTCACATGCAAGCTTCTTTGGCAGGGTGTCGCGGATGAAATCCGCTATTCCACCGTTCCTGTATTTCTCGTAACGGGCTTCCAGATGGGTGAGGTAGGTCACCTGCCGCGGGTCACCGACCAGAACGACATCGGAAGGGCTCTTTAATAACGCCATCAGGATATCGAGGTCGTAACCGGCAAGGTCCTGCACCTCATCGACAAAAATGTATGGGTAGATGCGGGAAAATCGCTCGAATACCGCGCCGGCGGATTCCTTATTGCAGCGTATGACCAGCTTGGCCAATTTGTCGGAATAGACACGATTGCGGCGGTCAAAATAGTAACGCTGGAATTCATTTTCACCCCAGTAGACGGGGAAGCCCTTGGCATTTTTATAACGTAGTCCGGATCGCTTCGCATCAAGCAGCATGCCTGCGACGTCCCAATCGAAGAGTCGGCCCTGGAAAGGTTTGACGCCATGCTCGATCAAAAGGCTGAACCATGTCCGGATATGGACGTTGCCTGGGACCGAACCGTAAATCTCGAAGAATTTGCGGCGGATCTCTTCTTCGTTCGATTCCGTGTAAGTTGTGATAAGCACCCGCCTGTCCTGAACAGCAAGTGCCCGCCTCACAAGATAGGTTGTTTTTCCCGATCCGGCCGCCGCGATGACTAGCTTGTTCGGCCCCGTCATGGAGCGATCGCGTCGAGGATATACTGCGGATAGGTGATTTTGGTCGGCGCCGAGAAGATCGCTAGCGCGCAATCGGTCTTTTTCCGCAACATGTATTTATGAAGCTCGTCGACCTTGTGATCGGTGCCGAAGAGAAGGTTGAAAGCGTCAACGCTGTTCGCCTTAAGGAGCTTTGGCTCAAGCGTATTATAGTTGAAGGGCTTGCCGCCTACGATCAGGGTGCCTGTATCGATAACAGGGTCATAGCGGATTTTGATGTGGTCGATGCCTTCGTAATCCGCGTATTTCTTTTTCAGCTTATCGACATTGCCATCATTGTCAGTTGCCACGACGACGGGGATTTTCAGAGCCTTCGCCAATTCAAGGAAGCGTAGGAAAGCGGTGCCCACCGATATGACATCAATTTCGTCATCGATCGGCAATCTCCCACTATTGGCGTCCATGTAGGCCCGCTGGACGATCAACTCGTCGCAATCTCCTTCTACGAGGATCGATTTCTTCGCCAATACGAGACGCAAAGTGTTGTACCCGGGAAGCTTATGAAAGAAGTCGCTGGCCTTGAAATCCTTGACGCGCGTCACGCGCGCTTCCCGCAGCAGTATGAGATGGTCCAGACCCAGCTTGTTCGCGACGAAACTGCTATGCGTAGTAATAATGACCTGCTTCCCGCTGTTGTCGGTGCTGATGTCACTTAGGAGCTGGTTGAGCTTGGAATGCGAGAGATGATTTTCCGGTTCTTCAATCAGCAAGACGGTCGCCTCTCTGAGTTTCTTGCTGCTAAGCGCGAGCCTCGTCTTGATAATGCATTGCTCTCCCTTACCGATATGGTGGAATGGGATCCCGTCGATATAGGTCATAAGACTGCTTTCCCACGCATTGTGAGATGACATATCCACGGAGATGCTCACATTTTTTCGACTAATCTTGGCCGCTTCCGCCAGCCTTTCGTTTATCGAGCCCACATGGTCATCGTTTTTGAAGGCATCCTTGAGCTTCCGATGCGCCTGGGAGATCGCGACACGCTCCTTCTCATCAAGAAATTCCTTGACGATACGCGAGATGTACATATCCGAGCCGCCCTGTACGCGGGTGCTCGTTGAATCGATCAGTGCGGATTTGATTGGAATGGTTCGCGCTGTCGCGGGCTGGCGGGAAAACTCCCACCACTGGACCTGATAGAATTCGAGAGGAATCGAGTTGATCTCCTTGGTCTTCAGGAGCTCGGTATAGGGGCCGTCATACTTTTTATCGAACTCAATCGAGAAGAGGAGTCCAGAACGGTTGTCGTTCTTCTCGGAATTTTTATTTCCGCGCAATTCTTCCATCACTTCCTTATCACCGGAGAGGAACAACTCGATTTGGATATCCGGCGGGGGTAGTGGATGGGGCGTTCCGATACTATTCAGGTATTCACGCTCAACGTTTCGGTTAAATAAGTAGGGTGAAAGTTCGTTGCGCAGGTACCTTCCGTTCAGAATGCCGGTAAGGCAGAGATGGATGGCTTCGAGAAGCGTAGATTTACCAGCCTCGTTGTTGCCGACAATTATATTAACGCCTTGGTTAAGATCAACCTCGAACCAGCCTTCAAAGCACTTAAAGTTCTTGATCTTGAGTTTCTCAATATACATCAGAGATCGCCCTACATTATCTCGTGAATTTTCACCGTCGGCACAACCTGTGCGGCAATCTCGCACAGGTGCCGATGGTGCGTTAGGTATGCGACCTGCCCGACCTGAGCCATTTGCCCAAACAACCGGAACACCTCCTCGGAGCGTGGCTCGTCGAAGGTCTCCATGATGTCGTCGGCGATGAAGGGCACCGACGGACGCGCCGTTGCGAACTCCTCGTACCCGGCCAGGCGCAGCGCCAGGTACAGCTGGAACTGCGTGCCCTTGGACATCTGCACCGCAAGCTTGGAGCCGCCATGCCGCGATAGGCCGATGAGCGCCTCACGATCCTTATCGGGCCGCGTCGCAAGGCCGGTATACTCGTCGCGTGTGATCAGCCGGAACGCCTCGGATGCCCGGTTCATCATCGCGCTGCGGTGCTTGTCGCGGTAGGCGCGAATGCCGTGCTCGGCGATCAAGCTCCCGCTCCTGAGACGAAGATAGCGCAGCGCCAGATCCTCGATTTCCAGAAGCGATGTGCGCCGGTTCGCCTCGAGGCGGGCAGCGGCATCATCGCCGCCGATGGCGGTCAGACGATCGGTGGCCCGCGCCTTATCGGCGAACAGGTTCTTTGATCGGCCGTCAAGATCTTCAAGTCGCGTGATGAGCTCGGCCTGCTCGCGCTGCAGTTCGGCCAGGTCGGTATTGGCAAGACTGGCCATTGCAGCCTCCAGCGATTGCAGCTGTGTGTCACCGACGATCTGTCGTTCCAGCCTGCTCTGCTGCTCGACCAACTCATTTCTTTTGCGGCAGCGTTCGAGAGCTTGCCGAACATCCGCAAGCCCATCGACCTGGAAGAAGTCGGTCAGTTCCGTCTTGCGCGCGGCATGGACCGCGATCTCACTGTCCAGCCGCTCGAGTTCGGTCGCGAGATCGACAAGGGATTGGCCCCGTTCCTGCCGCTTCGCTTCGGCCTGGCTGGCTTCCTCGCGCCGCCGGAGCAGGGCCTTCGCGGCGTCAAGGGGAGCACTGCCGTCGAATGTTTCGCCGAGAGCCTCATGCAGGCGAGCAACCGCCTCGACAAAAGACTTTCGATCTGCCTCCATGGAGTCAATGCGATGCAGCAGATCATCCTTCTCGCGCAAGGCTTCGGGGAGGCCGGTGAGCGCGTCGAGAAGCTCACGGACGGCGCCGACTTTTCCATCCTCGTTGAACCAGGTGCTTTCGAGGGCGTTCGACCAATCTGTCTGCCACGCATCGGATGCCGAGATGGCGTCGTCGAGCCCCGCTTTTCGTCGAACCGCGGCCGATTCCAATTCACCGACGCGCTTCAGCGCGTCCTGCCGTTTGGTCTGCATGGCAGCATGGTCCGCCAGGATGGTGTCGGCTGCCTGTATCAAGTCCGCGATATCCAGACCATCGACATCAATCCCGACGCCGATCAGGATCGTTGCGAGCGTATCCTGCTCCTTTGCGAGCGCAGCATTGGCGTCTTCGGCGTCCCTCAAGGCAAGGCGCAGATCATCCCACGCAGCTAGCACCGAGGTGCGGGTTTCAGCCCATCGGGCGACCCTTGTCAGCCATGACGCGACGGACGCATCGTCATCCAGATCGATTTCCGCTGGCGTTTCCGTCCTGATCTCGCGTCGCAATATCTGCAGTCCGTCATCGGTCTTCCGCAGCAGCTGGCGTTGCCGGTCAATGCTTGCCCTGTCTACCGCCATCCCGGCGGTCATGGAGCGCAGCTCCTCGAGTTGCCTGGCGCTGTTCAGACGTGCGGTCGCGGCTGCATCGGTCGCTCGCATGCGGGTTTCGAAGCGATCGGCCGTTTCCCGGTCGAGGACCGACAGATGCTGCGCCCAGGCGTCGTCCCGTTCCAGAAGGGCCGCCTTTGCCTCCTCATCATCCATGATGTCGATCGAGCCGCGGAGTGCAGCCAGACGTGCCGCATCTTCCTCCTGCTTCGTCGAGAGCTCTCGTTCGCGCTCGACGATCTGCGAGCGACGTTTCTCCAATTCGCTGTGAGTCGACTTCCAGGAATCGACGCGATCGGCCGCGGGCGGTGAGATGCGCCGGAGAGCGTCGCCGTCACCGGCCCATGGGTGGAGTTCGATTGCGGCATCGTCGAAGACTTGGCGCTTGGCGGGGACAGCTCGCTCGGCTAGTCTGAGTTCGGCGACAAGATTGCCGTCGCGTAGGCGACGCAGCACCGACTGAAGCTGTGCGACCTTGCCAGCATCGAGGGCGGCATCCTGGCCATCGAGCGCTTGGCGCTCGCGCTGCTCTTTCTCGACAGCTTGCCGGGCCGCCTCATGCTCCTTTTCAGCAGATTGCCGTGCGACGTCGACGCCGGACTTCGCGCTGATCAGATCTCGCAGCGCCCCGATCGTCGCCGCCGGTATCAGCAGTGATTTAGGATCCCCTACATCTGTCTGTCCGAGTGTTGCCAGAATGAGATCGATCTTGCGCTTCGATTCCGACAGCGCCTCTTTTCGTTTGGGCAGATCCTCTTGCGCGGTCGCGTAGCGTGCGGTTGCATCCGACAGCTGATCGAGCTGATCCGCCATCTCAAGCAGAGGGTTCTCGACCACGAGCCCTTCGAGTTCCTCCCGGACCTTCTGCTCGCGCTGCTTGAGGCCGGTCAGCTCGGTTTGAAGCCGAGTCTCTTCGACAATCAGGTCTGGAAGTGCGGACGCCCACTCGGCGGGGGGACTGGGCAGGTCCGCATAGTCGGAAAGTTGCTCGGCACCCTGGCGATATTCGGCCGCCAAGGGGTGAGCCCGCAGGACGCGTACGATCTCGTCGTGGCGGGCCTTTGCCGTCCCGATCTCCTTCATGACGGCGTCATAGGCGGATTCAGCCTGCTCGAGTGCTGTCGTCAGCGTTCTGTAGGCCGAGGCCTGGACGTCGATATCATCGCGCTGCGATTTGAGTTCGGCGATCTGGCGCTTCACGACGGCGATCTTTGTCGAGCTGGCACGCTTGCGGAAAATGCCGTCGGCTTCGGCGGTTGCGGCTTCGAGAATGGAACTGATGCCGGCAAGGCCGGCGCTTGCCGAGAACAGCAACTGCCCAAGGTCGCCCTTGCTTTCCAGAATGGCGTTGCCGCCATCTTCCAGCGTCTGATCGTCGAGCGAGAACATCATACTATAGGCGTCGCGCGTCAGTCCGGCGAGCGGAACGCTCAGCAAGGCCTCGTTCACCGGCTGTCCATACGCGTCAAGCAGCGAGTTGCTGCGCTGCTTGACGCGCTTGAATTCATGCACCTGCCCGTCAAATTCGAGGCAGGCGCCGATTTCCATCGCCTTGCCCTGGTGCAAAAAGCTGTACTTCGTGCGCTCTTCGATCCCGAACAGCAGGTCCAGATAGGCCGACAGCGATGTGGATTTGCCTGCCTCATTCAGGCCGTAGACAATGTGCAGGTCAGGGGTGCCGGCGACATGATCCCCGAAATCGATCGAATAGTCGGTGAACTTGCCGTAGCGGGTGAGATCGAGCCGGCGCAGCCGCATCAGCTGATCTCCGACACGTCTGGTTTGAGCCGGGCCAGCATGTCCTCGCTCACCTCCGTCAGCAACTGGTCGATCAGGGCTTCGAAAGCGGTTTCGTTATCGCCGCTGAAACCGCGTGCTTCCGGTGGCAGATCGTCGCGCAGTTCCTTCACCAGATCACGGACGGCCTCGCGAACACCATGCTGAGTGAAGATGTCGCTGCGCATCAACTCGCCGAGTTCCAGGACCGGGTCGGCAGTCGTACCTCCAACGGGAGCGGTGACCGGTGCCGTGGTCGCAATCTCGATCTTTTCGATCCAGGTCTTCCCTAAACCCTCGGCCCGCTGTTCGGTCTCCGCCAGCAGCAGATCGCGATCGCGGCGCAGCTGCCAGGACAGAGGCGTCGCTCCCGTTACCCGAAGGCGGCCGACAAGATGTGGCGAGCATGTACGGTCGCGGGCCAGCCCAATGCCTTGCTCGATGAGTTCGGCCGCCTCTTGCCAGGTCGTGGCAGATGTAAGGTCGACCGGGATTCGCTCGAACTGGGCAACGCTCGTCGCGCGTTCTTCGGCGGTGAGGCTACGATCGTCATTGACCGTTACGAGGGTGACTGTCTTCTCGCCGGCCTCGTTGATGTCGCGGCCTTGGGGCATGCCGGGCATGATCACCATGCGGTCGCCGGCATGTTGGGCCCGGACGTGGACATGCCCCAGTGCCCAGTAATCAAAGCCCCAGCCATGCAGGTCGGAAGCCCTGCACGGCGCATAGAGATCATGGCCGGGCGCGCCGGCAAGGCTCGTATGCATAATGCCGATATTGACTGTGTCGGGGGCAGGGCGGCGATATTTTTCCAGCAGGCTCTCTGGCGCATGGGGCTTGGCGAAGCTCAGGCCGTGAATGACAAGAGCGAGATCGCCATGTGCGAGGTCGACGGCGTGTGGACGGCCGCCGAACACGGTCACCGTCGGCGGCAGGATCAGTTCCTGGGTGATTCGCGAAAGAGCATCGTGATTGCCGCGAATAATGAAGGTCCTGATACTCGCCTCCTGAAGCCGCCGCATCTGACCTGCCAAGAACCGTGCGGTCTTCATCGATGTCTGGTCGCCGTCGTAGAGATCGCCCGCGATGATCAGCGCGTCGACTTGTTCGTCAATGCAGAGATCGACAATGGCGGTGAGGGCCTGACGCGTGGCGTCGCCAACTAGCTCGGCGAGGTCACTGTTGCGCAGCGCCAGCGAGCGCAGTGGGGAATCAAGGTGAAGATCGGCCGTGTGTACAAATCGAAATGACATACCGTGCCTGCTGGGTGGATTGACAAGAGGTGTCTCGCTAGTATAGAAACTATACGGGAATCAAAAGAATGTCCATATTAATTATAAGCCCATAGATTTGAGGCGAGAAATGCTGAAATGGGGTGTCGAGAGGCGACTGGAGTTCATCGAATTCCGCCTGTTCTGGGAGGGGGGCGTCAATCGCTCTGACCTGATCGATACGTTTGGCGTTTCGGTTCCGCAGGCATCAAAGGATTTGACCCTTTATCAGGAGCGCGCGCCGCTGAACGCGGTCTATGACAAAAGCGCGCGCCGCTATGTTGCCGGGCCGGAATTTCGACCGGTGTTTCTTGATCCGGATCCGGATGCCTATCTCATGCGGCTGCGCTCGATGGCGGAAGGTTTCGCCGAGCCAGGCTCTAACTGGCTTTCGACTCCGCCTGACATGGATATCGCACTTACTTTGCGCCGTAAGATCGATACCGAAGTTCTGCGTTCAGTTCTGGCGGCAGTGCGGGATGAAAGGTCGCTAGAGCTTCACTATCAATCCATGAACCGCGATCGACCCGATCCCGCATGGCGGCGGATCACCCCCCATGCGTTTGGCTTTGATGGTCTGCGCTGGCATGTTCGCGCCTGGTGCCATGAAACGGCGCGGTTCAAGGATTTCCTGCTTTCGCGCGTCCTTGGATACGGCGACTTCGGTGAGCCGGGCGCCGGAGCGGCACAGGACAGGCTGTGGCAAGAATCATTCGACATCATCATTGTGCCGCATCCCGAGCTGTCCGCCGGTCAGCAGGCGGTGGTCGCAAAAGATTACAACATGGTGGATGGGCGCGCTGTGCTGACAGTTCGCTACGCCATGCTGTTCTATGTTCTCAAGCGACTGGGGCTTCTTGAAGGGGCCAGGCTGCGTGACCCCCGGACCCAGCATATCGTTGCAGCTGACGAACAGGGGGTTGCCGCCGCCCTTGAGCGTGCGCAGCACGAGTTCGATGACGCCGACGCAGCCAGCGAGGCCGCGCCCCGATGATGTCTGCCGTACCGAAATACCGGATGTCCTTTGGTGTGGGTGGGCTGATGCTCAATGAGAGCCTCGTGATTGCGCAAGGCTATCAACCCGGTGAGAGCTGGGCGTCTGCTCGTGACCGCTTGCTGGCCCAAGGCGCATCATCCTTACCCAAACTGGCCTCTCAAACCCGCACGCTTCGTGAAGTCTACGACCGGATAGGCCATCTCTCGGATGCCGAGCGCCATTACCTGTCGGCAGAGGCTGACCGCGCTGAACAGCAGGCAATGGTGTGGCTGGCGGTTTGCCGGACCTATCGCTTTGTTTACGAATTTGCAGTCGAGGTAATCAGCGAACGCTACCAATCATGGCGGCTTGACCTGGGTCATGAGGTTTTTGACCGCTTTCTCGCGGAGAAAGCCGAGAGTGATCCTGGCCTCGCTAAGCTTTCAGCTTCAACCTGTGCGAAATTGCGTCAGGTCCTGTATCGGATATTGCGTGAAGCTGGCTTGAGAAGTGTCGAGGGCAGAATCCAGCCGATTTGGTTGTCGGGGCGCATGAAGCGGCTGATTGAGGAGAGTAATTCGGCGGACTTGCGGGTGTTTCCCGGAAATTGGGGGTAATTGTGGGCACGAAAACTGATCGGCGCGCCCGCGCCGAGCACCTGTTCAGGGTAATTTCCAGCGATCGGTTCTTGCAAAAGCAAGGGCTGGGAAACGAGGTTCCCTTTTTCATCTGCGCTTTTGATGCCGAAGACGGATTGAGCCTAGGCGAGGATCGCGAGGATCTGATCGCCCGGCTGAGCCACGCTGGTGTGCGTGTACTCGATATCGATCTCTATGACCTTTCACTCAGGATCCTCGAGGACCGGGGAATCTTCGAGCAGATCCTTGAGGTTGAAGCGGAAACGGAAAAGGCGGAGCTCAAGGAGCTGCTACAGGGCGTTCTGGACCCGCACGCGCACCTCATTCCAGAGATTGCGCGGCGCATTGAAGAAGTCCCGCACGACGTGATCTTCCTGTCAGGCGTAGGCGAGGTTTACCCCTACCTGCGGTCGCACAACGTACTCAACAACCTGCAAAGCACCGCGAAAGACCGCCCAACCGTCATGTTCTTTCCGGGAAAATATACGCACGCGCTGGCGACAGGAGCATCGCTGGAACTGTTCGGCTTGCTGCATGACGACAAATATTACCGCGCGTTCAATATCATGAATTACGAGGTCTGACCGATGGCTACTCTTCTACGTGACATCTTTGCCAAGCCGGTCGACCGTTCGATCGATGGGGTGATCAAGGCTGACGACAAGGCCAGCCTCCTGACCGAGCTTGATGAATATGTCATCACCAACGAGATCGGCGCCCGACTGGAGCAATTCCTCGACGCCTACAACAATTACGATACCGCCAACGGTGTGTGGATTTCGGGCTTCTTCGGATCAGGTAAATCTCACCTGCTGAAGATGCTCGCCCTTCTTCTGGAGAACGACGAGGTCGAGGGGCAGCGCGCCGTCGAAATCTTTGAGCGAAAGCTCGCAGGTAACCCGATGCTGGCGGGGGCCTTGCGCAAGGCAGTGTCGATTCCGTCCCGGTCAGTCTTGTTCAATATCGACCAGAAGGCGGATGTGATCTCGAAGACGGATGTTGATGCGCTTCTGGCCGTCTTCCAGAAGGTCTTTGACGAGATGTGCGGCTATTACGGCAAGCTCCCGCATATCGCGCAGTTCGAGCGTGATCTCGACAGCCGCGGGAAGCTTGATGCCTTCAAGGCCGCCTTTGCGCAGTCTACCGGCAAGCCCTGGGAGCGTGGGCGCGAACAGGCTCTGATGGAAGGCAAGCACATTGCCGCCGCCTTCGCGGAGGTCACGGGTAATGAGGTCAAGGATATTCTTGGCCAGTATCGCAATGATACCAAGGTCTCGATCGAAGATTTCGCCAACATGGTGAAGTTGTGGATCGATGGGCAGGGTCCGAAGTTCCGGCTGAACTTCTTCGTCGATGAGGTGGGACAGTATATCGCCGACAACGTCAAGCTGATGACGAACCTGCAGACCATTGCCGAAAGCCTGAACACGAAGTGCAAGGGGCAGGCCTGGATTGTTGTCACCGCCCAGCAGGACATGGGTTCGGTCATCGGCGATCTGACGGCGCAGCAAGAGAATGACTTCTCGAAAATCCAGGCACGCTTCGCCAACCGGATGCCGCTGAACTCCCAGGATGTGGCCGAAGTCATCCAGCGCCGCCTTCTGGCTAAGACCGAGGCTGGTCAGATCACCCTTGGCAATCTTTACGATGCTGAGGAGAACAACCTGCGCACCCTGTTCGATTTCGGCGATAATTCCTTCAAGTTCAGGAATTTCTCCGGAAAGGAACAGTTTGTCGCGAGCTACCCGTTCCCGAACTATCAGTATGATCTGTTCCAGCGCGCGATCATGGGTCTCTCTCAGCATAATGCGTTTGAGGGCAAACACAGCTCGGTCGGTGAACGCTCTATGCTGGGGGTGTTTCAGGAGGTAGCCAAAAAGCTGGCGGATACGCCAGTTGGGGGGCTGGCGACCTTTGATCTGATGTTCGAGGGGATTCGCACCGCCCTGAAATCATCGGTTCAGCAGTCAATCCAACTGGCTGAAAAGAACCTTGGTGATGATTTTGCCGTGCGGGTGCTGAAGGTGTTGTTCCTTGTCAAATACGTCAAGGAATTCAAACCGACTGCCCGCAACATATCGATCCTCCTGTTGTCCCGGTTCGAGGCGGACCAGACCGAGCAGCGCCGCAATATCGAGGAGGCTTTGTCGCTTCTGGAGCGTCAGACGCTGATCCAGCGCAACGGCGAGGTCTATGAATTCCTCACCAATGAGGAAAAGGACGTCGAGGCCGAGATCAAGGCAATCGCCGTCGATCCCGCCGAGATAGAACGGCAGCTCGATGAACTGGCGTTCGGCGCGATCCTCCGTCACGGCAAGATCAAGCATGCCGGCACGGGTGTCGATTACGCTTTCACCCGCAAGCTTGATGGCCACAGCCTGAACCGGGAACATGAGCTTTCCGTCAATATCATCTCGCCGTTCAGCGACGATTCCGACGCGCCGGATGTGGTTCGTTCGAACAGCATGGCAAGCGATGAGATGATTGTCCTGCTCGGGCGTGATGTGCGCTTTACGCGCGATCTCGTCCTCTGGCTTCAGACCGTAAAATTTGCGCGTCAGGTCACCAGCGGGGATGCCCAACCCGGTCGTGATCGTATCATTGCGGAAAAGCGTGACCAGAATACGCGGCGCGAAAAGGAACTGGTGCAGCGGCTGCGCGGCCTGATCGCAGATGCTCGGCTCTTCGTGCGCGGTGCCGAGCTGGAGATCGGCGGCGAAGATCCGCAGGATCGGCTGGTCAAAGGTTTCCAGGTCTTGGTGGACAAGGTCTATACCAGCCTGCCTGTCCTGCGCGGTGCCACTTACACCGAAGCAGATCTTGGGCGAGCCGGACGCGTCGATGGCGGGCTTTTCGGCGGCGAAGGCAGCGGTCTGACTGAAGCCGAGCAGGACGTGCTGAATCATGCTCAGGCTCAGATGCGCCTTGGGACGCGGGTCTCGGTCAAAGCTTTGGTCGAGAAGTTCGGAGCAAAACCTTATGGCTGGCCCGCCATCGCGGTTCTCTGCCTGACCGCGAGCCTTGTCGCGCGAGGCAAGCTTGAGGCTCGGGCCGACAGTGCTTTGCTGGAAGGGGATGCGCTGGTGCAGGGGCTGCGCAACAGCCATGCCCTTGGCAACATTCTGCTTTCCCCGCAGATCGAGTTCACAGCCGCCCAGATCCGCAAATCGCGCGAACTGTTTCAGGAGCTGTTCGATCTTCCAGCCTCTGGCAATGACGCGCGCAGTTTGGGTGCGGAGTGGCAGACGCAACTGCGCAAGCTGCTCGGCGATGTCGAGCAGGAGAGTCGCGCCATTGCAGCCTATCCCTTTGCCGCCGCCCTCGATCCCCTGCGCACCATGCTGGATGGGATGCGCGACCAGTCGGCGACCTGGTTCATCACCGGCCCGATCGGGCAGGAAGACCAGCTTATTGATGCAAAAGAGGATGTCTTCGACAAAGTCCGCAGCTTCATGCGCGGACCACAAAAAGGCATCTACGATGAGGTGCGTTCTTTCCTGACCAAGCAGGATCAGAACCTTGGCTATTCCGAAGGTGCTGCCGCCGACAAACTGCGTCAGGTTCTTGAGGATCCGCAGTGCTACAAGGGCACCACAATTCAGGAACTGAAGACGGATTTCTACGCCCTGAAGGAGCGTATCGAGCAAACCGTTCTTGCTGAGCGCACCGCTGTCATCACGGCGATTGACGAGGTTGCCGGGAAAGTCGCCCAGACTTCGGAGTTTGGCGCACTGCCGCCCGAGCAGCAGGCGCGCATCCGCAAAGAGCTTGCAGATCGGAAAACAGGCCTTGCCGCACAGAGCCTGATCCCGGCCTTGCGCAATCTGGCGACCGAGGTGCGCTCCAATCTTCTGGCTGACACGCTGACCCGCATTGCGGAGCTGACGCCAGCACCAGCGCAAACACCGGCACCGCAGCCTCAGCCCGCTAGCGGCGTGGCCGAACCTCAGCCAGCGCCATATGTGCCGCCGGCACCGGCCAAGCCTCAATATATCAAGGCGCAGTCGATCACCGTCCCCTTCGCGAAAACCTATCTCGAAGATGAGGACGATGTGACCCGCTATCTTGATGAGATGAAAAAGACCCTGCTGGCCGAGATCGACGCGGGCAAGAAGGTGATTGTCTGATGGATACCAACGCCCTGAAGAAATTTGCGCAAAGCGCGCGCAACCTGCTGATCGATCAGGTCACTGCCCGGCTGGACATGGTGCTGGCCGAAGGCGCAGCGGCTCGCCGCGAGCATCCCAAAGCGATTGCGAAGCTGGAGGTCGCCGCCAACAGCAACCGCGCCCATGTGATCGAGCAAGCAGCCTATACATGGTTCAACCGCTTCACCGCGTTGCGCTTTATGGATGTCACGGGCCTGACCAACCCGCGTGTTGTGTCGCCCGTCGATGGCGCCACCCGGCCCGAGATATTGGCGGAGGCGATGGCAGGCAACCTGCCGGATCGCGCCCGGCCTGATATTGCCGAATATTTGAACGGTACACGCCCCGCCCATGATGGGCAGGCGGAGGCCTATCGGCTACTGCTGATCCATGCCTGCAACGAATGGCACGGCGCGATGCCCTATATGTTCGAGCGTGCCGATATGCTCGACCGGGCCGAGGATTACACCGAGCTGCTGATACCCGACGATCTTTTGTCGCCGGACAGCATCCTTGCCCGCCTGCGTGAGGTGATGACAGAAGAAGCCTGCCAGGATGTCGAGATCATCGGCTGGCTTTACCAGTTTTATATAAGCGAAAAGAAGGATCAGGTTTTTGCGGGCCTGAAGAAGAACCAGAAGATCACAGCGGAAAACATCCCCGCCGCGACGCAGCTGTTCACCCCGCACTGGATCGTCCGCTATCTGGTGGAAAATTCGTTGGGGCGACTGTGGCTGCTGAATCGCCCGCAATCCAAGCTGGCGGCGAAGATGGACTATTACATCGCGCCGGAAGAGCCCGAGGCGGATTTCCTGAAAATCACCCGGGCCGAGGATATCCGCATCTGCGATCCGGCCTGTGGCTCGGGCCATATGCTGACCTATGCGTTTGACCTGCTGTATGAAATCTATGCCGAGGAAGGCCATGACGCGGCCGAGATTCCCGGCCTGATCCTGAAGCACAACCTGACCGGCATCGAGATTGACGACCGCGCAGGCGCGCTGGCGGCTTTCGCCCTGTCGATGAAGGCGGCGGCGAAGCTGGGTCGGCGACGGTTCATGCGGATGGACGCAAAGCCCGACATCGTCGTGCTGCAGGACGTGCGCTTCACCCCTGCTGAGATGCAGGATGTAGCCGCCGTGGTGGGCAAGGATCTGTTCACCGATGAATTGCGCGAGACTCTGACGCAGTTCGAGCAGGCGAAGAACTTCGGCTCGCTGATCATGCCGAAACTGCGCGATCCGGCCGAGGCGCTGCGCGTGGTCGAGGCGCGGGACTTTGGTTCAGACCTGCTGTTGAAGGAGGTGCAGGAGCGCGTCATCGCCGTGCTACGCATGGCTGAGGCGCTGTCGCCGAAGTATCACCTCGCCGTCGCCAACCCACCCTATATGGGCGGCAAAGGTATGAACGGAAAACTGGGCGATTTCGTCAAGGCCAGCTATCCAGACAGCAAATCCGATCTTTTCGCTGTGTTCATGGAGCGAGCGCTTGGGCTTTGCGCCAAGCACGGCCTGATGGCGATGATAAACATGCAGTCGTGGATGTTCCTGTCGTCCTATGAAAAGCTACGCGTAAAGTTGCTGTCGGATGCCATGATCCTGTCCATGGCGCATTTGGGAGAACGGGCTTTTGACAGCATCGGCGGGGCGGTGGTTTCCACCACTGCGTTCGTGATCGAGAATGCCCATAGCTTGAATCACGAAGGCACGTTCATCCGTCTTGTCGATGGAGCTTCCGAAGCTGAAAAAGAAGCGCAACTCAAAGAAGCAATTCAAAACCCGAACTGTGGCTGGTTCTATCGCGCCGCAGCAGAGGATTTCGAGAAAATTCCAGGAAGTCCGATCGCGTATTGGGTCAGCAAGAATGTGCTGAAGGCTTATGCTGTAGGCACTCCACTTAATCAAATCAGTAAACCAGTTGTAGGGCTCCAAACTGGCGAGAACGCTCGATTTGTTCGAGAGTGGCATGAAGTATCCTCAAGTCGATTCTTGCCCAACTGTCAGTCTATAAATGACGCGAAGTCATCAGATGCAAAGTGGTTTCCTTATAACAAAGGTGGCGAGTTCAGGCGCTGGTATGGCAATCAGGAAAATGTTGTAAACTGGCAGAACGATGGCGATGAAATCAAGAATTTCACTGACGTAGACGGGAAGCTTCGGTCACGCCCTCAAAACACGAACTTCTTTTTCCGTCCATCGGTTTCATGGTCCAAAATTTCTAGTGGTTTACCCGCATTCCGGTTCTTTCCAAGCGGCTTCGTTTTTGACGTGGCTGGAACGTCTATTTTTACGGATGAAGAGGGGTATCGATTTGGATTGACCGGACTTTGCAATAGTAAAGCCGTCGTAGAGATCCTAGCAGCAACATCCCCGACGTTGAATTTCGAGGTTGGACATATAGCTGCGATACCTGTCATTTCGTGGTCAACTAGAGATCAGGAAGTGGCGAAGGCTGCAGTGGTGCTTTCGAAGGCCGACTGGGACGCCTGCGAAACCTCTTGGGATTTCACCACGCTCCCGCTGCTCTCGCTCGATCGCCGGGACGAGACGCTCTCGACCAGCTATACCAATCTCCGCGCCCATTGGCAGGGTATGACGGATGAGATGCAACGGCTGGAGGAAGAGAATAACCGCATCTTCATCGACGCCTATGGCTTGGCTGACGAACTCACCCCCGAAGTGCCGATTGAGGAAATCACCCTCACCTGCAATCCGGCCTATCGCTACGGCGTGAAGGCCTCTGAAGAGGACCGCGAGGCTCGACTGCGCGAGGATACGGTGGCCGAGTTCCTCCACTATGCCGTGGGTTGCATGTTCGGGCGCTACAGCCTCGACGCGCCAGGCCTTATCCTCGCCAATCAGGGTGAAGGGATTGAGGAATATCTGGCGCGCGTGCCTGAACCGACATTCGCGCCCGACCGAGACAATGTCATCCCGGTGCTGGATACCGACTGGTTCGCTGATGACATCGTCACCCGCGCCCGCGATTTCCTGCGCGTGACCTTTGGCGAGGCGAAGTTCCGCGAAAACCTCGCCTTCATTGAGGCGGCGCTCGGCAAGGATTTGCGCCGCTGGTTCACAAAGGATTTCTTCGACTATCATGTGCGCCGCTATAAAAAGCGCCCGATCTATTGGATGTTCTCCAGCCCCAAGGGCAGCTTCAACGCGCTGATCTATATGCACCGCTACCGGCCCGACACCGTCTCGGTCGTGTTGAACCAATATGTGCGCGAGTTCATCCACAAGCTGGAAGTCGAGCGCGCGCGGCTTGAAAAGCTGGCTGTCGACCCTGCCGCAACGCCGGCTCAGCAAACGAAGGCGCAGAAGGAAACGGCCACGGTCATCAAGCAGATCGCCGAGCTGACCGAATGGGAGCGCGAAGTCGTCTACCCCATGGCGCAGCAGAAGATTGCCATCGACCTGGATGACGGGGTGAAGCGCAACTATCCGCTGTTCGCCGGTGCGCTGAAGCCGATCAAGGGGCTGGAGGCTGCGGATGACTGACCGCATCACCGCCGGCCTGATGCGCCTTTATGAAGATCAGGGCCATCGCATCGTCTTCTGGTATGACTCCGCCCGCGATCTGCGCGCAGCGTTCGATGCGGTGGACTTGCCCGGCGTGACCAAGGTGGAGATCGTCAATAACGAATTCGGCCTGAAATATCGCATGCTGCGGCAGGAGCCGAAGGCGCGGTTCCTGCTCTATAAGGACGGCGCTGAGCCGCCGATGCCTGAGAACTGGCTGCTGGATGTGCAACTGGCCAGCGCCGTATTCCGCGCCGATCAGGCGGCGATCTGGGTGGCGGATCTTGGCATTCCGGCGAAATACGAAGCCGCCGTGCGCGATCATGCCGAATTCTACCGTTCGGGCAAGCGGCTGGAAGCGCTGCGTGCGATCGAGCGCGAGCGGCCCTCGCAAAGCGCCAACGATGTCCGCCGCAAGATGCTGGCGGTCTGCGCTGGCGCGGATGGTGATCTCGATACTGTGATCGAGGCGTTGCTGGCCGAGCTGGCTGAAGGCCGTGATGAGGCGCTGAAGCTCATTGGCCGGGTCGGGCTGGCGGAATTTTTCTGGAAAGAGGTTTCGGCGCGTTATAGCTATGCGACGGAGGCGCCGGATTTTCAGGATTTCGCCATCACGCTGTTTTCCAGTGCCTGGGCGCGGGCCATGGGAGAAGCTGCCCCCCTGAACACGGATGCCGCGCTGATGTTCCGCCGCTGGAGCGCCTCGCGCCGGTGGGGTGAGGCGTTCGAGAAGCTGTCGGGCGATTATCAGGACGTGCTGAAGATCAGGGACAATCTGGCTTCACGCGATTTCCGGGCCCTCATCCCGCATGATCATTTCGAGGAAGTGGATCGGCGGATCGTCGTCGCCATCGTTGAGGGCCTGGCCCGGCAGAGCCTGTCCGCGACTGATGTGCTGAAATGGGTGCGCAATCGCCGCCAGAGCCATTGGTATAGCCGTTACGCGGATGTCTATCAGGCCATTGGCTATGCGACCGAGTTTCAGCAGGCGCTGGCCGAGGCTGATCTGACGATGACCAGCCTGTCCGATGGTGTGAAGCGCTATTCCGCAAGCTGGTTCCGACTGGACCAGCTTTATCGCAAGTTCATCTATCACATGCAGAAGAGTGGACAGTCGGGGTTGCTGTCTGCGCTCTATGAGGCGGTCGAGAACCGCTACACCACGAATTTCGTGCTGAAGCTGAACGACGCCTGGCAGGATCAGGTTGCCCGCCTCACGGATTGGGCGATTCCCGGCTTTCCGCGTCAGATGGATTTCTACCGGGAGCAGGCTGCTGAATACCGGCGCAAGGATCAAAAGGTCGTCGTCATTATATCAGATGCGCTGCGCTACGAGGTGGCCGAAGAGGCGCTGCGCGAGATCCGCAAGCTCAACCGGTTCGATGCCGAGTTGAAACCAATGATCGGGGTTTTGCCGAGCTACACGCAGCTTGGCATGGCGGCGCTCTTGCCGCACCGGCAACTGGCGATCCGCGACGACAATGATCTTGTTCTGCTGGACGGTGAAAGCACCATGGGTGCCGCCGCTCGTGAAAAGGCGCTTGCTGCGGGCCGGGCTGGAGACCGGGTAAAGATTCTCGCAGCGAAGGATTTCATGAATCTGGGATCATCGGAGGGCAAAGACCTCTTTCGGGATCATGACATCCTCTATCTCTACCACAACCAGATCGACGCGATTGGCGACACGCTCGCCACCGAGGAAAATGTCCCCGCTGCGGCAGAGACTGCCATCGAGGATCTGGTGAAGCTGGTGCGGAAGCTAACCTCGGCCAACTTCTCGAACATCTTGATCACCGCCGATCACGGCTTCCTGTGGCAGCACAAGGCACTGGAAGAGAGCGGCTTCGCGCTGAGCGAGCCGGAAGGCGAGATCGTTACACGAAACCGGCGCTATGTGATTGGGCAGGGCCTCAGCAGCAGCGGTGGCATGAAGAAGTTCACGGCCGCGCAGCTTGGCCTGGAGGGTGATCAGGACATCCTGATTCCAAACTCGATCAACCGCCTGCGCGTGAAGGGATCAGGCAGCCGTTTTGTCCATGGTGGGGCGAGCCTGCAGGAGATCGTCCTGCCGGTCTTGCGTGTGGGCAAGCAGCGCAAGGAGGATGTCGGGCAGGTATCGGTGCAGATTATTCCGCCAGCCCGGGCCCAGATCACCACGGGCCAGATTCAGGTCACCTTCTATCAGGCGGAGCCAGTTACCGAGAAGCAGCAGCCCCGACAGGTGCATGCAGCCATCTTTGCGGACGATGGAACGCTCATCTCTGACGAAGCCGAGCTGGAATTCGATTATGCGTCCGAGAACCCGCGCGAGCGTGAGCTATCGCGGAGCTTTCTGCTGTCCAAGGCGGCAGACGCCTATAACAATCAGACAGTCTTCCTGAAGCTGCGTACGCGCATCGGCAAGACCAGCCATTTCGAAGATCACGCTTCGCAGCCGCTGCTGCTGAAACGCGGGATCAGCACAGATTTCGATTTCTGAGGTGCCGATGTCGACCCTTGATGACAAGATCAACGAGCATTTCGCCGGTTTCGTGGTTCGCAAGGACCTGGTGAAGGCGGTGAAGGGGAACGCCATTGTTCCCACCTATGTGCTCGAATACCTGCTCGGCCAATATTGCGCGACCGATGACGAGGCCTCGATTGCGACAGGCATCGAGACAGTCAAGGACATCCTGCGCAAGCACTACGTCCATCGTTCCGAAGCGGGGCTGGTCCAGTCGACGATCAAGGAGCGGGGCCGTTACAAGGTCATCGATCAGGTCAGCGTGGCGCTGAACGAAAAGACCGATGCCTATGAGGCGGTCTTCGAAAACCTCGGGATCAAGCGGGTCGCGATCGACAGCACCACGGTCAAGGCGCACCCGAAACTGCTGGTAACGGGTATCTGGTGCATCGCCGATGTGCAGTACGAATTTTCGGAAGACAGCCGGATTTCCCCCTGGATCATCGACACACTGAAGCCGATCCAGATCGCCCGCGTCGACTATGATGGCTATCGCGAAACGCGTGACAAGTTCACCACCGAGGAATGGATCGATCTGCTGATGCAAAGCATCGGCTTTGATCCGTCCCTGTTCGGGCGCAGGTCAAAGCTTTTGCAACTGTTGCGCCTGGTCCCTTTCGTCGAGCGCAACTACAATCTTATTGAGCTTGGCCCCAAGGGCACGGGCAAGTCGCATATTTATTCCGAGTTTTCCCCCCATGGTCAGCTGATCTCGGGCGGTGAAATCACGGTTCCGAAGCTTTTCGTGAACAATTCCAATGGCCGGATCGGATTGGTAGGCTTTTGGGATGTCGTGGCCTTTGATGAATTTGCCGGCCGCGAGAAGACGGCCAACAAGGCGCTTGTCGACATCATGAAGAACTACATGGCGAACAAGCAGTTCTCTCGTGGTGTAAATCCGATGGGTGCCGAGGCCAGCTTCGCCTTTGTCGGCAACACGGACCATAACGTGCCTTGGATGCTGAAAAATACGGACCTGTTCGAAGCTCTGCCGCCGCAGTTCCACGACAGCGCCTTCATCGATCGATTGCACGCCTATCTGCCCGGATGGGAGGTCGACATCATCCGGGGTGAGATGTTCACATCTGGTTATGGGTTCATCGTCGACTATCTCGCCGAAATCCTGCGCCATCTGCGTGCCGAGGACTTCTCGCATCGGCCAGATCGCTATTTCACCATTCCGGTTCAGACCCATATTCGGGACCGCGCGGCGATCAACAAGACCATGTCAGGTCTGCTGAAGCTGATCTTCCCCAATGGTGGCGAGACAGAAGCCGAAGTTGAAGAGCTTTTGCGGTTTGCGATTGAATGCCGTAAGCGGGTGAAGGACCAGCTCCTGCGGATCGACAGCACCTTCGAGGACGCGGACTTCCATTACGTCGCCTTGGATGGCGCAAAGCGCGCTGTCACCACGCTGGAGGAAGAGGAGTTTCCCCAGTTCTACCATCGCCGATCGACTGGCGATGGGGATGACAGCGAGGGGCAATCTGCGATCACGCCGGTTCCCGCGCAGCAGTCCTCAGCGGCGGCCACTCCTGAAGCACCTGCTGTTGCTGTTGCTTCTGCGATTGTTCCGAAGCCCGGGCATGTCGTTTTTACGGAAAACCGCAAGGGCATCAGTTTCGACAAAATCTTTGGTCCGTGGACGGATGGTGCGACCAGGATCGTCATCACTGATCCTTATATCCGGAAGTTCCATCAGGCGCGTAACGTGATGGAACTCGTTGAGATGCTGATCCGGCGTAAACAGCCCGAGGATCAGGTCGCAGTGCATCTCGTCACCGCTCCTGATGATGGGAACATTCAGGAGCAGCGGGAATGTCTGGATGGGATCGCCGAGGCCTGCACAGGCACGGGCGTTGATTTTACATGGGCGTTCGACGGGACCGGAACGATCCATGCACGCGACATCACCACGGACACTGGCTGGAAGATGGTGCTGGATCGAGGATTGGATATCTTCCAGCCGACACCTCGTAAGATGAACGGTTTCTCGCTGGGGGAGCGAATGCAAGAGCATCGGATGGTCAAGGGCTTTTATGTAACTTATGTCGAGGCGCAATAGGGCAACGTGCTGGTTGCGCTGCGGGATGGCTCCGCGTAATGCGCGCGATTTGAGGCCAGAGAGCACATAGAGGTTCACGTCGACGGCAATCCGCATCGAACGGCCTCGCAGAACGTCTCGCGCAAACTTGTGTCTCTAGCTAGTTTCCGCCGCAGTGATCGCGGAAGTTCGAGTTGGACTCCCTTACGAGAAAGGGTTCGATTGCAGATGTTCGTCAGCTCTGTTCCCGGAAGCCTCTCATTGAAATCAGCATCAAAACCGGCTTTGCGCAGCGAACTGCCGATTGCATCGCGTAGTTCGGCATCACGTCCGCCCAGCCAAACTGACTCGTCCCCATTGTCCTTTCGCCCGTGGATCGCGACTGCGTAGTGGCATCGTCCGACAATATCAATGGCCGTTGGTTCGTCGAAGCGGTGTGGCCGGCGACATTGCACTTGAAGCCTCAGCGACATCGCATCGCACTTGACGGGAGGGGCCAACCTACGGCCGGGCTTCGCCCGCCCTCCGGTCGGCCCCTCCCGTCAAGTTCGATGTCGCTGACCCCTCCATCTGCATTGTCGCCCTATAACGGTGGGAGGTTATATGGAGATCGGTATGAGGCCGATTTTCTAGACCCTCGAAGGCGTAGAAAGAAAAGTCGAGTCCGGCGACAGCCTCGGCGATTTCCGAGGTGTTCGGTTCGATCCATCCGCCATGGGGCGCAAAGACCACCAGTTGAGCGCCACGATCTTCCACACATATGCGATAGTCGATCCCGAGCCTCTCATTGGCAGTAAGTTCTGCGAAGCACTTGTATCTATCAGCCATATGATCCGTTTCAGTTACGCAGATCCCCGAGAAATCCTAGCGCATGTCCGCGACGATGTTCTCGATCTCACGCCGCTGCTCGGCGTGTTTTGCGGGGTTTTGGTCTTTCAATTTCTGCAGATTTAGAAGCTTCCAGCGCACTGCCGGTAACTCCGCAGCTTTTGGCAGCCCGATAGCTTCGAAATCAGGTTCGCCGTCGTGGAGCGAAAGCAGGAAGCTTATCGCCCTGTCGTCGAGCTTTGCCAGAATATCCGCTGTCATCCGGCTTCTCGTTGCTTTCAGATCATCGAGGCTGACGGGCTCGACCGTCATCCCTTCGAACTCCTTGACGAAGGCCTCGTCGAGTTCCACGAGCGAAGGCCTGACCAGTTCGTGCGGGGGGCGCCCAGAGCTCGCGACATAAATCAGGAAGGTCCGAAACAGCGCGTCGGTCAGCCCCTCGTTCTGATAGAGCAGCTTCACGTCAAACAGGTCGCGCGGATGCTGCCGGTCAACCGCCGCATGCAGCTTGCCGCCAAACAGGTCTTCGAACGAGACAACCTGCATTTCGGCGAAGCCGAACGTCTCCTCGACATTTTCATTCACCCGGCGCCGTTCCGGCGGATGGACGGTGCCCCTCGCGACCGGGGATGTCTCGACCTTGATTTCGGTGTTTCCCTGTCGGACGAGCAGGCGGGTATCATTGTTCCCACCACCGGCTATCCTCTGGACATTCACACCGCGCATATTGCGTATTAAGTCCTCGCGGATGTGCTCCAATGTCGTGTCGATGTTTTTCAGCGTCGTCTCACGGTCCTCTATCGGCAGATAGGTCAGGTCGATATCGACCGAGAGCCGCGGCATCTCGCGATAAAAGAGGTTAATCGCGGTTCCGCCCTTCAGGGCGAAGGCCTCGTGACGGGCAATGAAAGGAAGGGTTCGCACCAGGAGGTCGACCTGGCGCATGTATGTTTCACGGGCCATTCGGGACTTCCTTCGGCATCAAGTCGGCCGGGACTGTAATGCGGTAGACGGGGTGTAGCCGGCCGCCCGGCGTCAACGCCCGGTCGCCCTTGCCGAAATCGACGGACGACTTGTCGATGTGCCGGCGCCAAGCATGATCATGCTTGTCAGCAAACACGAAGAAGAGGCGCTTGGTTTTGACGCTTCGGCAGAGGGTGAGGAGCGTCGTCAGCAATTTGGGTCGCAGATTGGCAAGGCTCTCGAAGGCGACGTCGACCTTGTGGTAGCTTTCGTTCTTCGGGACTTCGTCGAGCATTTCGAGGATCGCGCGCTCGGGTGAGGACATCGGCATTGGCCAGCGCCATGGGCTTTGTGTCAGCTCCGGATTCGCGTCGTTGGTCAGGTCGAAGTCCGCGTTTTCGACGCCGGTTGTTCCGTCGCCAAACAGGACATCGCTTCTGGTCTTCACATCGGCGTCCGTTCGCAGTTTCGACAGCCACTTTGGGATATCTGATCCGTAAAGATAGAGAGGGAATGCGCCGCCGAGCGACAGGTAATGGGTATGCCCCCGCAAGGAGAGCGAGGTCGCTCCACCGACATGGAATTTATGCTGCATGAGCCAGGCCGCAGAGAGCAGGGGGATTTTCCAGCCACTGACAGCTTCTGGATTGGCGTCAGAGGAAAATGGTCGACGGTACACCCCCGTCATGACCGGCTCGAGCCAACCCTGTTTGAGATAGCCCGAAACGGACTGCCGCGAGATCGCATGACGGCTCATCCACCCAGAATCCACGAGGAAACCAGGGGGGACCTCTTGCAGAAGCTGCTTTAGCTTTGTCTCTGGTTGCCCACTCATATTTGACATTATGGCATAGAATTAAAGCAGATGCGATTCGAACTTTGCAGAATGCAAGATTTGTCCATTCATGCTTGACCAAACGGGCCGATCTCAAAGTCAGAGCCGGGTAGCCTTGCCGAGCGCTATCAGTTCCCCAGCCAGTATCTGGGACGGGTGGCCGATACATACGTCACGCATTCACAAGAGGCTGCAGACTGAAATTGGCGTCAGTCAGGCCGCCATGCCGGTTTGATCCAACGATGACGACGCAATGATCGAGCGGAATTCCTCGAGTAACTCCGCGTGGTGGACAGATAAATAGCGCTCGATCTCCTTGTTTCCGACGAGCTTGCCGAGGTAGCCTGATGCGATGACGAGATGCAGGACGTCATCCCCGTAAGAGCTTTCGATCTGTTTGAAATCCTGGTGGAGGGAGGCCATCTCCCGTTCCATGCGAGCCATCTGCTCGCGTGTCATGCCCGCGATCTTCTTTGGTTGATCCGGCTTTGCCAAATCCTCCTGTTTGGTGGCGGCTAGCAGGGCCTTTGCGTAACTGGATGACCAGTTCGCGGCCGTACCCATCAACTCGGCCGTCTCGATCTGCCGCAGCGGCTTCATTTTCCGAAGGACGTCGAAGGTGACCGGGTTTACCGATTTGTCCTTCAGCATCTCGACGACCTCGGGGCAGATGCCATCGAGCAGGGTGCGCCGCCTTTTTATGAGCTTGATATCGACATCTAGCGCCTTTGCCAGCTTGTCCTCTGACACGCCGCTCTTGAGCGCACGCATGATCATGAAATGCTCCTGCACGGTGGCAAGGCGGTTCACGCGCTTGTTGTAGGTGAAGGCCTCATCGTCATCCGCGATCAGGCAGCGTGCTTCGGTGTGGCCGAGATCCTGAAGGGCCGCGAGACGCAAATGCCCATCAAGCAGAAGATAGCGCGAATCTTTCTTTCCGAGCCGAGCCACCACCAGGGGTTCGATGATGCCGACCTCGGCGATCGAACTTGAGATCCGCTTGTATTTTACCACCTTCTTTTGTGCGTCCTCCACTTTCTTTCGCGGCAGAAGGGAGGTCAACGGAAGGACAAGTATGCGCTGTTCGAACGCGATACGGACATGGTCGTTCATGGGATTACCCTCGTTCCAAGACGTTCCGCGAGCGGGCGAGGCATCGTATGGATCGCTTCTGCCCGCAGCAGCGTCACAAAGTGCTCGTCGGCGAGTAGTCGTTTCAGTGCGTTGACGACGAAAAGTAGCCGGCTCTGAGCAAGCGTTGCCTTCTTGACCAGGAGCTTCTGTCTTTCGGTCTCTTTCCTGTAAGCGCGCACGAGAGCGCTAGCGGTCAGCTTGCGGCCCGCCGATTTGTTCGGAGCTGCCAGGCTGTGTATCGTCTTGCCGGTCAGGTTGCGTTGTTCCACGATACGGCGGATCGCAATGATCTGATTGCCGGGAAGTGCCTTCTGCTCATAGGCTTCGGCCAGGGCTTTCTGAACGTCGCTGTCTTTGGCGCGGGCGATCTCCATGGCGATGCTTGGAGGGATAATCCCTTTCTCGACCCCGGCAAGGAGACGCTCTTCTCCATGGTCGAGCAAGTAGCAGATTGCGTACACGTATTCGTCGCTGAAGTCCGTCTTCACTGCGATTTCTGTGATCGAGTAGCCCCGATCACGTAGCGCAGCGATCTCCCGGACGAACTCGAGCGGCGAGTGCTGCCGACGCGCGAGATTTTCGACCAGGCTCATGACGAAGCAGTCTTCCACGGTCGCTTCGATAACGATCGCCGGAATGTGCGATTGTCCAAGTTCGACAAAGGCTTCGAGACGCCCTTGGCCACAGACGAGATCATATCCCGTACTGTCAGCGTGGGCGCTGACCGTGATAGGCTTTTTGAGCCCCAGATGAGCAATGCTGGTCACGAGCTCCGCGAATATTTTCTTGTTGCGGGCGCGGGGGTTCAGGACGACGATGCTATCAACGGGGATGCTTTGAATCTCCGGTGCAGTCTGGCTCATGCCGCTCTCCTGATGTTTGAGCGTGTGGTGAGGTTCAGGAACGGGTCGAGGTTGTCGACCCGGTATGCATCAAGATGGAGACCGTTTTCTTCCTGCATGCGGATGCGCTCCACGGGAAAATCCAGGTGCGGCAGCAGGTAATAGTCCAGAACGGATCGGTTCTCGGCATCCATCCTGATTGCGATCGTGATGTCTGGATGAAGACCGGTATCGAACCGCACTTTCCATCGCAGCGAGCCTGTCGCGGTTTGCAGGCAACGCGCGATCACGATCGATGCTGTGAACTCACCATTGATGGTAAGAAGGTCCGTGGCCGGATCGCGTACGATGGATGCGCCAACACCCTCAATGGACTGAACGGTGTCAGAGACCAGATCCGCGTGCAGTTCACGCAGGAACCGGTTAGTTTCGACGTAGCGATAGTCCCGCTGGGGCGTATAGCCGATCAGTCTGTAGGCCCGCAGCAGGCTTCCGAAACGTGAGCGATAGGCGGAACTCGAAGGTAGATCGTCCTGCTCGTCGATCATCAAAGCCGACAGGTGCCCCTGCATATCCCGCAATGCTTTCAGACCGTCGAGCATCTCCGCCTCCGTGAAGCGGCGATTTCGTTCTGCGATCATCGCGGCGGCACGGAAGAACAAATCAGGCGCCACGATGGCCTCAAATGCCCCGGCGGCGCGCACCAGCATGTCGGGAGGATTACGGACGCGCCGCTTCTTCAGTTTGAAGGAGACGCGGTTGAAGACATTGTTGCCGACGTATTTTTCGTTGGTGAGAATTTGGTGGACCGTGCCTCTCGTCCACGGTCGGCCGAGATCGGTCGGGATACCTTCGAGATTTAACATGGCAGCGATTTCGCGTTCGCTTCGGCCCTCCTCCACGAAAAGCCGATACATGCGGCGGACGGTTTGAACCTCCTCCATTGGGCCTGGAACCAGAATCACACGATCCGTCTGCAGGCTCTTGTGCTCGCCGGTCCGCAAATCCGCTTTTGGCTGGCGATGTTCATCGACCAGCCTGCGACGCAGGCCGTATCCAGCCATTCCCCCTTGCCGAAATCCCAACGAGATCAGCCGGCATTGACCGGCAAACACCTTCGCCGACAGTTCCCGGCTGTACTCGCCGGCCATCGCACGCTTCATACTTTTGATGATGGTTGCGGTGAGGCTGCCGTCGTTCTCGAACTGTTCGGCGCAGTAGTGAACCGCGATACCAGCGCGCGTGCAGATATATTCTAAATAAGCGGACTCGTCCGCGTTTTGGAACCTGCCCCAGCGGCTGACATCATAGACAAGGATAATGCTGAAATTCGCGCAGCCAGATTCAACGTCCTCGATCATTTTCTGCAATGCTTCGCGACCATCGAGCTTAAGGCCACTCTTACCTTCGTCAGCATATGTTTTGACGATGGAAATGCCGCGCTGGGCTGCATACCGAGCGATGATGTCCGACTGGTTCTCAGTCGAATACTTCTGATGCTCGGTCGACATCCGGACATATTGGGCCGCGCGCACAGTTTTGTGCTCGTCCACGCCTGAATTCGTATCGGACCCCTGAGACACTTCCGCTAACCGCAACAATTGTGGCGGACATCGGATGCCCACCTGAAAACGCCCTCTGGCATTCCGAACCTAGCGAGAGGGACAAGGGAATGTCGTCTTTAAACAAGGACCGAAAGATTCAGGCTAATTCCGGCAAAGTTGTTCCACCCGATGATCCGGGCAGAAGGCTGGGGGCATCGGGTTTTGCCGCGGCGGTTTCTGAAGCGCTGCATCGGGAGTTCGATGGCAACGGCAGTGCGGTCAAAGCGATCGTCGGCCTTACATCTGCGAATGAGCGAGCGGTGAAGAACTGGTATCAGGGGAAGAACGGCCCGAGTGGCGAATTCCTCGTCCTTCTTTGCAGGCACTCGGATCAGGTTCTTGAAACGGTGCTGTTGCTGGCAGGTCGCCAGGACCTGGTGACGGCCAAGAAACTTGTAGATGCAAAGGGCAAGCTGCACGAGATGCTGTCGCTCATCGACGAGATCGAGAACGGCCCGGCGCGCTGATCTTGACGACGCATAGGATATGCCAAGGAGCGGAGCATTCGACCCGCAGGCGTTACACTTGCTGCGTGTGATCGCAGTCCGGAAACTGATTGCACCCGAGAAACCGGCGATTGTTCCGACCTCTGCGCTCAACCAGTTGGCCCACATGACATGCCGGACATTGCCGGACCAGCTCTCCGTCGATCGTTTCAAATCGCAGATTGTCGCCTGCTATCTCCGAAAGTTCCCTTATATAGCGGGAGGGCTCGCGGCTGTTTGTGAGCAGAAAGACGCCCCGGCTGGCGCGAGTCAGCGCGACATAGAACAGGCGACGTTCTTCGGCATATTCGAACGTCTCCGGTCGAGGCATCACGAGGTTGAGCAATTCGTCGTCTTCGATCCGGCTGGGCACGCCGTAATCGCCTTCGCTGACATCGAGCAGAATCGTATATTCCGCTTCAAGCCCCTTGGCCCGGTGGAAGGACATCCCGGAAACCTCGATACTCTCGAAGCGTGGCTTTGAGCGTACGAACGGATCGAGTTGGTTGTAGCGCCAGAGCACCATGACCTTGAGCTTTGGTCGTTCTGCACTTTGCCACTGCGCTGCAATACCGCCGAGAAACCCGTCAAGGCGTGTCAGCAATCTGTGGCAGGCAGTCGCGAAATCCGGCTTGCCGCGGTCTCCCTCGACCGGCACGACCCTGATGGATTTGGCAATCGCCGGGCGTGACGACCTGACCGCCTTGCGCAGCTGCAAAGGATTGCGCTGCACGAAGCTTGCGGTGGTTTCGGCGATGAGTTGATTGCAGCGATAGGTTTGTTCGAGCCGGCCCTTCTAGCTGGCCCCGAAATTCTCGTCGAATTGCGTGAAGATGGTGATGTCCGAGCCGGCGAAACGGTAGATGGACTGCCAGTCATCGCCGACGGCAAAGATTTTGCTGAACGGCTTCTGGTGCTTCAGAGCCTTGATCAGGTTGGCGCGCGACTCGGAGATGTCCTGGAACTCGTCGACAAGGATGAGGGAATAGGGGCTCGTATATTGCCCTGTCTCGACCAGACGCGTCGCATTGGCGATCATGGAGTCGAAGTCGATGCGACGGTCGGAGTCCAGCTTTTGCGAGTACGCCTCGGTTATCTTCCACACCACATGGGCGAACTCGGCGGCTCGGGTCTTGTCATGCAGAGTCCTCGACCGTTCGAGAAGCATGTCCAGCGTCAGGTGGCTGGCCCGGATGTGCTTTATGCAGACAGCGATCAGCTTATGGTAGTGCTTGATGACGACCGGCTCGAGCGCCTTGACGATTTCTGAGTAGCTTTTCCGCGCGAATTGAATCTCACGCTTCGAAAGCTCGGCTTCGAGCACGGTGAGCAGTGACCCGTCACCATAGGAATAGAAGCGATAGCCCGAAGAAATGGCGTGGGCGTAGGCTTTTTGCATGGTTTGGATGCCGGAGAAAGCCGAGACGAGCATGAAAAGTGTCGAGCGCGGCAGGTGGAAATTGGTCATCAACAGGTCAACAACCCGGAACTGGAAGCCGGGGGTGATGAAAATGTCG
>ENA-ORCW01000269-ORCW01000269.1-marine-metagenome-genome-assembly--contig:-NODE-269-length-46080-cov-3.935982_pt1 | contig 46080 bp, 33 predicted proteins | sample MGYA00237784_ERZ508517 | MGnify/ENA primary metagenome ERZ508517 (study PRJEB26187, sample SAMN06268979) | marine metagenome | isolation source: Tt ae E1 feedstock associated aerobic enrichment on...
AAGCTGCAGATACTCGGTGGCACCTTCGGTCCGGGATCCATCCAGTTGAAGCCGCCGTCGCTGCAGCAGGAACAGCGCCAGTACGTAGCACAGCCGGGCCTGAGCCGGGTTGGCATCTTCGACCAGCTGCTCGAAGTACTGCATCATCGATTCAGGATCGATGGTTTTGGGCTTCTCTGGCTGGGCTTCGGGAACCTGGCAGCGCCACAGACCGACCGTTCCTTCCGGCGGTCCGGACCAGCCTTCTTCGGAGTAGTCCTTGCGGACGAGCTGCCCCTCTTCTTCGACAACGACGGAGTAGCACCGCGAACCGGGAGCAAGCGGTTCGCCGGTCGCTGCACAGGTCTTGCCGAGCGGCTTGAGGTGATAGTCCATTGTCGCAGGGAACCGTCTGTCTGACTCCATGACCGGCCACCGGAGCGGTGCCGCAGGCTGCTCCGGCGCAACACCGACCGCCTCCGCTGCAGTCGGGCGGCGGGATCGTACGGAAAGCGGGCAAACGACTCAAGACGAGACTTTGCCTGCCGAAGGCATGTTCATTTGCCGTGCTGACGACGCAGTTCCTTGGACCGGAGGCACTTCCGGCGGTACGATGGTCCCAGTCTCGGGCGACCGTTCGTGTTGCCGTTCCGACATTTCTGACCGGCGCGCTCCGCGCCACAAGCTACATTTCGGGAGACTGGTGCCCATGGCGACGATTACGACCATCGAAGGGATTGGCGAGAAGTACGCCGAACCGCTGCGGGACGCGGGGATTCGTACGACCGAGTCGCTGCTCAAATCGGGCGCGACCCGCAAGGGAAGAAAGGATCTCGCCAAACAGACCGCCATCAGCGAGAAGCTGATCCTGAAGTGGACGAATCGTGCGGACCTGTTTCGGGTGAAGGGGATCGGCGAAGAATATGCCGACCTGCTCGAAGCCTCCGGCGTCGATACCGTTCCGGAACTGGCCCAGCGCAAACCGGAAAACCTCCACGCAAAAATGGCCGAAGTGAACGCGAAGAAGAACCTCGTCCGACGGCTGCCCCCTCTGACAGCGGTCGAGGGGTGGGTCGCGGCGGCAAAGAAACTCGATCGGGTGATGCAGTACTGAGTCTCCCCCCCGTTGAGTCCCTCCTGTCGGGCCGGTGTCACCGTTCGTGGCCGCTTCGGAAAGGTCAGGAAACCGATTCAGATGTCTGATGATCACTCCAACCGACGCGTGACACCGGCAGGACGGTCGCGTCTCGTCGCGGGACTGCTGATTTTCGGGTGCGTCGTCGCCGTCCAGCTGATCCGTTTCCAGTTTGGTGGCGACCCGAATGTCCCCGTCCCGCAGGAACCGATCCCGGTGCCTGCGGTCGCCCCCACTCAGACCGATACAACGGAGCCGTCCGACTCACCGGCTCCGACCTCTCCTCAGGACGCTGTCTCGTCCGAACCGCAGGAGAGTCAGCCGGCAACAGCTGTGCTGACCGAGCTGCCCGGCGGAACTCTGCAGTCGCCGGCCGGCCTGCTGTACGAGCGGGGAAGTGCCGAAGGACACCGGCTCGACCATGTCCTGCGTCACTCCGAAGACATGCCCTCGCGGCCGATTCATGGGGTCTTTGACGGCGGTCGCGACGAGATCGTTGCCGTCATCGACGAAGCCTGGCAGAAAGCGCAGACCCGCGGCCCGCCAACTGCAGTCACCGAACAGCAGGGAGACCGCACCGTCTACACCGTCGATCTCGAGCGACGGATCGGCTACATCGGCGGTCGGGTCGGCCAGCGGCAGAACCATCCTCCGGCCCGGCACCTCAAACTCGTGCTCGAAGACCGGTCGGTGATCACCGCCTATCCGCTCGTCCCCTGAACCGTCCGACGGCCGACGCCGATTCGCCCGCCCCTCATCCCGGCATCGACATCGCCGCGGATCTTGCCGATGATACGTTTGCGGGGACCGCGACCACGCAGCACATCTCTCTGCATCGGAGTCGACGATGAGTACCACGGACGTCCCGGCGGCCACAACTGCCGCGCCCGAACTGAAGATCGTCCAGGACGCGACCTGCACGTTCTGCGGCTGCGTCTGTGACGACATCGATCTCAAGGTGGACGTTGCCGCCAATCGCATTACCGAAGCGAAGCGGGCCTGTGTGCTCGGCAAGGCGTGGTTCTTCAATCACCACATCGAAGACCGCCCCGAAGCGACGATCGAAGGCCGCCCCGTCAGTTATGACGAAGCTCTCGACCGGGCCGCAGAGGTCCTCGCCAACGCCCACTACCCGGTCACTTACGGCCTCTCAGATACGACTTCGGAAGCCCAGCGGGTCGCCGTCGCGATCACCGACTGGATCGGTGGCACCGTCGACACCACCACGTCGGTCTGTCACGGGCCCTCGGGGATGGCCTTTCAGGGTGTCGGCGAGGTGACCTGTTCGCTGGGCGAGATTCGCAACCGGGCCGATTTTCTCATTTTCTGGGGCGGTAACCCGGCGGAAAGCCATCCGCGACACTTCACCAAGTACAGCCTGATGCCCAAAGGGGAATTCGTTCCCCGGGGCCGCAAGGACCGGACGGCCGTCCTGGTCGATGTCCGCAGGACGAAGAGCGCCAAGGCGGTCGATCAGTTCCTGCAGATCCGGCCGCGATCCGATTTCGAACTCGCGTGGTCACTGCGGCTGCTGGCCAAGGGAATCGATCCCGATCCATCCGTCGAGCAGAAGACCGGCATCTCCGTCGATGTGCTCCGCGATCTGATGGACCGCATGAAGCAGGCGAAGTTCGGCGCGATCCTGTTCGGCATGGGCGTGACGATGACCCGTGGCAAGCACATGAACAGCGAAGCGGTCCTTGCCCTGGCCCGCGATATGAACCGGCACACCCGCTTTGTCGCCAAGCCGATGCGGGGGCATGGCAACGTCACCGGCGCGGACAACGTCGTCTCCTGGTCGACAGGGTATCCGTTCGGGGTGAATCTCGGCCGCGGATACCCACGGTTCAATCCGGGTGAGTTCACCACATCCGATCTGCTGGCCCGGGGCGAGGCGGATGCGGCCCTGATCATCGCGTCCGATCCGATGTCGAACTTCAGTCAGCCGGCCCGCGACCATCTGGCCCGCATTCCCAGCGTGGTACTCGATCCGAAGCTGAGCGAGACGGCCAGGGTCGCGACGGTGGCATTCACAACCGCGACCTACGGCATCAACGTGCCGGGCACCGTCTACCGCATGGATGACGTGCCGCTCCCCCTCCGTCCCGCCTTCGAGTCTCCCTATCGCAGCGACTACGAGATCCTCAAGGGGATCGAGCAGCGGATTCGTCAGCGTCAGCTCGGCGGAAGCTGATCGCCCGCGGCCGGGGGCTGCCGGCAATCTCTTTGCGATCCGGGATTCGTACCGGTTTCGCTCAAGCGGTGGAGGCGGCATGACACCTTCATGCGCTGCTGTGCGCAGAACCTGCCGCATGTGTCGATACAACCCGCACGACCCGCAGGCTGACTCAACCGGACCGCCTGTCTCTGCCGATACGATCGATACGAACCGGTGTGCGTGCGCCCCGGACGGATGCGACGGCCTGAAGGATTGGGCATCGCAGAACGTCCGCGGCAAAAACCAGCGACGCAGACCGGTCCGCGGACCGATATCCGGTCTGAGATCGTGTGCAGAATGAGGAAGCGGCTGGCCGCCGTCTTCCACGCCACCAGGAAGGTGCCTCTATGAACCGCAGTGTAAACGTGCTGGCCCTGGTCAAAGACGGCGAGCGGTACGTGTTCCTGTACGACCACAACAGTGCCTCGGAACTCCTGCAGACACTGGGACGCTACGCCGCCGACCCTGAACTGAGCTTCAGCTGGTACGACGCGGCGGTTCTCAGCCAGAAGGTGCGTCGCCTGCAGCGTCAGGCGGCCGGCGAACCGACGTCCTCGTTCCGCGAGACCGCCTGAGTCCGCGCGAACAGACGGCCCCTTCCCGAAGATTGAACGACGGAGAGTTCTGCACGGACGCGAACCCGCTCTTTCAGCGTCGAGTGACCTGCCGTGCAGCGTACTGTCGAAGCCTTCCTCCGCTACCTGCGTGTCGAACGTAACTCGTCCCCGCAGACCCTCAAAGCCTACGCGGACGACTTCGAAAGCTTCTACGATTACCTCCGCGATCGCGTCGGCACCATTCCCGAAGCCGATCAGATCACGGTCGCCACGCTGCGCGGCTACGTCGCGTATCTGCACGAATGCCAGTACGCCCGTACGACGATTGCCCGGCGGCTGGCCTGCATGCGGAGTTTCTTCCGCTACACGACGCGAGAAGGGATCACCGAAACGAATCCCGCGCAGGCGCTCCGCACGCCACGCGTCGGCCGCAAACTGCCGCACTTCCTGACGACCGAACAGGTCGCCACGCTGCTCGAAGCGCCGCCCGCCAACGAACCGATGGGACTGCGCGATCGGGCCATCCTCGAAACGCTCTACTCCGCCGGCCTGCGTGTCGCGGAACTCGTCGGGCTCAACATCGACGACTGGGACCGGGCGGCCAACATCCTCCGCGTGCTCGGTAAGGGACGCAAGGAACGGATCGCGCCGGTCGGTAGCTATGCCGCGAAGGCACTGGACCGCTGGCTGGAGGTCCGCATGCCCGCGCCGGACGGTACGCCCGAGGACCGGGCGGCCATGTTCCTGAACCGGTTCGGAAAGCGGCTGACGACACGCAGCATCGGCCGCATGCTCGAGAAGTACCTCAAGGTGACCGGCCTGGATTCGATCACCTCGCCACACACGCTGCGACACAGCTTCGCCACGCACCTCCTGGACGGCGGAGCCGATCTGAGAAGCGTGCAGGAACTGCTCGGCCACAAGAGCCTGACGACGACGCAGATCTACACGCACGTGAGCACGCGGCGGCTGCGCGAAACTTACGAGCAGGCCCATCCGCACTCAGCGGGGAACAGCCGTCCCGGCGTGTGAGTCCACGTGCGTCTCCCGCCGCATCACACAATCGCCAGGAAGCCTCGATGCCCCCGGACATCGCTTTGCCGCAACACGGTCGTCGCGTTCCTGGCCGATGAGCAACTGACGTCTGGAATCGGCCGCTACCGTCCCTCGTCCGCAACGGACGGTTCCTCGTCGGCTTCTGCGAATCCGCTCGCTGCTGCCTCAGGATGACGCTCGACCCATTTCGACCAGAAATCAGCCGGGTGGGTCTTTCGCCATAGCGCCAGCGCGTTCCCCACGTGGCTGTAGAACGTGTACCGGGCGAGAATGTCGTCCACCGGCTGGTCGACCGTTGTCCGGATGACCCACTCGGCCGCCCGGCGGATCTGCTCGTCCGGCGGGTGCAGGTCGCGCGGCGCAATCGCCAGCCATTCCAGGTGGTGCCCCGTGGCGATCACCTGGCGATAGACCGGATCGTCGATCGGCTCTTCCACCGCCGCGGCTCCCTCCGGCCAGTTGGAGGGCCAGTGCCCGTCTTCGAACTGCGCGGCGATGATGGCGTCCCGCACGTCTTCGAGGTAGCCGTACGCCTCGGCATGCATACCGTCGGAGAGAATGTCGAACTCCTCATCGAGTCGGATCAGCAGCATCAGCGAATAGACGCGGTGCGTGCCGCTGCAGACCCCCTTCTCCTTGTGCCCGCGCATCAGCCGTCGTGCGATCAGGTCGAAGGAGTACTGCCGACCGTCTCCCCCGGTCCAGCTTCTCGCCGGAGGGATCCACAGACCGAAGGCCATCGCGGTCCATTCGGTTTCCCGCTCGTCGAGCCGAAAGTCCCGCAACGACTCCTGCACGACATCTCCGATCGTCATGTCGCGGCGGGACGGGCCAAACACCGGTGTATCGCGCGTGATGCCGGCTTCCGTCAGGCTGGCCAGCCAGTGGTCGTGATGGACTGACCCCCCCGCTTCGGTTCCCCAGCGGACGGCAATTCCGTGTGGACGTTCGATCAGCAGCGGCCGGACCTTCTTGCCCCACGAGTCGGTGAAGCGCGCATGGTCGGTCAGGAACAGCGCCAGCTCCTCGCCTGAGGGAATCTCCGGATTGGCGAACTCTGCCCGCACGCCCCAGGCCCGCAAGGCGTGCTCGACGTAGTTGGGCTTCATCTGCTCGCGGTCGAACTGCGGACGCACCTGCCGGAGTACCGCCGCCAGATCCTCGTCGCTCACAAAGTCGGGCCGGTCGTAGAGTGGCTCGACGACGAGCGGCTGCTCCCGGGGAATCGGCACCGGTTTGAACGGCTTTTCACCGTGGAGTCGCTGCGCGACCGCATCGGTCACAGCCCGGGCATCGACGGTGATCGCGACGGCAAACGCGACCACCATCAGCAATTGCACCAGAACGACTGTCTTCCACGAAATCTGTCGGGCGGGCATCGTCAGCAGAGCCTTCAACATACGGGGCGAAGCTGTATCACTGCAGAAGCAACATTGGCCGTCAGATCGGGTTGCGGCGAAGGAACACGGCCGAGACGTTGTCCTCGTAGCCGACTTTCCAGGTCCCCGGTTCCTTCTTCAGCCGGCGGATCAGGTTCTTCCGGCCCCGCTTGTCGACCACCACCGTGTTGACGCCGTAGCGGTCCAGCTTGTCATCCCAGCCCGTTGCTCCGGCGGCAATCCGCAGGTAGTCCTGCCAGACTTCTTCGGGGACCAGGTGGGCGTGCGAATTGAGGAAGAGCTGCGTGCCGGGTGGACCGGCCCACAGCAGATAGTCTCCCCACTCGTAGGTGTTGAAGACCTGCCCCTGGGGCGGATGGCGGTGCAGATACTCGCTCGCGGCAATCGGTGTCTGTCGCGACACGCTCTTGCGGAAACGTGCGGCCTGCTGCTCGGCGGTCATGTTCCGGCCATGCAGCACCTGATAGCCGAACGGCGTGTACGCAAAGAAGATCCAGGCCAGTCCGACCGACACCAGCGACCACAGCCCGGTCGCGGGGGACTCGGCCGGATAGCGTCCCCGGTACTTTCGCAGGACGGCTGCCAGGTGCAGCGCCAGGTAGAACCCGGCCAGCGGAGCCCACCAGTGGATCATCCGCGAGGTCCACAGGGTTGCCGCTCCGAATACAGCCAGCACCAGAAACTCTCCCGCCGAAACCCGTCGCGGACTCAGCCGGTACAGGATGATCAGAGCCAGCGAGACGACTGCCGCGGCACGTCCCTGAGACATCCGCAGCGTCAGCGGGTCCCATTCGATGAGATCCTGGAGGTTGGGATTCTGTGAGATCCCCACCACCGCCAGATACAGCCGGAATCCGTACGGATTGATCAGCACGGCGACCGCTGCCAGTTCCGTCAGCAGCAGCAATCGACGTATCTGCCGGTCGTGCAGGAGGGCACGTGCCGTGCGAGTACGAAACAGGATGTCGACCGCCCGGCCAACGAACAGCAGTCCCAGCAGGGCCAGACCGACGGGAAACGAGCCATGCAGATTCGCCCAGACGGCGAAGATCGCCGGAACAAGAACCAGATCCGAACGTCGAGATCGGCGGGAGGTCGCGATGACCAGAACGGCACTGAAGCAAACCAGTCCCGCCAGTTGCGGACGGGCCACCAGCAACTGCTGATAGTTGGCCCACAGTGCGGCTGCGACGCCCACAAGTGACGCCACGAGACTGCCGGTCCGGTTCCAGATCGCTCCGGCAAGCAGGGCGGAGGCGAGCGTAATGCACGCGGCAAACAGGAACTGCAGGGCGGTCACGCCAAGGGCCGAGTACAGGCCAAACGCCAGCAACTGGCTGAGCCAGGCAGGATCGACCATTGGCACGCCCTGACAGAGCGGCAGCAGTGGTTCGGTGGCTGGCAGACGGCCATGTTGCCAGATCCAGCGGCCGTACGACAGATGCCCCCAGACATCGGTGTGCCACAGCGGGTGATAGCTCGCCATGACGAACACAACGCCCAGCACCGCCGTCAGAACCGCCACGGCGCGCGACAGCCGCAACCAGTCCGGAATCCGGTCCTGAAGCACGGACAGATCGACGGGAGGCCCATCCCCGGTATGGTCGGAGTCAACAGTCACGTCATCCTGGGCAGCAGTGGTGCTCATGGGGGAACCGGTGTGATTCGTTTCGGCAACATCGGGTCTCTAACGAGCATAAGCCGCGATCGGGAACCCGGTCGGGCGCCAGACGTTCCCCCCCGGTCACGTCCGCCCGGTTCTCATGGGCTGTGCTGTTTGTGCAGCTCATCGCGATTCTCGCGGCTGGCAGGACAATACGGCCTGCTGCGTTCCAGATAGCGTTGGCCACGTCCGCCGTCCCCATTGTACGGAGTGCCGCTCGCGAGGGCTGCCGCTCCGCGCCAAACGGGGCCGGGCCCGTTCCGCTATCGACGAATCGATCGGAACTTTATGATCGGTGCCGATGGGGAGCCGTGCCGCGAGCCCGGCTCGACGACAGTCCAGACGTTGATCCGAGGGAGGGACATCGTGCGAAGGAGTCTCATGAACGTTTTCCCCAACTGGCTGCAGCACGCCAGCGCCGCCATCGCGGTCACCTTCGCCGCGGTGGTCTGCTGTGGGCCGGTCCTGGCCGGTTCCTCCAACAGCCTGATGGACATCTCCACGGACGGTGAGCTGCTGGCCTGCACGAACCGGGACAGCGGCAGCGTCACCATCGTCGACCTCGCGACACACACAGTGCTGCACGAGATCCCGGTCGGCCATCATCCGGAAGGCGTCAGCTTCATCGGCTCGTCACATCAGCTGGCGGTCGCTGTCCACGGTGACGACCGGATCGAGTTCGTCGATGCCGACTCCGGCAAGGCAAACGGCCGGATCGACGTCTTCGACGAGCCGTACGGCGTTGTCTCGACCGCTGATGGAAGCCGGCTGTACGTCACGCTCGACTACCCCGGACAGGTGCTCGAAGTCGATCCAAAGAGGCAGACAATCACCCGTACACTTGATGTGGGACGGTTCGTTCGCGGCCTCGCCCTCGAGCCGGGCGGCCAGCGACTGTTGACCACGGAGTACTACACGGCAATCGTCCGGGCGATCGATCTCGACACATGGGAAGTCGTCGACAAATGGGCCGGCTCGTCGCAGGAAAACCTCTCGCGACAGATCGCCGTTCATCCGACCCGTCCCAAGGCATACCTGCCGATGCAGCGGTCGCGGGTCACGGTTCCGCATGGCTCCGGGGCGATCTTCCCCTACGTAGCGATCGTCGACACCGAGGCGGGCGAAGGAAAGCGTCGCAAGCGGGTGCAGATGGACTCGTTCCGCGGAACCTACGTGGTCGCCAATCCGTGGGAGGTCGCCATCTCGCCGGACGGCAGTCGCCTGTACGTCGTTTTCGCGGGAACGGACGACATGTTTGTCTGCAATGTGCTGGACGACAACTACCGCGAGATCGAGTACGACGGGCTGTTGCGGCTGGGGGCGAATCCCAGGGCCGTCCGCGTCGCTCCCGACGGCGCGACGTTCTACGTCTACAACGCTCTCGACTTCAACGTGGTCGCGTATGACGCCTCGACCCTGCAGGAACGGGCCCGCGTCACGGTCTGCGACAATCCGCTCGAGGGGGAACTGTGGCTTGGCAAGCGGCTGTTCTACTCGGCCCGTCAGCCGATGGTCGGTCGGCGGTGGATCTCCTGTTCGAGCTGCCATCCCGACGGCGAGCCGGACGGGCGGACCTGGCAGCAGCCGGAAGGGCTCCGCCAGACGCAGCCACTGTTCGGCATGGCCCACACGCATCCGATTCACTGGTCCGCCGACCGGGACGAAGTGCAGGACTTCGAGCATACGATCCGCGGCCCGCTGATGCAGGGGCGAGGGCTGATTCGCGGCAAACTGAACGACTCGCTCGGTGAGCCGAACAAGGGACTGTCCCGCGAGCTGGACGCCCTGGCGGCGTACGCGAATTCGCACGACGTCCCGCTCAGTCCCTATGCAAAGAACGGTCTGAGCGAAGCGGCACAACGGGGACGGGCGCTGTTCTTCTCTGAGGAGACAAAGTGCGCGACCTGCCACAGCGGGCGGTACTACAGCGATTCGGGAGCCATGACGGATTCAGGCAGTGGACAGACCTTCCTGCTGCATGACGTCGGGACCGGTCGGGACGATCCCTCGGAGAAGATGGGAACCGCCTACGATACGCCGACGCTGCTGGGAGTGTACCGCTCGGCTCCCTACCTGCACGACGGAAGTGCGGCGACGCTGCGGGACGTGCTGACGACGGCCAATCCCGAGGACCGCCACGGAAGTACGAGCCATCTGTCTGAGCAGGAGATCGACGACCTGGTCGAGTTCCTCAAGGCGCTGCCGTACGAACAGTGACGCTCGAGTCCGCCGGCTGCGGCCAGTGAGGTCGGTTGTGTCATGGAGGTTTCGCGTGCCGTCCCCCGCGTGGATCGCGGAGGGCGGTGCGCGACGAACACCAGGTCACCTGCCGACCGGAACTTCAGGACTCACTCACCTGCGACCGAGATCCGAATCCCGACCTTCCGGCCAACCGTCTCGACGTATTGCCAGTCGCTGCGGACGCCGTCTTCGGTGATCGCCGTCGGGAACGCCAGCAGACAGGCGATCAGCAGTTCCAATTCCCACGGCAGCGCGGACCGGCGGGACATTCCCGGATTCACACGGATGACATTCGGCCAGGCGTGTGGATCGGCCACAGGCCACTCCTGCTCATCGGCGATGTCGACATCGTCCGGCGACAGGTCGTACATCGTGCTGAATGTGAGTGCCAGCGATGAAATATTCCGGGTAGTCTCTTCATGCGAGAGCCGCCCCGCATTCAGGTCCTCCACGAACTCCCGATCTTCGTACAGCGTCAACGCACGCTTGATGCCGCGAGATCCGACGAGGTTCGCATACCAGGGGCCGGAGTCCCATGCGTCGCATTCGACTTTGAGAGTCGTATCTTCGGAGATCTTTTCCCACGGCTTCAACAGGTAGTACGCGCAGGCGGCCTGGTACAGGGCGGCGACCATCTCGGTCGTCACGCCGGTCGTCTTCACCAGCGCCGGCGCCCGCCCGGGACCGGTGATCTGATCCGCGAAGTTCTCGACCAGCCGGTCGAGTGCCTCAGGATTGTCTTCGGGGATGCATTCCACTTCCAGGCTTTCCAGCCACGGCCTGAGCTCCTCAGCAAACTCGGGAGGCTCGATCACGACGCTCCTGGGCCGGCAGGGGGCGTCGTCGGCAACCTGCATGGCGACGGCCAGACCTTCTCTCAGCCAGTCGGACCAGGGTGGTGTGTCGATCATCTCGCTCGAAAGGATCGCCGGGTTCGTTGCGTTGGCAATCAGCCGTACCCAGGGACGCACCATGCGGTCGTCGGCTCTCACCCATGCCGGCAGCGGCCGAACGATCGCCACCCAGGTTGTGTCGCGCTGGGGAAGGGCAAGAAGCTGATCGTCGTCAACGTCGCCGAGTGTCCGACTTGCCGCCCGAACCCTGGCCCCCTCGATCAGCAGGCTGATCGTTCGGTCGATCTCGGGAAGTTCGTCGACCAGTTCGCAGCGAATATCAACTCTTTCGAGGCGTTTCTGCCACGCCTTGAAGAACCCCTTGCGTTTCATCCGGATCGAGGCCGGCCGGGCCGCCCGACCGGTCGTCGGCTCGAAAATCGCCTTCATCAGGACATCGAACACTTCGGTGTCGCGCGGCCGCTCGCGGAACGGTTGCAGCATCAACGGCAATCGCGACGAGCCGTCGACAATTGCAACGACCCATTCGTTCTCGTCCTCGGCGTTGTCTTCGGAGATCCGCACCAGATCGATGGACCAGTCGGGGTGCATCGCGGGAGGCAGCAGGTTGACGCGCGGCAGCAGTTCCCTCCAGTGCAACTGTGGAGGCTCCACGAATCCGGGATCAAAAACCTCCCCGAGCTGCTCGTTCCCGGTCAGGAGGGCGTCCAGAAGATCGTCCGGCCCGATGGGATCGACTTCGTCGAGCACTTCACAGAGCCATTCTATTGCGCCGTTCGTCTGTTCCCAGTCGTCAAGGAATGAAAGGACATACGAAGCCGCCTCGGCTCGTGATCCTGGATCAATCTCATCATCATCGGGAAGTTCGTCCGGCAGTGAATCCGGATTCATCAGGTAGTCGACCACATGGTGGTTGACGCCGTATGCTTCGACCAGGGCATCGCGCGCTTTGCGGCTATCTCCTTTCATGCGGTAGAGCAGCAGGCTCCGGATATACTTGCATGCGCACTTCTCGGTGTTGTCGTATCGATTCAGCAGCTTGATCAGTTCTTTGTCCTGCTGGTCACGGAACAGCGCCCTTGCCAGCAGGAAACGCAGCCCGGCTTCGTCCTCCGGAACCAGTCGGAGCAGAATGTTGAGCAGCTCGATGGTTTCCTCAATCCGGCCGACACCGAACAGGGCATACGCCAGATCGCAACGCCCCACGTACCAGGGATGCGCGTCGTCGATGCTGCCCCTTCCCGCCTCGAGTTGGCGGCAGAGTTCTTCGCCGACTTCCCGGTCGATCGCGGCGACGGCCTTCTGGTAATGCGGTAGCGCCCTTCGGTCGTCCGGAGCCAGATCCCCCAGCAGCGACCACGCGGACGAACAGTCCGGATCCAGTCGGGTCGCCTCGCGGGCCAGCCTTCGCTGCTCTCTTTCGTCGAAGCTGTCGAGCGCCTGCGACACAAGCTTCTCGGCACGGCGGCGCCGTTCCCGGGAGTCTTTCGAACTACTGTGCCCGGACGAGCCTCGCGACTTCTTCTTCCCTGAGGACACAATCATCACCCGCTTGAGAAAAAGGATTTGCTTCTTTCCGCAAGCCTAAAGCGAATCGCCCTGGTTTTGCAGGTCACGGCAACGGGGATCAGATCGAATTCTCCCGGGTCCGCGTGAGATCCGGTTCACCCGTCCAGATTCGACGGGTCGACGCACAGCAGCACCTCCGGCCCAACATAATTCGGGTCCAGCCGCTGATCGAAGACACCGTACGGCAGCAGTCCCTCCCCGTACGCGTCGAGCAGGACGGTGATAAACGGGAATTCCACCTTGGGAAGCAGCTGTTGCAGGGACAAGGCGGCCCGCAGGTGGCCGTAGGGCATCTCCCCCAGCGACTCGCCCAGCAGCCGGTCCGCGTCGATCCCGCCGTGCGCTGCGATCCGTTCCGCCACATTCCGGATCCGAAGATCGGTCGCCAGCAGGTTACTCAGCTCAACCCGCCCGTCCCAGAGCGCCTTGACCGCCGGGCCGGCACCAAGTGACCGGACCTTGCTGACGATGCCGACATGTCCGGCCAGATACTGTTCTTCCAGAATGTGCCACGGCGTCCTGCGCTGATCATCCTCCTCTTCGGGATCGCGGCGAATCGCTTCCAGATACGCGTCCGCCGAGGTCACCCGCCACTGCCAGGGACGTTGCCCGGGGAACTCAAAGCTGCGTTCTGACGCGGAGGGACCACCAGCCAGAAACCGTTCGGACCGGCAGAGTTCGAAAACATCCGACATCGTAGTTTCCTTGAAGAACCGGGTCGCATCCCTGTCGGTGAGCCCAGGCGCCGCGGCGGACGAAGCGTTGGAGACGGAACGGGCAGGGCCGACGGCATACCGTCGCCGCGGAGCAGGACAGCATAAAGTGACCGGTTGCGGCCCGTCGTCGCCCATGCGTTGCGACAGTTTGCGTTTCCCGGGGACCGGAAGGAATCCGGCCGCAGGGTTGACGCAGGCAGGCTGCTCGGTGACAGTTTTGTGTGACGCGAGTTGCACTCGACGTTGGCGCTGCGGGTGTTGCCGGGCCTCACAGCCCGGATCCGCCCCACAACGCCACCGACCGCGCCGTGGAGACGACGCCTACCCTCAGGAGTTGAAGGACCATGCTTCGCAACTGGATGCTGCCGCTCATTGCCACTGCAGCACTGTTCGTTCCGACGTTCGTAGCGCCGGCCCAGGCCGGCGACGATGTGACGGTCGAAATTGTCGACTGGAACCAGACGATGCAGAAGGTGGCCGCCCACAAGGGGAAGGTCGTCATCGTCGACCTGTGGTCGCTATCCTGCCTTCCCTGCCGTCGCGAGTTTCCGAATCTCGTGAAGCTCCACAAGCAGCGGTCGAACCAGATCGCGTGCATTTCGGTGTCGGTGGACTATGACGGGATCCGGACGCGTCCCCCCGAGTACTACCAGCCGAAGGTGCTGGAGTTTCTGAAGAAGCAGGGCGCCACATTTGAGAACGTGCTCTGCAACGTCGAATCAGACGTGCTTTTCGACCAGCTCAAACTCGGATCGATCCCCGCGGTCTTCGTCTTTGACCAGCAGGGACGCCTGGCTCACCGATTTGCCGATCCTCAGGATGGTATGGAATATACGTACCAGGAGGATATCATCCCTTTCGTCGAGGGATTGCTTCAGGCAAACTGAATCCGGCGACCGGATGCCGGTAGAACGGCCGATATACTGCCTTGGGCGGCGGAAGTGCGTCGCGCCCGACTTGCCAATCACGCCCGTACATTCCCTCCATGTCGCAACATCGGCTGTACTGGTATCTGCATCCCCGCCGGCTGCTGCACGCAGTCCTGGCGGTCGATGACTCTCCGCATTCCATTGCGCTGGGGACGGCGATCGGGATGGCGGTCGCGATGACCCCCACCGTCGGGATCCAGATGATCATCGTCCTGATCATCGCGTTTCTGACCTGCCGACTGTTCAGCTTCAGCCGTGTCGCCGCCCTCATCGTGGTCTACGTGTCGAACCCGTTTACGGTCATCCCGATCTACTGGTTCAACTACAAGGTGGGGACGCTGTTCGTCCCCGGCACGGTCTCGCATTCCGAGTTCGCTTCACTCCTTCACTACGAGGGACTCGAAGCATGGTGGAACTCGTTCTGTGCCCTGTTTCTGCGAGTCGGGACGCCGCTGCTGATCGGTTCGGCAATCGTCGCCACGCTCAGCGGACTGATCACCTATCCGCTGATGCGACGACTCATCAAATCGATGCCGCGCAAGAAGTCGCACACCGTCAAGCCCCCCCAACCGGTCGGCACTCCCGAGCGAACCGAAGAACAGCACCGGGTTGCGTCCTGATGCTTTTGGGGACCGGCGGGCGGCGGTATCATGACGGGCAACATCTTCTCGCCCGTAGACCCCGCCTGCCTCGATGACCGACTCATCTTCACGCCGTTTCGACGTCCTCTGTGCCGGCCTGATCGTCGCCGATCACGTATGCGCCCCGATCCGCGCCTTTCCTCCCTCGGGCGGCCTGGTGACGACCGATCGACTCGACCTGTGCATCGGCGGATGTGCCTCCAATGTTGCCGTCGACCTGGCCAAGCTGAAACGGTCGGTCGGCATCCTCGGCCGTGTCGGCAACGACGTCTTCGGAGAGTTCGTCCAGAACGTCCTCGCCGGGCATGGCGTCAGCTGTGAGCACGTGCTGGCCTCGGAAACGGCCCAGACCTCGGCCACAATGGTCGTCAACGTCCGGGGCGAAGACCGACGGTTCATCCATGCGGTCGGTGCCAACGGCGAATTCACCGGTCTCGAATCTGGGACCGATGTCGTCAAGCAGTGCCGGGTGTTCTACGTGGGTGGCTTCGGACTCAACCCCGCCCTGTCCGGAGAGAACGTCGCCGAGCTCTTCCGGGTGGCCCGTGCGGCCGGCGTGACAACGATGCTCGACGTCGTCATCGGCGAACCGGGCTCGGTCCGTGAAATGCTTGATCCCGTGCTGCCGCTGACGGACGTCTTCCTGCCGAACACCGATGAGGCGCTGACGCTCACCGGCGAAAGTGATCCGGCAAACCAGGCGGAGATCTTCCGGAAAGCCGGGGCTGCCAATGTCATCGTGACCTGCGGCGGGCGTGGGTCACTGCTGCTTTCGGAGACCGGGTCATTCCTCATGCCCGCCTACGATATTGAACAGGTCGACGGGACCGGCGGCGGCGACGCGTTCGTCTCCGGGTACATCCACGGACTGCTGGCCGGGGCAACGCCGGTGAAGTGCCTGCAGTACGGTGCGGCAATGGGAGCCAGCTGCGTGCAGACGATGGGTGCGACGACCGGCGTGTTCAATGCGGACCAGCTCGAGGAATTCGTCGCGGCCAATCCTCTCGAGCCGCAGGCGCTGTGATCCCCTGACCCGCACGAAGCGCCGCAGGGTGCGTCACAGCGATGCGACTTGAGACGTCCCACGCAGGTATCGTGTTGCCGGCTGGATGCCTGTGACGCACCAGTCATGGCACGTCATCCTGAGCCTGCCTTGCGCCAGTCATATCAGCCCGGCGAGCCCCGTGCGTCAGCTCGGGGGTAAGTTCCGCGCATCGCGCATTGAAACGCGGGAGCTCACACTCCCGGCTCGCCTGGAGTCGTGTTGTGTGCCATGCGCCGCATGCCGGCGGGTAGCCCCGGTTGCTCGTCAACCGGGGTGGCGCAGCCACAAGAGGCTACTGATCCGGCCTGCGAACGTCCGCACACGTCTTCCCGTCGCTTCGCGACCCGGACAGGCAAGCTGTCCGGGCCACCCGTAAGTCAGCTTGAGGGCAGAGCCCACGCATCACGCGTTGAAACCCGGGAGCTCACGCTCCCGGCTCGCCTGCTATCCTGTTGCAGCAACGTCGCGCACCAGTCCGTCCGGCACCCCGGCCCTAACCGAGCGCGACGTTCTTCAAGTACGTCACCGCACGGGCGGAATCACCGACGCGGTCGTCCCCCTCACTTCGGCGAACCGTCAGCCATCCGCCGTACTGCATGTCGTCGATCATCGCCAGCATCTCTTCCCACGAGACCTCACCACGACCGACCGGTGCCTCTCTGCCGGGACCGTCCACCTGCCGCAATGCGTCCCGCACCTGAAAGTGCACGACGTGCCGGTGCAGGTCCCGCAGCACCTGCGCGGGGTCACGTCGTCCCATCACGGCCGATGCCGGGTCAAAGTCGATCCCAAGCGGTCCCTGGCTGCTGCGTTCGATCAGCCCGGACAACTGTGCCGCATCATGACTGCCAGACGCTATCGCCAGCGTCACGCCGACATGGTTCGCGTGCCGGGAGAGGTCTTCGAGAACCTCCTGCAGCGTGACGGCGTCGCGGCTGTCGGGGTCGTCCGGCAGGTCGCTCAGCCGCGTTGTCAGCACGCGGGCCTTCAGTTGATACGTGAACTCCATCGCCTGCTTGAGGGCAGCGACACGCGCATCGAGCGCTTCCCGTTCCTGCAGCGGTCGCCGCAGCGGAAACGTTACCGACACGACCGAGAGCTGCATCTCCGAGACCATGTGCAGGAACTGACGGCGACCGGTGTCACTCAGTTCGGTCGGCTTCAGCTCGTTGCGGGCATCGATCTGAATGCCCGCTGCACCGGTCCCCGCGGCGGTCTGGACGGCCTGGCGGATCGGCTGCTGGAACGGTGCGGTGGCAACGGCAATCTTGAGGGTCTGCATCGGCAAGCGACAGTGAACTCGTTTGAGGGAATCGGTACAAGGCGACGTTTCAGCGATCGGGGCAGAGCGTCTGCACCAGATCGGTTACGCCCAGCGGCGTTGCCGGCAGGAACAGTTCGCCGGCGACGAATCCGGCCGTCCCTCCCAGCGTCTTCGCGAATCCTTCCACCATCCGGAAGATCCGCTCCTTGGATGCCGGAAACTGCGTCTGATACGCCCGAACCGACTCCATCTTCGCTTCGAGTGTTTCCGAAATGTCGCTGACGAACGCGCCCGGCATGTCGAGCGCCTTCAGCGACGAAAATCCAAGCGGAAACCACAGCTGCTTGCGGATCGTGTGCACCGGAAGACCGTCGAACTGGTCGTCCCATTTCGTCAGACGCGAGTAGAAGATCGCCGCATCGGTGATCTGCATCGCCTGCCAGTGATCGGGGGATGCCATGGGGGTCTTGTCGGCGATTCCCATGACGATCTTCGGGCGATAGCGCCGGAAGACCTTCGCCAGTTCGACGCGTGACTCGAAGGAATCGAACAGCCGCCGATTGGGCAATTCGAGCGTTTCCCGCACCTGCACGCCGAGAATGCGGGCCGCTTCCGCCGCTTCCGCGAGACGGACTTCCGGCCCGGGGCTGGCGGGCGTCGGTTCGCCGTCCGTCAGGTCCACGATGCCGACCCGATATCCCTGTCGGACCAGGGATGCCAGTGTTCCGCCAACCGCGATCTCGACGTCGTCGGGGTGAGCGCCGACGGCGATGACATCGAGCGGTTCGGGCAGTTCTTCTCCCATCAGACTATCCCTTTTCGGTCGCAACAGGTTCAGAGGCGGTTTCGTCCAGAAACGTCCTCAGCAGTTTCACGAGGCGGTGTGGGTGCGTCAAATACGGAAGATGCCCGGTCGTGTGCATCCACTCGCTGCGGACATTCGGAAGTTGTTGTTCCAGTTCGTCTTGCCGCTCTGTCGTCAGCCGCCCTTCCCCTTCGGTCCGTACGAGCTGAATCGGCATGGAAAGCTTCGCGGCCGCATCCCGAAAATCGACCGCAGGCAGAATCCCCGCGCGGCGAGCGGCCTGCTTTGCCGGCGTCGCTCCGAGGTGATCGATCAGGAACTGCCACCGCGATGCGTCGAACGGCGGAAACCACGGACGGTGATTCTGCACCTGCATCGAGAACCACCCCGGCACTCGCCGCAACGGCCCCGGCCAGAAGGCGCCGGCCCGAATCACCTGTCGCTCGAATGCCGTCAGCTGATACCGCAACCCCGCCCCCTGCAGCAGAGCCGCCCGCACCCGCTGCGGCTCGCGTCGCATCAGTTCCATGGCGGGCACGGTGCCGAACATCGCCCCGTACAGTACCAGCGATTCGTCCTGCAGCTGATCGGCGACTGCGAGGATGCAGTCGACGATGCGGTCGAGTCGCTCTCGCGGACGCAGGCCCCCCGGCAGATCGGGGTAGTTCAGCAGGACGCAACGATGCTCGTCCCGCAGCAGGTACGAAACCAGCGTGAAGAGGCCAATGTCCCCCGAGAGGCCTCCCAGGAAATAGATCGGCGGGCCGCTGCCATAGGTCGCCCCCGCGATCGTTCCACCCGGAGTCGCGACCTCGACCGGTGCGCAGTGCTGCGTGAATTCCTCCAGGACCTGCTCCCACGACAGAGGCGTCGGGCAGGATTCCCCGCTCGCATCATCGCCGGCAGGTTTCTGCGCGTTCTCAGACATGGGACCCTGGAGGAGACAAAGCCGCGGCGGCGAACCGGATCACAGGAACCGTTCGTCCGCAAACGGGTGCAGACTCTTGAGCGACTGCTCTTTCGGCACGCAGTCCACGAGCGCTTCGACCATCTTCAGGTCGTCCTGCGTCGTGATCTTGATGTTCAGCGGCGAGCCTTCGACGACGTGCACCTTCTGACCGATTCGCTCGACCAGCTGTGCCTCGTCGGTCGCCACAAACCCGTCGCGTTTTGCGTACGCTTCGAGCAGCAGCTTCCGATCGAAGACCTGCGGCGTCTGGGCGCACCACAGACCGTCGCGCGGCACCGTTTCGCTGATGGTCTTGTGCTCGACCCGTTTGACGGTACTCGAAATCGGAATGCCCGGAATCGCCGCTCCATGTTCGACTGCCGCGTTGAACACCTCGTCGACCCACTTTTTCGCCAGCAGCGGACGGGCCGCGTCGTGGACGGCGACATAGTCGACATCCGCCTTGATGCGGGCCAGGGCGTTCTGAACGGTATCGGCCCGCTCGGCACCGCCGGGGACGATCTCGATGTTCATGAACGCCAGATTCGCCTGGAACGTCTGCTTGAAGTAGTCGAGGTCGTCGTCGGAGATGCAGATCAGCGTCTGCGCAACGTCTTCGCGGTTGACGAAGGCTTCGGCCGCACGCACCCAAACCGGGCGGCCCTTGAGCGAGACAAATGGCTTTTTGCGGCGGGAGTCACCGAAGCGGGTGCTCCTGCCGGCAGCGGGCAGAATCACGGCAAACCGTGGCATGGTGTCGATCTCCCACGCAGTGACCGGATGCAGCGATCGTTGCCGTCCCGACCGACCGCCGGCCGTCCCCCCTCAGCGCTGGCCGGGGTGGGACGGCAGGTCCGGTCTTGTCAGCGTCATCGGACGACCGTCGTCGGACGCCCGTCGTCGTCAGACTTCCTTGGCGTCGATCCAGCTCATCATGCTGCGGAGCTGACGACCGACCTTTTCGATCTGATGTTCCCGCTCGCGGCGACGGGTCGCCTGGAAGACGGGGGTGTTGGCACGGTTCTCGAGGATCCAGTCGCGGGCGAACTTGCCGGTCTGGATCTCTTCGAGAATCTTCTTCATCTCGGCCTTGGTTTCGTCGGTGACGATCCGCGGGCCGCTGGAGTAGTCGCCGAACTCTGCCGTGTTCGAGACACTGTACCGCATGTAGTTGAGGCCGCCTTCGTAGAACAGGTCCACGATCAGCTTCAGCTCGTGCATGCACTCGAAGTAGGCCATTTCCGGCTGGTAGCCGGCTTCGACGAGCGTTTCGAAGGCCGCCTTCACCAGGGCGCTCACGCCGCCGCACAGCACAACCTGCTCACCGAACAGGTCGGTTTCGGTCTCTTCGGCGAAGGAGGTTTCGATCACACCGCCGCGGGTTCCGCCGATCCCCTTCGCGTACGCCAGGGCGAGCTGCTTGGAGGATTCGGAAGCACCGGGGTACAGGGCGATCAGCGACGGGACGCCGCCCCCCTTGACGTATTCGCTGCGGACGAGGTGTCCCGGTCCCTTGGGGGCGACGAGAGCCGCGTCGACGCCTTCGGGAGGCTGGACCTGACCGAAGTGAATGTTGAAGCCGTGCGAGCAGAGCAGGACGTTGCCAGGCTCGAGGTTCGGACGGACGTGCTCGCGGTAGATATCCCCCTGGACTTCGTCGGGCAGGAGGATATTGACCAGGTCGCCGGCACGGGTCGCTTCGTCGATCGGCATCGGATCGAAGCCGTGGCTGACGGCGAGGTCGTAGTTGGCGCTCCCCTTGCGCTGGCCGACGACGACGTTGCAGCCACTGTCCCGCAGGTTCTGGGCCTGCGCGTGTCCCTGGCTGCCGTAGCCAAGGATGGCGATCGTCTTGTCCTTCAGCAGCGACAGGTCTGCGTCGTCGTCGTAATAGATGGTCACAGCCATAGTGTCAGTCGTTCTCCACCAGAATAAACGCTTCACTCTTCAACGGGGGCGCCGGCGGAAACGTCTGCCGACATCGAACTGCTGCGGAGCAGTGCAATCCGTCCGGTGCGGACCAGTTCGAGAATCCCGAACGGTCGAACCGCCTCGATAAATGCTTCGATCTTCTTTTCCTGGCCGGAAATCTCGATCATGACGTGCCCCGGAGACACGTCAACGATCCGCCCGCGGAAAATCTCGACCAGCTCCTTGATTTCCGTCCGCTGGCCGTGCTCGGTCTTCACCTTGATGAGCATCAGGTCCCGCTCGACGTGCTCCTTGCCGGAGTAGTCCAGAACCTTCACGATCGTGACGATCTTCTCGAGCTGCTTGCGGACCTGGTCCAGGACCCGGTCGTCGCCGCTGACGACGAACGTCATCCGCGAGAACTCGGGGTTTTCGGTCTCGCCAACTGCGAGGCTGTCAATGTTGAAGCCGCGCGAGGCGAGCATCCCGGAGATTCGGGCCAGCACGCCGGGCTGGTTCATCACAAGCGCGGACAGAACGTGTCGCATGTCTCGTCTCTTTCGGGGTTTGCTGCGATCGGCCACGGGGGCGGTCTCGTCAGGCGAATCGAGATAGTAATGCAGGCTCGCGGCCCCCACAACCGTTGCGGTTTCGAGGCCGTGTGGAGCCGCCTGAACGCCCCCTTGCGGTCGCAGACACGCGCCATTGTCGATCGGCTCGCGCGAATCGGCGTTGTTGCCGCATCCTGCCCCAAACGGCCGCCCCGCACGGCTTTCCGGTGGGAAGTGACCGGCAGATTCGGTCGGCCGGCAACGTGTTTGGGCCACAGAGACGCGATGCACTTCACATGGGGGAAAAGTTGGTTTAGAATTCGCCGCTCCGGGGGCCGTAGCTCAGTTGGGAGAGCGCAGCGTTCGCAATGCTGAGGTCGTGGGTTCGAATCCCATCGGCTCCACTCCGGAAACACAGCCGCCGTGGTCAGACGACCGCGAGCGGCTGTTTGCGTTCTGGGAGCGGTGAGCGGTGAGTCTTGAGGGGTGAGGCAATCCGGGCCGCAAACGTGCGTGGGCGGAGAACCTCGCAGCTGCTCCACCAGGGGGCCGGCTCGAACGGGAAGCGAGTGCCGGCACGTCTTGCGCTGCAGCGTCCCCCACGCAGGACAGTCTTACTCTGTCCGCCAGTCTGGAATACCGAGCAGTTGATACCGCGGCCGGCCGGTTCCGACACGTGTTTCGAGCACCGTGATCTCGACAGGCTCGTGCAGGTGCTGATTGATTGTGCCGGGATCATCGACTTCTCTTCCAACCGTGCCGCGAACAACTTCGTCCGTTGACGCCAGTTTGAATTCAAAGGTCCGACCTTTCGGCAGCACGCCCTGGAACTCGCCTTGCAGCTTGACCTGGGTTTCCTGCACGTTGTCGTGGCTGAGCCGTTCCAGACTGCGCTGCACCTGCCCGGCGTCCAGGAACCGGAAACGCTGCTGCCCCACCTCAAGCGTACAGAGCGCATCGTTTGCCCCGAGGACTTCCACAAACCCCCGGATGGCGTCGATCGCACGACGACTGACTTCCGAAATGCACTCGGACAGCTCGTCGTCGGAACCTTCGGCACTCTGTTCCAGGAGGGCACAGGTCAGTTTCAGCGCGTGCGAAGCGGGTGTGTTGTCCTCGAATGGCAGTTGGTCGGGCCGATGTTCTTCAAATTCGAACCCGAACGAGCCGACCGCAATGTTCGTAATCAGCAGTTGGCACTGATCCCGGTTCGGCACAGGACCGGTCGAGGCGAGAGGTCCGTGAAGTGACGCGGCAACGGTGACGACGGCATCGGCAAATGCTGTGGTCGCACGCGATGCGAAATCGGCAAGCACTCCATGACTGCCGACCACGGGACGCCCCCGGAACGTCAGCACCGCCTTCAATGGTGGGGACACCCGCCGTTCGTCAGCCAGCAGACGGTTGATGGTTCGAATCCGCGACAGGGTACTGGACCGTGTCAACACGGCTGTTTCCGGCAGTGCATCCAGCTGCTGCTCCAGGAACGATCGCTCACTTTCGAGCTGCAGCTGCTCCTGGCTGTTCATCTCCCAGTCTCCGATCCGATCGCTTTGTTCAGATGACGCGCCGCTTCTTCGTCATCGTCGCGAGCCAGTTCGACCTGAAGAAACCCCTTCCATTGCATCGACCGACGGTGCGACCAGAGGCCCGACCAGTATGCCGAGTGAGCGACCAGAATCCGGCCCGGCAGATTCAATTCTACGAAATAATGATCAATCGAGTATTCTGCCTTTACCGCATCGTGATCCAGAATGGCTCTGACGTGTTTGTGGATGGCGACGTCACTCGCACCGTCCACAAATGTGACAACGTCCACGTCGTTGGGAGGCCGTCCTTCGAGGCGTTCGACGTTCTCAAGGAAGCTGCCGTCAATCCACTGGAAACCTTCCACGAATCCGGCCGCATGCAGTTCTCTGCGAAATCGGAGAAACCCGTCGAGAATTCTCTGCCTCTCGGGAGAATCGCCGAACCGCAAGACGATGTCGACCAGTGAGACTTGATACGGAGACCGATCGGGGCCCACCGGATTGTCTGGATTGACGGGAGGAAGGACGCCTTGGGAAGTCCACGGGGGGAATCGACCGCACTTGCATTGGCTGGCCCTCGTGACACAGTGCAGCATTGGCCGTAACACGATAGTACCGAGACTATCCGATTCGGCGGCCAGAGTGAATTACGCCGGGGAGAAACGCGCGGTCGCCGGACGTCCCATACCGTTGCGCCGAGCCTCCTGTCGCTTCGCGACCGCGGTTGACGAACAGTGGGGCGTCGCGTGTTCATGCAGGGAGTCGCCGCGCGATCCGTACCGTTACTCCCTCTGCTCGCTCCAGCCGCGGTCGTCGATGCCATCCCGATGGTCACGTGCCGGCCATTCAGGACGGGGGAGTCGGAAGCGCCACGCACAAAACACAAGCTTCTCTCAATTGTCGACATTCTGTCCATGAATGTCGTGCATACCTGTGGCACAATCCAGCCGGGGGCGAGCGACCGGTCCACTGCACCGGCTGTCCAGTCCGTTGATCCGGAAGTCCTCGCCCGGGCGATGGTCGCGGGTCCAGGACGCAGCGACGCAGCAGATCACTTCATCAGCACCGCGGAGAAGCGTAATGCCGGACATGATGAAAACCTTCGTGATGAAGGGGATCGGCCGTGTTGGTTTCATGGACAAGCCGATCCCTGAGCCGGGGCCGAACGATGCCATCGTCAAGACGACCCGCGCTCTGGTCTGTACCTCGGATGTGCACACGCTGCGCGGTGCGCTGGGCGAGCGAGACAACCTCACACTTGGGCACGAGGCGGTCGGGCGGATTCATCGGCTCGGAAGTGAGGTCCATGGATTCCGGGAGGGTGACCGGGTCGCGGTGACGGCCGTCACGCCCTGCTTTCAGTGCGAGAACTGCCAGCGGGGTTATTCTTCGCAATGCCGACAGTTGCTCGGTGGATGGAAGTACGCGAACGCCAAAGACGGCAGTTTTGCCGAGTACTTTCACGTCAACGACGCCCGGGTGAATCTGACACGCATTCCGGATGGCATCCCCGACGAGCTGGCCGTCTACAGCTGCGACATGATGTCGACCGGCTTCATGGGGGCCGAACACGCCAACATTCCGATCGGAGGAACCGTGGCCGTCTTTGCACAGGGGCCCGTCGGGCTGATGGCCACGGCCGGTGCCCGCCTGCAGGGAGCCGGTCTGGTCATTGCTGTCGAAAGCGTGCCCCGGCGACAGGAACTTGCCCGTCAGTTTGGAGCCGATGAGATCGTCGACTACAGCAGGATCGATCCGGTGGAGGCGATCCGGCGATTGACGGGAGGAGACGGTGTCGATGCGGCGATCGAGTGCCTGGGAGCCCAGGCAACGTTCGAGGCATGCGTCCAAGCGACACGTCCGGGGGGGACGATCTCCGTCGTCGGCTACTTTGGCCACGGCGACTCGGTCGACATCCCGCGGATTGAGTGGGGTATGGGCATGAGTGACAAGGTGATCCGTACGGGGCTGTGCCCCGGTGGCAACGAGCGGATGAGTCGCCTGCTCCGCCTGATCGAGACCGGCCGGGTCGATCCGGCCCCGCTGACGACTCACACGTTCGCATTTGACGAAGTCGACCAGGCACTGCACCTGATGGAAACCAAGGAAGACGGGATCATCAAGCCGTTGATCCTCTTCGAGGATTCGTAGCGACGGCGGAGCAGGAAGCGACCGCGCCCCTTCAGGGGCACGGTACCAGGACCAGCCTACCTGACTGGTCTGATGGTGCGTCACGGGCGGAGAAGCCTGCAAAGCATTGCCTGTCGGGTGATGCGACGAGTCGATTGCCGTGACACACCCTACAGGCTCACTCGCCTGGGTAGGGCACGAGCCACGTCCGCCCCACCGGACGCGGCCGGTGGGCTTTCGCACTCACGCCTGCAGGTGCCAGGACCAGTCCCAGCCGACACTCAAGACTCATCTCTCAAGACTCATCTCTCACAAGCCTCCCCGCTGCCAGGGCATCAGCGGTTCGCCCTCATGCGCGTCGGTCGTCAGCGTGACTGTGCCGGCCCGGCGGATTGACAGCCGCTCGCTTGCTACGACCGCACCGGTGCGCACGTCGGTGACGCGATCGTCATAGCTGAGCAGGCCGAACGGCACGTCTCGGCAGAACCAGACGTCCCGGCGGTAGCGGAAACGTCGCTCTGGATCGCCGGCCGGTCGGACCGTCGCCTGGGCCACGCCGATCTCCGCCCTGAAGGCATCCTCACGCATCCCCGACCGGAGATAGCGCTCGCCGCCGTGTCGATACGGTCTGTCGAATGGCCCCCCCTTCAGGAACCGAATCGCCTGACTGGACGTGATGCCGGTCGCGTTGCCGTTGACCACGGCGATCAGAGCCTCTTCCATTGGCTTGCCGGCGTTGAACGCTTCGGGATCGAGGTCGAGGGTGAGCCGTCGCGTTTCGACGTCGGCCGTCTTCCAGATCACACGGATCCGCCGGGCCGCGCGCCCCTCGGTTTCGACCGGGCCCAGGTCTTCGAGCCGCAGCGTCCTGGCCGCGACATCGACGGTCGAGCCGGTCAGTTCGATCCAGTAGTCGTCGCGCCGCGGTCCGGTGGGAATCTGCCCGATCCACGAGCGGACGGGGCGGGAGAACTTCGGTTTGGGATCGGAATAGTCGATCCAGCCGGCGTTCTGCATGACGGTGTACAGCCAGGGCGGCTTCCAGGGACCGTTGAGCGGATACCACGCCGAGAAGACCGACCCGGCCAGCAGCAGGCCGCACACCCACGAAGCCCACGGGCGTTCGGCGATTTCGTCAGCCGGCGGGATGAGTGCGATTAGCCAGAACGGGACGAGCCACAGCATCCATCGGAGGGCGACGCTCAGTCCGCCGTAATTGTAGTGCTCGGTCTTGCTCAGATAGAAGACGAACATCAGCAGCGACAGCCCGCCACCGGTCAGCAGCAGCGTCTTCAGTGCCGAGTTAACCTGCCGGAATCCCCATGCGAACCCCGCCAGCGACAGCAGGAAGACCGGCGTCAGCGAGAAGACGCCGTGGTGCCCCAGCGTGCAGTGCAGCAGGTACATCAGCGGCGAGTCGAGGTTGCGATCGATGCCCCGCGGCCGCAGCCAGTAGCTGGGAATCCCCTGGTGGATGAATTCGTACTTTTCGGTGCCGTAGTACAGGTAGAACGGCTTCCACCCTCCGGTCGCCAGATAGGTGGTGATGAAGAAGGCGATGAGCGGCACGAGCGCAGCCGGCACGAATGCCTTGAGGGTTTTCTCCCGGTCCTGCAGGGCCAGCAGCACGAAGATCACCACGCCGAATGATGCCGCCGGCAGCTCGTTGCAGCAGGTGAACATGGCCCAGAATCCAGCCAGGGCGAACCGCCACCACTCCCGCTTGCCGTCGGCCATGATCGACACCGCCGGCACAAGGGCGAACACGAGACAGCAGGCCGCAACGGTATGGTTGTTGAGTGCCATCAGAAACTGCAGCAGCAGTGTTCCGAACGTCGCGGCGGCCATCGCAAGAACATACGCGAAGTCCGTCCTGGCAAACCGGGCGAACATCCGATCGAGCAGGACCAGGGCGACCGTCATCGGGATGACATTGATCAGCAGCAGGAGCAGCCGCGTGGTCGCTTCCAGATCGTCATCGAGTGACCAGCCGAGTGTGCTCCGGATCGTCCAGTACAGGCCGGCGACCATCGTGGGGAACAGCGGCGGCTTGGTGGAATAGAAGTGGCCGTCGTGGCGGACGATGTCGATCGAGTCCCACCCCTTGCGCCGGCGAATGTCGTCGATCCGGTAGGTACCCTGTTCGGCGAGGGACCAGACGGTCATCCAGCGGGAGCGGTCGTTGGCACTCTGCAGTGGCCGGGCGTGCATCAGCCGGGCGCACGAGACGATCGTCGACAGCAGGATCAGGACCGCACATAGCCGGCGCGCCATGACGGACGGCGTGCGCGAGTTGGTCTCTGCGGCGTCTGACGGTTCACTCATCACGAACGTCCTGTCCCTGGGAGGCTGCCGGGCCTCGAGCAGCCGGGCGACATGCGATCCTGCACGTCACCCCGACGACTGCTGCAGCAGCGACTTCAGATGAAAATGGTGTTTGCCGAGCTTGCCACCGTAGTTGCCGGCGGTCACCAGTGTCAGCCCCGGCTCGTTGCAGGCGGCATGCAGTCCGGCCCGCAGTGCCGCCTCGACCGACTCGAACGACAGACCGTCGACGACGACCTCGTAGACGGCATTGGTTCCATCGGGCAGCTCGGAGTCGCTCAGCGGGCGGATCGTGGGGCAGTACGCGTCGTTGGTGCTCGCCTTGAGCTTCGGATACTGCGAACCAACCTTGCTCCCCGAGCGGACCATCCCGCCGGGGAACGGCAGGATCACGTCCGGCACCTGTGTCATGGCCTGGACGGCGGCTTCGGTGGCGGCGAGAGTTTCCGCCTGCGTGCGCCCGCAGAACAGCAGGTTGCCGCCCGCGACCCCCTTGATCGTGCCGAACCGGTCCTCGCAGAGGAATTCCCCGTCCATCACCGGCACCCGCCAGTAGCGATGGCCTTCGAGTTTCTTGGAGAACTGGTTGCCGTCGCCGAAGTACCGCAGTGCGCCGCCGACGGAGATGGCCTTCTCCCGATCGAAGTCGTCGATGCCGTTGTAGCAGGCGGTCGTCGGGCAGGTGAGGACGCACTGACCGACCCGCCCCGCGGCAGCTTCGGCGAGCGCTTCACGACTGAAGCCGAACATCAGCACGGAGACACCCGGGCGTCCATCAGGCGTCTGATCGGGGCTGAGCGTCCGTTCGATGGCGGCCTCGGCATCGCAGGCAATCACGCTGGTCGCGTATCCGCACATCTCGCTGCCGGCGGTCCGGGCCCACCGATCTGTGGCCGCCGTGATGATCAGCCGCATGCCAACCATTGTGAACGCCTCGGCAAACGTGTCGGCCACGGTCACGCCGTTGAGCTGCAACATGTCCTGCGGGGTCCCCTGCTCGGCCGTCATGTGGTATCACTGCACTGGCTGCTGTGAGTTGCGGGTAAGTCGAACAGTGTACCGACTATGCGGCGAATGAGAACCGATCCGGGATCGGGCTGTCCATGCGGCAGGAGGGAGTGGAATGGAGCAGGCGGCAATTCAGCAGGTCGCGGACTGGATTCAGGGGGCACGGCGAGCCGTCGCATTTACCGGCGCGGGGATTTCGACCGAGAGCGGCATCCCCGATTTCCGCTCGCCCGGCGGCGTCTGGGCGACGTCGCAACCAGTCTACTACGACGAATACCTTGCCGATCCGGCAGCCCGGCAGGAGTACTGGCGGCAGAAGTCGATCACGCACGACGAGTTCCTCAAGGCCCGTCCCAATGTTGCCCACCGGCTGCTGGCAGCCTGGGAACAGCGGGGACGGATTCGTGGCGTCATCACGCAGAACATCGACGGTCTGCACCAGGAAGCGGGCAGCCGGCGCGTGTGGGAACTTCACGGGACGGCCCGTCAGATCGCCTGCCTGGACTGCAGCAGCCGGTTCGATGCCGACCCGCTCGTCCGGCAGTTTCTCGAAACCGGCGAGGTGCCCCCCTGCCCCGACTGCGGGGGACTGATCAAGCACGCCACGATCTCGTTCGGCCAGTCGCTTCCGTCCGACGTTCTGGAGGAGAGTATTCGCCTGGCGGATGAGGCAGACCTGTTCCTGGTGTTCGGCTCGTCCCTGGTGGTGGAGCCGGCTGCAAGTTTGCCAGTGATGGCGCAGCGTGCCGGTGCGAAGCTGGTGATCGTCAACCGGGATTCGACTCCGCTGGACGGCATCGCCGACGTCGTCTTTGACGATCCGATTGGAGAGGTGGCGTCGGCGATTGCGGAGCTGACCGGTGACACGGTCGATGGCTGAGCGACGCAGCGAGTCGGCAGCACGCTCTGCCTGCTGCCGGGGGGGCGAACGACGCTGGTGTTCGTCCGGCGAAGCCTGACCTGCGAGGTCTCGCGAGCTTCTACTCCGCAGCGGGTGGCGTCCAGAGGACCAGCCGTGTCACAGGCTGATCGTTGACGACGCGGCGGACCTTCAACAGCAGCGGCCCCTGGACCGACTCCTGCTGTTCGAGCACGGCGTCCCAGTCTCCCACAGTCCGAACCGGTTTGCGGGCCGCTTCAAGGATGACGTCGTACAGCTGCAGCGAGTCGTCGCCCGCTCGATTGGGGACCTGCATGACCAGCAGGCCATCACGCTGTCCGGACACGCCAAGCTGCGCCGCCAGCGGAGCGTCGAGCCGGTGCAGCGTCAGACCGGAGGATTCGATCCGGGCACCGCCGGGAAACGGCTGCGGCATTGGCCGGGGAGCGTCACTGCGGCGATTGGCGGCCGGTCGCTGCGTGAGCACAACCTGCAGGGTGACCTGCCGACCGTTGCGATGCACGATCACCCGGACCGACTTGTTGATCCCGGTCAGGCTGACCCGGTGGATCAGGTGTTCTTCGTCTTCGATGTCGTAGCCGTCGAAGTTGAGGATGACGTCGTCGACCTGAATGCCTGCCTTCTCGGCCGGCGTGTTCGGATAGACCTGGACGACGCGAGCACCGCGGGCCCGGTCGAGCTTGAGACGGGCGGCAGCAGCGGCGTCGAAGCTGTCGTCGAGCCGCACCCCCAGATAGCCCCGCTGCACTTCGCCATACTCGAGCAGCTGCTCGACGATGATCCGGACGAGGTTACTTGGGATGCTGAAGCCGATCCCCTCGTTGCCGCCTCCCTGAGAAGCGATGGCGGTATTGATGCCGACCACCCGGCCATGCAGGTCGACCAGCGGTCCGCCGCTGTTACCCGGATTGATGGCCGCGTCGGTCTGCAGGAAATCCTGGTTGATGACTTCGCGGCTTTCGCCGAGTTCGAGAGCCCGGCGTCCCTTGGCACTGATGATGCCGAGGGTCACCGACTGACTGAGTCCGAAGGGACTGCCCATCGCCATGACCATGTGACCGATGTCGACATTGTCGCTGTCAGCCCATTCGGCGAAGGTCAGTCCCGGTGTCTTCAGGCGGAGGACGGCAATATCGGTGGCGGCGTCTTCTTCCTTTCCGACGGGAGTAATCACGCGACCATCATGCAGATGGACCTGAATGTCGGCCAGTTCGGCACCGAGAATCACGTGGCGGTTGGTGACGATAAACTCGCCGTCCGCCTTCGGACTCCGCATGATGACGCCAGAGCCGGTCTCTTCGATCGTTCCCCGTCGCGTGCGTCGCTCACTCTGGATGTGGACGACCGCAGGGGTCGTTGCCGCCGCGACGCGAGCGAGCATGCGGCTGCCGACGTCGAAGGGAGAGACGTTCTCGCCGTTGACAGCCGCATCCACCCGAAACTGGGAGGGATCGCCGGAAGCCGATGGAGCGGAATCGCCAATCGCGAAGGTCGTCAGTGCCGCAAAGACGACGGCCATACCCGAAAGCATGCGTGCAGTAACGGGGCGCATGGGATTGGGTACTCCTCACATCGGTTGCCATACGGGTTGCCGCCGGGGCAATCCGGATTGACGGGGGGCGGGGGTGACCGCGGGACTATCCCTCGATCCGGATGTCGTCCAGGGTCAACTCCTGGTCGTGCTGCCGTGCCTGATACTCATAGACCGATTCCCAATCGGCCTCGCCGTCGCCTGCTCCGCCACCGGCTTCCTGCAGCCGCTGGCATTCGACGCAGAGGGTCGTGTACGGCAGGGCCTGCAGGCGGGCGATTGGAATGGCCCGGGAACAGACTTCGCAGGTGCCGTAGCGTCCCTGTCGGATCGCGTCGATGGCCCGGTCGATCTTCGACAGCTCGCGGCTCTCGAGGGAGACGAGCTGCGAGTTGATCTCGCGTTCGGCATCGTCGATGGCAACGTCACTGAGGTCACCGGATCCACTGTTGGAGGGACCGGTCCGGTCAACGTCTTCGCGTAACTTCTTCCGCAGGGCCTCCCGCTGACCGATCAATCGCTGGTGCAGTCTCAGAAGAGCGTCTTGTCGCGCCATGAAACAATCCTCGCTGGTCGGCACTGCGCCCGAAACATCGTGTCAACCGAGGAGCAGTCGCGTCTGTGGTGGGGGATGCAGCCTCGTGCTCACATGGAGACGCGGGCACCGCGAGGGGTGCCGGCGGTGAAATGCAGAAACATTGATTCCCGAGTATTCTACGCCGCGAAACGGATTTCAGAACGGGTTGCATTTTCGATTGCCGCAAATGCAGTGCCGCTCAGAGGTTGCAGGCGGGCCCCGCGGAGGTGGACAGGTGTGCCGGTCGGCAATGCCGTCCTGCCGCCCCCTGGTCCGCTCCCGAGGCTCCACTGCCTCCGGCCCGTATCATCGTCGACTCCAGGATCGCAAACCCACGGAAATCGCAGCGCGCACCGGCGAAACCCGCCGACCTCTGACGCATTCGCGCTGCAGCGCGATTGTTCCGGCGCACAAGCGGTGCGACCGGCAGAGGCCAGATTGCTGCAGGATCCGGCCTGGGTGTCAGCGGCGTCACCGGCCGTCCAGGGCGCATCAGCGACGCAGCCGATCCAACGCGTCTAGGCGGGATCGCGGCCGAACACCATCAGCGTGATGTCGTCGTTCTGCGGACGTCCGTTGGCATGCCGGGCCACATCTTCCCGAATCGCTGACCCCAGCGCCCCCACTTCGGGCGTCGACTCCTTCACGAAGTCGCGCAGCCGCGGCAGTCCGTACAGCTCGTTCTCGAAGTTCATCGCCTCCGAAACACCATCCGTGTAAATCACGATGGTCTCGCCCGGCTCGATGGTCCGCTCGACCATCTCGAAGGGAAAGCCCTCCATCACGCCAAGCGGAATTCCGACGGAGTCTTCCGGGAACTCCTCGATCGAGCCGTCCGGCAGTCGGATCATCGGCGACATGTGACCGGCGTTGACGACCGACATCCGGTGATTCTTCGTGTCCAGCATGATGTACACGAAGGTCACAAAACGCCCTTCGATCGCCTTGGCGCACATGTGGTCGTTGATGCGGGCGACGGCCTGGTCGGCATCCCGCACAAACTCGACCGTCGAGCGGACAACACTGGACAGACGCGACATCACCAGCGACGCGGGAACCCCCTTGCCGGCCACGTCTCCGAACGCCAGGCAGATGACGCCATCGGAGAGCGGAATCACGTCATAGTAATCGCCGCCGACCGCCTGGGCAGCTTCGTACGAGGCGAAGAACTGGTACCCGGGGATGTCGTCGGGCATCTGCTCGGGCAGGAGGGATCGCTGGACATTCCGGGCGATCTGCATCTCGCTGTCCTGCTTCTGCTTCTCGACGTACGAGGCAAGCAGACGGGCGCTCTCGAAGGAAAGAGCGGCCTGGCCGGCAACCGCGATCATGATGTCCAGGTCGTCCTTGCGGAACTGGCTGATCGGGTTCTGTGTGTCGATGTTAATGATTCCCATCGGCTCGCCCGAGAGGCTGAGCATCGGGGCACACATCATCGACCGGATTGTCAGGGCCGAGATGGATTCACTCGCCTGGAACCGCTCGTCGCTGGCGGCATCGGCCGAGAGAATCGCCTTCTTGTTCTCGAGCACCTGGTTGAGGATCGTCCGGCTCAGCTTGACCGAATCATCCTTGTCGGAGCGGCGGTGCTTGACCGCCCGGGGAATCATCTCGCCCGAGTCGTCATCCCGCAGCAGGATGCAGCCCCGGTCCGCGTGGGGAAACACGTCGAAGAGCGTGTCGAGGATGCGGGGAAGCATCGTCTGCATGTCGAGCGTACCGGCCAGCGACCGGCTGATCTCGAGCACCGCCTTGAGCTTCGCCTGCGGCTGCACGTCGAGCAGTCCGAATCCCTCGGCGTTGTCGACGGCCCCCATGATCGTCGAGTGCGAGTCGTCGCGGGTGATCTCCACACCGCCGATCGGGGTGGTCTGCAGGATCCCGGAGGAACTCGTTTCCAGCTCGACGGGCGGGTTGTCGACCTCGAAGCGGAGCAGGATCGGCCCGAGTTTGATGCGGTCGCCGTGAGTCAGCGTCGTCGGCTCGGTGATCCGCTTCCCGTTGACGTACGAGCCGTTGCCGCTTCCCAGGTCTTCGATCAGGACATCGTCGCCCTGGATCGTCACGCGCGCATGATTGCGTGAAACCATGTTGGACTGCAGCTGAATGTCGCACTCGGGGAGGCGGCCCAACGTGGTCGACTCGCGAGACAGCTCGTAGGGAAGCGCTTCACCACCCTGCAGCAGCACAAGCTTGGCCATGATCGGTCCCGTTCTGGCATCCTCAGTTCACGCCGAAGATTCGTTCGACATTTCCGCGGAGGAGCTGCTGTCCGAATTGAATCGCCCGGCTTTCCGACCAGCCGCGGCCCTGTACAAAATCTGTGGCGAGTACGCTGGCAAGCACCCGACGGTACATGCGGAACTTCGGCAGCGCGAACTCCAGCTTGTACATGTCGCTGTAATAGCCGATCTGCTTGTTGCGCGGAACGGCTTCGAGTCGACTCCGGGTGTCCTGCTCGATGTACGTCGGGATGTTGGAGTACCACCAGTGTCCGTTGGTGACGACGTTGGGAAAGATCCACGCATAGCTGACCAGCTCGTGATTGCTGGTTTGCCCGAGGACCGAAATCGGGAACGTCACTTTCGGAAACGCGTTGAACAGTTCCCGATACTGAATCAGCGAGACCCGCTTGTCGAACAGATCCTGCCCCTGGAACACTCCGCCGGGATAGACCGCCCGGTTGACGCCAATCATCAGGTCGAACGGCAGATTGTATTCGGCACAGAACTCGGCGAGCGTCCAGAACACGAACCGGCTGACGGTCGCGGCTTCGTCGCCGGTCAGCTCGTCACCGCTGGCCAGCCGCTGGATGAGGGGATCGACCGTGCCGGTGGAAACCGGGGCGGGAGCGAAATCCGGCGGGATCGAGATCGCACAGGCCCGGGCCCCGTTCCTGACAAAGTGCTCGAACAGTTTGCCACACGCCAGCACGACCGAAGCGGCGTCGCTGACGTCAATGCCGGTCGCCTTGTTCAGACGCTCGCGGGTCGCTGCCTTGCCGAGATGGAAGACCAGATCATCGGTTCGCAGGCAGGGGATGTATCGGTCGGTGTCGAAGCCCTCGAGCGGATCGTCGAAGTCGTTGGTCAGAAACACCTTGTCGAGGCGTGAGTGCCGCAGAACCTGCTCTTCCCAGTCCGCCTCGGCCATCTTCTTTTCGGAGGAGTCGTAGAGCGTCTCCCAGTTATCGGAATTGATCGACTCGTCTTCGAAGCCGAAGAACTCCTGGCAGATACACAGCAGCCAGCTCAGCTGGATCGTGTTGTCCAGATGCGAGAGCCCTTCGACGAGGCGGCCGACTTTCTCCTTGGGCGAGATGCCCGGTTCTTCGATGTGCTCGCGGGGCATACCGGCCGAGTGGGCCAGCTCGGTGTAGTAGTGATACCCCATGATGTCAGCGAGAGTGGTGGACGCGGCAGCGTGCGGGTTGATGTGCGTATGAGGATCGACGAGCGCAATTGACTCGAGTTCCTGGAAGATCCGCTCGCGAAGTTGGTCGCTCATCGTCAGCTTGCCCCGTCCCGGCTGGGTCAACTACAGGTCTCCGGCCGGCCTCAGGAGCACATCATCTCCCCGTGCAGCCGGCAATTCCATCGTCGCCGGGTTGGAGAAACCGAAGGTTGGTCGAAACCGTCTGCGCGACTCCCCTGCGGGGGGACATCCGCAACCAACGCGATCCACTCGTGTAACCCGGACGTCCTGCAGTTTCCCCACTCACTGGAATGGTTGCAAGCATCCGCCCCCAAAGACCGGATTAAGGTCCGGATGTACTGACGGTCGTGTCGGTCGTGGCAGGAGGCTCGAACGTCGCGATGGCCTTGCCGTTGCTTCCGTCCCTCGCCGGCAGCGACGACCAGTGACTCGTCCCGGGTCGCAGCCACGGCGTACACGAAGTCCTGCATCCCCCCGAAGTTGCGATAGTTGCGACCATTCGCGGCGGTATGGAACCGGACCGTCTTGTCGCCTCCGCAGCTGACCAGGTTGTCTCCCACTCCGATGTAGGCGATCGACGTCACCTGTTTCGAGTAGCTGGAGATGGTCCGCTGCTGCTCGCCGGTCTCGAAGTTCCAGACCTTGATGGCGTTGTCCGCCCCTGCCGATGCCAGGGCGCTGCCGTCCCCCTTCCACGCCACACCAAGAACGTGACTGGTATGCCCCTCGTACGAACGGACATGTTCTCCCGAGGCGGCGTTGTAGACCTTTACGAACTTGTCCGCGCCTCCGGAGAGGACGTACGTTCCGTCGCGGGAGAACTCGACGTCGAAGACCGAATCACTGTGTGCGTCTTCGAACGTCCGTGCGAGTGTCCGTTGCTCGACGTCCCACAGGAGCAGTTCACCATTGCGGGACGGTTCGCCGCCGCCGGAAACGAGCTGACGTCCATCCGGACTGAAGTCCAGGCAGAGGACCCGGTCCTCGATCGGCGACTCACTGAAATCGAGCGGGTTGTCCGCCTTGCCGCCCAGCGTGGCGACCAGTTTCCAGCTCGGGCGGGTGTCCCAGACGGTCACGCCCTTTGCCTGTCCGGCGGAGACCAGAGTCCCGGCCGCACCGAAGGCAATCGACCGCACCGGCTGTGCGTGGCCGGTGAGCGTGTCGAGATGCTGACCGGACTCCGCATGCCACAGGTGAATCGCACCGCTGTCGCCGGCGGTTGCCAGTCGCTTTCCGTCTGCCGCAAAGGCAATCGCGTGAATCGGTGCCGGTGCCTCAGACTGAGCCTTCTTCGCAGCGGCCAGTTGTCCGTCGATCTCTTTCTGATAGGCCTGCGCGGTCTCGAGCTGCTTCTTCCGTTCCTCCACTCGCTGCTTCGAACTGGCCAGCGCATCTTCTGTCAGCTTGACGGCACGCTCGGCCGAGACGACCGAGTCCTTCGCCTTGTCGCGTTCTTCGGTCGCCTTGGTGAGAGCGGCATCAGCGTCCGACTTCTTCTTCTTGAGGCCGTCGTCTTCCGGCTTGGCTTCCAGCTCGGTCGCCGCGGCCTTCGCCTTCTCCTCGGCGTCCTGACGTTTCTTTTCCGCTTCGGCCAGTGCCTTGTCGGCAGCCTCCTTCTGCTCCTTCGCCTTCTTGACGGCTTCTTCGCGGCTGGTGACGTCCTTCTCGGCAGCCTTGAACGCCGCGTCGGCCAGTGCCGCCTGCGATTTTGCCACCGCCTGTTCATCCGTCAGGGCGATCACCTGCGCGTCTTCGGCCGGCGTTCCCTTGATCTCGGCCCGCTGCTTGTTGTCCCGCCCCCAGATGCGAACCAGCTTGTTCGGTCCGCCGCCGGCAATCAGGGAACCGTCCGGACTGATTGCGACCGACTCGACCGGCCCGCCCAGCCCCTGCGAGAAGATCTGCTTGCCATCCGCCAGATTCCAGATTCGGACCGTGCCGTCCTGACTGCCGGAGACGATCTCGTTCGCAGCGGCGGGATTCGCAGCCAGGGCCAGTACGGGACCACCATGACCGGTGATCGCCCGGACCGGTTCGACCGGCTTCGCTTCTTCGTTCGGTTTCGTTTCGTCGTTTCCTTCGGCAGGAGCAGCCGCAGCCGTCGGGACGTTCCAGACACGAATCTGATTGTCTGCATGGCCACTGGCAAGCAGCTTGCCGTCGGCACTGAATGTTACCGACTTGACCTCGGCCGGCGTCGTGAGCGTCGCGACTTCCGCACCACTCGCTGCGTCCCACACCTTCAGGGTCTTGTCATCCGAAGCGGTGACCAGCAGGGCTGCATCGGGCGAGATCGCAACACCGTTGACCTTTGCCGTATGGCCCGCCAGATCGGCGACGGCCTGTCCATTGGAGAGATTCCACACCCGCACCTGATTGCTATCGAGACTCGCTGCGGCAAGCGTGGCATCGGCCGAGACAGTTGCGAAGACAACCGGGACATCGGTTGCAAGCTGGTTCTGCTGGACGTTCTGCTGACGCTGCCACAGCTTGATCACCCGATATCCGCCCGATGCCAGCAGATTGCCGTCCGGGCTGAAGGCGAGCGAGTGGACGAAGTCGCGATGAGCGACGCCGGAGCCATACAGCGGCTGGCCATCCTGGCGAACAAGGGTCGCCAGAGCCGGATCGGTCAGCCGTGTGATCAATGACCGGCCCGGGAGATCATACAGCTCAATGCGGTTGGCACGGCCGGCGGCAACTCTGCGGGCCGCATCATCCAGAGCGAGGCTGTAGACGGCCGTCAGTGTCTCTGGCAGCGGCTGCCAGTTCATCGTCGACGTGCTGGGAGGGGCGCTGCTGCCCTTGGCCCCTTCCTCAATCCACTTCTGCAGCAGTCCCACCTCGGCGGGTGTCAGCGGTTTGGCGGCTGCCTTGTTGGGGAGCGGCGGCATGACCGGTTCGTCGGCACGGGCCGCAAGCAGATAGACCAGACTTTCGTCCGGTTTGCCCGGGACCAGCGCCTCGCCGCTGGCCCCTCCCTTGAGCATCGCCGGGACGTTTTCGAGAATCAGGTCGTTCTCGGCAGTCGCCTCGTTGTGGCAGGCCAGGCACTTGCTCTCGAGGATCGGGAAAATGTCCTTCGCGAAATCGACAGGACGACCGAGGTCCGGCGGGACCGGGGTGATGGCCTCCTGGGCCCGGGCCGGAAGCCCCTGCAGCAACAGGGCCGTGACCACAGCGATCAGAACGGTACGCATTCCACAATTCTCCGGATCAGCGACGGCGGCGGTCCGCCGGTCGGTTGTCTGCTGTCTCTGCAGGTTTACTCGGCGACTTTGAGCGTTGCCGGGATGTCCACGGCCGCCTTGCCGGCGAAGTCCATGGTCGCACGCACCACCATATTCGCGAGCGTTCCCGTCGTGGCCTCGCCTGTCGCGGTGATCTTCAGTACGCCTTCGGTCTGATCCGCCGGGATCACGACCGGTTCGGCGGTGAGCCCCGTGACGCCGGGAATCTCCGGCAGCGCCAGCGTCACCGGGCCGTCAAACCCGTTCTGCCGGGTCACGGTCACCTTCACGTCGATGGCCGCACCCCGCTTGAGGGCTCCCCCACCCGGAACACTGGCGGCCAGCTTCACCGGTGCCGGGTGAACCGTGACCACCACAGGCGTGCTGGGCGGCGTGAAGTTGAGTTTCTTCGGCTGGGAGGCTTTTTCGGCATCCTTGAATCGCTTCTCGGCCGCCTTCCGAGCGTCTTCCTGCGACTTCGCCTTCTGAGCGGCCTGCGTCTCGGCATCGGTCGCGCTCTTCTGAGCCTGATCGGCGGCGGCCTTCGCCTTCTGCGCTTCAGAGACCTTCGTATTCAGTGACGTGAGCTGCTGGTTCGCAGTTGCGACCGCCTGCTCATGGCCCGTGACCGTCTTTGCTGCTGCAGCGGCGGCTTCATCGGCCTTCTGCTTCGCCGTTGTCGCCTCCGCAACCGCCTGCTCGGCCTGAGTCACCGCCTGCTTGAGTTCTTCGTTTTCGGCATCGGCTTCCGACGCCTTGCGTGCCTCAGCGAGTGCCTTCTCGGCGGTCTTGAGGGCTTCGGCCGCCGCCGTCGCAGCGGTCTGCGCCTGCTTGAGCGTCTCCTGAGATTTCTTCAGCTCGGCCTGAGCCGCCTGCAACTGCTGACTCGCCTTTGTCTGTTCGGCCTGAGCGGTGGTGAGAGCATCCGCGGCCTGCTTCGCTGCGGCAATCGCCTTGTTCTTTGCCGCCGTTGCGTCTGCCTGAGCTTTCTTCGCGGCTTCGGAAGCTGCCGTGGCCGCGTCGAACTCCTGCTTGAGCCGTTCGGTCTTCATCGGATTGCGGCGGTAGTTGACCTGGGCCTGCGTCTGGAACCAGAGGGCGTACGTTCCGGGAGGAGCGTTGTCCTTCACGAAGATCCGTACCAGCTGAGTCCCCTTCCCCTTCTCGATCGGGTCCGCCTTGACGTCGATGTTGGCGTTCTTCGGCAGGCCGGCTACCGTCAACTTGACCTGCTCGTCGAAGCCGTCGCGTTTGGCGAGTGTGAGCGGAACGAGGATCTGCCGGCTCTGATTGGCATCGACTTCGAAGACATCCGATTTCAGCTGAAACGGCGCCGCCTCCGGCATCACCGAGAGGACAAACTCATCGGCCAGCCGGGCTTCGGCCGGAACGTTCCCCTGCACGCTCCAGACGACCGTACCGGCGCGGGCTGACCGCTTCAGTTCCCGGCGGGCGTCCTTGCGTGCCTCCTCGGCCGCCTGCAGAGCAGCGCCCGCATCGGCGACGCGTTTTTCGCCGGCAGCCAGTTTGCCGGCCGCGTCCTGCTGTGCCTTCTGAGCGGCAGCGAGAGCCTGCTCGGCCTGGGCCAGCTTCTGCTTGAGTGCTTCGTCGTCCGGCTTCTCTTCGGAGGCCTTCCGGGCAGCATCCCGTTCATTGGTCAGCTGCGTCACCTTTTTCGCAGCCTCGTCGGCGGCTTTCCTCAGGTCGGGGATCGCCTTCTTCGCCGCGTCAACCGCCGCTCGCGCCGTTTCCTCACCTTTGACGGCTGCCGGATCATCAATCCAGGCCGAGCCAACGACGCGGATCGTCTGCGGGCCCGCGGCAGCGTCGTCGGTCGTGGTGAATGTCAGCAGCGTACTGCTGTCCTTCTCCCCGATGGTCGTCCCCGGACACTCGACGCCTGCGGGCAACGAGTCCGCCGTCACCCGGATCGGGCCACTGAAGCCGTCCCGACGAAACGCCAGAACGTTGACCGCAAAGCTGTCTCCCTTGCGGAGACCAACCGGCCAGGTCTGTCCGGCCGTGGGTGCCGCGGGAACGACGACAAGTCGATAGTCCGGTTCTTCCTGCTGGATAGCCAGCCGGTAGATCAGTGCCGGATCACCGCGGGACTCCCAGTAGCGATCGCGAATCGTGACCCGGTACTTGCCATCTGCGGGGATCTGCAGTCGCCACGCGGGATCGTCGGTGTACGTGTCAAAGACGTTCTGCAGCAGATTGGTGCCGGTGTCATCCTGGGCCGTGAGCCGCTTGACCTGCTCGTTCCCATTGCCATCGACCGTCACCTGCTCGACGACGACGTACGGATCGGCGGAAGTCCCCAGCCGCTGTCCGAACGCCTCGATCCAGTAGACCTCCCCGGCTTTGGCTTCGAACGTGAAGACATCCTGATCGGCCCGCTGACCAAACTGACCGGTAATTTCACACGGCACGGTGACGGACTGGGCGGCGTCGACGGTGTCGTTCGGTTCGACTTCGGTCACGGGAGCTGCGGTCGCCAGAAACATTCGCAGCGGGTTCGACGTTCCCTCGGGCGATTCGAACCGGTACGAGAAACCGTCGACGGACGAGTGGACCGAGTCGACGCGGTCATCCATCGCCGGCAGTTCATCCAGCGCGGGAATCGTGATCTCAGTTTCCAGACGTTCCAGCGGGACACCGTCAACCATCACCCCGGTCGGCTGACTGCCCGGAAGGTTCACGCCGTACAGGGCGAATCGCGAAGTTGTGCCCGGCAGTCCGGATGCCGGCAGGCTGAAAGCGAGTTGCGGACCGGTGTGCACATTCAACCGGTAGAAGTAATCGTTCCCGTTGCGGAACACGTGATCGAAGACACGGATCAGGTATTCGCCATCCTGCGGCACTTCGAAGAGCAGGACGGCGTCGCGTCCACGGTCATTGCGACTGACGCCCAGGCGTCGCCGGCCCGTCGCGTCGTAGACCTCGATCGTCGGGTCCATCCGCGAGTCGATGCGCTGCGCCTGGCAGTCGATGACCACCTTCTGACCTGCCGTCAGCGTCGTGCGGAACCAGTCGACATCGGTGCCGCCGTCCATCCGTCCATTGAGCACGGAATTCCGTTCGAGCGGGCTGGCCTGCTCGGGAGAGTTGTTTGCTTCGGCTTCGATTGACTCCGGAAGATCGCCGACGACGAAGCGACGGGGATTGCTTGTTCCCCACAGCCCTGTTGTCCGGACGTCATACATCCCGGGGGGAACGTCGGGAGCGACCGTCACCACAAACGTGCGGTCGACCGGCTGCGGCTTGCCGTTGACCTCCTGCATCTTCGGCTGGGCAGTGATGCCGGGATGGTTGAAATGCAGGGCGGTGATCTCTTCGAGGTCGTCACCGGCAAGGATGCGAACCTCCGCCGTCGTTCCAACCTGCGCCCCGGGGGGGCTGATCGAATACAGGCGGGTCTGGGGCAACTGGGCATGGAGCGGCACCGCGCCAACCAGCATCCAGAGGGAGACCGACAGGAAGGCGGGACGACTCAGCAGGGCGCGAAGCATCAGGGCAACCTCGGCGCGGCGGGAAAAACCGGGCAGGCGGCCATGGGGCGAATTGACTCGACCCGTTCTCGCCGCCTGCCCAAAGGAAAACAGTCCGCGGGGGGCCGGACGAAAGCCTGGCCCGCCACGCGGACGGCTGGTTAGTGGTTGAACAGGAACTCTTTCGTGTTGATCAGTGCCCACACAATGTCTTCGTAGGCAACACGAGGGTCGTCCTTGTGCTTTTCAATATGGCCCAGGGCAATCTGAAGCTCATCCGCCTGCGGTTCACGGGCGTAGGCCCAGCGATACAGTTCGCGGATCTTGTCGTCGTGCGACCGGTCCTTGTCGTTGGCAAGGATCACCGCCCGGCCCGAGCCGTTGGAGATCTTCCCCTGCACCTCGCTGCTGTTGAGCAGATGCAGGCTCTGGGCCAGGTTCGCTTCCTGGGACCGTTCACACTCGCAGGCGGTGTCCCCCTGCGGCTGACCAAAGACCTTCAGGAAGTACGGGCCGACCGACGCATCCGGCAGCTCGGTCGCGCGAGTCCCCGGCGGCAGGCCGCGGAAGTTCTGCGTCGTGTTGGTCACCTGATGGAACGCGTCGTAGAGCACCTCGGCGGGCAACCGCTTCGGGTAGTACCGCGAGTAGTTCTGCTTGTCCTTCAGGTTGTACTCGTTCGGCAGCGAGCTGAGCTGGTACGCCGACGACTGGCAGATCGTCCGGACCAGGTCCTTCAGGTCGTAACCATTCTCGGCGAACTCCGCGGCAAGACCGTCCAGCAGTTCCGGATTCGACGGCGGATTCGTCGCACGGATGTCGTCTTCCGGCTCGACGATGCCCCGGCCGAAGAAGTGCTTCCAGTACCGGTTGACCAGTGCCCGGGCGAAGAACGGGTTGTCCTTCTTCGTCATCCAGTCGGCCAGGTGATGACGGGGATCCCGTTCCGGTGCGATATCCAGCGGGTCGCTTCCCAGCCCCGCCGGCTTGAGATTCTCACCACTGCGGGGATTGCGGGCCGTTGCCGCTCCCTCGTTGTGGAAGACCCGGCGATCGCGGGTCCGGCTGCTGGCTCCGGCGGCGAGTTTCTTCTTGCCCACCCGGCTGAAGAACGCCGCGAAGCCGTAGTAGTCGTTCTGGCTCCACTTCTCGAACGGATGGTGGTGGCACCGGGCACACTGGATGCGGACGCCCAGGAACAGCTGGGCCACGTCTTCGACCTGCTCTTCGGTCTTGGCGACTTCGCGGTACCAGACGACCGGCGGGTTGAACGACGCATCGCCCGAAGCCGTCAGCAGCTCGCGCACGAACTCGTCATACGGTTTGTTCGAATAGACGCTGTCCCAGATCCAGTTGTAGAACGCATAGGTTCCTTCGAGGTCCTCGTTCTGCCGCTTCTTGTTCCGCAGGACGAAGTTCCACTTGTTCGCGAAGAAGTCGGCGTACTCCGGGCTCTCGAGCAGCTCGTCGATCAACCGGTCCCGCTTGTTCGAGTCGGGATCGGCAAGGAACGCCCGGACTTCTTCCTCGGTCGGCAGGGTCCCTGTCAGGTCGATGTGGACGCGTCGCAGGAATGTGGCGTCGTCGCAGACCGGCGACGGCGGAATCCCCAGCAGCTGCAGCTTCGCGAAGACGGCTTTGTCGATGCTGTTGCGGGCCGGCGGGAACGAGGCGATCTCGGCACCGAGCGGAATCGTCGCCCGATACGTTGCAACCTTCCCCTGGTAGCGGGCCATGATTGCCACTTCGCCCGACAGGTCGAGCGTGTGCACCAGGCCGGTCTCGTCCACCTCGGCCAGTTCCGCATCGTTCGGCTCGTACAGCGCCATGCGGGTGACGTCTTCGATCGTCCCGTCGCTGTAGCTCGCATGCACGATCACCTGCTGATCGGCTTTGCTGGCCATCACCCGACTCTCGGGCAGGCACTCGATCTTCGTGACCACCGGATCGTCGGAGCTGCCGTACGGCATCCCCTGCTGAATCCAGCGACGGATCGTGCGGTATTCGTAGCTGTCCGGATCCATCCGCTTGCCACCGCCGTGCGGCGACTGACCGGTGGGCTTCGTCAGCAACAGGCTCTTTTCAGGAGCGGGCGGGAAGATCCGGCGGCCGCGTCCTTCCTTGACCAGGAATTCGTAGTCTTCGTCGGGATAGAAGCCGAGGAGCGATAGCTTGAATCCGTTCTGTCCGCTCGCCTTGCCGTGGCATCCACCGCTGTTGCAGCCCAGCTTCGTAAAGATCGGGACGATCTGATTGCCGAAGTTGACCGGCTGCTGGTTGGCGAAGTCTTCGACCCGCACCTTCAGTTCGGCGGTGTGCCCGTCGGCGACGGCCCGAATCACTGCCGCACCGTCAGCAAGCGGGGTGACCAGTCCGGTTTCGCTGACCGAGACAATCCCTTCCGGTTCGACCACGTAGTTGCAGGTGCGGGTCTGGTCGGTCAGGACGTCGTCGCCATGCCGACCACTGACAATCAGCTGGGCCCGGGCGTCGCTGCCGCGAATCGTCAGGGCCGCGTCGCCGAGATTCGGTTCGATCTGAAGGGCCTGCAGCGGTCCCGGAGCGTCCGGAGTTGCGGCGAAAATCCGTTCCGTCTGGGGCAGTGCGAGCGTCACACACAGAGCGGCGAGTCCGGACAGCAGGGACGCGCGGTGCAACATGGGGTGCTCCTCCGGGTGGTAGGGGGCCTGTGTCATGCAGGCGGTCTGGCGGGGCAGCACACGGACTGCTGCTTCGCAACCCGCATGCCACCTTCAACATATCAACACTTGCTTGAGTGTCAAGCTGGACGGGCTGTACCGCGGATCGGGCTGCCGCACCGAATAACAACGTCTCGACCCGATCGACCGGATTGACGCATGCGGCCAACTCGGAACAATACCGGAAGTGAACCGCTCGTCCCCGGGCCGGCACTCCGCCCCTCCTCTCGACTGCGGATTGTGGAGAGCGGGTGGTCCGCATCCCCCCGGGAGCTTCAGCCGAGATACGTCCCTCATGTCGGAATCACCGGATCGTCCCGACGCTTCAAGCCGGATCGACGCCGCGCTCAAGGCCCTGCAGGCCGGCCGCATGGTGATCGTCGTCGACGCACAGGATCGCGAGAACGAAGGCGACCTGATCTGCGCCGCCGAGTCCATCACGCCCGAAACGGTCGATTTCATGCTGCGGCAGGGGGCCGGCGTGCTCTGCGCTCCGCTGGTTCCCGAAATTGCCGACCGGCTCGAAATGCAGCCCATCGTCGAGAGTGACGCCAATACGTCGCTGCATCAGACGCCGTTCCTGGTCCCGATCGACCACCGCGACAGCGGAACCGGCGTGAGTGCCGAGGCACGCACGCTCACCCTCCGCCAGCTCGCCAATGGCGAAAGCAGTCCCCGCGACTTCGTTCGCCCGGGGCACGTCTTCCCCCTGCTCGCCAAGGACGGAGGCGTCCTCCGCCGGGCCGGACACACCGAAGCGACCATCGACCTGCTCCGCATGGCCGGCATGAAACCGGTCGGCTGTCTGATTGAAGTCTGCAGTCAGCGCGGCACCGGAATGGCCGACCTGGACGAACTTCGCGAATTCTCGGCCGAACATGATATCCCGATGGTGACGATCTCCGAGATCATCCAGCATCGGCGGATCCGCGAACGCCTCGTCGATCGCGAAGTGGAAGTGGACATCCCCACAGAGGACTACGGCACCCCGCGGTTCATCGCCTACAAGGTCGCGCACGAGGATCAGGAGCCGATCGCCATCGTCTGGGGCGACCTGTCATCCGTCGAAGCCCCGCTGGTTCGGATGCATTCCTCCTGCTTTACCGGCGACATCCTCGGGTCGCTCCGCTGCGACTGCGGCGACCAGCTTCACATCGCCATACAGATGATCTGCCAGGAAGGAACCGGGGCGGTCGTGTACCTACCGCAGGAAGGTCGCGGCATCGGACTGGTCGCCAAGCTCAAGGCGTACCAGCTGCAGGACTCCGGGCTGGATACCGTCGAAGCGAACCACCGGCTCGGTTTCAAGGCGGACCTGCGGGACTACATGGTCGGGCTGCAGATTCTCAAGGATCTTGGACTGCAGAAGGTCCGCATCCTCACCAACAACCCGAAGAAGACCGAGGCGTTCGAGAACTGGGTCGACCTGAAGGTCGTGGAGCAGGTGCCGCTGGTGGCTCCGCCTCAGAAACTGCGGGAGCGATACCTGGCAACCAAGCGGGACAAGATGGGCCATCGGCTGCCAGACGATGCGTCCGGACCCGAAGAGGTTGAGTCCCCGGGCACACGATAACCCCGGGGGCCGGCAGCGCACGCAGTGTGGGGGCGGTCACGTGCCACGGCTCTGTGACCCGTGCGCCGGGCTGGCTGCCCTTTAGACCAAATCGGGTAGGAGGCGGGGTCGCCCCCGCCGTCCTCCCACACCACCGGACGTACTCATCGTATCCGGCGGTTTCCT
>ENA-ORCW01000270-ORCW01000270.1-marine-metagenome-genome-assembly--contig:-NODE-270-length-45918-cov-4.578391_pt1 | contig 45918 bp, 37 predicted proteins | sample MGYA00237784_ERZ508517 | MGnify/ENA primary metagenome ERZ508517 (study PRJEB26187, sample SAMN06268979) | marine metagenome | isolation source: Tt ae E1 feedstock associated aerobic enrichment on...
AACTCCGGGCCGTTGTCGCTCCGGATCGCCTGCGGCACGCCTCGCATCGCAAACAGCTCTGCCAGCGTGTCGATGACATCCTCACTCGTGATGCTGCGCGACACCTTCAAAGTCAGGCATTCCCGCGTATGCTCGTCCACAATCGACAGCCACTTCAGTGTCGTTCCTGTTGTCGTCCGAGCAAAGACGAAGTCCCAGCACCACACCTGGTCTTTGTGCTCCGCGCGACGCAGATGGCAAGCGTTCGCCGACTGACCGAGGGCGCGTTGCTTCCGCCGTTTTCTTCGCACTTTCAGGCCTTCCTGACGGCACAGACGATGAATCCGTTTGGCGTTCACGGGCCAACCCTCGCGCCGGAGAAGCTCAGTCAGTCTGCGGTAGCCGAAACGCGGTCGACGCCGCACCAGCTCCCGCAGCCGACGGCACAACGCCGGCTCGTCTGTTCGTGGTCGTCCCTGGTATCGCTGCGTGCTCCGCGGCTGATCCAGCACCGCGCATGCCCTTCGTTCCGAGACCGGGAACTCTCGCTGGAGAGCTCCGGTCGCCGCACGCCTGGCCGAAGGGCTCACCAGTTTTTTGAGTTCACGTACTTGAGCATCTGGATGTCGAGGGCCTGGTCCGCCACGAGTTGCTTCAGGCGGCGGTTCTCGTCCTCCAGTTCCTTCAGTCGCCTGGCTTCCTCGGACTTCATGCCGCCGTACTGGTTTCGCCAGCGGTGGTAAGTCGCTTCACTGATCTCCAGAGTCTGCAGCACGGCCGCCAGGTCCTGGCCGGCATTCAGCATGGCATCGGCATCTCGCAGCTTCCGGACGATCTGCTCGGGGCTGTGCCGCTTTCGTCGTTTCGACATCGAGTCTCTCCTTGAGCCCTCAGGGCCATGGAGACTCTCATACCATCTGGATCAGAAAATGGGGAGCAGGCCAAGGACGTTGCAGGCGTTCGGGGCCTGTCCGGGCCGGTTCCAGCCGGCAAGAGGCCGAGACACATTCGCTGGGTGCCACTGGCGGCTTGCCCGCCAGTGTGAAGACCGTTCGACACACATGCCTGCCTTGAAGGGCAAGCATGCCACCCCGGTGCTCACGCACCGGGCGCGACCGGCCATCTGACTCTGCGGGCCGCCAGCAGGTAGGGTGCGTCACGGCAGACGGCCCGGAGGCGATCCACGTCATGCCGCATCCGCTGGCCTTTCCCCCGTGACGCACCACCGGCACGTCACACGCGACCAACGGTGCGTCGCCTCCGGCGCCCCCCCTGCGCTCTCGGGGACATCAACCGTTGCTCCCGCACGGCTCACAGAGCCGTGGCACACAGCAGAGCCGTGGCACACGTGCACGAATGCACGCGATCGCGTTTCGTGCTGGTTTCCGGACGTTGCAGGCTCAATACACGTAGCGGAAGTCGACGCTGGAGATCAGGGCCTGGCAGAGGGTCGCCCAGCGTTCCACCGGATCAGTCGGGCCGTCTGCCAGATACGCACGCGCCAGTTCGCGCTCGGCCGACGTCGGCTCCCGTCCGAGCGCCTTCACGTACAGCGTGTTGATCCGCTGTTCGTCCGTCTGCGACGCGTCCTCCAGCAGTCGCTCGGCGGCCCGCTGCGACTGCTCCCAGATGAACGGACTGTTCATCAGAAACAGGGCCTGCGTCGCCAGTGTCGTCACCTTGCGCCGGCCGTTGGAGAGATTCGGATTGGGAAAATCGAAGACCGTCAGCAGGTCATGCAGCCGGTTGCGGAACACCGGCAGATAGATCGCCCGCCGGCCTTCGTCAAAGCGATACCCATACTCGGACTTCGTGCCTGACCGGACCGTGTTGCCCCCCACCTGTCGATCAAGCACGCCGGACAGCGACAGCACCGAGTCGTAGATCGCCTCGGCCTCGAGTCGTCGCCGGTTCTGTCCCGCCAGCCAGCGGTTGCCCGCGTCGGCGGTCACCGCGGCGTTTCCACGGTCCGACGAGAGCCGGTAGGTCCGCGACAGCACAATCTCGCGAATCAACTGCTTGGTTGACCAGCCCGAGTCGATCAGCTGCAGCGCCAGGTAGTCGAGCAGTTCCGGGTGGGACGGCTCTTCGCCCGGCACGCCGAAGTTGTCGACGGTCCGCACGATCCCCTGGCCGAACAGATGTTGCCAGATTCGATTGGCGGCCACCCGCGCGGTGAGCGGATTGTCGGGGTGAGCGATCCAGCGGGCCAGTTCGAGCCGGCCGCTCGACTCCTGGCCAATCTCCGGTTGCTCGATCGGGATGACCGACAAAAAGCCGCGAGGCACCGGTTCACCCAGCTTGTGGACGTTGCCGCGAACACAGATCGCATAGTCGGCGATCTCCTCCGCCTCCTCGACCGCCATGACCTGGACCGGTTTCGGCGGTTCGTCCTTCTTGAGCTGCTGCAGCCGCTCCTGCTGCCGGGTCATCTCAGCTTCGAGTTTGCGGGCACGGGCAGCCTGCTCGGCAACGACTTCAGAAAGGTCACCATCGGCCGGTTCGAGGCAGACCGCCTGGACGGCATCGATAATGACGTGACCGTTGGTCTCGGCGACGCGAAACTCGACGGTTGCCTCGTCCTCAAAGTTGAAGTCGCCCAGCGGGACATACTGCCCGCGGAGCGTCGGCTTCTTCTGCTGGTTAACCTGCCGCTCCTCCACCCCCGCCGCGTGATGCACGCGCACCCGGGCATTCGGACTGCGGTTCGACGATGCCGTGTAAGCAATTCGGATCGCATACCGGCCGGAGGCCGGCAGTGTCAGTCGAAACGTCGCAGTCGCATCACTGTCTTTCGCATGTCGGTAGCCGCGTCCGACAAACGGGCCGACACTCGTACTGGGCGTCCAGTCTCCGGTCAGCGTCGCCTTGTCGTCGTCGAGCGTCACGGCGGGAAGATCGGCCTGCAGCTCCTCGAGCTGTTTTGAAAGCGTTTCGAGCCTCTGTGTGACGGTTGCGAGTGCCTGTTGATGTACCTCGAGCCGTCGTTGCTGTTCGGCAGGCAGCGGAAGCGGTCGCGACACCCATCGCGATACATTCCCGTCCACGAGAGAATTGGTGCTACGGAAGATGCCGGCCAGAGCGTAGTAGTCGGCGGTCGGCACCGGATCGAACTTGTGATCGTGGCAGCGGGCACAACCGAGTGTCAGCGACAGAAACGCGCGTCCCATGACGTCGATCTGCTCGTCGACGACATCCATCCGCAACTGTTCCTTGTCCTGATTCTCGTAGTTGTGAGGACCAAGTGCCAGAAACGCGGTCGCGACCAGCTGATCACGCCCCTGCTCTGCGTTGTCATATGGAAGCAGGTCGCCGGCAATCTGTTCGATAATGAACCGGTCGAACGGCTTGTCGCTGTTGAAGGCCCGGATGACATAATCCCGATACTGCCACGACACGCCGTACAGCAGAGAACGTCCGCCTCCGGTCGACTCGGCATACCGCGCGATGTCCAGCCAGTGGCGTCCCCATCGTTCGCCGAAGTGCGGCGATTCGAGCAGACGATCGACCACTCTCTCGAACGCCTCGGGAGATTCATCCGCAAGAAATTCGTTGATCTCGGCCGGCGTCGGCGGAAGACCGGTCAGATCGAACGTGACCCGCCGGAGCAGGGTCAGACGATCCGCATCGGCAGCCGGTCGGAGTCCTTCCTGTTCCAGACGCGCGAGGATGAAGCGATCGACCGGACCGGCCGGCCACTCGGCCTGCTGCGGCTCCGGGACCGGATGTCGTTGGATCGGCTGAAACGACCAGTGCTGGCGGCCCTGTTCGAGATCGATCCCCTTGCGGGCCAGCGGCGCGTCGCCATCGCGGGGATCCGGGGCCCCCATTTCCACCCAGCGGACGAAGTCGTCGATGACGTCGTCGGGGAGCTTGCCTTCGGGGGGCATCTCGTAGCTCTCGTAGCGGAGAGCTTCAATCAGAAGGCTTTCGTCCGGTTTGCCGGGAACGATGGCCGCTCCGGAATCACCGCCGATGATCAACCCATCGCGTGTGTCGACGACCAGACCACCCCGGACGGACTTCGCATCCGCAGCGTGACACCGGTAGCAGTGCTCGACGAGGACCGGACGGATCCGCTTCTCGAAGAAGGCGAGCCCATCCTCGTCGGCAGCGGCCTCCGCAGCAGGGACGGAACCGGACCACAAGACGGTTGTCAGCACCAGTACCGCGGCACCATTCCACCACCCTGATCCGAACATCAGCGCCCTCGCTTTCCCGACCGATCGAAACATCAACTTGCGTTCATGGATGATAAGGCGACTGATCGGCCGCTGCCACCCCGTCCCGGCTGACATCCTCCGGTCGAATCGGTACGATCGGCAGGTCCTGCAGCGGCGGTGCATTCAGGGCCGCGATGCTGCGATCGAACCGCAACCTGCTCTCAATCCTGACACCATTCACGAATCGGTCCGCCCGTGAAACGCCTGCTGCTTCTTGTCGTCCTGCTGACGCCCTCTGGTTGTAACAACGGTTCCGCTCCGGACGAAACCGCCTCTACCGATACCGCCGAAGCGCCGCCGGTTCCCTCAGCACCGGCCATGGACTTCACGGCCCAACTGACCGTGGACGAACTGCGGCGACAACTGGGGGTTGGACGGAACACCGAGTTCCGCAAGGCGGGCGGTCGTTTTGTCGAAGCCTACCTGGCCGAGTCGGCCGTCAAGGATCTCTCGCCGCTCAAAGGTCAGCCGCTCCGGCTGCTGGATCTGTCCCGCACGGCCGTCAGCGATCTGGCTCCGCTGGAAGGAATGCCGCTGGAACGGCTGTCCCTGTTCGAGACGAAGGTTTCCGACCTGACTCCTCTGAAGGGGATGCCGCTGAAGTTCCTGGATCTGACGAACACGGAAGTGGATGACCTGAGTCCGCTGGAGGGAATGCGACTCGAGGAGCTGTATCTGGAAGGGACGAACGTCAGCGACATCAGCGTCGTTCACGGCATGCCGCTGCAGAACCTGCGGATGGAACACTGTCCGGTCGAAGACATCTCGTCGCTGGAGGGAATGGGTTTCGATCAGCTCAGCCTGTTCGACACGCAGGTGACGGACATCAGCGTTGTGAGAACGATGCCCCGGCTGGGGACGATCTGGCTGCGGGGCGCGCCGGTGAGTGACATCAGCGCTTTGGCCGACATCAATCTCGAGAGCCTGGACATCCAGGACACCGAAGTGAGCGATCTGTCGCCGCTGGCCGGCAAGACGTCTCTGAAGCGGCTCAACATTGCAGGCACGCCGATCACGGACCTGCGTCCCCTGGCCGGATTGCCGCTGACCCGCCTGATCTTCACGCCCGCAAACATCACCGAAGGGATCGACGTTATTCGTGCGATGCCGACCCTGACGCAGCTGGACGTACAGTTCGACGACTACGATCGAGTGATGGCCCCGGCGGACTTCTGGGCGAAGTACGACGCCGGCGAGCTGGGAGAGGAGTGAGTGGTGAGGCTTGAGGCTTGAGAGGTGAGTCGCGAGAGGTGAGGTCAGGACATGGGTGGCGCTTTTGGTTCAGGACATGGGTGACGCGCTACTCCCCGAAAGGGTAACAGGACACGCTCCTGTTCGCGTTCCAACGTGCCGCGCTGACTCGCCGGCCGACAATAGTTCGATCGACGACGCGGCGACGCACTGTGGACGGTGCACGCGCAGAGCCGTGGCACCCGGCGTCGCACCTCATTCTGGACGCTCGCCGGCCGGCAATAGCCGGCCCTACGTCCCGGCGGGTGGCCGGGGCAGGAGCGAGCAACGCGAGCGACGCCCCGGATCGGAAGCCAGCAGCCGCGTAGGGTGCGTCACGGCAGCGGACCGCTCCCACGACGATCTGCGGAGCGGCGGGCATCGACCGAACGGCCCGTGACGCACCACCGGCACGTCGCGCGCGACCAACAGTGCATCGCCTCACGGCAGACGGCCCCCTACGTTCCCGGACGCTTCCTTCGAAGGGTGCCCCGGACGCGGAACGCGTCCGGGTGGCGCAGCCACAGGAAGACGTGTGAGGACGTTGCAGGCGTTCGGGGACTGTCCGGGACGGTTCCAACCGGCCGCAGGTGCGCGACGTTGTTCGAGGTCCGTCCGGTGCTGCGGCGTTCTGGCAGCTTCCTCCTGTCGCTTCGCGACCCGGACAAGCAAGTTGTCCGGGCCACCCACCGACGTCGCGCGGGGTAGGCTGGGACTTGTCCCGGCACTCGGATCGACGCGGTTGCTCACTCTGGCTGGTGCGTCGCCTCCGGCGACGGCACCCTACGTCACCCAGCACGGGCAGAGCCGTGGCACACAGCAGCTGAGCAATATCCCCTACCGCCAGGTTGCCAGGGGCAGTATCACCCACAGCACCAGAGCGACAGGTCCCGAATAGAGCACGCTGTCGAGCAGATCGAGCAGACCACCAAAGCCGGGCAACAGGGCCGCCGAGTCCTTCTTCCCCATGTCCCGCTTGATCATCGACTCGCACAGGTCGCCGATCAGCCCCACGACGCCGATCACGATGCCGTAGAGCGCCGACCAGTACCATTCGGCCGGTTCGGCACTGGGGAACAGCCACGGCGTTGCCCAGGTGAGCCAGCCCCACGCGCCGAGGGCGGCACCAAGGACCGCTCCGACCGCCCCGGCCCAAGTCTTTCCCGGGCTGAGCAGCGGCGCCATCTTGCGTCGCCCGAACAGCCGCCCGACGAAGAAGGCGCCGATGTCTCCGGACTTTGCCGTCACCAGCAACGAACCGAGAACAAGATAGCCCGCGTCGGTTCCGACAACCCAACGCAACTGGGCCGTCAGTCCGAGCAGAAAGCCGGCATAGCTGACGGTGAGGATCTCTGCCCCGAGCGTATCGACGCTCCGTCCCGGTTCGCGGTAGCGCATGGCGGCGGCAAAAAACAGCAGCAGCACGCACATCGCGTACGTCATGGCCACGACACCCAGGACGATGAGTGTGTTCCGTTCGAGGCCGACCATGCGGGGGCCCCAGGCGGCAACGACAACCGCGACACTGCACAGGGATGTCAGCCGCCAGTGCGGTGCAAAGGACCGCTCGCGCATCAGGTCGACCATCTCGTACGTTCCCCGCAGACAGAGGAACACACAGAGAAGGAACAGGACCGGAGCCGGAGTCCCGAGGTGCGCGTCCAGGAAGAACAGCAGGACAATCGCAGGAATGAGGATCGCCGATATGGCGAGCCGCCAGCCGAGCATGGTCTCTCCTCACACACTCCTGCCGGTACTCTGATCCGAACTGTGAACCGATCGCCGTTGACGCACGGACGTCGACGGAATCAGGTGTCGCAGCTCATTTGAACCGTCTGCACAGGTCTGGACCGGTCCGGGAGTGGGAACCGCGGGGATATTCGGACAGGCCGCATGATAGCGACGCTGCGAGATGATTGGCAGGCGCTGACGATCTGGCAATGGATCATGCAGAAAATGATCGCGATCCGTGTCGATCGCCTCAGAGGTCGTCGGCCTGGACCGGAGCGTTTCGAACGGCCTTGCGGCCCGACTGCTTGAGCCCGCCAAACCGTCGTTCGCGCTGCGTGTACTCCTTGAACGCATCCCGCAGATGCTGCTCGCGGAACTCCGGCCAGAGAGTCGGGGTGACGAACAGTTCGGCGTAGCTGATCTGCCAGAGGAGAAAGTTGCTCACCCGCATCTCGCTCGCCGTCCGGATCACGAGGTCCGGATCACTCATACCCGCGGTGTACAGGTGCTCGGAGACCGTGCTCTCGGTGATCTGGTCCGGGTCGAGACGACCGTCACGCACGGCGTGGGCAATTTCGCGAACGGCATCGACGATTTCGCCCCGACCGCCGTAGTTGAGTGCCAGGCAGAGCCGCATGCCGTCGTTCTCGCGGCTCAGCTCGATGGTCTTCTGGACTTCCTGCAGGACCCGGCGGTTCAGTTCGCTGGTGCGACCGATCGTGCAGAAGCGGATGTTCTGCCGCATGATCTCATCGCGTTCGGCGACGACGTACCGCTGCAGGAGGTTGAGCAGCAGCTCCAGTTCCATCTGGGGCCGCTTCCAGTTCTCGCTGCTCAGGCAGTAGAGCGTGAGCTGATCGAGTTCGAGACGCGCACACTCCTCCACAACCGCCCGGACGCTGGTCACGCCGCGACGGTGCCCTTCGACGCGGGGCAGACCGCGGCGCTGCGCCCACCGGCCGTTGCCATCCATGATGATGGCGACGTGTCGGGGCAACTGACCTGGCGTGAGCCCCAGTGCCGAGATCTCGTCAGCAGTGTACGGAATGTGAGACACGTTGATGAATGATCGTCTCAGTTCAGACAGACGACTTCGGCCAGATCCTTGACGCGTGGACGCGATTCGTTGGCTACCCGCAGGACCACTTCCTGGTATTCGACCTCGTCGTCGGGCGAGAAGATGCCCAGGCGAACCTGGTTCTCCTCGATGTCGAGTACGGTCACGGTAACTTCTCCAATGGCAATCGTATCATCGATGCCACAATCGATATCGCGCATGGACAGCCTCGTTAACGAATGCTGATCAGTCGTGCGAAGTTGACGTTCAACAAAACGCTCGGCATTCTGACCGGTCCCGTTCGAAACAGCAACGCAGGTTTGGCCGACTTTTTTTCTTGTCCAACAACACGCCATACGTAACTTGACAAGCTGCCGCCAGGCGTTCTTCCCACCACCGTTTCGACTCCCTTCGCCAGAGCCCTGATCGATGAAGCTGGTTGTCTTTCCTCCTGTTGATGATGCCCGCATGAATGCACTCCGGACGGCTGCCGGCGACATGCAGGTCGCTGCGCCAACCGATCAGCAGTCGGCCGTTGCCGAGATGCGTGATGCCGATGCGTTCTTCGGAAAGCTGACGCCCGAACTGCTTGACGCGGCGCAGCAACTGACGTGGGTTCAGTCTCCCACCGCCAGTCTCGAACATTATCTCTTTCCGGAGCTGATCCGGCACTCCTGCCGCCTGAGCAACATGAGGGGGCTGTTCTCCGACGTGATCGCCGACCACGTCATGGGGTACGTTCTCTGCTTCGCCAGACAGCTGCACCGCTACCTGGATCAGCAACGCCGACACCACTGGGAGCCGATTGGTGGCGAGCAGACGCGGGCCGGATTCGACACCGGTCCCGGACTGGTCAGCCCGATCGATCGCGCGCACCAGCATCTGGGCGACTGTACGCTGGGTGTGGTGGGCGTCGGGCAGATCGGCAGCGAGGTGCTGCGACGCGCGGCCGCCTTCGGAATGACCGTCTTGGGCGTTGATCCGTTTCCACGTCCGGTTGAGGGAGTTCTTGACGATGTCTGGCCGCTGGACCGACTCGACGAACTGCTGGCAGCCAGCGACTACGTCGTCATCGCCGCACCGCATACGCCGCAGACCGAGAAGCTGTTCAATGCGGAACGGCTCCGACAGATGAAGCGAACGGGGGTGCTGATCAACATCGGCCGGGGCATCATCGTCGATCTGCAGGATCTGACCGAAGCACTGCAGGAGGGCGTGATTGCCGGTGCGGCCCTGGACGTGTTCGAAATCGAGCCTCTGCCGGAGGAGCACCCGCTGTGGGGAATGGAGAACGTGATCCTCACGCCACACGTGGCCGCGGCTTCGCCTCGCATTGCCGAACGACACCTCGAAGTGCTGCTGGAGAATGTCCGTCGCTTTGCGGCCGGGGAGGAACCGATGAACCTGGTCGACAAGACGCAGTGGTTCTAGGCAGACGAGTCATCGGCGGGTGACGCACCGCGGTCAGGCACGCACTGGCGCTTCGTACTGGAGTGCGTACGGCCCACCGGCTGCGGCTGGTGGACGTTCGCCGATCACCACCTCACCAAACCTGACATGTCTCCGGTCGGCTGGTATGCTCGTCGAATTCCCGATGCACCTGACGTGATCACCGGAGACCACCATGACGCCGTGTGTCCGCCGTGCAGCATTGATGCTGCTGATTCTCACGCTCCACCTTCTGCCCCACGACACAGCGCGGGCCGCCGACTCTCCGGTTCCACCCGACACGCAGGACGAGACGATCGAGCCGCTTTCCCCGGCCGAGGCTCTGGCGGCACTGCGTCTTCCGGAAGGATTCGAGGCAACACTGTTCGCGGCCGAACCGGACGTCCGCAATCCGATCGCCGTCTCCACCGACAGCCGTGGTCGCCTGTGGGTCGCCGAGAACTTCACCTACGCCGAACGCCCCACCAACTTCGATCTGTCGCTCAGGGACCGCATTCTCATTCTGGAAGACACCGATGGCGACGGTGTGCACGATCGCCACACCGTGTTCTGGGATGAGGGACAGAAGCTGACCAGCATTGCGGTCGGATTCGGTGGCGTCTGGGCGACCTGTGCACCGCATCTGCTGTTCATCCCGGACCGGGACGGCGACGACGTGCCGGATGGACCGCCCGAGATCGTCCTGGATGGCTTCGACGGCGATTCGGTCCGGCACAACATCGTCAACGGTCTGAAGTGGGGACCGGACGGCTGGCTCTATGGCCGCCACGGGATTCTTGCCACATCGCGCGTCGGTGCACCGGGCGCAGCGGACGCGGAGCGGACGCCCATTAACTGCGGCGTCTGGCGGTATCACCCGACGCGAAAAGTCTTCGAAGCCGTGGCTCATGGCACGACCAATCCGTGGGGAATGGACTGGGACCAGCACGGCGAGTGCTGGCTGATCAACACGGTCATCGGGCACCTGTGGCATGTCGTCCCGGGCGCTCACTGGGAGCGGATGTACGGCAGCGACTTCAACCCGCACCTGTACGGACTGCTGCCTCAGACCGCCAATCACGTCCACTGGGACGAAGGGGAACGCTGGAGCGACATTCGTGAGGGGATGTCGGGCACAACCGACGCAGCCGGCGGTGGTCACGCACACTGTGGCCTGCTGTACTGCGATGCCTCGTGGCCAATGGAGTACCGGGGCTCGCTGCTGGCAGGCAACCTGCACGGGCGAAGGCTGAACCGTGACACTCTGCACCGGCAAGGCTCGACCTACGTTGCCCGGCACGCACCGGACATGCTGTTCAGCGACGATCCGTACTTCCGCATCATCGAGCTGGAACATGCGCCGCAGACCGGCATGTTTATCGTCGACTGGTCGGACATTGGAGAGTGTCACGAAAACGACGGCGTGCACCGCAGCAGCGGTCGCATCTTCCTGGTCCGCTGGAACGGGTCCGATGGACAGGTGCCGGCAGACCTGACGACGTTGAGTGACGTCGAACTGGTTCAGCTTCAGCGTCAGCCGCGCGAGTGGCCTGCACGCACCGCCCGGAGAGTCCTGCAGGAGCGGGCCGTAGACGGCCGCGACATGACGGCCGCGGCAGACGCTCTGCGCGAACTGCTCGAGGATGCCGATCCCGTACTGGTCCTGCGGGGCCTGTGGGGCCTGCACGTGACCGACACGATCACCGCCGCCGACATCGATGCGGCCCTGTCCCACAAGAGCGAATACGTTCGGGTGTGGGGCATCCGCCTGGCTGCCGAGTACGGTCACCTGCCGGTCAACGAATCGCTCGCGGCCCGCTTTGCGGACCTGGCGGCGAACGATCCGAGCGCGCTGGTTCGCCACTGGCTGGCCTCGTCACTCTCGCGTTTCGAGCCGCAGCAGAGAATGCCCGTCGCGTTGGCACTCGCCGGTCGGGCGGACGACGCCGACGATCCGCGACAGACGCTGATGCTCTGGTACGGCATCGAAGACGCGATCACGTCCACCCCGCAGGCGGCGGAGCGTCTGCTCGCCACAGCCGATCTGCCGGAACTCCCCCGATTCATTGCCCGCCGACTCACCCACGAGCTCGAATCGTCTCCGCAACTGACAGGGATCGTCGTCGACGTGCTGGCATCCACTTCAATCGAGGACCCGACACGCCAGACGGCCCTGCTGACCGGGATGTCGGAGGCGCTTCGCGGCTGGCAGAAAGCTCCCATGCCGGACGAATGGTCGGAACTGGCGGAACGGCTGGGCACATCGAAGGACGAAACGGTCCGGCAACTGTCGCGCGATCTGTCCCTCGTCTTCGGCGACGGACGGACCATGCAGGAACTGCTTGCACTGGCCAGGGCGGGTGACGCCGATCCGGCCGCACGCCGATCTGCCATCCGCTCGCTGGTTGCGGCCCGCGCCCCGGAACTGGAGCCGATGCTGACGAAGTTCCTGCAGGATCGGGACGTCGCGTCCGAAGCAGTTCGCGGACTGGCCGTCGTCGGAGGTGAGGAGACGCCGACGCACATCGTCAGCAACTACGGTCGACTTCGTCACGCGGCACGGGAAGAGGCGATCACGGCGCTCGTCGCCCGTCCCGCCTTCGCACCGGTCCTGCTCGACGCTGTCGCTGCCGGCCGAATTCCTGCTGCCGATGTCCCGACCTTTCAGGTCCGCCAGATGCTGACATTTGGCGATGCGGCGCTGACGGCCAGGATTGAAGAACTCTTCCCCGATGTCGCCCGCCGCTCTCAGAAGGCGCTTCAGCGAATTGTCGAGCTGCGCGACGTGCTGACCGATGATGCACTGGCGGCCGGGGATCGTTCGCACGGACGGCGACTCTTTCAGGATCAGTGTGCGAAGTGTCATCGGCTGTTCGGAACCGGGGCGTCAACGGCACCGGACCTGACCGGGGCGCAGCGCAGTAACCTCAACTACCTGCTGGAAAACATTGTTGATCCCAGCGCAACGGTCTCGAAGAATTACCGGATGTCGGTCGTGCTGCTGGACGACGGGCGCGTTCTCAATGGTGTCGTCACGAACGAGACGGATCGCACGCTCACCCTGCAGACCCCGACGGAAGCGATGGTCCTCCCGTTGGAGACCATCGAAGAACGTCGGCAGACCGAACTGTCGCTGATGCCCGAGGGACAGCTCGATCGTCTCAGCGAGGACGACATTCGCGACCTGTTCTCGTATCTGATGTCGCCCTCACAGGTGGCGTTGCCGGCGGACGCGAAGTCAGACAGTGGCGGGAACAGCAGTGCCTCCCGCTGACCTCGGTGGAGCGGACCGCAGTGTGAATTCCGCATGAATTCCCACCGCGGTTTCCCGCTGGCGAATCGTAGTCATTGCAGCGGATCTGCTACGCTCTCCCGCTGGCCAGCAGGCAGGAATCCTCGCCAGCAGGAGACACCACGGGAGCGGCGGCAATGAACATCGCGCAGCGGGCACCATCGACGAACTGGGAACCGGCGATGCTGCCGGACCGCCCTCATTGCAGCGTGTGGGTCTGGTACAAGCCGGGCGGTGTCCCGCAGGATGTCATGTTCCTTATCCCGGACGAGACATTTCCTGCCGCCGGTGGTCCCATCACGGTAAGGCAACTGATCGCGACGATCGGTCTGGATGCCGCGACGATCTACAACTGGTCGTTCGCCGGCATGACGTACGATTCGCAACAGGGGAACAACCCGCTGCTGGATCAGCCGATTCCCCCGTCCGGTCCGTGGGGAACCCCACAGATACTGGTGCGTCTGGGGGCGGCACCGACCGGCTCTGTCCCTCCACCAGCGATGATGGCTCCCATGGCCCAGCCGCCCTATCCCATGCCCGTTGCCACCGGGATGCCCGGAGCGGCCGGCAATGCTGCGGCACCGGTCCCGGCGATGCCGACTGCGTCCGGCGGTGCAGCGTCGCCCGAGTTCCTCGGTCTCTGTGAGGAATTCGAAGCCGACTGGCTGGCGCTGATCCAGATCGAGCGGCAGCTTGAGTCGGTCCGCAAGCAGCTCGGTTCGATCCAGGGGCAACTGCAGTCGCTCAACCGCGATCTCAACGCCGACGAAGCCCTTCACGCCGACAATCAGGATAAGCGTGACTGGCAGGATGCCCGTCGATGGCTGCGTGATTCGATGGCGCACGTCTCCCGCTACGTCCGTGACCACGACATGGGCGTTGTGAGTGCCGCGGGCCAGCGAAACCGGTTCGAGAGTATCTACAACCAGTTCGTGGAACCGCGGGTTCCGTTCGACGGACTGGCCGCTGTGCACCGGGAGTTCGTCCAACATCGCAAGACCGCGTTGACGCTGCTTTCGCAGATGCAGACGACGCATTCGAACGCGAGTCGTGAGGGGTGCGGTCGGGCCCGGCAGGTCCTGGCCCGTATCGGCGCGAAAGTCCGAAAGGCCCGCTCGAAGCGCTGACGTCACCGGGCGCGCTCAGCGTTCGCCTCAGCTGCGCCGACTGGTCACGTTCGAGGCAATTCCGCCCAGCAGTCGGAAGGGGGCCAGCAGATTGTTCATGACGGGCACCCCCGAGCCGGTTGCCCGACACAGCAGAACGGTGACGTCGTCATCCTTCAGGTTGTCGGGGGACAGGCGGGCGATTCCGTGCATCAGGTCGGACACGACGGTTTCGGCATTGCCGACTGTGTTCGCAAGACTGCAGACACCGCGCGGTCCGAGCATGTTTCCGTCGCGGTCCCGCGCTTCCGACAGCGAGTCGGTGTAACAGAGCAGCATGTCCCCATCTTCGAGTCGCGTCGTGACCTGTCCGAACGGTGCGTCCTCGGAGACACCGAGCGGAAGCCCCGTGCGAGGCCGGCTTTTCTCGGAGTCTTCAAAGACCTCCCAGACGCCGGTTTCGATCCGGTAGACGAGTGGAGAGGGATGTCCGGCCGAGCTGACCGTGAGGGTCCGCCGCGGTGAAAAGAACGTCATCACGACGGCCGTCGCAAAGTGCGTTTCGGTCCAGGCGGCATACGACTCGTTGAGTGTCTCGACGAACTGCGACTGGTCGATGACGTTGATGCTGCGTCGCATCAGGTCCCGCAGGCCGATGCCGAGTTCCCCGACCGATTCTCCGTGACCGCTGACATCCGCAACAAGCATGCGCGAGATGCGACCGGAGGCGCATGAGGAGACGTAGTAGACGTCGCCACCGCGATCCGCTCCTGCGTGGGGCCGGCAGAAAACCCTGAGCTCGAGCCCCGGCATCTCGAAGTTCGAGTTCGTGGCGCGGTTGCCTCCCCACACTTCCATGCATCGCATACGACGGGGATCGTCCGACACGACAGTTTCCAGTCACTCACGAGGTCATGGGCGCGTACCACTACCGCTGAGTGTTTGTAGTCGGAGCGTGACGTTCGGACATGGCGTTTTCGCGGGAGAACGCGAAAGGCCGCGAGATCACCCTGCAGTGGTCGTCGCGCAGTCGGAGCAATGTCCCTTGATGAGGATCTCGGTGATGCGACCGATCTCCTTGGCCCGTCGCCGCGAGCCGGACGTGAACTGCATGTCTCCCAGGCAGGTGACGCTGCCGCACTCGACGCACACAAAGTGCGGGTGCTTCTCTCCGCCGGGGCGGTCCGGGTCGATAATTTCGAACCGCCAGACGTGATCCCCCAGCTCGGTCCGCGAGATCAGTTCCGCCTCGGTCAGGTCGGCGAGATTGCGGAAGACGGTCGCCTTGTCGAAACCGAGCGGAACGAGTTTTTCGGCGACGTCGGCATGTGTGAGAGGAGAATCGGCACCGCGCAACTCCTGGAGAACGGCGATTCGTGCCGGCGTGGCCCGGATACCCGATGTCCGGAGCAACTCTCGGATTTCCTGGACTTCATTCGGATTGAGGCGACGCGTCTTCGCAGCCATGCAAACTCCTCTCGTCGATTCAGGTCAGGTGTCGTTGCCGTCCTGGATATCTTCAGTGTACGAACTGTTTCACACGGGGTCCACATGTGCATGCCAGTTGCAGATCCGAAACGCTCTACCCGCTCCGGACACGTCTCCTGCGGGATTGTCCAATCCCTTGCCTCGTCGGACCGCGACGGTTAGCCTCGCATCAGTGCTGACTGATCCCTCTCCGAGAATCCGGGCGGACCGATGAAACGTCGATTGCTGCAACTGCTGATGGTTTCTGCTTTCAGTCTGGCTGTTTCGACCAGTCTGGCTGTTTCGACCGGCTATGCGGCTGACGACGCGCAGCAGGTCCTGCGAGCCGGCGCCGCGACCAGCAACATCACACCGCCGCTTGGCGAAGCGGTTGTCGGTGGGTTTGCACCGTTTCCGGCGACAAACGTGCATGACGAGCTGCATGCACGGTGTCTGGTCCTGGACGACGGCACCACGCGGATTGGCTTTGTCATCTGTGACAGTCTGGGAATCTCTCGGGATGTCTTCGACCAGGCTCGTGAGTATATCGACGCCGAGACCGACTTTCCCGCCGAAAACATTCTGATGTCGGCGACCCACACGCACTCGGCGACGAGAAGCAGCAGCGAGAATTACAGTGGGTTTCTGGCCCGCAGGATCGCGGATGCCGTCCGACGCGCCATCGCCAACATGGAACCGGCCCGCATCGGATGGGGAGGCGTCGACGAACCGTCCGAAGTCTTCAACCGCCGCTGGTATGTCACGGATCCGGATCTGCGCAAGAACCCGTTCGGCGGTGCGGATCAGGTCCGCATGAACCCACCCCGCGGCAGTGCCACCCTGGTGCGTCCCGCCGGTCCGATCGATCCGGAGATCTCCTTCATCAGCGTGCAGTCCGCCGACGGACGTCCGCTGGCCCTGCTGGCCAATTACTCGCTGCACTACGTCGGGGGAGTCAACAAGGGAGAGATCTCCGCCGACTATTTCGGAATCTTCTCGAAGCGGATCGGCGAACTGCTCGAAGCGGACGACGAATCATTTCCGCCGTTCGTCGGCATGCTCAGCAATGGAACCAGCGGCGACATCAACAACATCAACTTCCGCAATCCCAGCAAGCGGATGGAGAAGTACGCCAAGATGCGGCAGGTTGCCGAACTGGTCGCGCGACGGGTGCACGAGGCGTGTGGCCAGGTCGAGTACCACGACTGGGTGCCGCTAGGATCGGCCTCGCGCGACCTGACACTCCGTGTCCGCAAGCCGGACGAAGCGATGCTGAAGTACTTCGAAGAGGTGATGGCCAAGCCGGAGGACGCGCCGAAGCATCACCGCTATGAACGCAACTACGCCCAGCGGGTCCGTCGACTGTACGAGGGCCCGGACGAGATCAGCATTCCGCTGCAGGCCGTGCGAATCGGCGATCTCGGAATCGCCGCGATCCCGTTTGAGGTCTTCTGCGAGATCGGCCTGGAGATCAAGGAGAAGAGTCCGTTCGGAGACGCCTTCACGATCGAGCTGGCCAACGACAGTCGGGGCTATCTGCCAACACCTCGCCAGCATGAACTGGGAGGCTATGAAACCTGGATGGGGACGAACCGTGTCCAGCACGACGCCTCCGACAGAATCACGGAGACGATTCTGGAACTGATGGGGGAACTCTCGTCGAAACGTCCGTCGGCCGTTACATCGCGTGACGAGTAGCCGAGACTGCGGCAACCTGGAGAACCTGCGTCACGCAGAAAACCCTCGATGGGCGATTTCCGGAAGGGATCTCGTACCGAACAAGTGACGCAGGTTGCCGAATTGAGGCGATGCAGGGCGTGCAGGCCGCCCCGGGCGGATTCTGCACGCACCGGCAGTCGGGCGTGCTGCGGAATTGAACACGACTCGGCGGGGCCCTACCATAAGGAGACGTTTGACGGTTGTTGCCGTCTGCGGGCATTGTACGTCTGCACTGACCGTGATTTCTTGACGCTGACATGTCGCCAGACTGGATATCCACACTGCCAACGGCACTCGGGGCGTTTTCGTCGAGGCTGTACGTCTCCGGAATCGCAGCGGCTCTGACGGTCCTGATTCTCGGCCCCGTCGCCCGCGGGGACGACTCGGGTCCGATGGTGCGCGAGACCCGCAAGGTGGTGACGGCCCCCCGGGACATGGACAACCCGGAGGACGTGACCAACCTCCTCCCCGGGCCCGCCTTTCCCAGGGAGACGTGGGACTTTTACTCCGGGAAGCGGGACAGCCAGCTGGAAAGCACGTGGCGGATCGAGGCGGTCGAGGGAGAAGCCTCTCCGGTCCTTGTCTGCACCGGTCAGCCCTACGGTTACATTCGCACCCGCAAGGAATTCGCGAACTTCCAGTTCGGCCTGCAGTGGCGCTATCCCAACGATGCCAACGGCAACAGCGGGATTCTGATCTACACGTCCGGCGACAACAGGATCTGGCCGACCGCGTTTCAGGTCCAGCTGCATCAGCCGTCTGCGGGAAGCGTCTTTCCCAGCGGTGCAGCAAAGTCGGACAACGAACTGCGCAATGAACTCGGCGATCCCGCAGAGGAGTGGAACGAATGCATTGTCACCAGCATTAACGGACGGATTTCCGTAGTAATCAACGGGAAGAAGGTCGGCGAGGTGACCGGCTGTGATCCCCGGCGGGGCAGCATCGCCCTGCAAAGCGAAGGTTCCGAAATTCACTTCCGCCAGATCTGGCTGCGATCGTTTGACGAGCCAATGGCCCTGCGAACCCCCGAGAACGACCGCGATCGTCCTTTCCGGCATCTTGCGCTCAGACCCCGCCCCGAGTCACCGATCGACTGCCTGATCATCGATCGGCGACAGGCCGAATTGCGAGAACTGCTCAATGTGGTTTACGGAAACGCCCTGGCCACCGATCCTCGTCATGGCAACCGTCGCCATCGCTCTGGTCACACTGTGGTGGAACAACCGCCGTACGTGGTACCTGGGCCTGTGCGTCCTTCTGGGCGTCGCCGCAGCCGCTACGTGGTGGATTGAAACGCAGATCGTTACCGAACGCGAGCAGGTCGAGGCGGCCACGCTCGACGTGATCGATGCCTATCAGCGGCAGGACGAGGTCCGCACGATCGACAGGATTTCCGCTCGTGCTCCCGAACTGCAGCAGATCGCGCGGGTGGCCATCGGCGAAGTCCAGCTCGGCGATGACCTGCGGGTCTCGGACCTCTCCGTCCGGATGAAGGCGCAGAACACCCGGGCCGTCAGCCACTTTCGGGTCAACACCACGGTCTCGAGGGTCGGCCTCGGAGAGATCGGATACCGTCCCTCCCGCTGGGAAGTCACTTGGCAGAAGGAGGGGGGCAAGTGGCGGATCATCTACATCGAACTGCTCGACCCGATCACCGGCGAACCCCAGCAGGAATGGACGCGTCTGACCGGTCGGCTCCGCTGAGTCCGGCGCGCACTCCTCCCTTCCGGTTCAGTTCACGCTGAAATCGGGTGGAAACGTCTCGCTTCGTTGCCGGGCCTGTTGCGTCCGCAGCCGCGAACGCATCTCGTCGAGAACCAGGTCACTGCGGGCATCGACATTGAGTTCCGCCAGCACAGAGGCGGCCCGCTCGGCCGGAAGATGCGACACGTACGCCAGCAGATCGCAGAGTGCACCAAGGCCCAGCTCCCGTTCGAGGAACGGCTGCACCGTCTGATGGGACGCATCTCCGGGATAGAGTTCGTAGAACAGCTCCAGCAGCTCGTCGCGGCGGGACTTGCGATCGATCACCGGAATTTGCGGATAGCGATCCTCCAGCAGTTCGAGCTGTCCGACGCGATAAGGGCGACTGGTCGTGTCCTCGGAGATCACGCGGGCCCGGGCGATGCCACGAACCAGCAGCACGTACCGACCATCTTCGAGTTTCTGATCCAGGGTGATTCGTCCGAGGCAGACAACCGGATGGATCGGACTGTCGTTCTCCTCGACGGTCGCCTCCCAGCCGGTCTTCAGCAGGGCCATGGCCAGCAGCCGATCCCCCTCCAGGGCGTCCGCCGTCATCGCGCGATACCGGTCTTCGAAGATCTGAAGCGGCTGCACGATCTGAGGGAACAGCACGGCATTGGGGAGTGGAAACAGCGGAGCGGTCCCGGAGAAGCCGGCGGCTTCGAGGTCACCAAAGTCCTTCGATGTCATCAGTCAGTCTCTTGCAGCAGCGGCGACAGTTTCGGCAGTCGGCTCCGGTCCAGTTCGAGCCCGTCCGGATACCCGTCCCGGGCGTCGAGCAAGTCGGCGAAGCACTCACGAAAACTGTCGAGAAACAGGTCTACCCGCAGGCCCATGGTCGTCGGTTGATACGGCGTCAGGTATCGTCGTGCCGAACGGTACATCCGCATCGCCCCGCCGAGGTTTCGCTCTTCGAAGTGATGGAGTGCCACCGCGGCATGGATCAGTCCCTGATAGAATTCGCGTCGATCGTCCAGCGTTTCGGTCCAGAGATCTTCGAAGACATCGTGACAGGCGAAGAACTCTTCCGCGTCAAACAGCCGGATCCCCTCGTGGTATCGCGGGTCGATGGTGTCATCCATGCTCTCCCGGCTCCTGATTCGGCTGCTGACGTTTGCAATGACGTTGATGCTTGACGAGCATACGCGGCAGACGTGGCCCGGACCTGGTGGAATCGTAGGCCCGGGCTCGAACATCTGTCCACGACGATTTTGTCAGAGACCTCGCATCCCCGGGAGATTTCACTGCTTTGGCCGAATCCGCTGATGCCCTGAAGCAACGTGTCCGCAAGATCCTTCGCCGACTGAAGAAAACCTACCCCGATGCCGAGTGCGCCCTGATCCACGAGTCCCCGTTTCAGCTGCTCGTGGCGACGATCCTCTCCGCCCAGTGCACCGATGAACGGGTCAATTCGGTCACCCCGACACTGTTCGAACGCTTTCCCACCCCGCAGGATCTCGCGGACGCCTCGCAGGAGGAGGTCGAGGCGATCGTCCGACCGCTCGGCTTCTTCCGCTCGAAGGCGACGAACATTCGCGGGATGGCACAGGGGCTGGTCGACCGGCACGACGGCGAGCTGCCGCGCACACTTGACGAACTGGTCGCCCTGCCCGGGGTCGGCCGCAAGACGGCCAACGTGGTCCTCGGGACGGCGTTCGGGATTGCCAGCGGCGTGGTCGTGGACACGCACGTGAAGCGGATTTCCAACCTGCTCGGCCTGACGACGAGCAAGAACCCGGACATCATCGAACGGGACCTGACGAAGATCCTCCCGAAGAAGGAGTGGGTCGACTACTCGCACCGTCTCATCCACCACGGTCGCCAGATCTGCATTGCCCGTCGCCCGCGCTGTACGGAATGCCCTCTGCTCGATGTCTGCCCGCGGGTCGGCCTGCCGGCACTCGAGAAATAACCGTTCCCCGAAAACGCTGTCCGGTCCGTGCCACTTGACCCTTTGCGACCGCCGGGCGACGATTGAAACAGGAGTCGATGTTGCTGCCGCGAACCACGACGGCCGGCAACGTGTCAGCGGCTCCAGAGGACATCCAATGACCACACGCGCCGCCGAACAGCTTCTTCCGCCCAAACTGAGCCGCCGATGGCACTACGCCCGCGAGCAGGCGATCAGCTTTCTGATGCAGCAGGCGGTCGAGAACCCGGACGTCATTTCGCTGGCAGCGGGGCTGGTCGATTCGGAGACACTCCCGGTCGAGGAAACCCGTGCGGCCGTTGAGAAAGTGCTCGCGGACCACGGTTCGGGAAAGATGGCTCTGCAGTACGGGACGACCGCCGGTTCGGAGCGGCTGCGACGGTTGCTGCTGGCCCACTTTGCCGGTCTCGAAGGATGCGATCCGCACCACCTCGGCGTCACCGCCAGTCAGTTCGTCGTCACCACCGGCTCGCAGCAGCTGCTTTCACTGGTCTGCGAGATTCTGCTCGACCCGGGCGACATCTGCCTGGTGGCGGGCCCGACGTATTTCGTGTTCGTCGGCAACCTCAACGGGGTCGGTGCCGAAACGGTCACGATTCCCTGCGACGACGACGGCATGCAGACTGACGCTCTCGAGGCGGCATTGCAGCAGCTCGAGGATGAAGGACGACTCGACCGCGTCAAGCTGATCTACACCGTCAGCTATTACGACAACCCGAGCGGTCGGAGCCTCTCGGCCGGGCGACGCCAGCAGATCGTCGACATCGCCCATCGCTGGTCGAAGCACCACCGCCTGTTTGTTCTCGAAGACGCCGCCTATCGGGAACTCCGCTATGACGGAGAAACGCTCCCGAGTGTCTGGAGCTGCGACAACTCTCGGCAGACGGTCATCTACACGCAGACGTTCTCGAAGAGCTTCTCGCCGGGACTGCGGATCGGCTTCGGCGTGCTTCCCCGGGATCTGGTCCAGCCGCTGTGTGACCGGAAGGGGAACGAAGACTTCGGCTCCGCGAACTTCAACCAGCACATCCTGGCGACGGTGCTGGAGAGCGGTCTGTACGATTCCCACGTGGAGCAGGTCTGTGCGGCCTACCGGGTCAAGCGGGATGCCATGCTGGCCGCAGCCGACCGCTGGTTCGCCGATCTGCCGGGCGTCGAGTGGGTCCACCCTCACGGAGGTCTGTACGTCTGGATGTCGCTGCCGGCACAGATCCAGACCGGCTTTGAGAGCCCGCTGTTCCTTCGCGCCGTCAAGGAGGGGGTGATGTACGTTCCGGGCGAGCTCTGCTACGCCAGCCCGCTGGAGGAGCGTCCTCGGAACGAGATGCGGTTGAGCTACGGTGTTCAGCCGCCTGAGGGGATCGACGAGGGGATGCGGCGGCTGTCGGTCGCGGTCCGGGCGATGCTGGATGCTGCCGACGGCAACGATGCGTAGCCTGGTGTGCGGTTCCCGGCGCGCGAAAAAAACCCGCCACGGCAGGACCATGACGGGTTTCGGAACTCATGCAGCCTGTTCACAGGCACCGCATCGCTGAGACTCAGCGACGGACGGGCACCTCGAACTTGGATTCGTTGGCCGCCGAACGGGTCGGCGCGCCATCCGCCGGAGTGGCAGCGGCCGCAGCGGGCTGATTGCTCTTGGGCACCCAGCTGGCGGTCGACCAGGTCGGATAGGTTTCGACGACGCTGCTGCCCAGGTCCTGCAGGTACGCGCGGAACTTCGCCGAGGTCATGTCGGCATTCGGAACCGTCCGCTGCAGAACGAACCGACGGTTCGTCGGGATGTAGGCGAAGAACTTGCCGTTGCCGAGCTTGTCGTTCTCCGCGAGCAGCCGCAGCAGGGCCGAACGCGGGACTTCCGCGGCCGACTTGGGCAGTTCGTCCAGCCAGGCCATGATCCAGATGGCACTTCCGTCCTGGCTGAGAACTGCCGACATGGACAGTTCCCACTGCTGCTCGGCGACGTCAGCGCGGAACGCGAAGTCGTAGCGCTGTTCCTGCTTTTCCGGCTTCAGACCGATGGCCTGAATGAGCTGTCCCAGCTGTTCTTCCGACAGCTGCCCCGCTGCGGGGTCCTGGGCCAGCGACGTACCGGCGAAGATACCGCTCATCATCAGGCCGACCAGCACGCCGGTCATCATTGAACGACGAACACCAATTCTCATCGTCAGACACTCCTTTGTCCAAGTCTGCACGGGGGGGCGTTGTCCGGCCCGGGTGTGAATGCAGCCACAGCGCATGCGACAGGCCCGGAACCGAAACGAGCGCGCTTCTCCGTCACGACTCGCCCATGCCCCGAAAACTATTGGGAAGTCAGGTAGTCCAGGCAGATCTGGGACCACGTTTCGAACTGGTCATAGGATTCTGCCAGTTCTGACGGTTCTGCAAATCCCGTCTCTATGATCGACGCTTCGCGAGCACGAACTTTGGGTTCTTCGAGTTCAAATATGTGAACAATCCCCAAGTGGACCCGTCCGACCTCGGTGTCGTCGTCGTTGATCATGCCGACACACGACTCGGTGTACTCGGCTTCGAGGAAGACCTCCTCGCCAATCTCCCGCCACATCGCCTCGCGGTAGACGTTGCTCTCGCCGTTCTGATCTTCGGACGAGATGTGTCCGCCGATTCCCACGGACCGCTTGCTCCGCAGTCTTCCGTCTCCCTGCAGTTTGCCCCGCTTGTAGTGGAACACCTTCCCCTGGTGCCGGAAGATGCAGTACGGAATGAGCTGCTTGAAGCTGGGGTCGTCTTCGACATCCGCCCGTTTGCGGTAGCTGGTGTACGACGGATCGAGCAGCGTCGTCAGATACGGAGCGACGTCCGACGTAAATCCCTGGAAGTGCCCAAGTTCGTGGAACAGCAGCGTCGGCACGACGAGCACATGTTCCATCTGGTAGTCCTGAAGAGTCACTGGGGACTCCTTTCTTCTAGATTCTGCACGGAGGAACGTCCCGCGCGGCCATCTCGCCGTGCGACGCCACGTCCGCTGTTGCTGCCACCGTCCGTACCGGACCGCGGCACTGATGAAGTCCGTGCCCCGTCTTGTCGTGTCGTCCGGGCCCGACCGCCCGGCCGGTCCATGATCCCCCCCGGTCATCGTCACGTCACCCGCTGCGGCGACTCAGGAGGCCCCCCGGCCCAGCAGCTCGTCGACGGCCTGCCCGATATCAGGCTGACGCATTAACGTCTCGCCGACGAGAAATGCGTGAATTCCCGCGTCATTGAGCCGCGCCACATCGGCGTGCGACCGGATGCCGCTTTCACTGACCAGCAGGACGCCGTCCGGAATCTGACCGGCCAGCGACATCGAGTGGTTCAGATCTGTCACGAATGTCCGCAGATTCCGGTTGTTGATACCGACGAGCGGAGGATCAAGCTTTAGGACCCGCGGCAGATTCTCCGGCTCGTAGATCTCGATGAGCGACTGCATCCCCAGTTCGCGGGCGCAGGTGTACAGCTCACGGAGGGACTCATCGTTCAGGCATTCGGCAATCAGGAGGATACAGTCGGCCCCGGCGGCGCGCGCCTCGAGAACCTGGTACGGATCGATGATGAAGTCCTTGCGGAGAACCGGTATCTCCACCGCCGCCCGTACCTGGGAAAGATACTCCAGCTTTCCCTGAAAGTAGTTTTCGTCGGTCAGAACGCTGATACATGCCGCACCGTGCGCCTGATAGGTTGTCGCGATGCGGACCGGGTCGAAGTCCTCTCGGATCAGACCGGCGGAGGGCGAGGCTTTCTTGACCTCGGCAATCAGCCCGGTGGGAGAGGCGCGACGGAGCGCATCGACGAAATCGCGGGGCACAGGAGCCTGTTCGACGAGTTTCTGCAGCTCTTCTGCAGGACGTGCCGCCCGGGCCTGTTCAATTTCGCCCCACTTGTGGGCCACGATGTCTGCAAGTATGTCCGACACGGTCGGTCAGATCCTTCCGGGGAGTCCGTCTGCGTGAAGTTCAACGTACCGAGCAGGAGGAAGCGTCTGCTTGCGCAGCGCGCCCCTCGGGGAAGGCTGCGGCGCAAAGGGACAAAATAGCGGGTTCCGGGGCGGGTTGGAACTTATTCCGCGCGTGCGGGCCGCTTGACAGGTCCGCTCGCGATGGCGACAAACGGCAACCGCTGTGGTCCGCAGCCGTTCCTGCTCCCCGACCATATCGCCCGAGACCGACACCGACGACGGAAGTGCCGTCTTGACTACCGCATTCATACTGACGCTGTTCCTGCTCGGCAGTCTGACCGTCTGGGGCGAGGTCATCCGCCGTGTGCGGGCGGGCCAGCCTGCCCTTCCGGCTGCGGGAACGGAACCGGTCGCCTGGCACCCTCTGCCTCTGGTGCTCGCCTGTGCGTGGATTCTGATAACGGTGCTGGCGAAGCTCTCGAGTGCCGGCCCGTCGGAGCCGTTCGATCCCGAGGCAACGATGCGGGGGCTGTACTTCAATCTCGGCCAGATGCTGCTGATGTGGGCGGCCCTGCTGGCTTCGGCCGTCAGTACCGCCGATGAAACGCCCCCGCCGTTTCGGCTCACTCATCTGACCGATCAACTTGGCGACGGGGTGACCGCATTTTTTGCCAGCCTCGCACCGGTCTTCCTCGTGCTGCTGGCAACGCTCCCGTTACGGACGCCGGAGGCCCAGCACTCCCTGTTGCGGCTGCTTCACGAGCAGCCAACCGTTCAGGCGTGGCTGGCCGTCTGTGTGGCGGCCGTTGTGCTCGCGCCGCTGGCCGAGGAGATCATCTTCCGTGTCATCCTGCAGAGCTGGCTGACGCGACTGCTTGGACCGGTCGCAGCGATCCCGCTGGTCGCCCTGCTGTTCGCCGCAGTGCACGGTTTTCCGGATTCGATCGCGCTGATTCCGCTCGCGCTGATCCTGGGATACGTGTACCATCGGCGGCAGAGCTACATCACCGTCGCCGTGGCCCACGCCCTGTTCAACGGTGCCAATCTGCTGATGCAGTCCCTCCAGGCTAGCGTCCTGACGCCTTCTGGATGATGAACACGATCGCGACAATTCCGCAAACCGCCAGAAAGACCTTGCCGGCCATCTCGCCGGCCTGGCGCCCCTGGTTGTAAGCCGAATTGGCCCCGGCCTGCTGCGGAGTCGTCACACCGTTCGACGCCACCGCCCCCCCTCCCCGCGAGGCGGCCTGGCGGTTGCACTTCGGACAGGGATCTCCGAACTTGACGCCATCTTCTTCGGTGAATTCCGCACCACAGTTCGTACAACTGTAGACCCACTGGATCTCCGGAAAGCTGGGCTCCGGAAAGGTGGGTGTTGAGCTCCCGCCCATGTCCCCGGACGATGCAAACGGACTGGTCGGCCGACTGTTCCGTCGGTTCTCCATTTCCTGACGTGCCGCAGCGGCCAGTTCCTGCTGCCGGGCTTTCTGAGCTTCGATCCGACGTTTGGTCTCGGCCTCGATGTACTCCTGGTCGGCGATGCTCAGGAAGTCGTAGATGAAGCCCTGTTCCCCGTCCGGCGTCTCGATCACGGCAACCGAAAGGCCATGATCGCGTTTGACGTAGCGGCCTTTGACCTGCCGTTCGTCCAGATCCGTCCACAGCCGCCAGCCGTTGTCGATCTCGTCGGTGGCCAGAACGATATCCGCCTGTTCGGGGAAGAACCTGCCTTCGATCTCCCGTTCGAGTCGCCCGCGGATATACTCCTGATCCTCGTTGCTCAGATCGAACCACGGAAATCCACGCTGCTGCGAGCCGTCGTGCAGCTGGGCTTCTCCCTCGCTCATCCGCACGTACGTCGCGACAAACGACTTGCCGTTGTACAGCGTCCACTTGCGGACGTACCCGGTCCGACGCAGACGCACCAGCTCCAGTTCGCTGAGTGACTCGTCCGGGGGATCGCGGAACGCCAGCGGCAGCTCGTACAGCCGCCCTTCTTCTTTCAGGGCATCCTGCAACCAGATGAGGTCGTCGCGACTGAGCTGGGCCAGCGGTACGGTCTTGAAACCGCGATTGGTCAGCTTCAGATCCTTGCCCGAGACACTGAAGAACCGGGCCTGGATCCTGTTTCCTTTGCGGTCGGTCCAGACCCGCATGTCGCGGAGTCCCGCCTGCGGCACGACGGCCGGGTCGTCCATCGCCGCGGGATCGTCCGGCGAGAGCCGGTACGCCACGGGCAGGCGCTGGAGCTGATTGTTCCGTCGAAGATACTCACGAATCCAGTCGATGTCGGCGGCGCTGAGGTTGGCGAGCGGCACACGCACGACTCCGCTACCGGTGACCTTGATCTGCGCATCCTCGCGAAACAGCGAGAAGAAACTGCCGGTGACCTGCTTGCCGTTTGAATCCGTCCAGACCCGCTCCGTGAAGCGGTCATACGTCTCCTCGCCCGCGCCAGCCGGGTCCGTGGAGGACGGGTCGGCGGAGGACGGGTCCGCGGTGGGCGTCTCCATGGCCGCCGTTTCCTGCTTTTCGCGATACGCGAAGGGCAGCTGGTCGAGCTTCCCCTCCCGACGGAGAACTTCGCGAATCCAGTCGACGTCCTCCGCACTGAGCATCGCCAGCGGAACGCGCTGAATCCGGGTCCCGGTCTTGAGCAGCGCGTTTCCCCCCAGCACTCCGGAAAACGTTGCCTTCCCCTGTGCCTTTCCCTGACGATCCTTCCAGACCCGCTCCTGCGAGCGGTCGTACGGGTCGGCGTTTTCGCCAGTGGATTCGGGTGCTGCTGCAGAGGACTCCTGAGCACGGGCTGACGCCACTGTCAGGGCGAATCCGCCCGCGACAATCGCCACAGCCAGAACGGGGCGTCGGCAGGCTGTTGCGAGAACGACCGCGATCGACCACAGCGGATCACGAAACGACGCGTGGGCGAACGGGATCGGACGCCGGCAGACAGGGATGAGCGACATGAAACACCTCAATTGAAACACGAGGCAATCAGGATTCTGTCATGGTACCTTCACTGTCGCGAGGCACAAGCCCGTCCGCGCGCTCTCTTCCGCCCCTGCCGATCCCGCCGGATGAACCGGTTTCGGATCCCCGGCGATCGATTCCAGTCGTGTCCGGACCGCAGCGTTTGCCGGCGGATCGGATTGGCGGAACCGTCCCGCCGGACGCAGGACTCCCTGCCAGATTCGGCCGCTACGCGCCGGGAAACTTTCAACACGCGGCCCGGGCGCGGTTAGGTTTGAGGCGAAGCTGACGCTGCTGCGCGTCGACATGTTTCAGCCCGAGGATACTGCCGCGATGAACCGCACGCGCCTGACTGGATGCTTGACTTCCGTTCTGCTGGTATGCACTGCCGTCGCGCTCGCCGGCTCCCCTGAAGAGACGGTCATCCGCCAGACCGGTTGCCCCTGCCGTGACGGTGCCGATCCGGTGATGCCGACTACGCCGGTGCAGCCCTTCCCGAGCCCGGCCTCGTCGCTGGCCGGTCCGGTGACGCCGTACCAGGTGAATCCGTACTATCGGCCGTTGCCGCCCGTCGCGCCGCCGCCCGGCACACTGGGACGGACATACCAGTTGCGGTCCCGTCCCGTCCCGGTCAACAAGCATCCGCGGGTCGCGATGATCGACGTGCATGTCGAGAATGCAGTCGACGTCACAGTGCGGGGAACGAACGACTACCGGATCGAAGACACGCTGGACGGATTCCAGGATGAAGACGACCCGTCGCTGTGGCGGTTCGAATCGAAACCGCTCATTCCGGGGCTGCCACACATCTACGAAGTTGAGGTCGAGTACGCCACGCCCCAGGGAACCACGAAGAGCCGGCAGCTGTACGTCCGCCTGATCATGGGGCGGATCGTCGAACTGAAGATCTGACGGCACGCCGGTGGTCCGCACTGGACGCGGGCAGGCATCCAAGTGGCAGGGTCCGTCGACCGGATGACGCGTACGGTTCAGACGACGCCGGCACCGAACTCGTCGTCTTCATCGCGGGTGCGCCAGCCGGCCCCGCCCGCGGCTGCAGCACCGCTCACTTCCCGGGAGGCTTCCTGGGAGTGGTGCGGTTTTCGCGGAACATCTCCGGCCGGCTCGATGCGACGTTGTGCGGGAGCACCGCCGTTCTCATCCGCGAGGCGCTCCCCCCGCGTAGGGGTCTCCAACCGACATTCGTCGTCCCCGAGGTCGCTGTCACCATACGACTCTTCGCCATAGTCGTCGTAGCGGCAGATGTACCCCGGCTCCTGCGAGAGGACCAGTTCCTTCTCGTAGGCTTCGAGGACTTCCTTCTGGATCAGGTCGCGGCACTCCGAGTTGATTGGATGGGCAATGTCGGCGTAGAGCTTTGCCCGCCCATCGTGCCCCTTGCTGGCACGGTCGTCGTGCAGCTTCGATCCACACTGATTGCAGTGTATGGCTCGAAGGTTGTTCTTGGTGCCGCACCTGGGACAGCGGTCGGTGAGTTTGCGACTGGGCATGGCCACAAAGGCGCCCTTGGTCCCCTTGATGATTTTCAGGTCACGGACAACGAATGCGCCATCGATGGTGATCGAACAGAACGCCTGCAGCCGCTCCTGCGGATCATCCATCAGTTTGATCCGGACTTCGGTAATCTCCACGGATGACTCCTCCCTGCGAGCATGAACCAGCGCGTCGATGCGCCAGCAGGAACATCACACTGGACCGATGCCGTGTCACGGGCGGTAAAGTTCAGTTGTCACGCCAGTCCTCAAAGTCCCGTCCTGACCACAAACACTCGACCCAGCCCCTGCGCCCGCAGCCGGGCGCCGATCCTGCGCGCACTCGCGCCGTTGCGGCAAATGGCAAAGCAGGCCGTCCCGCTTCCGCTCATGGCCGCGGCGACCGATTCGGTTCCGTCGATCGCACGAAGTGTCTTACGTACCTGTTCGCTGAGTTGTTCGGCGGGGGCCTGCAGCGCGTTGTGCAGCGTCTCACCGACCGTCCCGAGATCTCCGGATCGCAGCGCGTCCAGCAGCCGGTCGGACGACTGCGGCGTGGCGGTCCCCTCCCAGTTGCGGAACACGGCCCCCGTTGAGAGTCCTTCCCGGGGACGAACCACGACCAGATGCAACGGTCGTCCCATCGGGACCGGTTCGATCTGTTCGCCCCGACCGCGGCAGACGGCCAGTGAGGGCGAGTCGATGAAGAAGTTGAGGTCGCTTCCGAGACCTGCGGCAATCCGGTGCAGTTCGTCGGATGGGAGATTCAGGCGCCACAGGCGGTTGAGCGCGACCAGCGTTGCCGCGGCGTCACTCGAACCTCCGCCCAGGCCGGCTTCCATGGGGATGCGTTTCGTGAGGTCGATGCAGGCTCCCTGTCGGCATCCGGTGGCCTCCTGCAGGGCCCTTGCTGCCCGGCAGATGAGGTTATCGTCACCGGTCGAGAGACGTTCAACGGGACGCCGACGCCCCTCGGCCGGTTCGCCAGCGAGCGTGCAGCGAAGCGAGATTCCACCACTCGCGTCCGGCTGCAGCCGAAGCGTATCGTGCAGGCCAATCGAAACCATGACGGTCTCGAGTTCGTGGTAGCCGTCTGACCGTTTGCCCAGGACTTCCAGAAACAGGTTCAGCTTCGCTGGTGCCTGAACGACGAGGGACGGCCCGTGTTGCCGAAAGCGCATCCGTGTCACGCCCTGTGATGGATGTGAGGAATCAGTGGTGACACTGTGATCGTACGCGGATCGTTCGCGAATCGCTCTCCGTCGTCTCGTCAGCCGACGGAGAGTCTGCAGTCTTTTTTCGCGTTGGACGCCACAGCCACAGCGGCCTTCGCGCCGGCCTTGCCCCTGAGCCACGTCAGGGAATGTCGAGCGACGGCGCGACCAACGTGAAATCCTGCCACACAGGAATCTGTGCGCGGGAAGGGATTGTTCAAACCATACGAAAATTCACAGAATCTGATCTTACGCCTGTGAAACGGCTTGTCAATATGCGTTTCAATCCGGGCGGCGGTCCTCCCCGTCTCGTTGACAGCGTTCCGGGCACCTCTTAGCATCATTTTGCCGCTCAACTCACCCCAACAGGACGATCGTGGGCCGCCGGTGATCCAAGCCGGCAGGGGGTGTCCCGGTACCGCTTTCGGCGGTCATCACTCACATGGTTAACACTCGCACGCGCTCTGAACCCACTTCCGGTCCGGTTCATCCCGAACCGGTCATGAAGCTGACGCGGTATGACCGTGTCAGCTCCGGGATGATTGCGGCCTTTCTGTTCCTGATTCTCTCGACCGGCGTCGCCGCGTCCTACTGGTACGCCACGCGGCCGCCGCGCGAACCGGAACTGATCCCGATGGAACTGCTGGACCTGTCCGGCGGAGATCCGGACGGAGCAACCGAAGACGCCTTCGAAGTCGAGTCGCCCGAAGAACTCGTCGACGACGCCTCCCTCGCCGAGGAAGTCTCCGAGGAAGTCGAACTGCAGGAGACGCTCGACAACGTCGTCGAACTCTCCGACCAGGCCGCCATGCAGCTGCAGCAGGTCAATGCGACCGGAGAGCAGAATGTCGGCAACCCCGGGTCCGCCGTCGGCAGTGGCCGGCGTCCGCTGGGCTCGGGGCCCGGTAGTGGCGGGCTGCCGCGCGAACAGCGGTGGTACATCCGCTATGCCGATCAGTCCGAACTGGACGAATACGCCCGCCAGCTGGATCACTTCGGCATCGAGCTGGGCGCTCTGCTTCCGGTCGGAGAGCTCGTCTACATCTCAAAGCTCTCCACCGCCACCCCGGCCGTGCGGCGGGTCAACACCGGCAGCAATGAAAAGCGGCTGTACATGACCTGGCGCGGCGGAGAGCGTCGTCAGGCCGATGCGAAACTGTTCACGAAAGCCGGCATCGACGTCGGGCGGTCGGAGATCTTCCATTTCTATCCGCCCAAGGTCGAACAGCTGCTGGCAACGCTCGAGTACAACTACGCCAAGCGATCGGCGAAGGACATTCGCCGCACCTACTTCGTCGTGGAATCGAAACCGGGCGGGGCCTACGAACTGGTCGTCACCCGCCAGACGTATTTCCGTTGAAAGGGGACTCCGGTTCGCGTCACTGAAGGAGGAGGACCGGAACGGGACCAACGAGCGTCCGTTCCGCCTCCCGGACAGACGCCCTGCCGGGCTCAACCAGGGAAAGCACACTGATGAATTCGGTCCTCGAATGGTCCGGCCCCGTCATTTACACGGCCCTCGGAATTGCAGCGTTGTACGGGGTCTTCTGTGTTGTCCTGCTGATTCGCAAGATCCAGCAGAAACGGTTCTCCAGCGAAACCGCCGCCGAGCAATTCCTGGACGACGTGCGTGGTCGGCTTGAAGAACGGGACTTCGAGGGAGTCGCCGACATGTGCGACTCGCCCCCCTACTGGTCCAAGGCGACGCCGCAGATGATCCTGTACGCCCTGCACCACCGGGATCGTGGCCCCAACAAGCTGCGACAGCTTCTTGCCGAGAAGTTCGAGCGGGACGTTCTGGCGGACCTGGAATACCGCCATTCGTGGATCGGCACGATTGTGAAGACGGCCCCGATGCTGGGGCTGCTGGGGACGGTGAGCGGCATGATCCTGGCGTTCGCAAAGATCGCCGTCGCACAGGAAGGTGGCACCAACCCGAGCGAACTCGCCGAGAACATCAGTCTGGCCCTGTTCACCACCGCCATGGGGCTGACGGTGGCCATCCCGCTGACACTGCTGGGGGCGATGGTCCAGGTGAGAATCGGGAAGCTGACCGATGCGGTGCAGGAGCACGTCAGCATCTTCATGCATGATCTGGAAGCCGCCCTGAGCGACTGACGTCCTTGCATCGGGAAGTTACGACATGGCCAGGGGACTTTATTCGCAGCAGGGCCGGCGACGCAGGATGCCGGCTGACGACGATCTCGACATCACACCAATGATCGACGTGACGTTCCTGCTGCTGATCTTCTTCATGGTGACCTCGACGATGCAGTCGCCGTCGTCCCTGCACGTCCCGCCGGCGAAACATGGGGCCGGTGTCGACGTCCGCAATTCGTCGGTCATCTCGATTTTCAACTCGGAAGGTCAGCCGGAGATCTACCTGGCGGACGGCGAGCGGAGCAACGGCCCGGTCGCGGTCGGTGATGTTGTCGCATACGTACAGGCAGGCGTGGCCGAGCAGAAGACGAACGTCATTATCAAGGCGGACCGCGACATTCCGTCGGGAATCGTTGAGGAAGTGGCCCGGGCCGCCGCGGAAGTCGAAGGAGTCAGCGGGTTCTTTGTGGGTGTGGAAGACAAGTCGAACTAGCCGCTGTCCACCATGTCCCCGGGAGACGAGTCAGACAGGCCGACGTCATGCCGATTCTGTTTCGCTGTCACAACTGCCAGCAGCTGATGAGTATCGCCCGCCGGCGTGCCGGACACAGTGTGCCGTGTCCGACCTGCGGCACCTTGCTGGTGGTCCCGGAGGAGGAGTCGTCGGAGTCTCTGCCGGCCAGCGAAGCGACGCAGCCGGCATCGGACCAGCGCGAGCGGTTGATGTCGATCGTGCCGGACGACGAGGATGAAGAGTTCGAGTTTCAGTTGCGACGACCGCGCGGAGACGATTCGGGCCTGGACATGACACCGATGGTCGACGTGACATTTCTGTTGCTGATTTTCTTCATGATTACGGCGTCGTTCAGCATCCAGAAGTCGATGCAGACGCAACCGCCGGAATCAAACGAAGAAGGTGTTTCGCAGACGGTGACGCTCGATGATCTGGCGGACACGTCGGTGATCGTCGAGATCGATGCCGATGACCGCATCCGGGTTGATGACCAGCCGGTTGCCGGCTTCGCCCAGCTCGTCGACGTTCTGGCGGGCAAACTGGTCAATGAGAACCGTAACGAACTGCTGATCGAACCGGATGCCCGCTGCACGCATGGTGCGGTGGTCGCGGTGATGGATGCCGGACTGGAGGTGGGAATGCAGCGGATCCGCCGCGTGACCCGCAATGCCGAAGATTGACATCCCCTGACATCGTATTGCGGTCGCAGCCTGTTGCTGTTGCAGTAGACCGCGTCTCGCAGGAGCCGGACGGGTTCGCCGCCGGCCGTTGACAGAAAGCCCCATGCAGACATGGAAGCGCAACTGGAAGTGACCCGCCTTGATGGCGGAACTGAACGTGTTGCCCTGTCGAAGCGGCAACCGGTATCGATCGGCCAGCACGCCTCGAACGACGTCATCATTGACGAAGACGGCGTCGACATTCTGCATTGCCGCATCAGCTGGAACCGGTCCGGTTTCGAGGTCGCCGCAGCCACCGGCGAAGGCGTGGAAGTGAACGGATCGATGGTCCGTCACGCGATGCTGGGACCGGATGATGTGCTACGGGTCGGCAGCGTCGACATCCGGTTTGTCGGCGAACAGCCCCGGTCGAAACCGGCGGACGGCGAACGGACCGAACCGAAAGAGAAACGACGGTCCCGCAAGCGCCGTCGGTCCCGCGAGGCCGAAGAGATTGCTGACGACGCCGCAGAAATGTCGGTGCTGGACAAGCTGCTCGACGAGGAAGAGGACGAGGAGGACCTCGACGCCGAACCGTCCTCGGAGACGCGCAAACCGTCGCGGCGGGAGCGAAGTCGTACCGAACGGCAGGATGACTCCGAGAGCAAGAACCGCCCGGGCCGCTTTCGCACGCGCCCCCGCCGACCGGGGGAGGAAGACGTCGTCCGCTCGCCGCTGGTCCTGGCGCTGACTGCCGGCGGAGTCCTGCTGGTCTTTCTGACGGCAGTGTTCTTCTTCATCGCCGGCCGCCGGTCGACACAGGCGCGTTACGAAGCGGCCGCTCAGCTGGTCAGCGAAGGAAAGTACGCCCAGGCGATCGTGGCGTTTGAAGACTTCATCGTGGCTCACAAGGGCGATCCACTCGCGGAACAGGCCCAGCGGGATCTCGGTCTGGCGCGCATCGACCGCCACCTGTCGGGTGCCGTTCCCGACTGGAAGGCGGCACTCGATGCCCTGCGGGCCTTCCTGAACGAGCGACGCGACGAGCCGGACTTCGACGCCGACCGGGATACGATCTGGCGAAGAGCCGGTGACATCGCGCTGGGAGCCGCAGAGTCTGCGGGCCGCAACTTCGACCGCAGCCTTCTCGGCATCTCGCGGGACGCCGAGACCATTCTGCGAACGTACTGGCCCCAGGACAATCCGCCCCAGGAACTGGGCGAACAGATCGCGACCGCCCGCCGCAGTTCGGAACAGGCGATCGTCCGTCACGAGACCTACAACGACGCACTGGCGCGGATGACTGCCGCCATGGAGGCGGACGACCCGCTCGGTGCCGTCGTGTTCCGCCGTGACCTCCTCACCCGCTATCCGGAGTTCGCCAGCGACCGGAAGCTGGATGCCCTGTTGACCAGAGCTCTGGAGCAGGAACAGGCGCAGATCATCGGCGAAGAGACCACCGTCGGGGCATCGGCGGACAATTCGGTCGATGTCGCCCGCCACCTGACGCTCGCCTTCCACGCGCGAAACCGCTCCGACGAGGTCTCGGTCGGTCAGTGCGTCGTCGTGGTGGCTCGGGACACCTGCATCGGTGTCGATACCGTCACGGGGAAACCGGTCTGGAGGCGGCTCATCGGCCCCCAGACGCCCTTCTTCCCGGTCCGCGAACCGACTCTGCCCAGTTTGATCGGCTTCGACACCCGCAACAACGAACTGATCCGCTTCGAGCAGGACACCGGCAACGACATCTGGCGGACACCACTCGACGACGTCGCGGCAGGCTCTCCGCTGATCCTGGACGGTCAGGTCTATGTGGCCACACGAGGCGGCAGCGTTTACGCGGTCGACCTGGACAATGGAGCTGTCCTTTCGCAGCTGACGTTTGCCCAACCGGTTTCGGGCCCGGTGCCCATCGGGAACCGCAACTTCGTCGTCGTTGCAGGGGATCGGGAGGTTGCCTACACGCTCCGCCTGCGTCCGCTCGAGTGCGTGGCCGTCTCGCTGGTCGGTCATGCTCCCGGCTCGGTCGAAGCCCCCTTGCTGGCGATGGGACCGTTCGCGCTGCTTCCGGAAAAGCTGGCGACCGAGCAGACGCGTCTGCACCTACTGCGTGTCGATGCCGAAAGTGGAGGACTCTCGGTTGCCGCGCGCGAGGAGTTGCCCGGCTGGGTCGTCGACCCGGCGGTCATTCGTGGTCGGGATCTGTTCATCCCGTCGACCGGCGAGCGGGTCACCGCGTTTACGGTCACAGATGCCACCGGCCAGCCGCCGCTCGTGCAGGTGGCTGCATTCCAGGGGCAGGCGAGCGAATCCGGCCCCGTGTACCTCTCGACCGGACCGGACCGTCAACTCTGGATGGCGGGAACGGCGCTCCGGCGACTGCAGCTGACGTCGGACGCCCTGCAGCCCGACCCGAAGCTCGTCAACTTCGGCGTCACATCTCAACCGCTTCAGTACTCGGGCAACACACTGTTTCACGCCCGGCACCGATTCGGTTCGGGAGCAGTCACCGTGACCCGCACCGATCGCCAGAGTCTGGAGAGTGACTGGCAGGCCGCCATCGGTCAGTCGATTCTTGCGGCCCGCCCCGCCGGCGACGGGCTCCTCTGCGTTACGGAACTCGGACACATCTTTCGCGTGGACCTCGAGAGCATTCGTGCCGGAGGATTCTCGTCTCCTCCGCGAGCGACGCTCGGCCTGACCGACCGGGAGGACGAACAGGTCTCAGCAGCTTTGCTCGCGGACGGACGCACGGTGGTCTGGACTGCCGGGACGTCACCGCGGCTATGGACGCTCAGTGCCGCGGGATCGCTTTCCGGTGAAACCGACCTGCCCGAACCGCTGCAGCAGGCCCCCGTCGCCGATGGGAATCAGCTCATTCTCCCGTTTGCCGGTCGTTTGAGCGTGCTGACCGGTCGGTCGATCGGTACGGCAGTGAAAGACTTCACGCTGCCGTCCGGGCAGGCGATGCCGCGCTGGAGCCATGTCATGCGGCTCGATTCCGGCGACCTCATCGCCGTCACGTCCGACGGACAGCTGCGGCGGATCCGGCAACGGGACACACCGCAGCAGCATCTCGCCGAAGCAGGTGGACTCGACATCGAAGGAAATGTTCTGTTTGTCGTTGCAGATCCGGGTGGCCGCATGGTCATCGCCGACGATCGGCGACAGCTGCACCTGGTCGATCTGGACCGACTGGAGACGTCGGCCGTTCGAACATTTCCGGTTCCCGTCTCCCAGGCATTCGCTGTCGACGAGACGACCGTAATTGCGGAAACGGCATCGGGAGCAGTCCACTGCCTCGACCTGGACAATTCGCTGGAATCGCGCTGGTCGGTCGACCTGCCTGGCAGCAGTCTGGCGGGACGCCCCCTTTCGCGCGACGGCCAGACGATCCTTGCACTTCGTGACGGGCAGGTGGTGACCGTGGATGAGACGAATGGAGCCGTCAATCGAATTGTCTCGACAGGAGCCACACTGTCCGGCGACGTGGTTGAAGTGGGCGGGCACGTCATCGCCACCTCTCTGGATGGAAGCCTGATCGACGTCACCGAGACCAACGCAACCGCCACTTCGGAATCGGACGCCCCCGCGAAACTGGCCACCCCATGACTGCCGAGCACCGGAACAATCGGACAACCCTGCGACGCGCCTGCGTTGGCGTGTTTCTGCGCTTCGCGCTGCTGCTTCTGCTCTCTGCGACGCCGATCCTGGCTGACGACCAGGAAGAGGGCCTGCCGCAGTTCGAAGACCTGACCATCCCGACGGCTGAACAGCTTCTGGAGGAGCCGCCGCGAGACTGGATCGTGCTGAAGACCGGCGAAGTTCTGTTCGTCGAACCGCTCTCCCCCCGTCCGGACACACTCGCGTGGCTGGAAGACAGAATCACCGAGAAACGCAAGGAGCGGACGGGACTGACCGGACAGGCACTCACCCAGTTTCTGAAGGAACTGGACGATCTCAACTACCTGTACGTGAGCGTTCCCCAGGTTGCCGAAGAAACCGAATTTCGCCTGCCGACGCGCAAGATCGACTACATCCTGCACCATGAAGATCTGATGATCCGCCGGATCGATCTGCTGCTCGACGAAGGAAACCTGGCAATCGCGCACGAGGTGCTGCATCGGCTCGAACGGATGCGTGCAGACTGGCCCGGGATTCCGGAACGACACAACCGGCTGCTGCTCGCAGAAGGGAAGAGGCTCCTCGAACAGGGACAGCCCGCCTTCGCCCTGATCCGGCTCGAACAGCTCTACGACCGCGATGCACTGCACCGGGGGCTGAAAGACTCGCTCGGCACCGCAATCGACAACCTGATCGGCAGCGCCATCGAGTCCGGACGATACCGCGACGCCCGCCACTACCTTGCACGCCTACAGACCAAGTGGGGTGACCACCAGGTCGTGGCCGCGCGATCGGAGGAACTGCAGGGACTGGCACGCGCGGCGGCCGATGACGCGAGTGCCGCATCGGCTCAGGAGCGTCACCGCGAGGCACTCGATGCCATTGAACGCGCGACTGAGATCTGGCCGCAACTTCCCGGGCTTTCACGTGAGTACGGTTCAATTGCACGTCGGTATCCGCGACTGAATGTCGGCGTCGTTTCGATTCCAACCGGTATTCAGAAGCCGACGTTCCTCCAGACATCGGCCGATCGCCGGGCCGAATCACTGCAGAGAGCCTGGCTGTTCGAGCCTCAACGGTTTTCGTCCGGCACGATGTACTACCGATCCCGCATCTTCGACGAGTGGGAGCCGTTCGATCTGGGACGTGGAATGCGTTTCCAGCTGCGGTTCACGCGGCAGCCCTGGGAGTCGCTGCCTCTGGTCGACGCGCATCAGATTGCCGGGACGATCCTCGAACATCTTGATCCGGACAGCCCGAGGTACAGCGAGCGTCTGTCGGGATACATCGAAGAGATCACGGTGCATGCCCCCGATTCCCTGACGATCCGCTTTCAGCGGGTCCCGCCGCGGGTCGAAACGCTCCTGTCGGAAATCGAGATCCCGACCGGCGAGACTCCCTCCGGCGGTTTTGTCACAGTGGATGCGAACAATCAGCAGGTGACGTTCCGTCGCGCGGACGCCCAGCCGGGCAGCCTGTCGAGCTACCGGATCGAGGAGGTCGTCGAACACCGCTACGACAGTTTCGAACGGGCACTGCGGGCCCTGGAACTGGGTGAGGTCGTGATGCTGCCGGAGCTTCCCGACTGGATCATCCGACGACTGCAGGCCGACCGCGGTTTTCTGAGCGAGTACTTCATCGAACCGTATGCCGAGCCGGCAACGCACCTGATTCAGTTCAACCCGCACAGTCCCGCCGTCCGAATCCGCGAGCTGCGACGGGCGCTGGCTTACGGCATTGACCGCCCCCGGCTGCTCGACGAGGTGGTGCTGCACGACTCTGAACGAACGCACGGACGGCTCGGCGTCGCACCGTTCGCGATCGCCAGTGCCGCGACCAATGCCCAGGTGATTCCCCGCGACCACGACCTGTCGGCCGCATTCGCACTGGGTCTGGCAGCCCGCAAACAGCTGGGGGGGCAGATTCCTCGACTGCGACTCGCCGTCAGCAACCACCCGATCGAGCAGGAAGTGGCCCGACAGATCGTTTCGCAATGGAACCGGATCGGACTTCCGGCGGTGCTCGTTCCACTGGAATCGATCGATCCGGACGCCCCTCACTCCGGGTGGGACCTGATCTACCGTCGCATGCGGATGCACGAGCCGATCACTGCCCTGTGGCCGTTTCTGACTCTTTCCGAGGAGGCTCGCGTCGAAGAGATCCGCTTCATTCCGGACTGGCTGCGTCAGGAACTGATTACGCTGGACCGGACCGCAGACTGGATTCGTGCCATCGAAGGCGTGCAGGCGATTCATCGTCACCTTTGGGCCGAGGTGTACTTCATCCCGTTGTGGGAAGTGGATGAGTTCATGGTGGTCCGCAAGACGGTGCATGGATTTCCGACCCCGCCGGTCTCCCCGTATCACCGCGCCGGTCGCTGGACGATCGATCCCTGGTTTTCCCTGGTGGTTCCATGAGTCGTCAGACATCGTCCCGGTGGGACGCACTCCTGCTGTCTGCTGCCTGCTGCAAACGGATCGTTGCAGTGGCACCGATCATGTTCCTGATCGTGCTCGGCCTTTCAGGATCATCCGGTTCCGCCCGTGCCGATGACGAAGCCGCACCAGCCAGCCCCGCCGCAACGACCTCCACCGTCTCTGCGAGTGCCACGGATTCTGCCCGAGCCTCCGAATCAGAGGCACAGGAGGACGTATCGACCGAGCGGACACGGCCCCTTCCCTACGACCTGGTGCCGTACCGCGTCGTCGTGCTGGTGTCGCTTGGTGAAACGATTGTCGCCGACGCGGACAGTCGCAGGCAGCTGATCGGAACTCTGCAGAACGTTCTGTCGGGCCGGCTGCGACCGGTCGCAACCGTCACAGTCCGGCACAGCCTGCCGTTGACCGATGTCGGACTCGACAACCTCGAGGCCATCGCGGCGGCGGCATGGAAATCGGACGCCCCCACAGATGACGCCGAGACGCACCCCGGCAAGGTGATCGGCCTGCGGCTGACACACGACGGATCGCGCTATGTCGTGCGCATGCGGGAATGGGACGGGACCGTGGAGTCGGCCGGGCCGGTCCGGGAGCAGACGACGCTCGATCGCCGGCTTGTTCCGCATGTTGTCGGCTCTCAGATCGAACAGGTGTTCCGTCCGCTCGGCCTGATCAGTGAAGTCGAGGGCAACAGCGTCGAACTGCTCATACGGGCCGGAGACCTGCAGCAGCCGGGCGAGCGCGGGTTGTCCCTGCAGGAAGGCGACTACCTGGTCCCGTACCTGCGGTATCTGAACCGGGACCGGCAGGTTCGTCGCATCCAGCCGGTTCCGTGGACGTACCTGCGTACCGTCTCGATCAACCGCGGGTACGTCGGCTGCGAGGTTGTCTCCGCGTTTGGTAGTCCCCTGGCTGGAAGTCGCCGGCGGGTGGAACTGGTGGCAGTGCGTGTACAGCCGACACACCCGGAGATGCGTCTGACGATCATTCCCCGCGGCCGGCCCGACAGTCCCCTGGCGGGCACGCGTGTCGACGTCCTGCCGCGTCTGCCGACGGAGGACGATCCCGTTCCCGAAAAGGAAACCCTGTTGACAGATCGCTTCGGGCGGGTGACGCTGGTGGCGGACCCGGCCCAGCCACTCCGGTACGTGCGGGTTTTCAGCGGCAAGCATCTGCTCGCCCAGGTTCCGATGCTGCCCGGCGTCGAGCCGGAGGCCGTTCTGGAAGTTCCCGATGACCGGGTCCGGCTGCGGGTCGAAGGGGAACTGTCGCAGCTCGAAGGAGACCTGATCGACATCGTGGCACGCCGGGCCGTCCTGCTCGCGTCGATGCGGGCGGCCATCAAGCAGAACAAGCCGGAGCGGTTCGAAGCGTTTGACCAGCAGTTGAAGGCATTGCCCGATCTGGACCGGTTCGAGCGGCGGCTGCGCACGATCCGTCTGGCGGCTCTCGGTGCACTTCAGGAGTCGGGGGACCGTGCGGCGCAACGGAACGTCCGCAAGCTGTGTGACCGGGTGCTCGAACTGATGCGGCACCATCTGGATCTCGATACGGTCCGTCAGTTGCGAGAGGAAATGGCGGAACTGAAGAAGGCGAACGGCTGACGACGGCATGTCCGACGAGACCACGGTCCGGCGAGACATCGTTTGCGTCGATCGCCGATCAGGGACTACACTCGCGGCTCTCTGCAATCCACGGCCCACGCGGCCGAGACCTTCAGCACGACTTCAGAGTTCCCCCATGGACGATGCAGCTGCGACGGCAACCGCCGACTGGAACGAACTGGCCTCCCGGGTCCTCGCCGGACACGCACTGACCCGAGACGAATCGCTGGCCGTGCTCCAGAGCCCCGACGAGAGTCTTCTGGAGTTGCTCGCCGCCTCTTATCGGGTACGGCGGCAGCACTTCGGCAATCAGGTGCAGCTGTACTATCTGAAGAACGCCAAGAGCGGACTCTGCCCGGAAGACTGCGGGTACTGCTCGCAGTCGGTCATTTCCGATGCACCGATCGAGCGCTACTCGATCGCCAACGAGCGGACACTGCTTGAAGGAGCCCGCAAGGCCAAGGAGTCGAACGCCCGCACGTACTGCATTGTCGCCAGTGGCCGCGGCCCGAGCGATCGCGAGGTGAATCACGTCGCGTCGGTCGCACGCAAGATTAAGGAAGAGCTGGGGTTGCATCTCTGTGCGTGCCTGGGATTGCTCAAGCCGCACCAGGCGCAGATTCTTGCCGAGGCGGGCATCGACCGCATCAATCACAACCTCAACACGAGTCGTCGGCACTATCCCGAAATCTGTACGACGCACACGTACGATGATCGCCTCGACACGCTGCGGGTTGCACATGAGGCCGGAATGGAACTGTGCTGCGGGATGATCGTTGGCATGGGGGAAACCGCCGACGATATCGTCGACATGGTCGATGAACTGCGGCAGCTGAATGCGAAGTCGGTGCCGGTGAACTTCCTGCATGCGATCGACGGAACTCCGCTGGAGAAGAAGGAAGACCTGGATCCGCGGTACTGCCTGAAGGTGCTGTGCCTGCTCCGTCTGGGGCTGCCGACAACCGAGATCCGCATTGCCGGCGGACGCGAAGTCAATCTGCGGTCGATGCAGGCGATGGGTCTGTATCCGGCGAATTCGATGTTCGTCAGCGACTATCTGACGACCGCCGGCCAGACACCGGAAGAGGATTTCGCGATCGTTTCCGACCTGGGGTTCGAGGTGGTCATCGGCGGTCACGAGGCGCACGAGGTTCCCGCCGGGGTCTCCTGAGCCCCTCAGGCATCGACGGATCGGTCGCAGCAGGCCGGTCCGCCGATCTGATCTTGCGAGATTGTGTGGTTGCGATTTAGGATTCCGCGGCCCGCCCAGGCCCGGTCTGCTGGCGATCGACCAGCAGCCTGCCGGGCTCCGGACCGCGTCATCGATGCCAGCCGGCCCACGGGAGAGACTGGTTTCGAGGGAACACGTCCTGCGGGCCAACCCGTTCGACATTCACCGCTGGAGGCGGTTGGAGAAAGGTTCCTGAAATGAGTTCAGGCAGAATCCGGTTTGAAGACCGGTTGGGTGGGGCAGCCGTCCAGGATGGAAAGGGCCCTCACTTCTCTTTGACATCCACCACGCGCGGCAATGTGAACGCGACTGACGTCCGATCGGCAGTTGCCCGAACCCGCGACTGGCTGCTCGAGCAGCAGAACGAAGACGGGTACTGGGTCGCGGAACTCGAAGGGGACACGATCCTCGAGTCCGAATACATTCTGCTGCTGGCGTACCTTGGTCAGGGGCAGAGCGACGTGGCCCGGCAGGCTGCGGCGTACATCCTGGAGAACCAGCTTCCGGACGGGAGCTGGACGCACTATCCGGGCGGCCCGATCGAGATCAGCGGAGCGGTCAAGGCGTACTGGGCGCTGAAGATCACCGGTCATGATCCCGACGCCGAGTACATGGTGCGTGCCCGGGAAGCGATTCTCGCCGCCGGTGGTGCCGAAAAGGTCAACAGCTTCACCCGCTACTACATGGCCCTGCTGGGTCAGATTTCGTACCAGCAGTGCCCGGCGGTACCTCCGGAGATCATGCTGCTTCCGTCGTGGATGCCGTTCAACATCTACGAGATGTCGTCGTGGTCGCGAACGATTCTTGTGCCGCTGAGCATCCTGTGGGCGTACCAGCCGAAGGTGGACCTTCCGCCGGAGCACCGGATCGACGAGCTGTTCGTCAACGGTCCGGAGAAGCTGCCGGTGACGATGCCTCCCAGCGAGCAGCTGGACGACCTGAAGCAGCAGACGCGCATTAACTGGGGAGCGATCTTCCGCGGCATTGACCGCGTCTGGAAGGTCGTCGAACGCTGCCGGATCAAACCGCTCCGGAGCGTCGCCGTCGCCCGGGCGGCCCGCTGGATGCGGGAGCGATTCGCTCACAGTGACGGTCTGGGCGCGATCTTCCCGCCGATCATCTGGAGCGTCGTCGCCCTGAAGTGCCTGGGGCACCGCGACGACTCGCCGGAAGTTGTCGCCGCCCTGCAGGAACTCGAGCGGCTGATGATCCGAGAGGACAAAACGATCCGGCTGCAGCCGTGCAAGTCACCGGTCTGGGACACCGCAATCTCGACGCTGGCCCTGCGTGAGGCGGGCGTCTCGGAACGGCATCCCGCAATTCGCCGGAGCGTCCAGTGGCTGCTTTCCAAGGAAGTCCGCCAGCCCGGTGACTGGTCGGTGCGTCGCCCGGGTCTTCCTCCCGGCGGCTGGTACTTCGAATTCAATAACGCGTACTACCCCGACATCGACGACACCATTATGGTGACGATGGCACTGACGCGGTGTCTGCCGGGCCGGCGTCATGCGGACTGGTCGGCCAGTCTCGTCCCGTCCGGTCCCCGAAGCTACACGGATGAAGCCGATCTGGCTGCGATCGTCTCGGGTCAGACCGATGATCCGCTGCAGAGCTGCGTCGCGGTCGAAGCGATGCGTCCGATGCTGGCGGCCATCCGTCGCGGCGTCCGCTGGACGTTCGCGATGCAGAGCCGGAACGGCGGCTGGGCGGCATTCGATGCGGACAATGATCGGGAGATCCTCACACGGGTTCCGTTCGCCGATCACAACGCGATGATCGATCCGGCGACGGCCGACATCACCGCCCGCGTCCTGGAGATGTTCAGCTGCGTCGGGCTGGATACCGATCACGACATCATCGCCCGGGCGTTGCGGTTCGTCTGGGACCAGCAGGAACCGGATGGAGCGTGGTACGGCCGCTGGGGCGTGAACTACATCTACGGCACCTGGCAGGTTCTCGTCGGGCTGACGGGGCTGGGCGTTCCCGCCGAGGATCCGCGGCTGCAGAAGGGGGCCGACTGGCTCGAAGCATGCCAGCAGTCGGATGGCGGCTGGGGAGAGACGCCCCGTACCTACGACGAGCCGGAACTTCGCGGACAGGGACCAACCACCGCCTCGCAGACCGCCTGGGCGCTCTTGGGCCTCATGGCCGCGGGCGAGGTGGAGAGCGACGCGGTCCGCCGCGGCATCGCCTTCCTGCAGAACCAGCCGCGCGAGGGCGCGCGCTGGGCCGAGGACCATTGGACCGGCAACGGCTTTCCGCGCGTCTTCTATCTGAAGTACCACGGCTACAGCGCCTACTTCCCGCTCTGGGCGCTGGCGCGCTACCGCAACCTGATGCGCAGCAACGAGCGTCGCGTCAGCCACGGCATGTAGCCCGTGGACGCTGCCCCGCAGGCAAGCGCGTCCCGAAAGATCGGTGTCGTCACCGGCCTCGCGTCCGAAATGAAAATAGCTTCCCTGCTGTTGGCCGACATGGCCGCGGAAGTTGACGTCGTCTGCGCCGGGGCGAGCGCCGAGCGCGCCGCCGCCCTGTCCCGCGAGCTGATCGCCGCCGGCTGCCAGGGCCTGCTCAGCTTCGGCATCGCCGGGGCACTGGCGCCGGACCTGGACGGCGGCGACCTTGTCGTGGCGCATGGCCTGCGCGACGCGGAAGGAAAAGACCACACCGCCGACGCCGCCTGGCGCAGCGCGCTCACCGCGCAGATGGACGAGAACTTCCTGCACTACCGGGAAGGGTCGATCCTCGGCAGCGCCCGGCCGCTGATGAACGCCGCGGACAAGGCGGACGCCTTCGCGGAGAGCGGCTGTCTGGCGGTCGACATGGAAAGCGCCGCCATGGCCGTGGAGGCGGTGAAATCCGGTCTGCCCTTCCTGGCGGTGCGCGCCATCGCCGACCGGGCGGGGGACGACCTGCCGACCCTGGTGGAAAACGCGGTGCGGCCGGACGGCCGGCCCGCCGTGGGACGCGTGCTCGCCGCCCTGCTCAAGCGGCCGGGGGACCTGCCGGCGACGCTGCGCCTTGCGCGTCAGAGCGAACTGGCGCTCGCCCGCCTGCGCATGCTGGATGGGGTGAAAGAGGTGCTATTCGGCCGCTTCTGAGGGGCTGCCGGGCTTTTCCGCCTTCTGCTGTACCGCTTCGGCGACGAAATCCTCGAAGGCGTAGACCGCCGGGCGTTGCTTGGAGAGGTCGATCTCCGGGGCCATCTCGCCCTCGGTGGCGACGCCTTGCAGCGCCACCTTCAGCGCCTTCAGCGGATGGGCCACGG
>ENA-ORCW01000272-ORCW01000272.1-marine-metagenome-genome-assembly--contig:-NODE-272-length-45289-cov-3.803703_pt1 | contig 45289 bp, 38 predicted proteins | sample MGYA00237784_ERZ508517 | MGnify/ENA primary metagenome ERZ508517 (study PRJEB26187, sample SAMN06268979) | marine metagenome | isolation source: Tt ae E1 feedstock associated aerobic enrichment on...
GTTCAACAGCAGCTGAACCGGATATTATCATCTCTGAACCCGTTGCCATTTCAACGCGCGTCGCCCCCTCTTTTATTCGGGTGGGTCAACTCGAGCTATTTGCTCGTCGTGTTGTGAATCATGCACATGAAAATGCCATGGATGAGCTGGAAAAGATCGTCTTGCACGTAATCGATCGAGAATATGCTGACGTTATCGATAACAACCTGAATATCGAAACCAAAGTCATTTTGCTTGCCAAGGCGTTTCGTGAACGCCTGACCTCACTTATCGCTAACTGGATACGTGTCGGTTATTGCCAAGGTAATTTCAACAGTGATAACTGCGCGGTCGGCGGCTTTACGCTGGACTACGGTCCTTTTGGCTTCTGTGAAACGTTTGACCCTGTATACCAGCCATGGGTTGGTGGCGGACGTCATTTCTCATTCTTTAACCAACCCGCCGCAGCAGCGCGTAACTTCGCTATGTTTTGTAAAGCCATACAACCTTTGCTTAAAGACGATCAGCGTTACCTCTCAGAGCTTGAAGAGGTTCAACAAGGTTTTGCTAACGTCATCCAAGCACAATTAGAACAAATGTGGGCAGCTAAACTCGGGCTTGAGGATTATAACGAAGCATTATTCAGCGAGCTGATTAGCCTGATGACTCTGACAACCGTCGATTACACCATTTTCTTTCGTGAACTCTCAGCGTTGCCAGACAACATCGAACCACTGAAAAAAAGCTTTTATGGTGAACTCAATGCTTCTGAGTATGGCACTAAGTCGGCAAACTCAAACACTCAGGATATTGAGCAACACTGGTCAGCGTGGCTTGATAAGTGGCAAACGCTGGTAGGCATAAGTGACAAAAACGATGCAAATACTACCCGTTCCCGTGAAGCAATTTCCAACCAGATGAAACAGGTTAACCCGAAATATATTTTGCGAGAGTGGCAGCTCGTTGCGGCTTATAAACAAGCCGCTGAAGGTGAATACACACTCCTTCGTGAATTACAGGAAGTAATGACACAACCCTATGCTGAACAATCAAAAGACATCGAGGAAAAATACTATCGGCTTATGCCAACAGAGCTGAGTGATATCGGCGGGGTATCACACTATAGTTGTTCGTCGTGATTTGGAATCAAAGGCTCTGATACTACATCAAACACTCTGACCCTATTGATTTCACTGGCTAATGGCAGTGAAAATATAGACTTCAAATTCATGCTTAAACTACTATCAAGATCTGCACTTTCAAAAGCACCCCATTGATCAAAATGTTTTTTTATTCCTGTTCTAGGAGCAACAGCTAGGTTACCTAGAAATATTCGAGGCTTTTCTTTTCTGAATAGTTTTTTAAGCATTGCTTAGCTCTATGATTTATAACGCCTAATTAACAGGCAAAAATTAGCGACGAAGGGGCAAAAGCCAACTGTTTTTTGTCCTTGTTTAATTTCTTGTTAGCTTACAAACTGCGAATATATTTAATTTGCTTTTCGGGTATTATTAAAGTGCTATTTAAACTACGTTCATCTTTAGATAAAAACACTACTTTGGCTTCTCTATAACGTAACACTATTCCTTTAAAGCAATCTGCTTGATAAGTTACGCAAACTTCTTCTTTAATCACAGAATCTTTAAATTTTTCCGCTGAAACCTTAGCGTCATTAATTACAGGAACGATAACAATAATCAATAGCGGCAGAACCCCAAATAAGACATACGGTATACTTTCAGGGTCAACATATTTCTTAATTGTATCTGGGTTAAGCTTCCTTTTGATTGGCATAAAACCAATGCCAATGAGCGCAACAATGATCGCAATGATTGTTAAGTGCTTTGTAAAATTGAATAAAAGATACATACCTCCAATAGCAAAATAATCTAAGGGATTACCAATCAATTCATAATGCGCAAATTGAAACTGTTCAAGAAACGCGGCATCAAACAGAAAACCCAATACATAAGTAATGGATACTAATGCTGAAATAACCCCTAATATATTTTTAAGCACAAACCTTCCTTGTATGCTAACGCCGCCTTAAGCGGACAAATATAGTTGGCTATACTTGTTGAGGGACGAAACAAAGCCAACTGTTTTTGTTCCGTTTAAAGGCCTTGTTATGTCTTCAATACACGTTACCTAGCCATCTATTTCAATACCAAATTTCTTGACTCGTCGTTTGTTAATCTCACTTTCACTTGCGATTCTTTTTAAGGCTGAAACTGAATTTGTTAATAGAGGGTTGGGTTCGCCCTCTTTAGACGCATAATTCCCCAGTTTCAAACAGCTTTCAACATAGAGTGACAGATCAATCCCTTTTGTTTCTTTAAATATTTCATAAAAATCATCAGCTGACGTACTCGCTAGAATCGTTATGTCCTTGTCATTCCAGCCATTTTGCTTCGAAACTCTAGCTAAAACAGATCTTGCCGATTCATCAATAACAATTTCTTTAAACTTATTAGCAAATTTTTCTCTAATTTCTGAATCAGTTACGTCTCCAGAAAATGGATTTCTCATAAAGTCATTGAGATTAAATAAATTTGGTGTTTCTTTTCTACTTTCAATGTATTTATCAATAGCATCGCTTGCTTTTTCATCTTCACCAAGCTCCCTAAAAAGGGTAACAGTGCCATTTAAATTAATTGGTGATATATGCTTAGCATTTGCAATTAAGCTTTCATAGAGAGCTTCAACCACTTCATCCTGATTATTTTCGAAATTATGATGGTATAACTCCCAAGCCTTGGTAAATGAGTTTTCAGATTTAGATGCCAAAACTTGCGAGTTTTTTATTTCTGCCTTTTCTCTAAGGTTGTTTTCTATTATGTAACCTGTTTCTACTGCCTTGGCTAAAACAAGATCTAATTCATCAGTAATACCATATCCATATTCATGCAGCAGGATTTTCCACTTTTTGGTCTTCTCATCTTCATCCTTCTTGCCCCCGATGCCGTATGAGCTATATGAAGTTCTTGTTACGAAGTCAAAACTAGGTATTTCATCGTTTCCTTTAGAACAGTAATAAGCCCATGAAAATAGAACCAAGGTATGTATAACTTGGTGAGTCACCTCAACTTCCAGTCCGTTAAGAACAGGAGTAGCTAAAGATGCGAGCCTTTCGATTTTTTTTAATACTCGAATATTCTTAATATTTAACTTTTCTGAAAAATCTCTTAAATGCTCAGCTTCATAGCTGTGTCCTTCAAAAGCAATCTCAGCACACTCACGAGGTGAAGGAGAAAACTCAAGCTCTAAATCAATTACCTTTTCTCGGTATTTAAAATAATCATCTAATCCATCTTCACCATCATTCAACAAAATGACAATTTTGCATCTTTTTTGTTCTTTAAGTAATGAGATCAAACCTAGCAAATCTTTAATCTCTAACCCTTTTCCTTTTCTCTCTAAGTCATCAATGCATATTAGGGTTTCAGTAATAGATAAGAATGATAGCGACTCAATTGTTGAGCTAATATTTTTAATGAAAGGAGCTTCTTTAAAGAAGTTAAATGATTTTCTAGTGAAGGAATTCGCTATCCCTGCAGTATTCTCCTTAAAGGTATCAATACTAGCTTCAGTTCCGACCAAGTCCCTTTTTACAGTGTTTTCAAAAATTGCATATTTAAATGCATCTAAAGAATTTATACCAAACAGTGAAACATACGAGTACTTAGGTAAAGCTATTACATTTTCAGTTTTATACTCAGATAAATATCTTTTCCAACTATAAGTTTTTCCAACTCCCCATGCCCCCTTTATACCCATGACTTCAGGAGTTGATGAACTAACAAAAAGTTTAATCTGATGTTGAACGATTTCTATAGACATACACTCATTCCATGAAGAAGACATAACGCCGCCAGCAGGGGCTGGAGCACGCAGTGCGGAAGTCCCTCTGGCTGGCTTTGTTAGGCATTGAGGTCTCTGAGGATTCTATTACCTGTGAGTATTTCATCGTCTTTGCCATAGAACTTAAAACCAAATTTAGGCGCGTATACCTGCTTATATACGTTAAAAAGCATTTTTGAATTGAATACAGCTACCAAATTATCCGTTGCCTCAACAGTGCCTTCTCTTCCTTCGAATTCCCCAAGTAATGCAAGGTCCTGTGATATAGGGAAGTAGACCTCTGTACCCTTTAGGCCAAAGCCGGGGCTTTGACGGTAAAACGGTGGTATTTTCTCAGGCTCTTGCCAGCTCAAATTGACTGGATTGTCCGTAGTTATAAATGGGCCTGAAGATTCAGTTGATTCAATAAGTAGCCAGTTTCTATTGAATAGGCATGGGAGGATTGCATCAATCTGAACCATTTCCATATGTATGTGATATTCCCGGGCAACAGTTAGATCGTATTCTTTACTTTCGAAGAACCTTTTAGCATCTTCGTAAGTTGTTCCATTGTCGTAGCTCGGATCTTCTTCTCGCAGCTTTGCAACCTGGCCTTCCCACCGCTCCTTAGTTTCTAAGGTTAGCTCCATAACACGAACTGCCATATCAGCATGGAATTTTCGCATGTGCTCTCTTCTTTCTGGAGAGCGAACGGCGATCATGGCTATTAGATTTAGAATTAAATCTTTGTTTTCACCTGCAAAGTCTCTAGTTTCACCCAGCTTCTTTAGGGCTGTCGCTGCTTTATCCTCGAACTCGGCTAAACTTTTCTCAATTTCGTTTTGATCAACACCTTCGATATCAATTCGATTGAAGTCGCGCATTCCTCCAACATTTCGAGGAATGGTCTCAAATGATTTCTTTTCCTTGATATCTATCACAGAGAGCTTAGATTTCTTAGCCCTTCCCTTAGTGAACCCTTTCAGATAACACTGTGATAGGTAGTGGTGATGTCTTGCAGTCATGAGTTGCCTAACAGTGTGTTTTATGAGACCAGTGGCCTCATAATAAATATTAAAAAGGCGGCCTTATAATTTATCACCAAAAACCCTAACCCATTGTTTATTAATGACAGTGGCTTCTTACTCATAGAATTATAAGGCCATAGTGATGAACTGACGCCGAAAAATAGTGCCTAGCTTTTGGTTTTCTCAGACTCTGATGTTTCATGGCAAGCTTTCCCTTTCTATGATGAATCAAATCTTGGTTGTCATCACTCGCTTTTATTTCAACTATAGGATTAATCTGACTATAAACCATTTATTATCAATGGGATATTAAAACCATCAAGAATCAATGGGTCGTACTTCTTGAAAAACAAACCCTACTAATCTATTTCACCAATTAGCCTATAACTTGTACTCCGTCCACCGCCTGGGTTTTGTATAAAGAGTTGTCGTGTAACTAAATCCTGAATATCGCGTAATGCCGTGTCGTTTGAGCACTTAGCTAACGTTGCATATTTAGAGGTGTTCATGTGTCCCTCAAAATCATCTTCTAACATACGGTTAATAATGTTGCGTTGACGTTCATTTACCGGGTTTTGGTTAACTCTATCCCATAATCTGGCTTTGAATAACACATTACTTAGCGTTTCATCTGCATTGGTAATAGCCTGGCCCAAACAATCTAAAAACCAGCTTAGCCATTCTGTGATATCCGGTGTTGCTCGTTGTTGTTTTTCGAGATGTGCGTAGTACTGTTTTCGCTCACTCTCAATTTGATTAGACAGACTATAAAACCGCTCGGGCATCTTATCTGCTCTTGCCAATGCCATATCGGCAATCGCTCGAGCAATTCGGCCATTTCCATCTTCAAAAGGGTGAATAGTGACAAACCAGAGATGAGCAATGCCGGCTTTGATAACAGGGTCGATAGCAAATTTACTCTCAAACCATTTTATAAACGTGCTCATTTCTACATTCACTTTTTCAGCGGCTGGCGCTTCAAAATGAATCTTTTCCCTTCCGATTGGACCTGAAACGACTTGCATAGGGTCATTCTCAACTAAGCGCCAATCGCCCACGGTGATGTGGTGCATACCACTTCGCCCTGTAGGGAAAAGTGCGGCATGCCAATCAAACAAACGTGCTTTTGTTAAAGGTTTGGAAAAAAATTGTGTCGCATCCAGCATCATTTCCACTATACCTTCAACATCACGACTAGCTGGAATCAAACCGCCAATATCCATACCCAAGCGACGAGCAATGGAGGAACGTACTTCCTCAGGATTTAGAGTATGACCTTCAATGGCTGAAGACTTCACCACATCATTAGTTAATGTTCTGAGGCTGGCTTCTCTTCTCAAGTCAAAGCCGATCGCTTCCATTCTGCCAAGCAAACGGCCCTGCTGATGACGAATATCAGCCAGCTTGACAGCTAGGACGTCTGCATTCCACGAAAAGTCAGGCCAGTTGTTGTGTTGGTATATCCACATATTAATCACCGCAAATTATGCAGTGATAATAGTCTTTATTCACCGCAAGAACAAGCTTATTCACTGCATTTAATGCGGTGATTAATCACTTTATTCACCGCAAGCAGTTAGTTTTCCGCCAGTGGTGGTTTATAAATAGGATTGGCAAGAAGCAATTGCCTGAAACCCAATAAAGTCAGAATAATTGATTTTATTTTCGCTGCTATTTCACCAACAGCAATCAATTATTTAGCGTCAAATACAACACTTGTCGCGACACATTTCCTACCTTCTATCGTTACATGAACTGTTGCCTCTTTATTCATATATGCAGGCCCTTTCATGTGTGAAGCAAGAGGTGGGGCTATCGTCAGCGTCTTGTCACAACGTTCAAATAGACTTTTCTGTGTGATATCCCCCGCGTTTAGCTGACGCATAATCATGCTTGAAGAATGCAGACGAGCCACAAGGACTTTTATCGTGCCTTCAAATTGATAGGCATTATCCTCAGTTGCTTTGCTCTGGCTTGCCTGTTCTCGCTCGTTTTTGCTTGCCAGTACTTTATAGTCAGTAAATTTGCACCATCTGGCAGAACCACCACTGCTGGTGAGTTTAACTAGCTGACCATTTAATAACTTTAGCTTCGAGCCTGCGTGTTGCTCAAAAAATAACTTAGCCTCTTTGGCTGAAAAATTCTTATCAAGAAAATAGGCTCGGCAGTTTGCTGTCCCCGCGTCTTCCTTCTTGAGAAAAGTCAATTGAATAGGTAAGGGGCGTTCCACATCAAAAACACCTAAACTCAGAGGCTGATCGACTTTAAATTGATAACTCTGCTCAGCAACGAGTTCATGAGCAGCCCATGTTTTTTCATCCTTAAGGATCCCCTCAACATCTCCTATGCTTTCTCTAGAGAGAGTTGGTTTTGTACCTCCTGCGAAGGCAGAAAAACTGAGAAGAACTGACACAAATAAGAACATCATCTTGAACATCTATTACTCCATGTATATTGGTTGTGGCTTAGGTAAGCAAAGTTAAGTTGCTTAGATTGGATTATCTTTCACGGCTTAAATTTGTGACTGGATAACAGCCGTTTTTATGTGAGCGGCTTGTTTGATCAATTGGGAATTGGATACTTTCTGAGTAGAGGCCATGATTATGGCAAGGTATCCGTTCCGAATGGTGTTTGAGTCCTTTTTGTAAACAACTCACTACTTTTTAGTAGCTGTAAGAAGTTGTTTATCTTGGTTAAATATTTCATAGTTTGTCACGCTAAGCAACGTTCAATTGTGATGAGCGTTATATTAAGGTCTCATAGACCAGATATTATCGTTCGGTCTTTACGTAAAAATGACAGCTATGTTTTTACAGTGAATGTATGAATTTGAGGTCAGTAATCGTTCTTAAATCACTTTTTTGACGATTTAATTCTTATGTCTAATTGCAGTAAAACTTGCCCTGAATGAAGTAATGCCTTTTGTATGACAGATAAATAGATATTCGCTCATTAAAGGCCCTTGGGCATCAAAATAAAAAAGGCCAAACAAATCGAATTGTTTGGCCTTTTTTGATGGATAAAAACGACTTTCTTAGTGTGATTTCATGCGTTCAATCGTGGTGGTGAGTACACGTTTGATTTTATCGGTTGCACCGGTAAATGCTTGTTTAACAGAGGCGGCGTCATGGGTGACCACATTAGGTTGATGACCTTCTATCCTAGCTTCAATCAGGCAGCGAATATCATCGGCTCCGCCTCGGTTTTCACTGTTTTCATCACTGAGATGAACTTCGATACGGGTAACGTGCTCGTCGAAGCGTTTAAGAGCGTGTTGTAATTCCTCACGAATCGAATCAGTGAGCGTATCGTCACCTGGAATATGACGATCGGTATTTACCTGAATTTGCATGTTATCTCCTTAAAGGTGAATAAACCGCTTTTTATGACAATGTGAATTATTAAAGAATTCCATGGTCATTTTTTATATGACGTTCATATTGACCTATTTCAAGCAATCCCCTTTAACCCAAAGCAAGTCATGGGTGAGGGCAATATTGTTAGACTTAAATATTTATTCTTCCAAAATCTAGTTAAGTTATCGCTTTCACTCAAAGGAGGACACGATGCAGCACCTTTATAAGTACAGCGCCGCGATCAGTATCATGGCCATCAGTCTCACTGGCTGTGGTGATACCTCAAAAATTGCTTCACAAGCTGATGTCGGGCCAGATCCCGTCCTGGTCGCGCCAGAATCATCGCTTATTCCTACATTAAATATTGCCCCCGCAGAAGGGTGGCCGATTGATGAGAAGCCCACAGTTGCTAAAGGGCTGATGGTGAACCGGTTTGCTGTGGATTTAGATCATCCCCGCTGGTTGTATGTCTTACCCAACGGCGATGTATTGGTGGCTGAGTCAAATGCACCGAAGAGCGAAAGCTCAGATTGGAGCTTTAAATCCTGGATTAAAGGTATGGTATTAGAAGATGCAGGTGCAGCCGTTCCAAGTGCTGATCGCATTACCTTACTTCGTGATGAAGATAACGATGGCGTCGCTGAAACACGGCATGTGTTTTTAGAGAATCTGCATTCACCCTTTGGTATGGAACTCATCGGCAATGATTTTTATGTCGCCAATGCTGATGAGATTGTGCGATTCCCCTATGAAGAAGGACAAACTCAAATCACGGCTAAACCAGAGCATGTGACAGATTTACCAGGTGGCCCCATTAACCATCACTGGACCAAAAATATTATTGCGAATGAAGATGGCACCATGCTGTATGCCACCGTGGGTTCCAACAGTAATATTGGTGAAAACGGCATGGAAGCAGAAGAAAACCGTGCCGCTATTTTAGAAGTGGATTTGCAAACGGGTGAGAAACGCTTATTTGCCTCCGGTTTACGTAATCCAAATGGACTGGACTGGCAGCCACAAACTGGTGAACTTTGGACAACGGTCAACGAACGTGACGAAATTGGCAGTGATCTAGTGCCGGACTATATGACCTCCGTTAAAGAGGGTGCTTTCTATGGCTGGCCTTATAGTTATTACGGACAACACGTGGATTCCAGAGTGCAACCGCAACGGCCTGAGTTAGTAGAAAAAGCCATCAAACCCGATTATGCCTTAGGCGCACATACGGCCTCACTGGGCCTGACGTTTTATGAAGCAGATTTACTGGCAGAGAAATACCACAACGGCGCATTTGTTGGACAACATGGCTCCTGGAACAGAAAGCCTTTAAGTGGCTATAAAGTCATTTTTGTGCCATTTAAAAACGGTAAGCCTGATGGTCTGCCTCAAGAAATCTTGACGGAGTTCGTCAATGAAGATGGCGACGCAAGAGGACGTCCGGTCGGTGTGGTCGTGGATAAAATGGGCGGATTATTGGTAGCCGATGATGTCGGTAATACCATCTGGCGAGTTAGTCCAGAATAGTCGTTAAGACACATTCAGCAGACTGAAAGAGCAGATTTAGCAGCATCAATATGGTGCTGCTAAACGCTTTTTGTGTGCGACAAAAAAATGACCAAGCATGAGGGTTACCCCTAAAAAAGTATCTTTTGAGACGCCCAGTGATCGATGAATCATCGTTCTCTCGATTCAATCGCTCAGCGATTTTTTTGAAACGTTAGGAAAATACGGCTATGGTCGATGTGTACTCAAGAAAAGTGGCGTTTTTAGACACAAACCCACTATCAACCAATAGCCTCTTCAATAAAGAAGTGAATACAAAATAAGCCATGCCGATAGGATGCTATAACAGTGAATATTATGCCTTTGTTTATTATATTTTTTGCCCTTACTCTGTCTCTATCAGCCTGTGATGGACAAGGTGAGGACAAGAAAAACGAAGGTGCAGCAAAACAGGGCGCGAAGAGTCAGCAAGCTGTAGATGTCGGGTTCATTGAGATTAAGCCCATACCCGTTAATCGTAGTGATGAGCTACCCGGACGCGTGGTGTCCTATCAGGTTGCTGAAATCCGGCCACAAGTTAGTGGCATCATTCAGTCGCGATTATTTAAAGAAGGGTCATTCGTAGAAGAGGGGCAGCAACTTTATCAGATAGATCCTGCTCGTTATGAAGCAGACTATAAAATGGCCATGGCTAATTTGCAGGATGCCAAAGCACGTGAAAAAAACGCAGAACTGCTAGTAAACCGCTATAAGTTGCTCATCCCATCCAATGCCGTGAGTCATCGAGAGTATGACGATGCACTTGCCAGTCATGAACAGGCAAAAGCGGCTGTCAGCCTGGCAGAAGCGGAAGTGAAAAATGCAAAAATCAACCTAGATTACACGCGCGTTTATGCCCCAATAAGCGGCTATATTAGTCCATCAAGTATTACAAAAGGCGCGCTTGTGACATCGCAACAAGAAATGCCGCTTGCCACGGTACGTCAACTTAATCCCGTTTACGTTGATTTGTCACAATCCGTAGAAGAAGTACGTGATTTGCAAGAACGTCTCTCGGCCTTACGCCTCAATAAAGCCTCCAAAGCCGAGTACGAAGTCTCACTATATATTGGTAACTCAAAACAACTTTATCCACACAAGGGCACGCTAGATGCCACGGATTTCTCTGTCGGTATGCAGACGGGCGCTATACGTTTGCGATCTGTGTTCGAAAATCCAAATACGATTCTTTTGCCAGGCATGTTTGTCTGGGCCTCCGTTGAGGAGCTTGGGCGTACCAAAGCGATCGTGATTCCACAAAAAAGCGTCATCATTGGTGCTGAGGGTAAAAAGAGTGTGTGGTTAATTGATGCTGACAATAAAGCGAGCAAGCATCCGGTTGAAATTGGGACGGCTTATGGCAACAACTGGATTGTGCTCAATGGCCTCGAAACTGGCGATCGTCTGATTGTAGAAGGCACGATGATGCTTCGGCCCGGCGCCACCGTTAAGCCTCAACAAATGGAAGCCGAGTTGAGTGACATAAGTCCTGATATAGCGCCTGATTCATCCGAAAACGCCTCATCCTCAACGACGACTGAAAATACTCCATCAGACAAAGCGGCTCAGAAAGAGGGTCAGCAGAACATGACCGAGGATCGCTAGGCATGCTCTCACGCTTTTTTATAGACCGCCCTATCTTCACCTGGGTCATTGCCTTTTTCATCATCGGCTTTGGTTTGTTCTCGCTCTTTGAATTGCCGGTTGAACAATATCCCAGCATTGCACCGCCGAAAGTGTCCATATCTGCTACCTATCCTGGCGCATCAGCTGAAACACTTGAAAACACAGTGACACAGGTGATTGAGCAAAATCTGACGGGTATCGATAACCTTCGTTATATTCAGTCGCAAAGCTCTTCATCTGGCCGAGCCACCATTACACTGACTTTTGAGCCTGGCACCGACACCGATATCGCTCAGGTACAAACTCAAAATAAAGTCTCACAGTCCTTATCTTCCTTGCCAACGATTGTTCAGCAGTTGGGCGTGCCTGTTGAAAAAGCAGGCAATAGTAACGCGTTGATTATTGGGTTTTACGCCAAAGACGGTTCAATGGACCGGAATGATATCTCTGACTTTTTGGTATCCAATATTGAAGAACCGCTAAGTCGTGTTGATGGTGTCGGAAAAATTCAAACCTTTGGTGCCGAACATGCCATGCGGATCTGGCTCGACCCGCGGAGTATGAATAATTTTAATATCACGGCATCAGATGTGATTAATGCTATTCAAGAACAAAATGTGCAACTGGCGACAGGTGAGATAGGCGGCACGCCACAGGCAAAAGAACAGCAGATTAATGCCACCATTACCGTGCAGTCTCTGCTTTCTACACCAGCCGAGTTTGAGTCCATTTTATTAACAGTGCTTGAAGATGGCTCGCAGGTCACTTTGGGAGATGTCGCTCGGGTCGAAATAGGGGCTGAAGACTACAATATTATTGGTCGTTGGAATCGACAACCGGCATCGGGTATCGCCATTGAACTGGCTTCCGGAGCCAATGTGCTGACGACCATTGAGAATGTCAAAGAGCGCGTTAAAGACTTCGAGAGCATCATTCCGCCTGGCCTTGAGGTGGTGTACCCCATTGATGTATCGACATTTATTAAGTCGTCTATTTTTAATGTAGTGATGACCCTCTTCATGGCCATCGGTTTGGTCATTCTGGTCATTTTCATTTTCTTACAAAATATCCGAGCAACATTTATTCCGGCAATTGCTATTCCTATTGTGTTGCTTGGCACATTTGGGGTGATATTGACGCTCGGTTATTCAATCAATGTACTCACCCTGTTTGCTCTTGTGCTTGCCATCGGCATGTTGGTGGATGATGCGATAGTCGTCACCGAAAATGTGGAGACAAAATTAGAGCAAGATCCGGATCGCGATCCTAAAGAAGCCACTCGTGCCGCAATGAAGGAAATTTCTGGCGCGCTTGTTGGCACCACGGTGGTTATCTGGGCAGTATTTTTACCGATGAGTTTTTTTGAGGGCTCGGTCGGGGTGATTTATCGTCAATTTTCCATCACGATTTCTGTCGCCATGGCGATATCACTGTTTATCGCCTTAACCCTATCCCCCTCTCTTTGTGGCGAGATTTTGAAATCAAGAAAAAGCCAAAAAGAGAAGGGATTCTTTGGTTTATTTAATCGTGGCTTTACGAATCTTCGCCATGGCCATAAAACACTGCTGGACGGTCTGCTTGAGAATAAAGTTGTCTTACCGGCTGTGTTTCTTATTCTCATCGTGATCACCGCCATCACGCTCATGCGTATTCCCTCATCATTTCTCCCGGATGAAGATCAGGGCCGTATATTTACTTTGTTAACCGGACCACCCAGCTCTTCACTGGTGCAAACCGTCGAAAAGGTGAAAAAAATAGAAGATTTCTATCTGGATGATGCGGGTGATGCGGTTGACGGCCTTTTTACAGCTGCCGGTTTTAGCTTTTCAGGTCAGGGACAAAATGTCGGGCTCGCCTTTGTCAAAATGAAGAACTGGGATGAACGCGGTGAAGAAAATAATGTATTCAACATTAAGGACCGGGCAGCACAGACTTTGTCACAAGTTCGTGACGCTATGATCTTTCCTATCGTCCCCCCGGCCATTAGTGCGTTGGGTAATTCTGGTGGCTTTGAGTTTCAGCTTGTTAACCGTGCCGGCCTTGATCATCAACAGCTTGTCGATGCCACCAATCAGTTTTTAGCGCTCGCCAATCAGAGTCCGCTTTTAACCCAGGTCAGGTTTAATGGCTTAAATGACAGTCCGCAATACGATCTCAAGATTGATCACATTAAAACACGTGCACTCGGTGTTCCATTAAACACGGTCAACCAGACACTAAGCTCTGCATTAGGCGGCACTTACGTTAATGATTTTTTAGAAAATGGACGTATAAAACGCGTTTATGTTCAAGCTGATATCCCCTTCCGTATGCTGCCCGAAGATATCGATGACTGGTTCGTTCGCAATAATAATGGCGATATGGTGCAACTGGTAGAAATTGCCTCAGGTGAATGGACTTATGGTTCGCCCAAACTGACACGTTTTAATGGTGCTGCTTCAAGAGAAATACAGGGATCAACAACACCCGGGGTAAGCTCGGGCGAAGCATTGCAGGAAGTATTAAAACTGGCAGAAAAACTGCCTGAAGGACTGGATGTGGCCTGGACAGGTTTGTCTTATGAAGAAAAGCAGGCGGGAACGAATACCCTTTTTCTTTATATCGTGTCGGCATTAGCCGTGTTTTTCATCCTCGCAGCACTTTATGAGAGCTGGGCTATTCCCGTCGCTATTATGTTAACCGTACCACTGGGCATTTTTGGGGCTGTCGTCGCAACCTGGCTCACAGGACAAGCGAATGATGTGTATTTTCAGGTTGGTCTGTTAATTACGATAGGCCTTGCTGCCAAAAATGCGATTTTGATTGTTGAGTTTGCAAAAAATAATTTCGAAGAAGGCCAAACCGCTTTCGACGCCGCTTATTCAGCAGCACAACAGCGTTTTAGACCTATTTTAATGACCTCGCTCACTTTTATTCTCGGTGTACTGCCATTAGCATTCGCATCCGGGCCAGGGTCAGGCGCACAAAACGCTATTTCTGTCAGCGTGCTTGGTGGCATATTTACGACGACACTCTTTGTCGTTTTCTTTGCACCGTTCCTCTTTATTTGGGTCTATCGTCTTTTTAAAAAGGAAGTTGTGAAAGAGCATCAGACTTCAAATCAGGATGAGAAAAATGCATAGGGCCTGTTCTGAACAGATATGTTGAGATGCATCTTATTGACTAAAAATAGCCGTGCAGAAGTCAGTCGAAGTATGTTTTATGTCACTTTGTTGTTAGCTATACCGCAAACTAAGGAAAGATCGGTGCTTTTTGCTGTCTTATCGTTTTAAGATAGCTATCATTAATCAGTGAATATCTCGGGAGCCTTTTTCAACGATGAGAAAAAAGTCTAGCTCACTTACTCTATTGCTCACACTGATATCCGGTGCGCTGGCTTATACCGGCTTGAGTCAGGCAGATGAATCCGTCAATAATGGTCCGTATTGTGAGAATGTCAGTGTCGATTATCTGGATGATCCCTCATTGACTCGGGCTGAAAAGCTGGCGCGCATGGAACAAGCGCTGAGTGATTCTCTGCATCGCTTTGAATTATGCAATATGGCCATCTCTGCTAATTCATCATCAACCAATAGTGGCAATGGATCTGGCTCTGGTTCAGGTACTGACGGTGGTGGCGATTCAGGAAACGGCAACGCAACAGACGGTGCCAGTGGCACGGAATCTGTTGCCAGTGACACGATGCAGGGTACAGAACAAGCTCCTTCAAACGATACAACAGCTGCCACCGCAGCAAACTCACAAGAATCTACAGAATCAGGTTCTGGTGACATATCCGCCTCAGGTAATATCGCTAAGAATGGTAAGATTCCGGAAGATATTCCGCCCGCGGATAATGATGATGCGATCGCAGCACAAATTCGTGTCGCCGCTGAAGCTGAAACCGATCCAGAGATACGCAAAAAACTCTGGGATGAATACAGAAAATATAAGGGTATGAACGTTGAACATTGATCGTTTTAGAAAGCCATCCAAGTTTCTTGTCTACCTGCTGGTGATGCTGCATGTGCTCACGGGGTGTGCCACTACATCCGGCTCAGGTGTGGATGTTGGACCACGTTCGTCTTCCAGTTTTAGTGAAGATATGTCAAAAACAGCCTACACCGGCCCGAAAATGGATGTGGTGATTCCTGTTTTCTCGCCGGGCCTTTCTGGCAAGGCAGCCAATTATGAAGAAGAAGGTGTATGGCCAGAACTGCGTCGAGCAGAAGCCAACCGTTTTGCCTATAAACTCAAAAAAGCCTTAGATGATACTGGCAAGTTCGGCGCTGTCAGGGTCACGCCTGATAAAACCGCTTCGGGTGATTTATATGTATTAGGCAGTATTGTTGAGTCAAACGGCCTGGAAGTAGAATTTGATATGCAAGTGGTTGATGCCAGCGGCAAAGAGTGGCTGGACGACAATATCGATTACGAAGTGGGCGATGGTTTTTATAAAAACCCCAGAAATACCGATAAAGACCCGTATGATCCCGCGTTTAATCAAGCAGCAAACGATATTGTTAAAGCCTTACTAAAACAAAAACCATCAGATTTAAGCACGGTAAAACATATTGCCGACTTACGCTTTGGCGCCAGCTTTAACGATAAAGCCTTTGATGACTATCTCGACACCAGCTCCACCCCTATCAAATTAACGGGTTTACCTAGCGAGTCCGACCCACTCTATGAACGTGTGAAAGCGATTCGCGTTAAAGAACAATTATTTGTGGATAATCTACAACCCAACTACGCCGCTTTTTCACAAAAAATGAATGACAGTTATCTGACTTGGCAAAAAGCCAGCGCGACAGAACTAAAACTGCAGCAGGAAGCACAGAATAAAAGTCTGATGAAGATTATTGGTGGCGCGTTGTTGATTGCAGCAGCGGTGGGAGTTGCTAGCAATAGAAGTCGTGATAATGACGATCGTGGTAGGAACACTGGTAGAGATATAGCCACCATCGCCGGCGGTATTGGCGGCGCGGTATTGATCACCAGTGGCATTAGCTCTCGCGGAGAGGCCAAGTTTCATCAAGATGCTATAAACGAACTGGGCCAGTCGTTGGATTTGGAAATGTCGCCTCAGGTGATTGAGTTTGAAAACCAAAGCACCAAACTGACCGGTAATATGGAGCAGCAGTTCCAACAATGGCGCGCCTTCATGGCACGTATGTATGAGCTTGAATCGACACCCGATAAAGCGCTTTAATATTCGTCATGATCAACGAAGAAATACGCAGAGCCAAGCAGGCGAAACAACAGCGCCTGCTCATTGGTATCATTATTGTTCTTTCGCTCATTGTCGTGACGGGGCTCGTGTTATTCAGCCTCAATAACGTTCGATTTAACAGCAACCCTTCTGCTGAAGAGCCAACACCAGACACACAAGCCACACCACAAAAAATCGAAGAACCTAAAAACGAAGAAGACATCGCCGCATTACGCCAAGCCTATCTGGATGCCTTTTCTCACTATGAAAATACCTTAAAACCGCAACTGGAGAAAATTGATATCGACAGCTGGGATAAGACGCTGGCCGAAACCTTAAAAAGCCAGGAACAAACTGCTGTGGATACCTTCGGTGCTGGTCAATATGCCAAAGCCAAGCAAGCGATCGATACGCTAACGCAAACCGCCGAGAAGACACTCACGGACAGTGAGGCTGCTTTTGAACAAGCCATGCAGAAAGCACAAGCGGCGTATGTCAATTATGATTATCAACCAGCCCGTCTGGCGATAGATGATGCACTTATTCACAAAGCTGATTCAACAGAGGCCAAGGCGCTAGAACAGAAAATAGAAAAGATCCCACAGATTGTAGAGCTGAATGAAGCGATTCGTGTTGCCAGAAATGAAAATAATCCAAGTAAAGAGCTATCTCTGATTGAGGATTTACTGAAAATCGAACAGGATCGGGAAGAGATGAAACAGCGGGCTAATATTCTGCGTACGCAATTAGCTGAGTCACGGTATAACCAGGCCATATCTCAAGCCTATAAAGCGATTGAGCAACGGCAAGCTGAAAACGCCAGACAAGCCCTGAAACAAGCACAACAAATTTATCCCAATCGTCCTGAAAATAAAGAAGTCAGCGCAGCACTGGCAACACTGGAATCACAGCTTCGCTTTGAAGAACATGTTGCCGCTGCTGATAAGGCACAAAATGCCGATAACTGGGAAGTCACTAAACAGGAATTAAGTGCCGCCTTAAAAGAACGCCCAGCCAATAAAGACCTGATTGATCGTTTAAACCAGGCCAAACGGATTGTGGAAATCGACCAAAATATTCAGGGCTTATTACAAAATCCTTATCGTCTTAACAATCCCGCAGTCAAAGCCACGGCTGATATTAATGTCATCCAAGCAGAATCTTTTAGTGCTCAAAGCCCGTCTCTGGCAAAAGCAGCTCAACAGTTGAAGTCCACTATCAATACCGTGAATACGCCAGTGAACGTGAATGTGGTTTCTGATGGAAAAACCTTTGTCTCTGTGAGGGGTGTGGGTAAAGTCGGTGAAACTACCGGCAAAACGATTCAGCTCAAACCCGGCATCTACTCCTTTGAAGGCAAGCGTGAAGGGTATCGCTCCAAGTTGATTGAAGTGACCATTCCGCTTAACCGTAGCGATGTCCAGGTCACCGTGATTGCAGATGAGCGAATTTAACCAGGCAATTGAGGCTGCAAAACGCCAACAACGCCGAATGCTGTTGTGGCTGGGTTTGGGTTTTATTGTGGTCGCCTGTTTTGTTGCTGCAGCGTTAATCACCTCCCGAGCTACACCAATTCAGGTGCTGCCTGAAACTATCAGCCAGGATGCCCAGATAAATGTCAGTCGTGGCTTGGCCCTGATAATTGATCATCATTTATACAGCCTGTCAGATTCAGCGGAAGTAGAAGCCTCAGCGCCAGGTTATCAAACGGCCAAACAGCGTATTTCAGAATCCAGCTTTGGCAAAGTGACACAAATCACGCTTGAGCCGCTGCCAGCCCAAGTCGTTTTGAAAACCTCTCTCGAAGATAATAAAACCAGTTGGTACATCGACAAGAAGCTCACCGCCATCAGCAATACCCTTGAGACATCATTGGAACGAGGTGATTACAGCATCACAGCCAGTCACCCTTACTTTGAGCCTATTAGTGAAAATTACGCACTGAAACCGGGTGATGTCGTTGAAAAGACCTTGAGTATGACGCCCATCTCGGGTGAGTTATCGCTAAGCACTCAGCCAGCGGGGGCAGCAGTGAGCATAGATGGAGAAGAAGTCGGACAAACGCCTATGTCGACATCACTGCCCGGCGGACGATATTCATTGCAAATCCACAAAGCAGGTTTTGAGACCATCACGGATTCTATCGATATCACACAAACAGCTAAACAGGTCAGCAGACAGTATCGACTGCAAGCAGAACGCGCCCGAGTGAATGTCAGCGTATCGCCTGTGGATGGCACCTTAACAGTGAATGGTATTGATACGGCAGTCAACGATGTCATCAAAATCGAAGCCAATCAGGACGCCGTATTGAAGTATAAAAAATCCGGCTATTTTTCACAGTCACAACGCGTCAATCTTAAGCAAGGTGAAAGCACTGACCTTAATTTCGAGCTGAAAAAAGAAATGGGCAAAGTCGTGATTGAGTCGACGCCTCAAGCGTCAGTCACGATTAATGGCAAAGCCATCGGACAAACACCCTTAAACTTAACGCTGGATGCCTTGCCACAGACGATTCGTTTCGATTTGGCAGGCTATCGCTCTGAGACTCGCACCATCACGCCTACAGCAAAATCCACCAGCAGTGTCTCGGTGAATTTACTGACTGAGAAACAAGCTCGACTGCAAGAAGCGCCGAGAAGCTATAAAACCTATGCCGGTGATGAAATGCAGTTATTCACAGCCAATGACACCATCATCATGGGTGCAGAGCGCAGTGAAGCCGGGCAACGAGCCAATGAGTTTATCCGTAAAGTCACAATTAACCGCCCGTTTTATGCGGGTGTGCACGAAGTCAGCAATCAATCGTATGCACAGTTTGATAAAAGCCATAGCGGTGCCCCCAACTTGCCCGCCACCTCTGTCAGCTGGCTAGAGGCAGTACGTTATGCCAACTGGTTAAGTCAGGCAGAAGGTTTAACGCCAGTGTATAAAATCAACGGCAATTCCGTTACTCATATTAACGATCAAGCCGATGGTTATCGTTTGTTGACCGAGGCTGAGTGGGAATGGTTAGCCCGAAAAGCAGGCCGGTCTGCTCAAACAATCTTCGTTTGGGGCAATGACAAAACGATACCACCTAAAGCCGCCAATATTGCTGACGAGTCTGCAAAAGGCTCGGTGACGCATTATGTACCGCGCTATAACGATGGTTATGCAGGTGTGGCGCCAGTAAAGTCGATGAAACGAGAGTTGTCAGGCCTGTTTGATATGGGCGGTAACGTCAGAGAATGGACACATGACAGCTACTCACTTACTGTACCCAAACAAGGACGTACTTATTCACAAACACTGGATACTACACTCGTTGATGAGCATGTCGTTAAAGGTGCTAATTGGCGTTCGGGCACACTCACAGAATTAAGAGCGTCATACCGCGATGGCGCAAGCCAGCCCAGAGATGATATCGGTTTCCGACTGGGTCGCTTTGTTTACGGAGGTCAATAATATGGCACAACTTAAAAAATGGCTGCTGATAGCGTTATCCGTTGTGGTCTTTGTCTTGGCAATCACCATGGTGAAAAATGTCTATGCCGGCAAACCCATTATCAGCCTGAACTCCCCTGTTTCCTTTCCCGTGGATATTTAAACCATGAAAGATATGCTGAAAAGTTTCGCGGCATTGCTGATTTCTATCGTTGTCGTACATTTGTTCTACATTGGTTATGTTCGACCTGAAGCAGCACAGCTGATTGAGTTTGCTGTGAGTCAGGGACAAACCGCACCCCGCGATATAGCAGTGATCATCAAAGACTACGAGCAGGAAATCTGTTTTATTCTGATGCTGTGGGGCTGTTATCTGATTCTCAGTGCTTATCGTAATATTCTCAAAACCAAGTATTTATTCAGTGTGGATCTGATTAAAGACGCCGATTCACAAGCAGATACTGATGCAAAACATAATCTGGATGTGAATGCGATTATTGATCGCTTGGACACTGAAATTCCCGCCGACTGCATGCAATCACCATTGGTGCGAACATTACGCTCTTCTCTATGGCGCTATAGCTCTACCAATAATGTGCAGAACCTGTCGGATGCCATTGAAAGTAACCTTGAAGCCTTGGCTGTTAAACAGGACTCTGAAAACACCATGATCCGTTATCTGATCTGGGCGATTCCATCGATTGGGTTTATCGGTACTGTTCGAGGGATTGGGCAGGCTTTATCACAAGCTGATCAAGCGTTGGCAGGTGATATTTCAGGTATGACAGACAGCTTGGGCATCGCTTTTAACTCAACACTGGTGGCCTTATTGATCAGCATCTTTTTAATGTTTTTATTCCACCAACTGCAACGCCTGCAAGACAGTCAGATCGTCGATACGCAGGACTACTGTGATAAGTACTTACTTCGTCGCATTCGGTGATTTTCATTGGCGCGTAAAAACCGACAAGCTGAAGGACTCAACCTCGCCTTTCTGGATATTATGTCGTGCGGGCTGGGTGCAGTGATCCTGGTTTTTATGCTGGTGAAACAAAATATCGAGTCCTCACCTTCTGAAACAGAGAACCTGAAAAAAGATATCAGCAGCCTGGAACAAGCTCGCGATGAAGCTCAAAAAGGGCTGGATGAACTCAGCGCGCAGCTGAAAAAAGAAAACATTGATTTATCCGCATTAAGCCAGAGCCTGCAACAGCAACGTGCTGCTCTCGACAGCAAAAACAGTGAAGTGCAGACCGCCCAATCCAATCTCGATCAGCTCAAGAAAAGTATTACAGAGATAAAAGTCCCCAAAAAAGAAGATCTGGTCGAAACACAGCAGGTGAATGAAGAGAATTATCTGCTCGGCCTGAAAATGGAAGGCAGAAAAATTGCTGTGTTAGTCGATGTCAGCGCCTCCATGACCAATGAAAAATTGCTCGACATCATCAGAACCAAAAGCAGTTCTGATCAGACAAAAATCTCAGCTGCCAAATGGCAACGCACCAAGCGCGTGGTCGCTTGGCTTTTAGCACGAGCACCGAAGAACAGCCAGATTGCTGTTGTTGCATTTAGTGAGCAAGCCAAAAAATTGGGGGGCACAGGTTGGATGTCAGCCAGTAGCACTAGCGTATCCAGTATCATGAATAGTTTGAATCAAGTGGTGCCAACCGGTGCCACCAATCTGCAGCAAGGCCTAGTCACCGTCAATAAGCTATCCCCTACCGATATTTATGTGATTACCGATGGTTTACCCACCAAGGGCAACTCAAACTATAAAAGCCTGAATCCGTTTTCTGGCTGTAGCTCCTTAACCAGTAATGCCAAAACCATTTCGGGTGAATGTAGAAAACGGCTGTTCCGACAGACCATCAACGAAAGTGGTCTGACCCAAGCGAAGAAGAATGTGATCTTGCTGCCACTGGAAGGGGATCCTGAAGCGGCGTATGAATACTGGGCCTGGGCGTCCAGCTCGGATGGTTTATTAATCAGCCCGGCGAGTAACTGGCCATGAAACGTCGCGATAAAGGCATAGACATTTTCAGCCTGTCATTTCTGGACATTATTTCCTGTGGTTTTGGTGCAGTAGTGATGTTGATTCTGATCTCCAAAACCGATGTCGATGTGGCTCCTACTGCTGGCACAGAAGATGTCAGTGCCATGCTCTCGCAGCTGGTGACCTTACAAAATTCGGTCAGTCAGATTCAGCAGGAAATGAACCAAAAACTCGACGCGCTTTCGTCCTTATCAGAACAAAAACAATCGGCCGCCGCCGCATCAAAAGCCTTGCAGCAGCAATTAAATGCCTTAAATAAAAAGCAGGCAGCCACCGCTGAGAGCATCGCCGGATTGGGTCTGGTAGAAGAGCGTTTAAAACAAGCTTCGTTAAGCACACCACAAAAACCCAATAAAACCCGTGATGAAGATGTGGGCGGTATTCCTGTTGATAGCGATTATGTGGTGTTTATCGTTGATACCTCAGGCAGTATGAAAAACATCTGGGGTAGAGTGTCTCAGGAAATTGTGAATGTATTGAATATTCATCCACAAGTGAAAGGCTTTCAAATCCTCAATGATATGGGGCAATCCATGATTTCCGGCTACGATGGTCAATGGATGCCAGACACACCCAACAGACGCAAAAGTGTTATCGACTTATTTAAAAGATGGAACGCGGTCTCCAATTCCAGCCCCGTAGAAGGCTTAAACACTGCTTTAAGAAAATATGCCAAAGCCAATATCACCACCTCGATTTATGTATTTGGTGATGATTACACTGGTTCCAGTTACGACCCGGTGATTGATGCCATTACCCAGCAAAATAAAAAGCTGCCATCCGGCAGACGGCTCGCCAAAATCCATGCTATTGGTTTTATCTCTCCCGGTACCACAGATCGTTTCAGTGTACTTATGCGTGAAATGACCAAAGAAAATGATGGGACGTTTATAGCGCTCCCACGTTGATGAATTGAATCAAAGCAATCAACGCTTTGTAGGTTGGGTTGAAGAATGAAACCCAACGATATGACATTTTTTATGAGATCAGCTCTGTAGGTGGGTTGGAATTAGCCCTCCAAAAATATTCTACTTTTCACTTCAAACGCTGCCGCTGGGGCGTTCATTTATTTTGCTTGCCCAAAATAAACGAACCAAACAAAAGGGCACCCGATATTGCCTTTGATCCAAAAATTAAACTTGGCTGATGGCGTGGTCGAAAACTCGCTACGCTCAAACACTCGACCACTTCTTCCATCAACCAAGCCTAATTCTTGGCGGCAATAGACGGGAGAAAAAGAGAGACTTTTCATATCCCCGTTTGTGCTGACGAGTAGCGGAGGTTTGTCTGGGTAACGGCTGGTTAGTGTTTGAGCGTTAGCGAGTTTTAACCAGACGCCAGACAAAGTGAGCAACGCAGTGGAGCCGTAGGCCAGCACTGTGGGGTGCCCTAGGGTTGTTAGGGAAATGGGCAAGCATTTCCCTGACTCGCCATTAAGGCGAAACTAGGAATTCCAAAAACTAGAACTTAAGATGAAGAACGAAATCCAATTAAATGAACGCCCCAGCGGCAGCATGTGAAGTAGATAATTATCCAGTAGATTGAATTTAAACATGACCCCAGACAAGCCTACATTGAACACACTTATTCCATAAAAATCATCCCATCGTTGGGTTTTGCTAGAGCTCTACCCAACCTACTTCACTCCTTAATTCCCGCTAATGATAAAGTGAGAAATATCAGCATGTAGTTGCAACAAACCGTGACAGAGAAAAGGAAGGAAAAGTTATGACGGAACATCATGGCTCATGTTTATGTGGCAAAGTCAGCTTTGCAATTAAAGGTGACTTCGAGCACTTTTATCTTTGCCATTGCAGTCATTGCCGAAAAGATACGGGCTCGGCACATGCGTCCAATCTATTTTCTCAATCCGCCAAACTTATCTGGTTGTCTGGCGAAGAAAACATCCGAACTTACACCTTACCAAGCACCCGTCATACCAAAAGCTTTTGTCAGCACTGTGGCTCGGCTTTACCCCATACACAAATGAATGGCCGTTTATTAGTAGTGCCTGCCGGTTGTTTAGACAGCAGCTTAGCTATTCAACCCGACGCTCATATTTTTATGAACAGTAAAACAGAATGGGACCACACATCAGATCAATTACCTCAATTTGAGCAGGGCCCAACATAACTATCCGTAGGTTGGGTAGAAGCATGAAACCCAACAAACAGACTAACAATTAGATCATGGCTTAAGCAGCAACATCATTGGTCCCATAGTATTGAACTTCAAATCTGCTAACTTTTTCAACAAGGATGGTAAATAGTTTGCGTTATGAGAGATATAACGTTCATAGCTTTGTATTAATTGCAGTACATGAGGCGTTTCAATCTTTTGATGGTAGTGGGCCATACCAATCAGAATCGTTTGAATATTGGTAAAACAAGTGATCAATTTGAGATAGCCTTCGAACAAACTATGCTGGCTTGAAACTGGAAAGTCAGCGTGGAATAGATGGGAAATCAAATAGTTTTCGAGGAAATACCCACGTTCTTGCAGGAAAAGTCGATAAAATTTTTCATTAGCGTTTTGATATTTTTCAAAGATTTTATCGACGTCAAACTCATTGTAGTCAATGTCCAGGCCCTTGTTTAACCATTCCAGACACTCGGCAAAACGTGGGTTGGCGGCTTCTGGGTACTCTGTGATTAACATGGTGAGGGAGTATTCGAGCTTTAAACGTGGATTAGAACTGAATTGTTGGTATTGTTTAAGTAGCTCATCTGGATAATCAAGGGCGGCAATGAAGTCAACGATGATTTGATTCATCAGAATATAGCTGTTGTTTTTAGACGCTTGATCAAGTTTGTCCAAAAACACACCTAAGATAAATAAACGCTCATCTAAGCTGATGTGCCTCATTTGGATGATATGAAACGAGACTGTTCTTATTGCTTCATAGGTTTCCTGAGCATCAGCAGGTAAATGCGCGCTTATTTTTAATTCGATTGATTGTAGCCTTTGGCTATGTACGCTAGGCATATGAATATCAATGAGCTGTACCGGTGATTCTGGCAAAATTGCTAAACGGGTCACTTCTGGGCAAGCAAGACTCATCGCCGACTGAGACTCATTAAAGACATTGCTTGGTCTGCGAGGGAAGACTGTGCAAGTATCGGACAAGTAACTTTCACCACATTTTTTATAAATATTACATAACTTGTCCTCATTCAAAAAAGGACAGGAGCCATCATTATGTAGCTTGATTTTATAGGCTGTGCCAGACACATTACTTCTATCACGGACGATATTAGACAGTACTTCTTTCCGGAAGGTGTGGTCTGAAATATGTTTATATTTTCGATATGTTTTTTTATCGATATTTACTTGCCAGCCGCTACAGCATGTATCCTCGCATTCAGAACCAATGCATTCGAATTTATCGTAATAATCCAGAACCTTCATCAAGCAACCTCAAACAAATACGTGACTGATTTTTACTTTACAGACTCAATTGCAAATAGAAAACTCTCCGTAAATTTAAATACAGCTTAATACACCAATCTTTCACACCGAATCGCACCCAGAGTTTAGGCTTAAGTGAAGTACTGTCGACTTACTCATTTTATGGTGGAACAAATTAAGTTGTGCACGAGTCATTATCTCTAATCAATCCAACTCAATGAGGTGATGATGAAACCCCACATATTTTCTCTTACTGTTGCAGGCCTGTTATTTTCAACAATGGTTAATGCGGAAGAGCAGAACTATCAACAATGTCTCTTTAATCCAGCCAATGAAGTAGCAGCGGAACAGGCAGGGCAATCCACAGCGGTATTTTGTGCATCACGTCATTTTGATACGGCGCCAACCGCATTTCAGGCGCAGGTACTCAATCAGGATATCGAAGGATTTAAACAGCGTGATCCAAAATTCAAAGCCTTTTATGATGGCATTCGTCAGCATGGTTCCAACGATATTTATACGGATCGGCAGATCATTTTAATGTTCATCGACAAACGTGAAGTGAATAAAGACTAAGCAATAAAAAAAGCTCTGGCCCAGAGAGCCAGAGCTTCCGAACTACTCCCGCAGTAGTTCTTACCTTATGGTTGATAAGGTAAAGAGGAATGGTGAAGATCAATTTTCACACTGCCATCGTCCTCAAGTGTATAACCAAAGGTGTATTCCACTTTTACTTCCTTACCTGAGGTATCGGTGAAATAATAATTGCCCATTGCAACGGCATAGTCGTCTTTGATGGCAATATCTTCATTTTCAAATCGCACATTCGTCCAGGGTTGCAAAGCAAAGCCTTTATCTTCTGAGACGATACCACCGACAAAGTAGGAAATAGCCTCATCATAACTGTTTCTGAATTGATCTTCAGCGGCCTTGGTCGGTTTAAATAATACCGTGCCATCGTCAAAATCATACAGCTCACTGACTTTCATTTTCGCGACCGATTCATAGTCTTTTCCATCCAGTTTTGCCTGACCAATTTCAACAATCGCCTCAGCCCAGTTTTCCTGCGCTTTTTGAATCGTATCTTTACTCAGTGATTCACCGGCCATAGCTGAACCGGCAATAGAGCTACTTAAAATCAATGTTGTTAATGATAATTTTTTCATTTTTTTCCTCTCCACGAATTGTGTAGGCTTAGTGTATGGCGAGATGGCTGAATACGATCTGATTATCAGATGAACAGAAAATGAATTTTTGAACACAAAAAAAAGCGTAAAAAAAAACCCGCATAAATGCGGGTTAACAGGGAGGTCGAAAGGGGAAGGTTAGAAGCGTCGGCCAATACCGATACCAAACACGAAGGGATCAATATCGGCATTAATCGTGGCTCTCTCAATGGTCCCACCTAATATATTCGTATAGTGAGCTTGAGTATCAATATCAATATATTTCATGTCTACGTTGATAAACCAGTCATCATTAATGGCTACATCCATACCGACTTGAGCGGCGAGTCCCCAAGAGCTATCAAGCTTCACCTTAGAGCCGGGTGTACCGAGAATGCCTGGCACTTCTTCATCAAAAAAGTAGGTATAGTTAATCCCGGCGCCAATATAGGGTCTAATCGAGGAGTCAGGTAAAAAGTGATATTGCAGTAGTAAGGTAGGAGGTAAGACTTTCGTTTCCGCCACATCACCCAGATTATTCCAGTTTTTAACCCCTTTTACGGTATGTTCGGAATACCCCAGAATCAGCTCCAGCCCCCAATGTCTGTTGATCATATAAGTGATGTCAAGCTCAGGCACCGTATCATCATTCACACTGACACCTTCACCAGAAGCAACACCATTGATATATAACTGACCACTACTGTCATTCGGATTAACATTGATAATCCGACCACGAACTAACCAGTCACCAGCCTCGTAGGCATATACGGGTAAAGTAATCGTCGACAAACTTAACGCTGATAAACCAGCCAAACCCAAGAACGACTTTCTCATGATAATTAACCTTAGTGTGAAAAACTAAGGTCAGTTTAAGCAGGCATGACTGAATTTATTCTGAGTTTTAAATGAACAGTAAATGAATATTATTTTGCTGAAAAACGATAACCCACCCCGCGTTTGGTCTCAATAAAAGACTGTTCAGGATGGCGATCTATTTTTTTCCGTAAACGCCGGATGTAAACATCAACAATATTCGTCAACGGATCTGTATTTACCCCCCAGACAGCATTGATTATGCGTTCACGGGAAACGACTTTACCATCGGTTTGCACCAGATACAGTAATAGATCAAATTCCAATGAGGTCAAGTCTACGGCCTCACCATCTACATAAACACTGCGCTCGCCAACGTTAATCAGCAATGGGCCCAACTGCAAGCTATCTTTGTCTGGTTTATGTGCTGACCGACGCCGTCCTAAAGCTTCAATTCTGGCAATTAATTCATCAAAATCAAATGGTTTGGTCAGGTAATCATCCGCCCCAGCCCTGAGCCCGGCGACTTTTTCTTGCGTATCATCCACCGCGGTCAAAAAGAGTATGGGGATATCCGTATTCTGTTTCCTGACACGCTGGCAAACAGTTAAACCATCCATATCAGGCAACATGCGATCAATAATCAGCAAATCATATTGATGCTGTTTGAGGAAACTCAGTCCCGTTGCAGCGTCATTCGCCTGCTCACAGAAAAACCCTTCTGCCTTCAGACCCCGACAAATAAAGTCTGCCACTCGTTTTTCATCTTCAATCAGTAGAATTTGCATTAGACTACCCTCGGCAGTGAGATGGTGATGCGAAAACCTGTGTCATCCACTTCTGCCCTAATTTTTCCCTGATGCGCATCTGTTATCGCCTTCGCCACAGCCAGTCCCAGCCCGGTTCCTGGTAAGGATTCTCTTCGGACTTTTTGACTGCGATAAAAACGATCAAAGATAAATGGTAATTCTGACTGTTCAAGCCCATGTCCCTGGTCTGCGACCTGAATCAGAATATTCTGATCATCAATAGACGTATCAATCAGCACGTGTGTCTCTGCGGGACTGTATTTAATGGCATTATCGAGCACGATAATCAGCAGTTGCCTGATACGTTCAGCATCTACCTTGGCATAAGCCGGTTCAGCAGTTGGCGTAAAATTCAGCACCATGGATTTTGCTTTAGCCTGATGACGCATATCCTGACAACAATCATTCACCAGGTCATTGATGCTGGTTTTGGCACATTCCAGCCTCAGGTTATTGGTATCGGTTCTGGCAATGAATAAAAGATCATCCACCAATCGACTCAAAAACAAAGACTGCTCCAGCACCTGACTTAATGCATCACGTAAAGCAGGATCAGCATCCCCTGCATTTTTTTGTCTCAAAGCCACCTGAGCTTCGCCACGAATAATGGTAAGCGGGGTTCTGAGTTCGTGGCTGATATCCGCGAGAAAGTGTCGTCTGGAGACATCATTGTGTTGTAGGGTCTGGTTTAATTGAACCAGCTCCTCGGTGCGTTTAGCCACCTCATATTCAAGGTTTTGATTGAGGGTATCACGTAGCTGTTTTTGTTCAGCCAAATTGTGTGCCATACCGTTAAACGACTCAGCAATGGCATCAAACTCTGCATCAAAGCCCAAGGGCACCCGATACTGCAAATCGCCTTGAGAAAGTGCTTCCGCGCCTTTTTTCAATTGATTCACAGGCTCGGTGATATTTCTTATCAACGCCAGACTACCTAGTATGGTTAGAAAAATGGCCAATAGAGACAACACCAATGCTGACCAATAAATCAAGGAATGACGGTTTTCAATATTGTCATTTAATGCATCGACCAGGCCTGACTGTCGCTGCAGAGCCAGGTTAATCGCATCACGGAAATTATTATCAATCTGCTCTTCCAGCAAGAATTTAATTTTCTGTGAACGTGACTGTTCATCACGCATTTCCAAGACTTCAGCAAACGATATCAAGATGCCGTTTATCGCCATTTCCAGATTGTCGGTGTCTTCAACTGACCCCCTGGTTTTTTCGGGCCCGAGGGCTTCACGTTGAGCGATCTCCAACGCCCTGATCCGCGACAGAGTCTCTCTGATCATGGCGCGTTTATTTCTGACAATGGACTGGTTAGCACTTTTACCCAGTAAAATTTCGTCCGTTATTTGCTTGAATAAACGATAGCTATGATCAGACAACTTTAGATGCTCTGTAAGCAAGCTGTTAGCCGTATTGACCTGGGAAATATTCGACGCCGTAAACTTGGTCGACCAGACCGTCAGTGATAAAGCTAAACTCACGATCAAAAAGGCAAAGGCAGCAAACAAAATGATTTTCTTTTGATACATAGGCTTGCTCTTTACCCCTCAGAAATCAGTTTTTGCCATCATTACAAATATGCTGAAATGTTTTTATACCCTAATCATCAACTCTAGGTAATGTCGATGCGATGTCAGTGGCTAAGGTGTCCAGATTATTGGCTAATGCACGAATCAGAACTGGATAGCCTTCTGCTGGTAAAGCTTGCGTCAGGCTGAAACGTTGAGTGGTGACCGTTTCACCTTGTTTATTAAGCAATTGCCATTGTCCACTGGTGACGGCTTGACCATCAAAACGGCCCTGGAATTGATCGAACTCGACTTGAAGCTGATAGGTACTTTGCTTGGCAAAAGACGCCAAGTTAACGACTCGATAATCTGACTGTGCTGTTTGCAGTCGATCACGTAAACCTCGACTCAACTGAACGGCAAGCGGTTCAGCCCACTGATGGTATTGAGCAGCGTGAACCGTGATGTCATCTAATTGCAGAACCACACCATTCTTACTCAGAAAATCAGCCAGTATCACTGGCCTAATAAAGACCGTTTTATCAGAACGGAGGGTCTCTGTAGTTGCATCAATGACAGGTAAAGTATAGAAATTTGACTGTGTCACAGGCTGACTCACACAGGCACTCAGCAAAATAAATAACAGTCCAATAAAAAATCGTTTCACCACACACTCCTGCATCTACGGTTGAGCAGCAGGAGGTTGTGGATCCACCTGCTCAGTACGATTGAAAATCAGTGCGTTGGGTTGTTCGTTTAATGTACGCACCAGAGGCTGTATTTCGTTGATCAGACCTTCTAAGCTTTTAATACTCTGCGATAAATTCTGATAGGCCGGCGCGTCTGGCGACAGCCCTTTTAAGGTCTCTCTGAGCTCAGCTAGGGTCTGATTGACGTTGTCCGGCATCGTTTGTGTTTGAGGGTTATTCACAAATTTATCGATGCTGCTGGCTAAAGTCTGCACTTCCTGCAACAAGGCTTGTGAAGTTTTTAAGTTAGCATTCACTCCGTCCAATACTGGCTGCACTTCGAGCCCATTTAATTTATCAAGCAGGTTGGATATTTTCATTTCCATCTGTGCCAGCTGCGACGATCTTGTCGGAATGACCTGTCGTTCTTTAAACATGGCGACTTTAATCTCCGGCATGCCCGGCGTTCTCTCGATATTGATATCAACAAACATCGCACCTGTGAGCAAGTTACCAGGTTTTAATGTAGCCACGAGGCCTCTTTTTATCAGCCGATCGACTCGCTGCTGCCATTCTTCAAGAATGCCATCATGGAAATCACCCAACCGTTGCGGCTCTAGACGAATCAACACAGGAATAGCAAAACCATCCTTACCATTACGCATCCGTGAGTTGTATTCCCAAGGCACACTCTCGACCGTGCCAATACGTAATCCTCTGAACTCAACTGGTGCACCCTCAGCTAAGCCTCGAACGGTATCTTTCACCATAAGGACATATTCGATATAACGATCAAAACTGGCTTGCTGGGCTTCGGTCTGGTTCAAATATAAAACAAATTCATCTCCTGACTCGGCAGGCTGATCATTGTCGACTTCTTGCAGCACACCAAAACTCACGCCACTGCTTAACAGGGTTTCGAGTGAGGCCAAGTTGATATTGAAGCCTTTAGAATCCAGGCTGATATTCACACCGGAAGAAGACCAGAATCGTGTACTCTTAGTCACCAACACGTCATAAGGTGCTTCGATAAATAACTCATGATACATATGCTGATTGCCCGGCTTGAATTCTGATTTTTCGACCCGACCGACAATCTGCCCTTCATAACTGACTGGATCACCCGGTTTTAAGGAGATCCCTAAAGGACTATCCAATTTGATACGAATCCCATTACCACTTAAAGACACCGGTGGCTGCTCTAACACCTCAAATTGTCGCTGCTCTTGTTGCGATTGGCCCGGCTCAAGTTGGATATAAGCGCCTGATAACACGGTATTCAGGCCACTGATACCTTCACGACCAATACGAGGTTTCACCACCCAGAAACGGGTATCTTCCACCAGCGTAGATGCCGCATCAGGATTAATTCGGGCTTTCACTACCGCATACTGTAAATCATCAGATAGCGTGACAGACTCAACATGACCTATTTCCACATTACGTGTTTTGATTAAGGTTTTACCCGCAGCAATACCTTCAGCATCACTCATCGTCAGGTTAATCAGTGGGCCTGTGCTCAAATAATCATCCATGACCAACCAAGCACCGATGAGTACTGCCACGATAGGAAGAATCCAGATTGGCGACCAGCTTGATGCTTTAGTCGCACGAGCGTTATCTAATTCTTCAGATGTGTCGGTATTCGATACATTTTCCGTCATACGTTTCCGTCCTGTGCAGGTCGTAACTCCGTCTGAGACTTGTCCCAAATCAGACGTGAATCAAAAGTGATGGCCGCCAGCATCGTCAAAACCACAACACTAGCAAAAGCCAGTGCAGCAGGTCCCGGTGTGACAGAGATTAAGTCACCAGCATGAATCAATGCCACCAGAATCGCCACCACAAATACATCCACCATGGACCAGCGACCGATAAATTCCGTTATTCGATACAATTTCAGTCGTGCTAATTGACTCAATTTATGTGCATTATTGACCGTTAAACATAGCCACGACAAGACAAGTAACTTGCCTATTGGCACCAAAATACTGGCAATAAAAATGACCAGTGCAATCGGCCAGGATCCATGCTGAATCAAATCAAGTACCCCCCCCATGATGGTACTGTTTTTTTCCTGTCCAAAGTTGGTGGTCGTCATGATCGGATAAACGTTCGCCGGGATATAAAAAATGGTGGCCGTGATCAATAAAGACAGCGTTCTTTGCAGACTTTTTGGGGCGCGAGCATGTAAAGACTCCCCACAACGAAGGCATTGATTGTTGTGCTTGTCATCGAGTGCATGAATCAAACCACAGGTCGGACAGCCCGTCAGCCCCTGCTCTGCCGCACCTTGTCCGGTTTGAGTATGTGCTGGTGCTCTTGGCTCGCCCGCAATAGCAAACCACATCCAGTCAGCATCAATAGAACGCGTGGTCATCAACAGTAGAAAAGCAAATACAGCATACGCCCAGAAGGCAATACCAAGCTGAATATCTGCCATGCCTGCAATCTTAAACAGACTGACCAAGGCACCGATGATAAATACATCTGCCATCATCCAGCTATCAAGATGTTTTAAGGTACGTGCGATTTGTCGATGCTTCATTTTCGGCTCAGAAAACAATAAGACTAACTGTAACCAAATCACTGAAACGAGATACATCGCAGGCAAAATAATGATCGACAAGGCCACCACAATCGCCACAATCGGTTGTTCATAACTCAATAACATCGACGCCGTTTGTTCGATTTCGATACTGTGCCCTATGCCTTTAATGGAAAAACTGACAAAGGGAAAACTAACGGCAATGAGTAAGGCAATAAAGGCACTAATCGCTATCGCCAAGCTTCGCTGGGCTGGTCGATAGTGACGTCTGACCAAAACATGGTGACAACGGGGGCAGTGTGCCACTTCTCCGGCACGAAGCCGCGGTAAAGCAGACACCCAATCGCATTCATGACACGCACGCAAACGGCGTTGTCCGTTAAGACTTTTATCAAGCTTATGAAAAGAAGCCGCTTGTTTCATGGCGTAATAACATCACTTCAAATAAATGCGTTAATCGACGTTGCCTAGACATACTGCCCTGCACACCAGCCACTTGACCATGCCCATTGAAAATTAAACCCACCCAGCCAGCCGGTGACATCCAACACTTCACCGATGAAATATAAGTTTTCTGTGGTTTTGGCTTCAAAGGTTTTTGAAGAGATGCCATCTGTATCAACTCCGCCTCGAGTGACTTCTGCAGTACGGTAGCCTTCCGTTCCTGATGGCTTAATGGTCCAGTGATGAAAAAACTGTGTCAGTTTTTCTATATCTTTGCTCACTAACTGTTTAGCCAGTTTATCACCTAAATCGGCTGCCATCAGACCTAACCAAGTCAACACAAAACGTTTTGGCAAAATGTGGCTCAAGAGGGTTTTTATTGTGGCTTTCTCACCATTTGCGATCCACTGTTCGATTAACTCAGCCACTGAATGGGTAGGTAGAAAGTCGATGGTGATTTCATCTGAACTGTACCAGTAGTTAGAAATTTGCAATATCGCTGGCCCACTGAGCCCTCGGTGAGTAAACAATAACGCTTCATTGAAGCTTTGCTGGCGACAGCTCACACGTATATCCATCGATACCCCAGCTAACTCCTGCGCGACGTTTAACCACGCATCACTTAGGGTAAATGGCACTAATGCCGGCTCCGTATCTTTCACTTGTAGGCCAAATTGTCTGGCCACCTTATAACCAAAACCTGTCGCACCCATTTTCGGAATAGATAAACCACCGGTCGCCATCACCAGAGAATGGCTCTGATACTGACCCCGCTCTGTATCAATGACAAACTGGCCATTATCCGTTTTTGCGATGTTAGTAATAGCTGTCTCTGTCTGAATAAGGACGTCCCCTTTTTCACACTCCGCCAGCAGAATATTCAAAATGTCTCTGGCTTTATCATCACAAAATAATTCGCCTGCCCCTTTGTCGTGATAGGCCAAATCATAGCGAGAGACTAACTCTAAAAAATCATACTGAGTGTAGCGACTTAATGCTGACTTACAAAAATGGGGATTCGCCGACAGATAATTATCCGGCTCCATGTAGAGATTGGTGAAGTTACAACGGCCCCCACCTGACATTAAAATTTTCTTACCGACTTTATTGGCGTGATCCAGCACCAGAACTCGACGTCCACGTTGACCGGCAGTAGCCGCACACATCAAACCGGCTGCACCGGCACCTATCACAATGCAGTCAAAAACTTGGGGGCTCGTCAAAACTTACTTCTCTTTATTATCCAGCGTCGGCCAACTAAAGTCTTCAAGATCATTTTTCTTCGGGTGATATTTCAGCTGTAAACCCTGTAGGAAATTTCGCAATACCTGATCTTTACAGGCTCGGTAATGTTTATGATCCGGTTTTCTAAAAAAAGCACTCAACTCATGTTTACTCAAGCTGAAGCCTTCCAGCTGCAACACGGACAAAATTTCATCACTTTGTAAGTTAAAGGCTATTTTGAGTTTTCTGAGGATAATATTGTTATTGAGGGATTTTTCCGGCTTAGGTTGTTCGCCCTCTTTTTTGCCTCGTAAATGATTAATCAGGCCATTCAGGAAGGTGGCCATCTGTTTATCATGTAACGATTGATAGTCTGGGTCATCGTCTTTTTTCAACCACTGCCTAACGTCATCACGACTGACCGTCATATCAGCTTGCTCAAAAATCGAAACCATCGTTACATCATTAATATCGAGAATGTAACGCAGCCGTCTTAAAACATCATTATTTGTCACACATATTTCCTTAGGAGAAGCGCGTTTGGCTGATCACAGCAAAAGCGTCATCAAAGTAGGTCATGATTAAGTGACCACCATAGAGATTGCGTACTACTTTAACAGGCTGAAACGAAACGAGTGAGATATCGCTACTTCATCATCCAGCATAAGCCGATAGAGTAAGTGGCTCATTGATGACAAACAGCGTCTGAAGAAAAAGATGCGCAAATATTGGCGCTCATCCATAGGATTTATTTAATGCTAAGCTTGCCTCGTTTAGCTGGCTCATCATCGGAATACCAGCTGATGCGAATATCGATACGTTTGTGCTCATCATTCTCGCTAGCCGTTAACTTTAAATTAAGTAAGTCTTTCGGCTGCATGACCATTTTACCTTCATCATCACTAAAGCTGAGTTCACCTTTGGCAATGCCTTTGGCAAGCGCATCCAGCATGCCTTGAATACTTTTTTTGTCCTGTAAAGACTCGTGTCTGAAACGTTTCTTTTGTTCTATCATCGCTTGCTCCGCTAATGCATTTGATAAAAGTGTGGATGAAAGACCTTGGCATAAGGGTAATCTGCACTCAATCCGATAAGCTGTTGCTGGGGATGAATAATCGTTACTCCAATGCCCACCCCTTTCAGGCCTTCTTTATGCCTTGAATGTCGGTCCAGCGTGACGTCACTCTCCACATGAAGCAAGCCATGTTTCAACACCATACGCTGTCCATGTTTACGATTCACATGGCCTTGAACCAAAGCATGTATTCCCACTCGGTTAACCTTTTCTACCCCTTTCTCACTGAGAGGTAAGTCACTATCGCGATATTTGGTACGCATGGTATTAGCCAAGCTACCGTAGTAAAACTGAAACAAGTCATTTTTCATCTGCTGACGAAATTGTTTGTTCAATTTTGCGACGCCTTCTTGCTCTATCGCTCGGCTGATTTCATCATCTAAGCCAGCATGCAGGAATAAAAAAGAACCTCGACGATAGCTAAGCTGCATCCGGGCAAAAAACCAAGCATATCTCCCCCCGGGATGAAGAAATAACTGACGACATTTCATTGCCGTGGCATACACATCTCGCATGGTGAACCCTGCCTTTCGGCAAGCGGCTTCAAAGTGATCGTATTTTCGCTGCATCTTACGCAACTCACGTTGAATACCGGCTTCGGTCATCAATACATCGGCGTATTGAGGAAACTGTTCAAACCAGTCCGAGCGAGGAAATAAGGCTTCTTTACAACTGGCTTCATCAGGCGTCGACTTCGGCAGTTTTTTGCCATTCAGATAACGTTGATACACCTCACTCAATAAAGGGATGACCTTTTCGCCCATACGAACGAATAAGTGTTCCGTGGTGGGGTGGCGAGGCAAACCCATTGCGTAAATCCCCATGTACAGACGCATATCATGGTTACCTGCTAAGAGTTTTACTCGTGCTCCGGTATCAAATAATCGCTTCACCGCATCCAGTAGGGCGAGATTGCTGGGGCCTTTATCTAGGCAGTCGCCGCCGATAATAAAGGTTGACTCTCGACCTAAACGAGTTAATTTAAACTCCAATAAAGTCTGATTAGTGATTTTAATACCCCCACTCGCTACCAAGGAACTGACAAAGGCTTCTGCATCGGCATGTGGGTCGGCGATGAAAAAGATGGGGCGTTTTGGCCACTTCCATTCACTGTATTGCTGAGCCGTCATCATTGCTTTCGCAAACGAGGCTTCATCCTGATGAGACTTATGACCAGAATGCGACTCTGACACCTTCCAGCGTTCGGTTTCAGTCGGTATACGCTGCCAGACAGGTTGGTGAGCTTTATGATGACTCACCAGTGCTTCAATAAACCGTTGGCTTTTCTTGAGATGCTGCTGTTGCGACACTGATTTCATCATTAATCCATGGGAATAGCGGCAACAGACGAACGGTATTTCCACTCACCTGCAATATGCTGCCAAGTGCCATCTTCTAATAATTCTAAGAAAATGGGCCGTGAATGGTACATGCTTAGCTGAGCGATCTCTTCGGCATTAATCACACCTAAATGGTAGGCCGCATGTCTGAATGATGCCCCATGTCCCACGCATAATTTCAACTGCGAGTCAGATTTTCTAGGGATATTCAGCATCTGTGTTTTGATATGTTCAGCCACTCTGTGGCCAGCATTCATCAACGATTCGGCCCCCTGAAAAGGCAGACAAAAATGACTGTCAGACTTCCAGCCATCCGGTAGACGGGAGTAGCGAGGATCGTTATTCACAATCGTCTCAATCTGTTTCACCGTCAAATTGGCGACAGCGCCAACACTTCGTTCAGCTAGAGCATCATATGACTGATTACTCAGTGAAATATCCAATGCCGCTTCTAAAATAACCTGATATATTTCAGCAGTTTGCCAAGATCTCAGCATATTTGAACAATCAATCTGAGGCAGTAACTGCCAGCCTTCTTGCAGAATAAAGCGACATAATTTCTGTGCCTCTGTGCACGTGTCTGCTTTCCCTTTGCTGGTTAATTCAAAAGGCTGGTGAGCGCTGGGCACTTCAGCTAACTGCTGATAGTCACCATGCCGTATGAATCCTAGAATTAAACGTGACATATCAAAGCTGCTTATGAACGCGATCAGTTAAGACGGTTATCATCTCGGCAAGCTCAGTGTTATTTAGGATGGCTACCGCCTCATCCACCATGAACCATTGACGTCGCCGTTTTCCTGACTCCCAATGCATCTGGTCAGCGAGTTGAGTGACACACAGCGGATAGACAGCAATATCACACACGCCGCCCCATTTTTTCTGCTGATAGCTTCCTAATGCCTCTGGATGAATATCGCCTGTTACTCCCGCTTCTTCCATGGCCTCTTTTGACGCTGACTCAACCGCAGACAGTCCCGGCTCAATAATACCCTTGGGTATTCCCCACTTTTCCTTATCTCGCTTCGTCACTAATAGCACTTGTAACTGTTTGTTATGCCAGCGATAGGGGATGACACCAGACTGTTGGTAGTAATAGGCGGGGCGCTCATAGTAGTTGAGCTTTTGATCACGCCAAACAGGGAATGTCCTAGGTAGCTGCTTGGGTCTTATCAAGGTGACAAGTGAGACCTGTTTTTTTTCAAAACGCAGATGCGCCAGCGTCGCGGTTGGTAAGATTTTATCATCGCCAAAGTCAGGTAACTGGTCTTCGACTAAGTTCACTAATGCCATTTCCATTCCTGGATTATGGCCTATGATCAGGACTAAGCTCTTACATTTTTGTGCTTCAAGAATAAGCTCTAGCACCGTGGCGCTATTGGCTTCATAAAGTTCTGGAATGGGTTTAATAAGGCTAGTAGGTAGGCCTGACGCTTTAAGGGTTTTTTCTGCCGTTTCCATTGTGCGTTTTGCCGTCGAGACCCACACTTGTTCAGGTATTAAATGATGGGTTTTTAACCACTCCCCCATACGCTGAGCTGCCCGTTTTCCACGATTATTCAATGGTCTATCGAAGTCATCGACAGCGCCTGACCAGTCAGACTTCGCGTGCCTCAGAAGCAGGACATCACTCATGGCGTGTATTGACCTGCCGCCAGATACAGGGCGGAAAGTTGCTGAAAATTCACGCCTCCGGTCGCCTCATACACTGCAATATTATCTAGTATCGCTAAATAGGCCTCTTCATCAGCTTGATAATCATCAGAAATAAACTCACCATCTGATGATTGATAAAACGGACCTGGCGATTTCAAAATGGCCTGTAATAAATCAGGGCGTTGTCTTAAATTCACCTGAGTCAGACTGACTTCGCTTTGATCGTGGCGTGACCAATTGAGGATCAACAACGCTTTTAAGGGGGCTTCAAACTGAAGACGTCCTTCGCCATACAGAGCATCAATATCTACATCAAATTTTTGCTCTAAATTCCATAGCTCATCCTTAGACAAACTCAGAAAAATCTGCCTTAGCTCATCCGTTAATAATGGCTGTAAGCGCTTATTATTCACAATCGTACCGGGGTTAATGCGTGGTAGTTTGGGAATACCATAAGCATCAATGCCTAACGCTGTTTGTTTGATAAACAGGCGATCATTGGTTAAAAACGTGGTGCCCTCTTGCTCAAGCATCTCCAGCATCAAAGTGGATTTACCTCCACCTGAAAAGCCTGCGACCGCTAAGGCCTCGCCCTCTCTCACGACAGCGGCGGCATGACAAATTAACGCCTCTTTTTGCTGTAAACAGGTCATGAACTGGTTATTAATAAAGTTAATGACTTGATTATCATTTTCTAAACATGGCCCCATCGCAATCGCCGTATCCGTGCTTTGGTAAAACATCATGCCGGTTCTGACTTTACGGATAAGCCTGGCTTTATCTAAATTGATATAGCTGTCTTTTTTGCCTGTTTTACCAGGTTCTCGCTTCCAGTCGATAAAGGCATTAGAAAAGTCAGGCGTATCACACTCAATCGCTGTGACTTGATAGGTTGGTATCGATACATTGCTGACTATTGATGAAAAATAAGCTGATAACCGTGCCAATAGCTCAATAGAATTAGAACGTATCCGACAGCTGCAAAAACCAAGGTCGATGTCCAGTGCGTCTGGTAACGGCGGATAGTCCTTTAATAAAGACTCAATCTCATGTGGTATCTCATTCGTCATGGCTATCTATCGTCTCTAGTACATGTTCGACATATAAGGCAGCAGCATCAACTTCACAGCCTTCTTTTGCGCCCCTGAACCCACCAAATGCAGACACCTCAAATACAATTGGACCGTTATCGGTGATCGCCACATCTACAGTAGTAAAATCCATGTTGAATAATGACTGGGCTTGAGTCGCCAGTTCAATAATTTCTGATGACGGTTCAAAAGCAGCATAACGACCGCCACTGTGAATCGTTGTATTCCATGCATCACTTTGTGATACCCGGGCATAAGTCCCCAGATAATTTCCTGCTAAAAAAACGAGCCCCAGATCTTGTCCTGACAGGTTCAATTTTTGTTGAATATACATCACCGGATTGACCTGTTTAAAATCGCTTACTTGCTGACGAATCTGAGAATCAGCCTGCTTGGCATTGATTAAAGTCATGCCACGGGCTTTAGTAGAAAATAAGGGTTTAAAAACAGCCTCACCATACTGTTTGACGGTATTTATAGCTTGCTCGACATCCTCTGTAATGCAGGTATTTGGCATCGGTATGCCAGCATTTTTGAGTGTTATCGTGCAGCTAAGGCGATCAATCAGACGTAACATCGATTCCACCCGACTGAATACTCTTACCCCTTGTTGCTCAGCTACCCGTAACATTTCCAGTCGATCTAAGGTACTGGGTGAATATTCTGCCGATATTTTCTTAACGATAAGACCATCTAGTTCACATAAATTAGTACCACGATACATCAGTTGCATTCGCGTTAAATCGAGGGTCACTTCTGACATATCAATCACTAAACGATAGCCAGTTTTAGCCTGAACTGCATCCGCCAAGGTTTCAGTGGACCACTTACCAGGAATGCCTATCACGCCTACTTTTAGATCGTTACTCAACAAATATCTCCTTCACAGGTACAGAAAAACGATGAATCTGTTTTGGGTGGGTCGTCAACACTAGCTCTATTAGGTAACGGGCTCGATAAAACATTCGCTTAGCGAGTGCTTTATCCAAAATAAAGCGGGTGGAGCTGGCAAACGCTCTGGCCAGACCTAATGCCAGCCTGATTTCAAAGGTGTTGTCTTGGTGTTGTTTAGCAAATCGACGGGCAAACCAATACATTTCGATAGCCATTTTCATGATTTGTTTTCTTCGCTCTGAGTCTAAAATCTGCAGGCGATAATTTGATACCATGAAAATGGTGACATCCTGCACATAATCAGTGTATTTAGAACGATGTAAATCGATGAAATTAATGCGGTTTTCAATAGGGTCAAAAATAATATTATCCACATTAAAGTCGCCATGAATATACACTGAGAAAGGCGGTGGATATTGCTTCTCCAGCTGACGTGCTTGCTTAATGAGTGACTTCATTGATGGACAATCGTAATCGCCAATGTGACTGTTCGCGGCATCAAATTCTGGGTGAATTTTATACACATCAGCTAAGCGACTATCCATTTGCTGCATGAATAAAGCTGGACTGACTTTTTTACGTAAGGTCTCTGTCCATAAGGACTCTAAGGTCTTCTTTAGTGCTTTAAGCGCCTGTTTTTGCAGTTTTTCTGACTCATTCACAATCACTTTTTCAAGGGTATACCCAGGAAGGTGTTCGATTAATAACGCCGCTGATTCGCCACGCTTTTGGTAGGACAAAATTTTAGGCGCTAAGCCTGGATAGATACTATCCCAGCTGTTCAGCCCCTGCTTTTCTTCTTTTAGCTTTTGCTTCTGACCGTCCTTATAGACCGCCATAAACCCCGTTTTCTCAGCGCCATTAGACAGACCTGAAATAGCCGTGCCAGAGCGAGTTTCAGCGATAGGGGTAATAGTGACATCACTATCACCTTTCTCCACATCACTGATCAAAGATTGAAATGAATAATACCGTTCAAAATTGATCGGCTGCCCCACATTAGCCGACACAATGGTTTCGCTTATACGTAATAAAGCGTCATCAAACTGTTTCATTTCATAAGCGACAAATAAGGCCTGCGTTAACTGTTTGGTCTGCGTCTGCTTTTTTAAAGCAGACACATAGCGTTTGATTAATCGCTGATGACTACTGCGAAGTCCTTGATTGATTTGCTCAATATCCAGCGCAATGCTTGATTTCCTCTCAATCACCGCAGGTAGGATAAGTTTAATGGCTTGTCTGACCTTTTTTACGATAGCGATAAAGGCTTTACTCATCAGCGCTTGTGCATCATCAATCTGTTCTGATTGGGTAATACAATGACGACATATTTCAGCAATGCGCTCAATATCTGTGGCAATGAACTCAATACAGCGCAGACAGAATTTATCGGAATCATGCTCAACACCAGCGGCAATACGGTTAACCGTTGCCGTATGAATACGTGTTTTTAAATTATAGGCATACCCAGCACGATCACGGCTTTGCGTGCCAAAGACGCAGAAGGATTTCTGTAATAACTCAACAGTGTGGCTAGCTGGGCATCAATCTCGACACAGAGAAACTGCAAATTTTCTTTTATCTCTGTTGGTATTTTTTTCATGAAGTTATGGGCATCTTAAAGTCACTGCAGTCTAGCAAAACAACTCTGAACAGTGTGTGAAACTATTGTTACACTATGCCAACACACTTATTTGCTTGGACAAGTTGATGACCAAAATCCGCGTTTGTCGAACGGCATCTATCCCCGACCCACTCAGAATTAGCCGCTATCAAAAGATACCCGAGCTGGGACCCAGAATTTTGTTCTTCAGTGGTGGTACCGCATTAACGGGGCTATCACGAGAGTTGAAAAAATTCACCCATAACTCCATTCATTTTGTCAGCCCTTTCGATTCAGGCGGTAGCTCAGCTAAGCTACGACATGCCTTCGATATGCCTGCTATTGGTGATTTACGCAGTCGCTTAATGGCCTTAGCTGATGAGACCGTGTTAGGGCATCCTGAAATCTATCGACTGTTCAGTTACCGTTTCTCAGTCACTGAGAATCAAGAGCGGCTTAAGCGACGACTACAGAATATGGTGAATGGCAAAGATGATTTAATCAATGACATTGCCAACCCTATGCGTAAGTTGATTTGTAACCATCTGGGTTATTTTTATCAGTCCATGCCCAAGGACTTTGATCTTCGTGGCGCCAGTATTGGTAATTTAATCTTGGCTGGTGGCTATCTGAATAATCATAAAGATTTGGAACCCATCGTTTTTTTATTCTCAAAATTGGTGCATGTATTAGGTACAGTGAGAACCATCACCAATGATGATTACCACCTCTCTGTCGAGCTAGAGAATGGAGAAATTATTCATGGACAACATTTAATTACAGGCAAGGAAGTCGCCCCTATTTTATCTCCCATCAAGCACATTCACTTGAGCGAAACGTTAAATGGTAGTCGTCCCACCGAGACAAAGTTACGTAAACGAAACCGTGGTTTATTTGAAGATGCAGATTTAATCTGTTACCCACCGGGCAGCTTTTATACCAGTCTGCTGGCCAACTTACTGCCGACCGGTGTGGGCAAAGCCATCGCTAACAATGGCTGCCCCAAAGTGTTCGTCCCTAATCTCAATAGCGATCCAGAACAGCTTGGCATGACGTTACAAGACTCACTCATGACCATCATCAAATATATTCAAGAAGATATCACTGGTGATGCTCCAGCCAACACCGTATTGAATTATTTAATGGTGGATACCAAAAATGGACAATATCCTGGCGGGATTCCAACAGACTTATTGCAAGAGCTCAATATTGAACTCATCGACGTTAAGCTAATCGATAAACGTCATGATAAAACATATGATAATAAACGCTTAGTTTCTGCTTTACTGTCGCTTACCTAAATTATGCAGTCATTTTATTGAGCACGGATATCAAATTTCATGATGACCACATCCTGCTCGGCCTGCTCTTCCTTCACCATGCCAGCATGTAATTGAGCCTCACTGAGTTTGGCCTGTTCTTGCAGATAAAGCATGACGGCCTGCTGTCTGGCTTTGGCCAGATTATTCAGGTCTGCCTCAGAAATCACTTTGTTTGCGACTAAACTGGATTTTAGTTTGCTGTTATAGGCCAGCAAATCTACAGACGGCTCTTCATCATCGGCTGCCGTATTGTCGGCCATTACCTCCAGCTTCACTGCTGTTAGGTCAGGACTTAAAGCTTGTTCTGTATATAAACGCTCTAATACCGTTTGGCGACGGACTAATAATTGTTGGTCCGTGTCAGTCTGCTCTAAACCGGCTTTGATATCCTGCTCCACCGCCTTAAGTTGCAATTGTTGTCGATCCAGCTTCTCTGCATAAGGCGCCGGAATGTCTAAAATTAATTGTGGACGTTGGACCAATGCTTCAGACAGTTTCAGCAAGGCTTCTTTTTGAGGTGGCGTGAGATCAGCTCGTCCCGCCTTAAACTGAATATTATCGACTGGCTGCTCATCGCCGCCTACCAGGTTGGCCAGGAAGCGGAATGGTGAGGTCACAATATTACGAATCGCATTAAAAATCGCGTTGCGAATAGCCGGTCCCATTTCAAACTGAGGATTATTGACATCGCCTGTCACCGGAATGCTTAAATCAATCACCCCTTCACTATTTTTTAATAAGGCCACGGCCAGATCCAGAGGTAAATCGACTGCTCCTGGTGATTCCACTCGCTCTCCCAGCTTGATATCACGTATCACCAGGCTGTTAGATGCATTTAAATTTCCATTTTGGATTTCATAATTCAGTTTAACATCGGCACGACCATCGGCAATTTTTCTACCTGCAAATTTGATGGTGTATGGGCTCATGGCTGGCAGATCGAGATTACTGAATGACATGGCCACATTACTTTCTTCGGTAATATTGAACGGTGCCAGACTGCCTTCAATTTCGACCATACCAAACTCTTGCACCTGTCCTTCCAGATTCAATTCAACGGCCTGATCAGACTGGGTAGAAAAACCACTAATCTGGCCATCTAATGATCGCATTTCAGTATCAAACACAATTGGCAGGCTTTCATCGGTGAATCGTGAACTAGCCTTATTTATGATCACCTCACCAATAGATACTTTGTATGGCTCAGCATTATTTTCAGTTTTAGTAGCTGTGGCTGTGCTAGCGCTCGGTTGTTCTTTTAACAGCTGACGTAAATTGGTCACGCCATCTTTATTGATAAAGATACGACTGTACAGTTGATGGACTTCAATATCAGAAATAGCTAAATCTTTATTTTTGAGGGAGAAATCAATGGTATTAATGGATAACGCATCCAGGCTGAACAGTTTTTCCTTCAGATTCTGATTATCCATCTGCAACGATGATAACGCTAAGTCGCCATTAACCAAGAAGGCATCATCAGCGTTACTTTTCAGCGAAGCATTAGCTGATAACTGTCCATTTTCCAGCGTCACCATGGCATATTCATTGATGTATGGCTGTAATGGCGTCAGTGATAATTGGTCGATCTTACTCGCTGCTGTTACCGCCAGTTCAGGGAAAAGTTGTAGCTCGCCTGT